>Ga0326727_10003763_pt1 | contig 47659 bp, 46 predicted proteins | sample MB2enrmetagenome_FD_207643 | JGI IMG/M metagenome (GOLD analysis project Ga0326727, IMG submission 207643) | Lab enriched peat soil microbial communities from McLean, Ithaca, NY, United States - MB29MY | ecosystem: Environmental > Terrestrial > Soil > Wetlands > Peat | place: USA: New York... | reverse complement strand
AGAGTATTCGGCTGCTGTCGAGCCGTCACGATAAAGCAAGACGCCGGGGTTTCACGGATTAGCACGGATTTTCTGAAGGATGTTTTTGAAATCCGTGGAACGTGTGGCGTTTTTTGATCCGCTGGGTTAAATGTTTTCGGCGGCGGAGGGGGCGCATCGCCCCTGCAAGATTCGTAGACCCCCAACTCTCGAAAATTCCCCATGCTGAATCTTATACATTTGTATAAGATGGCGTCCGTCCAATTTCGATGCGGAGGTGTTTATGCACGACCCGGCCAAGTTCAAATTCCTGTTCTTTATGGCGGCTCTGCTGTGGGATTTTGGGCAGCCAGGGCATCTGGCGCCGGCACAGGCGCCGGCACGCGTCGCAGAAATCCCCGGCGTTAATCCCGGGCTTTGCAATCCAGGCCCTGAAGAGAGACCGTGGCTGAATCCAAATCAGCCTCCAGGATGCCGTGCACTTGAGGTGATTGCCAGCATGAGCCTCGAAGAGAAACTGGCCGAACTCGGCGGCATTACCGGACGGAGCAGCAACAAGCGTCTCGGCTTGAATGCGGGCGGAGGGTCGGACGGCCCGAACGGCATCGCAACCATGGGATCGAATCCGCAGGCGCGAGGGAAGAATGTCACTGCTTTCGCAAATGCCGTGACGCTGGCTGCAACCTGGAACCGGGAACTGGCCAGCCGGTACGGGAAGGCGCTGGGAGAAGAGTTCGTAGGCAAAGGCTCAAACTCTGTTCTAGGTCCTACGATTAATATCATGCGCACGTGGCATTGGGGGCGTAACGGAGAGACCTTCAGCGAGGACCCTTTCCTGACAGCCGAATTTGCGGTGGCGGAAATTCGGGCCCTCAACCAGCAGAAGGTACTGACGGTCCTGAAGCATTATGCAGGGAATAACCAGGAGAACACGCGCTGCGGCATCATTCCTGACAATGCCGGTGTGGATGCGAGAATTACCGAGAAAGCGCTGCACGAGATCTATCTCCCCGGTTTCAAAGCCTCCGTGGAACGGGCCGGTACCGGCGGAATTATGTGTTCCTACAACCAGGTGAATGGAACATTCTCGTGCAATCACTCTGAGTTGCTCGGATACCTGCGTGAGTGGGGGTTCGATGGATTCATCGCGCCGGATGCTGCTTTCGCCGAGCGCGATCCGCTCACGGCCGCCCTAGCCGGAGTCACGCGTGTTGGCGGACGGGAAGTCGGGTCCTTCATCAAGGAAGCAAAGCTCAAGGTCAGCGACCTTGACCGGATGCTCTACTACAACCTGACTCCCTATTTCCGGCTTGGCATCTATGATTCGCCTTCTCCGGGCAAGCCGGACGCGGATGTTTCCACGCCGGAACACCAGGCTCTTGCGCGCGCCGTGGCTGAGGAAGGATCCGTGCTGCTGAAGAATAAGGAAGGTGTGCTGCCGATCGATCCGTCAAGGGTGAAATCCATCGCGGTTATCGGGGATGATGCCGGTCCACGCGTCACGATCGGGTTAAGCGGCAGCGCTCACGTCTATGCGAGTCGGGTCAGCGTGCCGATTGACGCGATCACCGAACGCGCGGGAAAGGGCATCAGGATTACCTATGCGCCGGGTACCGCAGGGATCGGCCCGCTTCCCGCTATTCCGGAAGATGTCCTGAAACCGGGTTCAGGGGAAGGAAAGGGACTTCTTGCACGATATTTCAACAGCGCCGATTCCAACGGCCTGCCGGTAGTGTCGCGGGTTGAGCCGAGCGTAAGGGAGGTCCTCGGCCCTCCGGCAGAATTCTATGCCGCACTCGGACTTCCCGTGCCGGGTGCGCGTGGCGCTGCACCGCAGGGTGCCTCAGCGGCAGGCACGCCTCCTGCAGGCGCCGCAATGCGCCGCAGCGTCTGGTCCGCCCGTTGGACCGGCACGCTTGTTCCCCCCTCAACGGGGACGTGCTTGTTTTCCGTGACCGGGACCGGCACGGCCCAACTGTACGTCGATCACAAGCCGGTTGCGACGATGATGCGCGCCGACTTTGGGCAAACCGTGCAGGGTTCTGCAGCCCTGAAGGCCGGCAAGCCGGTTTCGCTTGAGCTGAAATATTCCAACGCCTCCACCATCATGGGACCCGGGCTGGCGCTTGGCTGGCAGCCGTCGGACCCTGACATGCTGGCCAAGGCTGTGGCTGCGGCCAGGCACTCCGACATGGCCATTGTATTCGCGGCCGAGCAGATGGGAGAAGGGCAGGATAAAATCACCCTGGCACTGCCAGGAAATCAGGACAGCACGATCGAGGCCATTGCCAGTGTCAATCCGCGAACTGTTGTAGTTCTCCACAACTCGAATCCGATTTCAATGCCGTGGCTGAACAGGGTTGCCGCGGTCATTGAAGCGTTTTATCCCGGCCAGGAAGCCGGCAGCTCGATTGCGCGGCTGCTGTTCGGCGATGTCAATCCCTCAGGCAAGCTGGCGATGACCTTCCCGGTCAATGAACAACAGGGCCCCGGAGCATTCTTTCTTGATTACCCCGGGGACGGCATGACGGTCAACTATACGGAAGGCGTCCTGGTCGGTTATCGCTGGTACGACGCCAAAGATCAGGAACCGCTTTTCCCATTTGGCTTTGGCTTGTCCTACACCACATTTCACTACAGTGACCTGCAAGTGGAACAAAAGGGGAGGGAACAGGTGACTGTCAAAGTGCGCGTGGCAAATTCAGGGCGGCGTGAAGGCGCGGAAGTGGTTCAGCTGTATCTGGGTAGTCCCGCAGCGGCTGGAGAGCCTCCCAAACAGTTGAAGGGTTTTGAGAAGATTCTGTTGAAGCCCGGCGAAAGCAAAGTGGTGACATTGCAGCTGGACAAAAACAATCTTGCCGCATGGGATTCGGAAAGTCACGGATGGAGGGTCTATCCGGGCACGTACTCTGTGATGGTCGGCGGCTCTTCGCGAGACATCCGATTGAAGGGAGTAGTCACGATGAATGAAAGATAGAGAAGCAACCGCGGATGTTCGCGGATCTGCATAGATTCAACGCCCGAAGCCGGCAGACTCCTAGTGCGACAGGATTTCACAGCAAAGTACGTTATATTGTAAAGATGATGCGGTATTCTGGAGGGCATGAAAGTGAAAATGATCCTGCCGGCACTGACCGAAGCCGGAGACGGACTGCTTGCCGCGCCGAAACCTGTTGCACAAATTGCGCCGCGGGGAGAATTGAAGTACCGCAAGTATTTCACGACAGAGCTCAGGCCCGAGGATCTCGAAATTGGGTATGGTGCTCTGCGACGGGGACATCATCGAGGGGTGCCATTTCTTTTCGGCTATGCTGATGGGGGCAGTCAGCGACGAAAGTGGCCGGACACGGCCCGCACAAACACCGGGATCCTGAGGTTCTTGTAGCGCTGGGCACCGATCCGGATCGCCCGCAGGAGCTGGGTGCGGGGTATGAGATCTGCATGGGGCCGGAGATGGAAAGACACGTTGTGAACAAGCTGTCGATGGTCTTTATCCCCGGCGACTTCATTCATTGGCCATTCCGGGTCACGAAAGTGACTCGTCCGTTTATATTTATCGAAGCGCAGTATTCGCCCAAAGACGTGGAAACCTCTTTCCGAGACCTGGTGCCGGGCGACATGAGGGATAAATACGTCCTTATCGATTCCGACGGATCCTCGGAAAAGGGCAAAGCCAAACCGCAGAGGGGAACGCCTCCGCGGTGAATTAACAGCAATCCAAAGGGGGAGTTAGCTGCCGCAAAGGGATTTGCGCCGTGCGGTTGTTAGCCTTTACAGCTCCAGTCACGGATCTTTTTTATTTCATCAGACCTGATTCCCAACGATTCCAGAAACTCCTGGTGTGCTTCCGGTTCCATCTTTTCGAACTGAATATGCCAGCTGTGCATGTCCTCGTCATTCAGCCCCGCGGCTCGCATGATTTCGACCCAACGTTCTTTGCCGATCATTTCCACTCCTTGCTGTAGTTGCTTTTGTTTGAGAAGCTCCAAAATAAAACGCTGTTGTCTCCGGATATTAGCCATTTCGCGGCCGAGAACACGGAGCCTGCGCCGCAGAATCTCCACCGAGTCGTTCCCTCCGGATCTATCAAGAAGCTTTTTCATCTCCCCGAGCGGAATTCCCATCTGCCGGTAAAGGCAGATCTGTTCCAGTCGCTCGATCTCGCCAGGCGAATAAAGACGGTATCCGGAGGGGCTCCGCCGGGGCGCTGGGAGCAGCCCTATCCGGTCATAGTAGAGCAGGGCGCTACGGGACAGCCCGGAAGTCCTGGCTAAAGCGGATATGGTGACCGACATGCTTCCCCTCGTTTTTCCCATGCCGCATTATTCCGAATTCAACAACCGAAAGAAATGGTAAACTATAAAGCTTTAGTCGGGTCAACAGGATTGATGCAGGAATGAAGCATGTCTTGCATAGTGGATGTCGCATCGCGCATCTTTTGTCATGGTAGGCTATCAATATGAATCAGACGGATCCCTATCTTGAAGCAACAGAAATCATCGACTGCCATCATTCAGACATCAAAAAATTTGCCCTGGAGAAGGTCGGAGATAGATTGGGCCAAGTGGAAAAAGCTGTCTGCTTGTACTATGCCGTTCGAGACGGGATCTGGTATGACCCATACTATCCGTTCTATCTACCCGAACACTATCGGGCGAGCAATGTCTTGAAGGGCGGCCGGGGCTTCTGCATACCCAAGGCGTCTCTTCTTTGCGCTCTGGGCAGAGCAAGCGGCATTCCGTCGAGAGTCGGTTTTGCGAATGTCCGCAATCATCTTGCGACTCGGCAGCTGCTGGAGTTCATGGGGTCGGACATTTTCGTCTTTCACGCATTCACCGAGTTTTTCCTGGAAGGGAAGTGGGTTAAGGCGACTCCTGCCTTCAATCGCGAGCTCTGCAAACGGCATGGTGTGGCGCCGCTGGAATTCAGTGGGAAGGAAGACTCGATTTTTCAGCCATATAATTCCGAGAACAGGAAGTTTATGGAATATCTCGAATTCCTCGGGAGTTTCGCCGACATCCCGGTGGCACAAATTGTTGATGCCTTCGAAAAGACCTATGGCCGGGACCGCGTGCAGGGTTGGATTGAAAGCTTTGAACAAACCCGCAGTGTCCGGCAAGGACGTTTCGACGTTGAAGACGTGGTGCAATAGCCCCGCGCCGATCCGGGTTCATCGGCAAAAATCTGCGGTTAATTGACGGCGCCGAGGTCGATCCGGTCCAAGTTGTTCCGGGAAGGTAGTCCGATCAGCTTTTTGAGCAGGAGCACAACAACACCGGCCGCGGACCCCAGCGTGACAGTGAAGCTGATCCACCCCGCAAGCTGTGGGAAGAAAGCAAGCCAGAGAAATCGTGGTAGGCCCCATAGAGGGATTCGCATTCCCACATAATCATAGTGCGTCCCCCAATGTCCTAGCATGGCGAAGAACATGATGATTGCAACTGGAATTCTAGCGGCATAGGCATAAAGAAGGAGAGTCTTGAATAGCTCGGGCCAGGCAAAGTATTGAAGTCCGCCCGCCAGGCCCCAAAGAAGCCAAATGAATATTAAATAGTGTGGAAACCTCAAGTTTAGCGAGACGGCCAGGTATTCAACGACGTAGCGGTAGCTCAAGAAGATAAAAATTCCCAATGCAGAGAAAATGGTGGCCTTGACAAGAGATGACGGTTTACGCTGCGCACGCGTTAGCTGAACGGCAAAATAGGCTCCGAACAGAGCGGCAAGCCAAGTGATTCCTACGACCCAGGCCACTCCGTAGGGAGTAGTTCCACCTGTATCTGAGCTAAACCATTTTCCCGACCAGTGCCGCAGTTCCCCAATGAGCCGCAGAATGGTGACCGCCAGTGTGATCAAGGAAGGAATGAGTATCAGTCTCAAATACATGGCTGCCTTCGGAATAAGGGAATCTGCATCCAGCATCACGATTTCCTGCTATACAGCCGCGCAAAATGGAAGTCATACTGCCTTCCAGCGATGTAGCAAAGGAATGCGGATATCAGCAGCGGGATCGAGACCAAAGCCATCATCGCCGATATGGGCAACTGCGATGCGAGAAGCCAACCGCCGATGGAGGGCCCGGTCATGGCCCCGATTCTCCCTACAGCGATGGCCGTGCCGGCGCCCTGGTTTCTGCAGTTCGGCGGGTACACGATTGGAGCAAGGATTGTGACAGCCATGTGGCCGGAATTGATGAAGAAGGCGCTGACGATAAGCATCACTACAAAGCCCCATGGAGCCAGACCGCCCATGAAAACAACGCAGACAGCCGCAATGATATACAGAACCGCGCCTCGCCTGAAGCCGGCCTTGTCAAAAAAAAAGCCGCTGAGCAGGCATCCGATCGCAACCGGTATTCCGTTGATTCCCGTGATATATGCCGCCGTTGAAGCTGTAAAGCCTTTCAGGCCCAGCAGTTGTGGCGCCCACGAGCCGATAAAGAAAACCGCGATGGAGCTGATCAAGTAATAGGACCAGATGACCGGTGTGACCCACGCCAGCTTTCCATAAAAGATTTCTTGAAGGGAAGCTCGATCCTTTTTGGAACCGCTGGAAACAAAGTGCGTGTCCTCTTCGATTTGAATGCCGGGCTTTATCTTCTGGACCAATTGAACAATGGTTTCCCGCTGTTTCGGAGTGCTATCCCTGGATGCGAGCCATCGGGCGGATTCCGGAAGCTTCAGCGCCAGGATGATGATCGCCGCGATTGGAGCAAAGAAACCCACCAGGAACAGCGGGCGCCAGCCGAGCTCTTTCAGCATAAAGCCCGCGAGGAATCCGCCGAAAACAATACCGATGAGAAATCCTGAATACATCACCGATACGTATTTCCCTCGTCCCTGCGAAGGCGAATATTCACTGGTCAGCGTGATGGCGCAGGGCACCGCACCGCCGATGCCGATGCCCGCGAATATACGCATGGGAATCAGGCTCCAAACAGAATGAGAAAAATATGCGAGCAGGGTCCCGACTGAAAAAACACAGGCCCCGAGGATCAGAGTCTTCCTTCTTCCTATTCTGTCCGAGAGCATGCCGAAAAGTGGGGCGCCAAACAGGTATCCGAAAAATGCCGCGGAAAACACCCAGCCAAAAAGCCCGGTGTCTACGTGCCACTCCTTCATGATAACTGGGGCGGCTACAGTGATAATCGTATAGTTGTACCCGTCCATGATCATGATCAGGCCGCACAGAAGGATCACGCTGATTGAAACCTGGTTTAGTCTGGAAGTGTCAATAAGCTCCCCAACATCGGTCACGGACGGCTTGTCCACAGTCCCGGTCAAGTTGACCTCCTGGCCCATGAAGGGCGAGCGGCCGCTCGCCCCTACGATTGCGGTGATGATTCTCGCAAAGAATCAGTGCGTTCCCGTCAGGATTGAGCCCTGTTCTACCAGGATCCGCTGCAGTTCAGTGACATCGCCTTCAAGCATTCTCGGCGTGATGTTCTTTTTTGCGCAAAGCGCCGCTGCTACTCCCGCGGCCTGCCCTGTCACCATCGTTTGCATCAGGAACCGCTGATAGGCTTCACGATAGGCTGAAACGGCTTTGCCAGCCACGAGGAGGTTTTCGATCTCCCGCGGGACGAGGCAGCGATAGGGGATGTCGTGCGAGCCGCCGGTTCTGGGGGTATCGGGCGGCCTCATGGTTGCCAGGGTGCCGGGACCCACCACGTGGACTGCCCCGGCGGGAAACGCGCTCTTCCCGATCACATCGGGGAATTTCCTTTCCTCGATTACGTCCTCACCCTTCAAAACGTAATCGCCCATGATGCGGCGTCCTTCACGGATCCTCAGTTCGGGGCAGACACGGGTGACGTAGGCGTTCTCGAAACCGGGCAGGTATTTCTTGACGAACTTCCACGCAATCACGCATTGCCGGCGGCACTCGATCTCTGCAAAGGTCAGGTCTTCGACATTGGTGGCATCGCAGTTTCCCACCTGGGACGAGTGCTGAAAATGAGCCTGAATGACGCCGCCTTCGCGCGGGATCAAGAAGAATCCGACGCCGCTGAAGCCGTGCCACTCGCCGGTTTCAAGCCCCTTCATTTTGAGGCTTCTGTACCCCATGACCTCGCCGAATTCTTCTATGGAATCGACTTTGCGAATCCGTTCGACGAGCTGGTCATAGGTCCACTTGTGCTGTGTATTTTCTTGGAAGCGCTCGAACTCGAATTCCGCGGGATTGTCTTTGATGTATTTGAGAACCTTTTTCCAGTCGACGCCGTCGGCGGTAAAGGAGAGGGAATGGGGTTCCATCTGATCCCTGGGCAGGATTTCGTAGGGAGCGCCGGCGCGAGCCGCAACCTCTCCCTCGCCTGTGCAATCAATGATCACCTTTCCGAAAATGGTCTGCCGTCCCGAGACATTCTCGACAATCACACCCTTGACAGCCTTGCCTTCCTTAACGACCTCGACCACAAGAGAGTGAAGAAGGAGCTTTACATTGTTTTCTTGCATCATTTCGAAAATCATGAACCCCCACCAGTCCGGGTCCACGTAGGCGAAGGTGTACCAGCCGCGGAAGTCTGGTTCCATATGAGGAATCGCATGGCCTTCCTTCAAGAGGCGCTCGTGAGTTTCGGTGATGATGCCGCCGATAATGCGTTCCTGCCGTTCATTGTAGAGATTGGCGTAGGCGAAACCGGGCGGTCCGGACACGTTCATCTGGCCGCCGAGCGCACCGAGCCGCTCGATGACGAGAGTCCTTGCCCCCGCCCTTGCCGAAGCGATGGCCGCGGCAACGCCGGACGTCCCACCGCCAACCACAATCACATCGTACTCATCGCGTTTCTGCATGACCGCCTCCATGGAATAAAGGGTCGAATGACCAATGAAAAACTGAGGGCTTTCGATTCGTCATTCGTCATTCGTAACTATTCCCAGCCCCTGGTGCCGTAGGGGAGCGTGAAGCCTATCGCCTCGATCTCGTAAATTTTTCCTTTTTTGATCTTGAAGATATGCATGGCGGGCAAATTAAACGTGCCTTGGTAGGACGGCATCGTGTCGACTCCGGGCACTCCTTTCACTTTGACCGTCTTTACGTCGCTCCGGTGCCAGAACATCGAGAAACCGACGACGAGCCCCTTCTGTTCGTCCGCGATCAGCACGCGACGATTTTTTATGTCCGTAATATAAGTAAACGCACCGGTGCTGATCTGTGCTTCGCAACCCCGCGGCATTTTCCCCATGATTTCGAGCATCTTCTTGGTTTCGGGATCGGTGGCGGTGATCGGCATCGGGTCCTGCTTCTCTCTGATTCCTGCCGTTGTCATGCCGTTCTCGCGCCGTTCGCAGTCCCCGGCAAATGGGGCCAGTTTGCCGTCTCCACCGGTTAGCGCAACATAGTAGGCGGCCCCGGCTTTCAGCATTTGGTCTCGGGGCGTCCTGTCGGCGGCGGCCAAATCGGCAAGAAGGGCGGGCCGCGGCGCCTTCAGATGCCCGCTTGCAATTTGCTTCGACAAATCTTCGCGGATGACCAGGTGTTCGGCTTCGGTGATTTTGCCATCGACCAGTTTAAGCCGCGCTCCCAGCAGGATATCTTTATTCAATTCCTTCATCATCACCAGACAGGCGACCTGCTGGGCAACAGGGTCTGCAGCGTAAATCTGGAATGGTCCGGGCTCGCCCGAAGCGGTGATCCACAAGCCTTCGCCAACCGGTATTTCCGCTGTGCTCTCCATGAATCTGACTTTGCTGGCAAAAGGCACAGCCTTGGGATCGTGTTTGACCAGAGCTTTCAGATACTGTTGCATGAGATTGACGAGGCACTGCCGGTCACACTTGGCCGGAGTCTGAGCTGCCTGCAAGGGCCCGGACGCCCCCAGTACGGCAACGGATGCGGCCACTGCAAAAACCACGATAAATCTTTTCATCCTCATACAGTTGCCCCCATTTGAGTTCGAGTTGTCGGTATTGATTTGAGCATGATGACACCCGCCTATAAGGCAACCCAGAGCAGAGTCTTGTCAAGGGAAATAACCACCGATGCAGGATACAGGATGCAGGCTCATGCATCCTGCGGCATGTGTTCGCTGCTCGGGCTTCACCCCTGCGGCTTCGAGTCTTGGAGTTGATCTTCACGACTCGAAGTCTCAAAGTCTTCAGGCAGGGAAAAACATAATGTAAACCTTTGCCGACCAAATCCGTCCAATACAAATAACAGGAAAGGGACGGCAGATCGCAGATGAAGCCGACCAAGAGGGCTGAAGCGCAAATGCAAGACCACTCGATCGAGCCGGATGACTTTGAATGGATCGTCGTTCACCATCAAAAGCGGATTTTCCGGACTTTGTTGTTCCTGGTGCGAGATGCGGATGCAGCCGAAACCCTGACGCAGGAATGCTTCCTGCGGGCCTTCAGGAATCGAGACCGTTTCCGCGGCGAATCCAATGTGGCAACTTGGCTCGTACGAATTGCGATAAACCTGGCGCACGACCACAACCGAAACCGGCACTGGGCCTTCTGGCGCAGGCTGGCCCCCACCGACCGGATCGATGCCCTAAAGGTTCCCAGTGTTCAGCCTTCACCCGAGCAGGTGCTGGTGGACACTGAATTGGTGAATGCCGTGCGCTCCGCCGTGGACAGACTTTCGGAGCGACAGAGAACAGTGTTTCTGCTGCGCTTCATCGAGGATATGCCGCTTGAGGCCATAGCCGAAACAATGGAATTGGAACTTGGTACGGTCAAGACCCACTTGCACCGGGCTGTCGATGCCGTGAGGAGCGCCTGCACAAAGGGCAAATGAAGAGCTGAAAGCTATGGAGCAGTGAAATGGGAGAGATTAAGGAAATCCACAGATCGCCGGCCTCGGATGGCGAGAATGCGGACGGCATTTCGGAGGACCTGAAAGAGGCCCTTCGCGAATTCCGGAATTCGGTTCATGCGGCGTCCGATAGACCCGGCCTTTTCTGGAAGAAGCAGCACGAAGCGATCATGGTGGGACTGAATGACAGATGCACGCCGCCAAAGCGCCGCCCGGTTCTGTTATGGGGATCCGCGGCACTGGTTGTTCTGATGTGCTGCCTGTTTTTTTTCGTCCAGAACAGCAAAGCACCTACCCCGGATCTGGCGGCGGGATCGGATCAAAACTTGCTGATCGAGGTTGAACGGGCGCTGAATCAGAGCAGCCCGACTGCTCTGGCGCCGGCTGTTTTTCTAGAAAATGAGATCGAACAGGCAGACAAAAAGCGCTGAATGGCTGGGCATGCCCGACATCACGGGCTCGGGAGGCATTTATGAAAACGACTATTCTGGTTATGGCGCTGGTTCTTCTTTTTTCTTCCGCAGTGATTGCCCAGTCGTCTCCTCCGCCACCCCCGTCAGCAGTCCAGCAGGAACTTGGGAAATGGTGGAAAAATTCTGAAATTGTCCAAAAGCTGCAGCTTTCGGAAACTCAAATCGATCAGATCGAACAGAACTTCCTGAACTTTCGCCCAATGCTTGCTCATTTGACTGCAGAGTTGAAGAGCGGCGAGGAGAGGTTGAGCGTTCTGATGAGCGCCGATTCGCTCGATGATGCCAAAGTCCTAGCCCAGACGGAATTCATTGCCGAAACGCGCGCCTCATTGGAAAAGGCGAATTCTTCCATGATGATCGCTATTCGAAAGGATCTTACAAAAGAGCAATGGGCCAAACTGGAGGGAATTCGGCTATATCGCACCTCGGGCATGCTGGCAAGCACGCCGCAAAGCAAATCCGGCCCATTCGGGAAGAAGATCTATACCTTTAGAGATCACCTGACCGTGCCTCCCAAGTGCGTTTACCAGCCTGTGCCTTCCTATACGCAGGAAGCCAAAGATGCAAAAGCAGAAGGCATCATACTGCTGCAGGCAATTATCCGCAAAGACGGGCAGGTTACTGATGTGAAAATATTGCAGGGACTCGGCTATGGATTAGATGAAAGCGCAATCAATACGATACGGGAAAAATGGCGTTTCGAGCCGGGTACGTTGAATGGCCAGCCTGTCGATGTGATGGCCAATATAGAAGTTTCCTTTCGACTCTATTAGGATCTAAACCACAAAACACACGAAAAACACGAGGGCCAATTTCGTGTGTTTCGTGGTCAAATGATTACTTGGCGCGCTTGGCGATAAATTGCTCGCCGCCGGCATCGCCTACGGTACGGGAAAAGCTTATCTGCTCCCCAGAGACCTTGCCCTTATAGGAAATACTAAGTTCCATGCCCTGGTAATTGAGGGGCTCGATGAACATGACTTCATCGCCGTTGATTTTCCCATCCTTCAGTTGCGTTTTTGCTTCGACGCCGCCGATACTGGAAATTGCCACGCCCGTGAGGTTCGTACCGTCGACCTTGAATTCGAAGACATACTTCTGAGGGCCGACCTGGGAGTCAAATTCGGCAGTCCATTTGCCGGTGATATCCGCAGCATACACGCATACAACTCCCGTAACGATCAGAACAACCAGAATCATACCTTTGCGTAGAAACATGTCCGCCTCCTATCGTGTTCCTGAGTATATACCAAATTTGTTTCCCGGTGTCGGCCGGCGCAAAAAAATCGCCGAAAACGTTTGCCGCGCCTAGGGTAACGAAAAGTGGCGTTCTGGGGTGCCTTCTTCACAGCATCCTCCAAAAGTTGGAGGGCTGGCAGGTGTGCGTTACGCTTGTTGTGGGCCACGCCCTCCCGGATGCTTTTTTCTTTAGGCTTACTTTACAAATTCGATATCGGTCTGCAGCGTCGCGGTTTGCGATGAGGCCGTTTCGCTGGTCTCGAGCACCAGGCGATAATTGCCCGGCGGCACACCCGGGAAGGACACCTGGAGCACGACGACAGCCTCTCCCTTGCCCACTCGGGACATCGAGTCCTTCAAATGGATCAGGCCGAGCGGATATTCTCTCCCGTTTTGGTCCAGCAGTTTTGCTTTAGCCTGAAGGTTCCATTGATCGGGAGAGCCCGGCAGGTTATAGATTCTGAACAACATGGGCACGCTTGAACCGGCCGGCACCCTGTTAAGCACACTGGGCTCAAACTGGATTCCGGAATAAAGCAAAGGATCGCTAGCGTCAAGCATTTGTGCCTGCAGATTCTGTATCAGATCGGGGAGACGAGAGGTCTGCTCGGCAATCACGATGCTGCTTCCTGCAAATCCCTGTTCGGGAAAAGCAGGCAGTTGCAAAGACTGCTCGACGGAGCCCAGGTTGTTGGACTCGTCCGAAACAGCCAGCTTTAACCGATATTTGCCGGGACGCAGTTTAAAATAATTTTGATAGACCAAATTGGCCTTTCGGACTTCCAGCTCTTTCTCCCTATCAAAAACAACCGGAATCGTTTCGCTGAACCGGGCTGCGATGCTGCCGTCCTCGGCGTAGGCGACGCCCATGATGCTCAGGTCCACGCCTATTTGAGACCCCCTTTTCCGGAACTCCGTCTTTTCCAGGCGAATCCTGGTTGGAACAAGCACTCTTGCTGATTTTGGAGAATCGTAGAAATAGACCGGTCGAAAAGCGATGGGCACCTGAGTTGCCGCGCTGGGAGACGCCAAAGTGGTAAGGAGCGTCTGTTCTTGCTTGGATTTCGCCAGTGCATCAATCGGACTCTTGTCCTGATAGCCGGGCCGGTGTTTTAGCGTAATCCCCTTCGCCTCCGTTTTGACCTTTATGTTGCGGAAAGCCCCGTCATGTTTCGGATTGTTGGGTTGAAATCCTAGGATGTAGTAGTTGCTGATTTGCTGATCCAACCTGTCCAACTCCTTGTTGATATCGTTTGTGTCGAGCAGAGAAGCCCCGCCGCTTGCCGATGCGAGAGACCTCAGCGTCACAGGGACGATGCCACCCGGCATGGACTGGCTGGACGTGCCCATGAACCCCGCGTTGATGTCTCCGGTCGTTGCTCCGGGGTCTACCGTGTAGTAGAGCACGTTTGAGCGCTTGGCCGATGTCAATGTCTTGTCGTAAGTTTCGGAGAGCGTTGGGCCGGAGTAATAGCCCAACTTTCCGAAGAGCAGAACCGACTTCTGGCCTTTCAGCGGCGCAAGGGAATCATTAATCCTCTCAAGCGAGCGCAGCATGTCTTCAATAAAGCCACCTACTGTTGGGGAATGGGCAGTCCGTGCGATGGCGGCCAGCACTTCCTCTCGATCGTCGGTGAGGTTTTGAAAAACCTGCATTGACATATTCCAGCACGCGACGGCAAACAGGTCGTCCGGCTGCATGTGTTCCCGGACAAACCTGGAAGCGATGTCGCGCGAGGTTTTGAAATACAGCGCGGGAATGGTGCTGTCGTCAAAAACAATCAACACGGTTTTACCATGATGAAAATCGCCGCTGTCGGCGACGGGCAGCGGTGCGGCGGGCATGTTTGTTTTTTCATCCACAGCATCAAAGCTGATAATCTCCTGTTCTTTCCCGTCTTCAAAAAGCCGGAAGTCCTCTTTTTTGAGATTGCGTACCGGTTTCCCCTTGCTATCCAGGGCGTAGACTTCGATTGTCACCAGGTCGACATCCACGCGTAGCTTGAAAGACCCCCCGGTGAAAGAACCCCCGGACTGAGCGGCCGCCATGATTGGAACCAAAGCGAACAGAATCGAAAAGGGAAATAAAAGATGTCGGGGATTGCCTGTCATGAGCCTCCTTATAAATTCGCGCTTTGGAGCAGGCCGCCGCACTCCAAAGACTTTCACCGGATTTCCACCGCCTTTATGATGGAACCCATTTTGCCCTGATTGTTTTCCCGCACGACGGCTTTGATTTTGTAGCGGCCGAGCGGGAGTTTGAGTTCGACCTTGGACGTCAAGCCCCGCCCGCGAAGGCCGGCATAGCTGCTCTCCAGCAATTGAAAGTCGAGCGCTTTCTCCACTCCGCTGATGTAGCGATCGTTCTCGTCATAGGCGGCCGGGATGAGGCTTAGCTGATTTGTGCGCCTGGATTCTTCTTCCGAGAATTGCAGGCCGCCAACGTTGACGTTGGTTATGAAAGAGATTGCATAAGTCGAATCGTCTTCCTGGGAATAATTGTAGGGTAGGGTCATGGGAATTTCGTTCATATTTCCCGGAGCATTCAGGGCGTCAATGATGTCTTCTTTTTTTCTGTTCTCAAAGGCCAATTCCTCTTTGGGAGTGTAGTATCCCTTGCGGTGGGACACTTGCAGGCCGGGCCGGTTTATTTCCAGCTTGGTTTGATGACAACTTCCATCCGCCTTATGCGGAGGCATGGCGTAGGTCAGGACGTAGTAAGAGAATCGGCGCTGGGCGATTGTCTGAAGCGGCTTATACAAACTGTTGTTGTAGAAAAATATGCTTCCAGTCTCATCGGCCATTTGTGCCATCAGCGCATGCTGTGCGCTTGTGTCGTCCTCGTTCATGGTTATTTCCCACGTTTTGGCGGATGTAATATCGTCTATGTATGGGGATGTGCCGACTCCTCGAGTGCTCACGGTATTCAGGACAATGCCGGAATGCAGAGCCATGTCGACGAGTTCCTGGAGTTGATAGGCTGCAGGAGTCGTCTTTTCGGCAAGAAAGCCATCAGAGAAAAGCACGATGGTTCGGGTTCCTTCAAAATGCCTCAATGTCCGAATATTCTGCCGGATGGTGTACAGCAGGTTTCGCGCGGGGAATTCGGTGTCCCCGTTGGTCCTTAAGGCGAACAACCGCAGCATCCCTTCGATATCATGGGCACCCCCTCTCCGGGTTACTGAATCGTCTGTGTAGCCGCCCATGTATTTGCCGCAAGTATCCCGCAAATCTTTGTAATAGGGGCTTGAAAATAAATCTTTTGAAATGTGCCACGATTCAAAGTCGGTCAGATCCGGACAGGGCCGCTGCATGGTATCGAGGTTTAGTCTCCGGGGAAGCGAAGCGAGCTCTTCAAGAAGGCGCTGCTTGTGGTTCGTGAAGGGCAGCCGCACCTTGCGCGAGCCCGACAAAACAGCGACCTGATCCACAGGGCTCATATCGTTTCTTACGAATTCTTTCACGCTGCCGACGAGGCGGGAAAAGTTGAGAACTGATTGCTGCCTTTTCATCGTCAGGTCATCAATGACAATCGAGATCATTCGGGCGTCGGCGGCGGGTGCTTTCGCCTCCTCCGCTGCCGGCGGGGCAAAGGATTCCAGGGCGAGAGTGTTTATAGCCTGAGGTTGTCCATCATCGAAGACTTTGAAATCGCTTAGGGTCAGATCCTTCACGGGATTCCCAGACTTGTCGGTGACGGTTGCATTCACAACGACCGCGTTCCCCCTGGCGCTATATTTAGACCGGCTTTTCGAGGAATCTTCCTTTTTGGCGTTCTTGGCTTGCGGATAAAGCTGAGAGCAGGAAAACACCAGCAGCAACAATCCCAAAACGAATCGAGAACTGCAAAGAATGCGGCGCTCGGTGTCTGGCACTGTTCTGGGCCTCCCTTCAAATGGATGAAGCAAAAGAAAATATGTGTGAGGCGGGTCTTCCGGACAGGCCGGAGGGCTCACGAGAGCCGTCCCACAAAAGCCTTTGTACCTTTGCTGCGGCCTATTTCCATCTCCAGATGCAGACGGTAGGATAGTATGTTCAGCGTTGATATCAATAGCAATCATAAATAAATTCACCTTCGGTGCATCCGCTCAGCCGGAATAGGCATCTTCAAAGCTGAAACAGAGAAACCGGCTGGAAAACAGCCCAAGAAAAGGAAGCAATATGGACTTGGGAATAGTGTCAGTTTGGCTTTTTGTGGCGGTGGCAGTGGCGACACACAGCTGGAGGTGCAGGGAACGGGAAGCGATGGGACGCCAGACCCTGCGCTTGCTCATCGAAAAAACCAGAAGGTTGATGAGGCGCAGTTGGCGGAACGTCTGAATCCGAAACCGGTGGAGGCTCTGGAGTGGCTGTCTCCGTGGTCCAAGCCCCGCGATGGCTACAGGGCTCGGCGGGTATTCGGGACAATCCTCATGTTTGCAGCCCTTGGGTTCGCATTTGTAGGAGGCTGGCGCGGCATGTTGTTCGGGCTGTACGACCGCTCTGCAGTGGGAATTGCGCCGGCAACCCCTTTACTGGCCATGGAAGGCATAGGCTTTTTCGTCGCGTCCCCTTTTGTCCCCCGCCCCTTCAGGCGGAGCTAAAGAGAAGCAAGGCCTGCAGGGGAGAGAACACTCGTCGGCATTCCAATTAAGCCGGCTGACGAAACCGTGGTCATAGCTCTAGCCTGCACCTGGGATCCGCAGGCTATCACCGAGATGGTCCGGCGATGCCAGAATCGCGTTCGACGCTTCATGCATCGGTTGTGAAATCGTCCGGATCAGGCGGACGATCTGGCCCAATGGGTATTTATGAAAGTCTGGGAATCCATTCACCGCTCCGGGTTCCCGGCGCATTTTACGGCTGGCTAAACAAGATTATGATCTCTGCCTGGTTGGAAGATGTCCGGCGTAACAGGCTCGGTCTCACCGGGTGGAATGAATCCACAGTACTGGAAGCACACAAAGAAGCTCCCGGGAAAAGAATTGATCTTGATGCTGCGCTAGCTCAATTGCCGCCGCCGATGCGTTTGTGCGTCGTATTGGCCTATAATGATGGCATCTCGCACCAGGAAATTTCCGACGCGACCAGCATCCGCGTTAGGACGGTCAAGTCCAATATTGGCAGAGGGGCGGCCAGGGTTAGAGGATTGCTTGCCGACTACAGGAAAGCCATCTGAGGATTCGACGATGCAGGGTGAACTGGAAAGAGATTTGCAGTCCCTTTTTCGGGAACAGAGTTGAACCTGTCGGAGCAACCCTTCCTCGGCAACACGTTGAAGCTCGTTCAAAGGGCGCGGTCCTGGCGAGTTTTCAGACAGAGGGTGTTTTTCTTGTTCTTGGACTTGCGTGTTGTTTCACGCTGTCTCCGCTTTCGGTGCAAGGGTCCGCCTTATTATCCGCCGCATGGAGAGAAATTTTCGGCATAGCAGAGATTGACATGGATACGCGCACAGGCATGCTCACTGCGACCCTAGGCGCACTGCTGGTTTGGTTTTTCAGGCGATGACTGAGTATCACATGAGCGTCATGGACGGTTCAGGAAGGCGTTAGGAATGCAGCGTTATTTATAATATTTCCCATCGTGGACGCACAGGACGCCCTGCTCGCCTATCCATTTCTTGCGCTCTAATTCTAAAAATTCCCGAATCCCGCGGCTCCGGATATAGTCCAAATTCTCGATTTGGCTCATTCCGTATCGCGTCCGATAACGCGCATCCAGGTGCTTCAGCCGTTCGCACGGAAATTCCGAGCACTCAAAGCAAAAATGGCCCGTGCGTTTATGGCAAATGCGAAGCCGGCAGTGCACGCGGGTCTTCGGCCTGTTCATCTCGGCGTCCCCGCATCCATGACAGGGATGGCTTGGGCGCAAGTGCACTCTGCAAATTGCACAGTTCATTCCGCAAGGGGCAATGAAGTTGTTGGTGATTGGACCCGGCATTTTCATTTCCCCGATTGAGCCTGTCGTATCACCGCATCGAATGCCGGTTTGGGCTTGCCTTCTCGATCGAACAGCAGGGGGTAATTCGTCCGTCCCCCGGCCGGAAAATTGTTGAGCCAGGACGAGCGATCCGTCACACCCCAAAAGGTCACTCGCGTGATCACATCCTTGTTCTTTAGAAAGACGGCAAAAAGATCCGCGTAGCGCTTTGCCAGAGCCTGCTGCATTTCATCCGGAAGACCAGCGACATAGGGATTCGAATCCTTGCTTGCCTCGGCCCGTTCGGAAATATCGGCGGTGGGCCGGCGGGTCACCGCCGGCAGGAGGTCCACATCCAGTTCGGTCACGGCCACTTTAACATTCAGTTCTTTGAAAGCCTTAAAAGTATCGTCGATCTGCTGTACCGTGGGCTGTTCCAGCTTGTGATGGCTCTGGCTTCCGATTGCGGTGATTTTGATCCCTTGCTGCTGCAGCTTCTTGACAAGTTCGATCGCGCCTTTCCGCTTGGCCTCGTAATCAAGATTGTAGTCATTGTAATACAACTCCGCTTTTGGGTCTGCCTCGTGGGCAAATTCAAAGGCGCGTGCGATGTAGTCCTCGCCGATGATGTTGAGCCACGGGGACTTTCTGAGCGTGCCGTCTTCATTAAGCGCTTCGTTGACGACATCCCAGCCGTTCACGCGGCTTTTATAGCGGCCAACGACCATCGAGATGTGCTCGCGCATTCGCTCGAGCAGCCCGGCACGGTCCAGCGGTTTGCCGTCGGCGTCTTGAAAGACCCAGCGCGGCACCTGGCTGTGCCAGATCAGGCAATGACCAACGATGAACATGCCGTTCTTCTCGCCGAACTCCACATACTTGTCGGAATTTTCAAAGTTATATCCCGCCGGCCCCGCTTCGGGGCGTGGGTGAATCCGTTCCCATTTCATGTCGTTCTCGGGCGTGACGGCATTGAAATGCCGCTTCACCAGAGTGGCTCCCAACTCGTCGGTCTCGTTGAAGTGCCCGGGATTCAGGGCTGCGCCGATGCGAAAATAGTTTTTGAAGGCATCCTTGAGGGAGGTTTGTGCGGGCAATGCCGCCGGCAGCCCCGCCATCAAGCAGGCGAGCATGATCGATCGCACTAGCATCGTTCCATTTTCCTTTCCATGCCCGCGGATTTTCGCCGGATCACGCGAATAAAATACAGTCCGTCCTGATCCGTGACTATTCACGGTTAGGGTTTCGCTTTTTCCTTTCGGGTAGGGAAGCCGCAGTTCGGGACGTTACACGCGGTCAGCGTGTGGATGTACCTGATCTTCCCGTTTTCCAGCCGGAAGGTATGGGTGTCGGGCAGTCCGTTTTCCGCGCCGAAGTCTACCAGTCCCACGACGGTTCCCATATCCACATCAACGATAAAGCGCCGGTTGACGAGCTTAACCGTGCCTTCCAGGGGCGGTCCGCCCGTGCAGGAAGCTTTCGGATCGCCGTTGGGGTTTGTGTAAGCGCCGCCCTCGAGGCGGGCGCACGGGATGCCCCATGGCACCTGTGAGGATCGATCAGAAAAAACATCGAAGTAGGCGTTCGCAGCCTTGATCAGACTCTGGCGATCGCTGCGTTGGGCTGCGGGGAGGAGATCCCACTTCTCCTGAGAGGAGTACTTCAGGTAATCGGCGGCGTTGAAAAGCCAGTCGTCCTGGTCGGTGACAAGGTTCTCGACCTCCGCAATATTTTTGTCTGCGATTTTCAGGCGTGTCCCGAGAACATAGGGGTGGCTGCTGCTTGTGTGGATAATCTCCGTGAAGGTCTCACAGGTGTCGACATCGAACAGGCTGCGTTGGAAATCCACAGCAAGAGGTTTTTGCCAAATGCCCTGGCCGAATGCAATTTCCTTCCTGTTTTCAATGTATTTTGCCCCGGGGGCCAGGGGCATGAGCGATGGGGCCCCCCTTGTCAGGGCATCCAGGTATTTGTCGACGAACCCTTGAAGACCCGTGCGGGTGCATCCTGTTGGCGTGGCGGTCAACACGACTGTCTCCGCTCGCAATGACGAGGTACCGACAAGAATCGCGAAAAAAGCAATGGCTCGGATCATACGCGTCCTCCCCCAGTTTGAATATGACCTAAGATATAACAAATCATCCATTTTTACTTGCTAAACCAGCCGGGAAGACAACCCAGCGTTATTGCCCGGTTCTTTGCAATAGGATAGGATGCGGGTTGAATCGTCCAAGTTGACTGCCTTGGTATTTTTCGGCATCGGCATTGCAATAGGGAATCGGCTGCTAAGGGAGGTGTCGAGCTTGCCCCTGCCCATCGATTTGGATGCCGATCGCGATTGCAAAACCGATTCTGAGAGGATCTCGGGAGTGCGTCAGGGAGGTAAAATGCTGGGAAAATTGTTCCGGTTGATAATCTTTGCGGCCATAGGCGCCATTGTTTTTGTGACGCCAGCGGCCGCGGCGTCCTGTGAGAGCATCGCATCGCTTGCGCTGGAAAATGGGAAAGTTACGTCGGCGACCCTTGTGGCCGCCGGAGCATTTGTGCCCCCCGGCAGGGCTTTTGGGGGCGGACCTGCCGGCGCCGTGTCGTTCGAGATATTGCCGGCTTTTTGTCGGGTGACGGCAACCCTTACCCCGACGCCTGACTCGGATATCAAGATCGAGGTCTGGATGCCTGCGGAGAACTGGAACGGCAAGCTTGTCGGGATCGGCAACGGGATCTGGGCGGGTAATATCAGTTATACGGGGATGGCTGAGCCGGTGGGTCTTGGCTATGCGGCAGCAGCGACCGACGCGGGCCATGTCGGCACTGGCATGGATGCTAAATTCGCAGTCGGACACCCGGAGAAGCTCGGTGATTTCGGCTATCGCGCGGTGCATGAAATGACGGTGAAGGCGAAGGCAGTGATTGCCTCCTATTACGGTGAAAAAGCGAGGCGATCGCTTTGGGTGAGTTGCTCGACCGGCGGCCGGCAAGGCCTTATGGAAGCCTATCGCTATCCCGAAGATTATGAGGGCATTTCTTCAATGGCACCCGCGAACCCGATGGTGCCGCTGATGTTCAGTACTCTGTGGACCGGCTACGTTGCGATGAAAGAGGACGCGAACCGGCTTACAGTGCCGAAGCTCACGGCAGTGCACAAAGCTTTTATTGGTGCGTGCGATGCCAACGACGGCCTGCAGGATGGCATCGTGGCTGATCCTGAGCGCTGCAAATTTGATCCCGGTGTCGTTCAGTGCAAGGATAAAGATGCCGATGATTGCTTGACGGCTGCGCAAGTGAAGACGATGCGGGAGATTTATGGGGGCGTCAAAAATCCGCGCACGGATGAACGGATATTCGCCGGATTCTCGCCGGGCAGCGAGCAGCAGCTGATGACCCTGGTCGGAGGGAAGGAGCCGTTTTCCGTTGCAACTTCCTATTTCAGGGATCTTGTGTTTGCCAATGCAGAATGGGATTACAAGACGTTCGATTACGACAAAGACGTGACCGCTTCACTCAGGGCCGGAAGCAGCATTGTCGATGTTCCGAGCGACGGATTTGCCAAGTTCTTCGCCGGCGGCGGCAAGCTCCTGCTCTCACACGGCTGGTCCGACGGCCTCATCCCGGCGGCGAATACAGCCGCCTTCTACAAGGCCATGACTGCAAAAATGGAGCCCAAAACCGCGGCGAGCTCCGTTCGCCTTTTCATGGTTCCCGGCATGGGTCATTGCGGCGGAGGCGATGCGCCTTCGGTGATGAATATGCTCGCCGTGATTGATGAATGGACGGAAAAGGGCAAAGCTCCGGACAGCATCATTGCGCGTCGGTCCGCAAACGAGAAGCCGATGTCGCGGCCGCTTTGTCCCTATCCGCAGGTTGCCAAATACACAGGGGCCGGCGACACTGATGATGCCGCCAATTTCGTATGCAAGCCGTAGAGCTGAACTACTCTCGAAGGCTCTAAGACTCCAAGAATTAAGGAGGAATGGAAGGATGGCAACAGCGCGTCAGCAAGTGGCGGAATCGGAGGTCACGCGGAGGCAAGTCACCCTTGGGCTGGTGACCGTATTTCTTATTTAATTCGTATACAGCTACTTTTTCCAGATTCTGCTTTCGGCAACGCCCCGGATAGCCGCCGATCTCGATGGAATGCGCCTGTATGCCTGGGGCGTTTCGATCCCAAACCTGTAGTTGGCTTTTTCCACGCCATGGTCGGCAAATTATCCGCCTTTACGGCCGCCGCACGTTGTTGCTTGGTTGCATCATCGTCTGCCTGCTGGGCACGGTTTGGAGCGCTCTCAGTTCGACTTTTGTCATCCTCATCATTGCCCGGACCTTTCTTTCCATAGGGTACGGTGGGTTTGCGCCGCTTTGCTTTTCTGCGCTAGGCGATATGTTTGAGCCGGTAGAACGCAGTCGATGGATTGGCCTTCTCAACCTGCCAGCTATGATCTTCTCCTTCTTCGGCCCGATCCTGGGCGGCTGGTTCGTAGACAATCTCAGCTGGCGGTACATATTCTGGTGCGGAGTGCCGCTATTGGTTGCGGCGCTGCTTATGGTGCTGTTCGGATTATCCGGACGGGTCCAGCATACAGGCTCCAGAATGGGCGGTTGCGGCGCCCTGCTGGCGGCAGTCGCATCTTCAACTCTCATCCTTGCCTTTTCCATGGCTGGAACCCTCTATCCGTGGTCGTCAGCGCAGGTTCTTGGCTTGCTGGTCTGGTCTGCTGTTTTCTGGGTGCTTTTTATCAAGGCGGAAGCCCGTGCAGACGAACCGATACTGGATCTGCAGGTGCTCAAAAACCGGTCATTTATCACCATCGCATCCGCGTGTTTTTTGTCGTCCTTCGGGATGACGGGATTGGTCATCTATTACCCTCTCCTTATGCAGGGAGTTCAGGGTGCCAGCGCGACCTTGACCGGGCAGATCATAAGTCCCGGCATTGTGCTGATGAACTTTCTCGGTGTTCCAACGGGATTCATCGTCGCGCGGACGAAACGCTACAAGTGGATGTTCATGGTGAGCTAAGGGCTCACCATGGCGGTATTGTTCGTGTTGATCTCATTCAATGCCGCCACGCCCGTCTCCTGGGGATTCGTGGTGATCACTCTGTCTTGCATAGGCATGGGCTCAATCCCGACCTTGAACACTCTGGTCGTTCAATATGCCGTGCCCAAAAGGCTGTTGGGTGTGGCAACGGGCGCGCTATTTTTCAGCGTCATGATAGGTCAGGCTGTGGCGCCCTCGATCCTTGGCTCCGCTCTGAACATCCAATAGAACAGCACGCTGAAAGCTTCGCTCCCTGCCGAGGTGTCTCGACTGGCGGATCATGCACCATGTCTTCTCTGGGAAATCCCAATGTTCTTCTGAAGGAAACGGCCATGGCTTCCCTACGCGCGACACTGAATAAGGAAAGCCGGAATGGGGAGGCGATTCTGGACGCAACGGTCTCGGCCATTCGCCGTTCCATGGAAGCCGGCCTGAGAATCGTTTTTATCATTGGCGCCCTAGCCATGCTGCTGACGTTCCTGACCATTTGCAGCATTCCGCAAATCTCGATTGATAAAGCGGTAGAGGAAAAGAAGACAGGGAACAGCCCTGGAGGCTTTTGGCCACGAAACGCACAGAACACACGAAAGATGATGAGGTGGGTTTGGTGTGTTCTGGTTGGGTTTAGAGAAGCGGCTTGGCCGGTTTCCGGCGAATTTCTTTCACAAGCAGGGCGTCGGATTCGATTTCTATCAACACCTGCCCCTTGACTACTTTCTTCCCGACAGCAACATGGATTGCCTTCACCCTGCCCTCAAACGGAGCCATGATCCGGTTAAGCATCTTCATGGCTTCGAGGATTATCAGCGTCTCGCCCCGCTTCACCTCGCTTCCAACCTTAGTGGCAATTTCGGACACAACTCCGGGGATAACGGCCTTGACGACGCCTGGAACGTGCTTCTCATAGGGCTTGCGCCGGGCGAATTTTCTGGTTATCCGCGTTTCGAAGATGCCGTCTTCCAATGCGAGGTGTCTGAGTTGTTTCTCGTCACTCACAGGGCTATCCTTTTTCAAAACGGCGGGACGCCGTGTTTCCGGGCCGGGCGAGTTTCTTCCTTGTGGCGCGTCATTTTCAGGGCATGAGCGATACAAGCGCGTGTTTCTTCGGGAGTGATGACCGCGTCAACATATCCGTTGGAAGCCGCGACGTACGGGTTGGCAAATTTGTCGGTGTATTCCTTGACTTTGAGCTTGCGCATCTCTTCCGGTTTTTTTGCCGACATGATCTCGCTGCGGAAGATGATGTTGGCTGCGCCTTCCGGCCCCATGACCGCAATTTCGGCGGTTGGCCAGGCGAACACGAAATCGGCGCGCAAGTGATGCGAGCACATGGCAATATAGCCGCCGCCATAGGCTTTGCGCAGGATCACCGTAATTTTGGGAACCGTTGCTTCGCTATAGGCATACAGGACTTTGGCGCCGTGACGGATGACACCGCCATGCTCCTGGTCGGCGCCCGGCAGGTATCCGGGGATGTCAACCAATGTAACCAGCGGGATATTGAAGGAATCGCAGAAGCGGACGAATCGGGCAATCTTATCGGAAGCGTCGATGTCCAGCACGCCGGCCAGAACCAGTGCCTGGTTGCCGACGATGCCTACCGTTTCGCCGTTAATTCGGCTGAAGCCGGTAATCGCGTTCGATCCGAACAGTTCCTGGACCTCAAAGAAATCGGAATCGTCAACTAGGGCGCGCACCATATCGCGCATATCGAACGGGACCTTGGAGTCTTTGGGGATCAGGTCCTCGATCGCATAGATCGGGGTGGGCTCTTTCTTTTCAGTGATCTGAGGCTTCTGCCGGTTGTTGTCTGGCAGGAAACTTATCAGTTTGCGGATCTGTTCAAAGCATTCCTGTTCGCTCTTGGCGAAGAAATGAGCGTTGCCGGCCGTCTCCACCTGAACGCGTGCGCCGCCGAGGTCTTCCATCGAGATCTCCTCGCCCAACACCGTTTTCACAACTTCCGGCCCGGTGATGAACATCTTGGATATCTGGTCGACAACAAAGACGAAGTCGGTCAGCGCCGGGGAATAGACGGCTCCGCCTGCACATGGTCCGAGTATGACAGAAATCTGGGGAACGACGCCGGAAGCCAGAGTGTTACGGTAGAAAATTTCACCATAGCCGGCCAGCGAGTTGACCCCTTCCTGTATGCGCGCTCCCCCGGAGTCGTTAATGCCGATCATCGGGATCCCCATTTTGATCGCGTGATCCATGATCTTCGTGATTTTGCGCGCGTGCATCAAACCAAGTGAACCGCCGGCTACCGTGAAATCCTGTGCATAGATGCAGACGAGGCGTCCGCCGATCGTGCCCGAACCGGTAATCACGCCGTCGGCAGCAAGATTTTTGTTCTCCATGCCGAAATCCTGGCAATTGTGCTCGACAAAAAGATCGTACTCGTGGAACGAGCCTTCATCCAGCAGTGCGGCAATGCGCTCGCGCGCCGTCATCTTGCCGCCGGCTCTCTGTTTCTGGATGGCATCTTCGCCGCCACCCTTTGCGACAGTGGATTTCTTGCTGAAGAAATCGTGGAGTCGTTGCATCAAAGTCATGTAGACACCCTATAATCTCTAGCCAACCATTGGCGATTAGCGGGGGTTGAGTGTAGCAGAAAAAGGCCCGATTTTAATGTCCAATCGTCCGAGAACTTACCCGCTTGAGTAAGCGGAAGTGATACACAATACGATAAGCAATTTATTTGCTAATACTTAAAACTTGAGACACACGGGACACGCTAAAAAATACCGCATCGATTTTCGTGTTTTCAGTGTGTTTCGTGGCTCGAAGCGTAAAGAATCAGAGCTCAAGTTCAAGCGCGCTGCCGGTGACGGCGAAATGGCCGGTTAGAACCTCCGTCGTCGATGCGTCAGCGTTTCCGGAGAATCCCGGCTGTTTGCCCCCGACCGAAATGTCGAAAATTCCCGGTTCGATCACGCGCCTCGTGTCGTCAGTGATGAGTGACAATTCGCGGGGATCGATGGTGAATGAGACTTTCTGTGCCTCTCCCTGTTTGAGAGTGACGCGGCGGAATCCGACAAGTTTCCGGATCGGCACCTGGACCGAGGACTGGCGGTGGGTAAGGTAGAGTTGGACAACCTCACCGCCGGTTCGACTCCCGGTATTGGTAACGGTGACCGAAACCTTGACCGGATCCCCGGCTTTCACCGACTCGGGCAAGTTCAGCTTGCTGTAAGCAAAGCTCGTATAGCTAAGTCCATGCCCGAACGGATACAGTGGTGCGCCGGTGAAGTACTTGTAAGTGCGCTCCTTCATCGAGTAGTCCTCGAACGGAGGGAGTTGATCCAGCGACTTATAGAAAGTGACCGGTAGACGTCCGCCGGGATTGTAGTCGCCGAATAGTGCGTCGGCGATCGCCGTACCCGCAGCTTGGCCGGGGTACCAGGCTTCTACGATTGCAGGAATGTTCGCGTCCGCCCAGTTGACGGCGAGGGCGCTTTCGTTGAGGAGCACAAGCACCGTAGGGGTTCCGGTTGCCGCCACAGCGCGCAGCAGATTCTCCTGAACATCCGGCAGGTCGATCGTCAGGCGGTCACCGCCCGAAAAGCCTTTCACCTGTACCGGCATTTCTTCCCCCTCGAGTCGGGGGGAGAGCCCCAGGCACAGCACGGCCGCATCTGCTTTACGCGCGGCTGCAACTGCCTCGGCTGTGTAATCGCGTCCCCGCACTGACCACTGAAGCTCTACATTCAAGCCGCCGGAACTGTCGGCCAGCATCTCTAACGTGATTGGGTACGGTTTTCCTGCTTCGAGAGCGACAAACTGAGGAGGCGTGCCCATCCTACCGCCGAGCTGTTTTCCGTTGAGAATCAGACGGCCAAATCCGCTGGCCGTTCTCAGCACATACTCGCCTGTTTCGGCTACGGTAATTTGTCCGGACCAGTGGACCGAGAACTGGCTCGCCAGGTCCGGATATGGAGGCTTATTGCCCCAAGCCGCTATGATATTGGAGCTGAAATCCGTTCTGGCCGGATTGCCTTTATACTGAGGGTTGTTGAAGAATTCAACGGTGACACCGCTTTGTTGCTGGCCGTGAAAAATAGTTGAGAAGACCTTATCAGGAACGGGTTCGTAGGTGGGCATGCCTTCCGCGATATCGGAACCGCGGGCATAGAGCACCGTTGCCGATGAGCCTAGCTTGGCCCGGATGCCTGCAAGAGGCGTGACCGGATGCGATGGCGTCCCATTGTAATTCCCCAGGAGCGCCTCGGTGTCGTCGGCATTCGGGCCGATCACCGCGATGGTACGCAGATTCTTGCGGAGCGGAAGTGCCCCGCCTTTGTTCTTGAGGAGCACGATGGATTTTCGCGCGGTCTCCTCGGCAAGGTGCGAGTTTTGGGAGGAGTCATTGATGGAATAGGGGATCTGCGCCCATTTCACCATCTCCGGCGGGTCGAATATGCCCAGCTTCATCCGGGCGGTAAAGAGCCGCTTCACCGAAACGTCAGGCTCCTTCTCGGTCAGGAGACCCAGCTTGATGGCGTCTGCGAGCGCCTTGTAGGTACTGCCGCAGTCGAGATCGCAGCCGCGCTTGATTCCGAGGGAAGAAGCCTCTTCCTCGGTTGCGACAATTTTGTGGCTGGCATAGATGTCACGGATTGCATCGCAGTCGGAGACAACGTAGCCCTTGAATTCCCATTTGTCGCGCAGTTGGTCCTGCAGAAGGAACTTGCTTGCGCTTGCCGATTCGCCGCGGAGGCGGTTGTAGGCGCCCATCACCGAATAGACCTTGCCCTCCACGACCGTCGCCCGGAAGTGGGGCAGGTACGTTTCGAAAAGATCACGGTCGCTCGGCTCCGCATCGAAGATGTGGCGCTTTGATTCGGGGCCGCTGTGAACTGCGAAGTGCTTCGAGGTCGCGATTACCTTGAAACATTTCGGATCGTCACCCTGCATGCCTTTGACGAAAGCGATGCCCATTCGACCGGTGAGAAACGGGTCTTCGCCGTAGGTTTCCATGCCTCGGCCCCAGCGGGGGTCGCGGAATAGGTTGAGGTTTGGCGACCAGAAGGTCAGGCCCTGATATCGTCCTCGCTGGCCCTGGCGGACAAACTCGTGGTGTTTCGCCCGGGCTTCATCCGATATGGCGGTAGCGACCGCAAACAGCTGATCCTCGTCCCACATGGCCGCAAGGCCGATCGCCTGCGGGAATACAGTAGCAACGCCCGCGCGCGCGACACCGTGCAGCACCTCATTCCACCAGTCGTAAGCAGGGATGCCCAGGCGGTCAATGGCAGGGGAAGCGTTGAGTGTTTGTGAAATTTTCTCTTTGAGGGTCATGCGTCCGACGAGATCGTCGACCCGCACGTCGACGGGAAGGGCGGGATTCAGGTACAGCGGACCCTGGATCACAGGACTGCCGCTACCGTAAGAAATAACGCACAGAGTGAAAGCCGCAAAGAAAAGTGACGAAAGAAATGGCCGGCCTTCATTGTCACGCTCCTCGAATGATTGAGGATGCAAGATGCAGGATACAGGATTCAGGACGCAGGAGCGAGGATTTCAAAATCAAATCGCGCGCGAATGGCGCTTTGGAGCGGCGGCAAGCTGTCGTTTCGTTCGCTCTGGATTCGTCAATCGAAGCCTGAGCCGCTTTTAGGTTCGGATTGTCAGTTCCAAACTTTTGCTTGATTTCCTCCCAGGCATAAGTCGTCTGCGCTGTGAGCATGGCAGTCTGAGCGGAACTGAGCAGAAATAAAGGTTCCACTTCATCTGAAGAACAGGGAATCGATGGCTTAAGGGAACGCCGGCAAGAATGTTCAAATCATTGTTCTTCATATTAGCCGCGTCATCGGACAATCGAGATCTAAACCCGAGCCGCACGTTATTCTTGCTCATACTATGATGGATGAGCAACACCCTATCGTTTGGCCATGCAAAAATATCTTTTGGCTAGCGCAATGAGAGTCATTGCAACTAAGGACTGAAAACATTTAAGTTAGGCTTAGATTGAACCGACCCGTAGGCCTGTTGAATCACGAGAACGATGCGTCTACCATAGTGTGTGACGAATTTAGTTGCCAGGTTCGACATCTACGAATGGCTGAGAAGCAAAGGTTGCGTCGCATGATTACGAATAAGGAAACAAAGGTTCTACTCATAGACGATCACAGCCTGTTCAGAGAAGGCCTCGGGCGGTTGCTCCAGGCTGAGCCTGCCCTGAGGGTTGTCGGCAATTGCGGTTCCCTGCGGGAAGGGCTGGCTGTCCTGCAACAGGAGCAGGTGGACATCGTTTTGCTCGATTACGATTTGGGCGGCGAGCAGGGCATGTCTTTTCAAAGAGAAGCCGCTAAGCTTGGGTACAAGGGACGAATTCTCATTGTTACAGCGGGGATAAGCGACAACGAGATCATCGGTGTGCTTGAAAGCGGAATATCTGGAATCTTCCTAAAAAGCAGCTCGCCGACTCAGTTGGTAGAGGCGATTAATCAGGTTATGCGTGGAGAGCCCTGGCTTGATCCCAAAGCAATGAAGACGGTGATCTCAGCCGCAACTGGAAAATCCCAACAGCAACAAAGTCCCCAGCCGTTGAGTGTGCGAGAACGAGCTGTCCTGAAAGGGATATTTGAAGGGCTTGCCAGTAAAGAAATTGCCGCTGAGTTGAAGATCTCGGAAAGTCTGGTCAAGGCTGTGATCCAACAGCTTTTTGACAAAACGGGTGTTCGCACTCGAGGGCAACTCGTGCGGGTTGCTCTTGAGAGGCGTGAGCAAGGTTGGATTTAATTTAAATCATTCGCCGTTTTTCCGCAGGAATCGAATGCTGCCTCCGCTCGGGGGCTGGTCTTCTTTTCATTTTACCGATGCCGGGGTTCTCCGCCGAAGGGGCTCTTCGAGTCCCATCTCTCCTGAATTCGCGACGCGTGTCCAAAATTCTTGAATATCTCTTGGTCGGTCCTGGCCACCCTAGCGCCAACTCATCTCCCGAAACTATATTTGCGGGATGAAGGGGGAAAGGCGTTGATGGCGATCATGAATATGTTTGAAATCCTCCGGATTATCGCTATTTTGACTCGGGCCACGAATTGTCAACGAGAAACCCAAATCAGGGATGAAGCACGAGCCCGTTCTTGGCAGTCTGGTCAGTGTCGGCTTGCACCAAAAAAAGGCAACAGGTTTTGAATGTGCTGAGGGAGTCGAGTTATTGCAGGATCGGCGTTGGTCGTTAACGTGCAAGGGGAGCTGTATTGAAGATAACCTTTCCCAATGCAGCCGGATCGAAAACACGCTGACAGGGCCACGGTCTTGGTTATAGGCCGGATTCTGGATGTACTGGTAGTCACCAGTGACAGTCCCCTCCTTGATGGCTTGCCACGCATCATAGGCTTCCAAAATCGACTCCGGCCGGTAGTCAAGCCTGCCGGCACGGATGATGAAGCCCACTCCACCTTCTGCCAGGAAATTGCACTGATCTCCGGAAAGGTATTCCGCACGGCGGCAACCCCGATCTGATCTACCGACCGCTTCCAGAATCTACCGTTAACGTAGACCCCGCCACTAATCAACCGGTCGATTTGCATGAAGGCCCAAGTCTCGGTTTTCCCGTCGCTCCACCCATAGCGGGAAAATACGCCGATGCCTTCGGCCAGGGATTGCTTAAGATTAAGCGCCATCCCCTATTGGGGCGTGCCCATTCGGCGCGTGGACTCCAGATCGGGCTTGTCATCTATTATCGGTGCTTCGCGAAAAGTTTCCCCGTCATCACGATTCAGAAAGCCGAGGATGCGGAACTTTCCTGGGTGCCGCCTGGCGGTGAAACGGAACTTCCCTTCGCCCGCCAGTACCCGGTTCTTAGTCACACGGGTGTCGAGTACCGGTCCGCTGGCGGTCGTCGACAGCCTGACAACGGCAGCGCGCACCGACCATCGTCGCATGGTGAGTTCCTGCAGAACACCCGCCGTATATCCACGGACATGCGCCGGGTAATCCCATGCACCGTTGTACATGATGGACCAGTTCATGAACTGCGTCCGCGGGTCATGGCAAAAGGCATTGCAGTCAAAATTGTCAGTGACCGCAACCCTGCCGACGATGAGAGTCCACCTGCGAGCCGGTTACTCGCCCGCATGATGGTTGGGGCATCCTTCGACAAATTCTTTCCCGCTGCCTAAATCCCATGTGCTACGCAGGTAGCCTCGGGACAGATAAAGTTTCGGATTCGCCTTCAGGACTCTGGGCGTTTCGCCGTTGGTGAACCCGGCTATTCCCGTGACATCCCCGAAGCCTTCGCCACCGGCAATTTCGGGATTGAGGACCACGTCAAAATCATTGTTAAGGCGCAAAGTCATGAAAGCCGTGGCCGTGAGGGATACCGAGCAGCCGACAAGGCTGTGTAGCTTGAGGGGTGAAAGTCCCCTCGCCGTCAATTGCCTGAATCGGGCGGCAAGCATATCCAATGCATGTGGAGGTAACGACACATGTTCTGCTTGGACGTAAACGCCACAGCTGCCCAGTGGACACAGAGCCGCTGCGGCAGGAGCAATCTGGGTGGCAAGCAAATCTGGAGGAATGAACAGGTAGATGTAGAGGTGGCAAATGAAATCCCCTAAAACTGCGAAATTTACGTCCGCACCGAAGCTGCTGTGTGCGGGGCATTGTCAATGAGGCGGGGGCTGGAAACGGAGCTACGGTGCATGCTACCCGGGCACGAAAGGGGTAACCCTGGAGACAGACAAGCATTCACCTAAGGGCCACCGCGCCAGTCCTCGACCCTACTCGGAGGGGGCTCTTGGGAAACGTGGCCTACGGTGGAAGTAGGAACCCATACCGCAACCGAAAGGGCGGATATGGTCACTCTCCACCTGCGGGATGCGCGCGCCCGGGTTCTACCCGACGAGAGTCTCCGGACGATCCGGCAGGCTGTTTTGGCCTTCATACTCCGAATAGAAACTCCCGTGGTGTTGGGCTATGGGAGCAGCCTGACAATGCATGCTCCACTTCTCTGCTTGGTGGTCGTCGGGTTTGCCGGCTTGCGGATTTTCATCCCCTGGTCCGTCCGCGGCCGTATCCGGGGAAAAGGTCAACGGTGAGCAGACGAAGAAAAAGATCATCATCAAGCGCAGAAAAACCTGTCAACCACGGGAGTTTCCTCCAACGCTTGCCTTGCTGATACGTGTTGCCACGAGGCGCGCTCATCGAACTCCCCTTCTCCGGCCAGTGAGTTCACCTCGATCTTCGGCTAGTCAGTGGCTTCACTTTTTTATAAGATTCTTCGGCTTTTGCCGACGGGCAGGTTCGGGCCGCAAATGCGAGTCATCCCACCACGCTACTCCAGATACCGATGTCTGAGATTGACGACATCCCGGTAGGGAAGGACACCGAGCATCCTGTCGTTTTCATCCACAACCGGCAGAGCCCGGAAATTGTATCGTGCAAAGGTTTCGTGCGCCTCTTTGAGGCTATTTTGAGGATTCAAGCTGATTACCCCACTGATCATTACATCCTTGAGCAGGGTTTCATCATCCGCCGTCAGCAAATCTCTCAAATCCAGAACCCCTACAAGCCTCCGGTCTTGATCCAGCACATAAACATATCCGATGTGTTCTCTACCCAGGGAGCTTCGCTTGAATTCTGTGCGCACCTGTTGAATTGTCATGTCGGGTGGGTAGCTCAAATAATCCGATACCGCCAAATCAACGATCTCGGGTTCCGGATCTTCCAGCAGCGATTGGATCTTGATGGAATCCTCCTTGTCCAGCAGTTTGATGATGGCCTGAGATTCGGACATTGGGAGCACGGCCAGAAGATCTGCCGCCTGGCCTGGAGTCATTTCATCGATCAGTCGGACAACTTTCTCTTTCGGCAGGGAAGCAACCAAAGGTCGCTGAACGGAGGGATCAAGTTCTTCGAGCGTATCGGAGGCATGGCCATTTTCCAGGTCATTGAAGATCGCCACCCGTTCGTCGTGGTCCAATTCTTCCAAAATGTCTGCCACATCGGCCGGCGGCATTTCCGCGAACTGCTCCTTGAGTATCTTCAGGTGCAGATCTCCTTTGAAACTCCCCAGTTGTTCCGGCAAGGGCTCAACCAGGCTCCAGGGAACAATCTGATCTTTGCTCTTTTCGCTGGACCGGTAAATCAGTTCCGCCAGCCATCGCAATCCGATCCTGCGAAGCAGACTGTATCTGCTTAAGTCCACTTCGATAACATAAAGTTTGCCGTTCTTCAGCGTTAACTTGACATCGTAGACCACTTCCAATTCGCGATCCTCGATGTCAAGCACCCTCTTATCCAAGATCTGGTCTTCGAGCAAAACAAAGCCTGCCGGCGGATCTCCTGCATAGGATTCAATGTGATCGATGTCCACAATCACTTCCTTGCCCGAGATCGATCTCACCCTCTCCCACGGTACATAGACCGTGGATTGTCCGAAAGGCCGCCCGATGCAAACGTGCGTCACCTCAGCGAATTTATCCATATCCACGATGGCTAGATCTTCTAATTTCCCGATTCTCTTTCCACGCAAATAAACGCGACTGCCGGTAAGGTCGCTCAGATTGAATCTTTGCTCGAGAACCCTTTTGTTTTCAGTTGATCCGTTATTCATGGTGGCACCAACCTCGTTATTGACTGACAACCGTGATGAATTTGTAGATCAATAGGCCAATCAACAGAAAAAGGTAAAACCTTAAAAACAAAAGGCAGATCTTGACCAGGGGGGTCATTTGGATGCTCGGCTTGGAGTATCTCGCGTTTATTTCTCTGACCTGTGATGTCAAGCTTTGGTAAAGGCCTGTGAATATGTTCATGGGGAGCCTCCCTTCGAACCTTTAGGCAAAAAGATTCGGGAATATCGTGCTAATCCCATAGAGGGTTGACAGGATGATAATCACAACCACGATCGCAATATTCATTATGTTCTCGTAGAGGCTGTTCCTGTATTTGCCCATTGTTTTTTCATCATTAAGCAGCAGGATTAGGAACACTAGTGCGGCTGGCAGCAGGGTGGTTGCGATTACCTGAACAAAGAGGGTAATCAAAACCAGCGGAGCTCTGGGTATAAGAACTACAACGCCGGCCAGGACTATGGCAAAAAAGTAATAGGCATAGAACCACGGAGCTTCCTTGATTTTGTTGTTCAATGAATGCGCCCAGCCAAAGACCTCGCCAAAAGCCCAGGAGCTTGCCAGCGATATGCAAATGGCCCCCAGAAAGCCTGCATCGAAAAGGCCGATGATTGTGCCGATGTACTTATTGGTCGGCATGAGCATGCTGGCCGCTTGTGCGGCGCTTTCAACGGGAACGCCCAATAGAAGCTTGCCAGTGACAATGATCAGGAACATGGCCACGATGACGGTGAGGAATGCGCCGATGATCGTGTCGGTCTTCCCGAATGGAATGTCTTTTTCCCTCAAACCCTTATCGACTACGGAACTTTGCTGGAAAAAGATCATCCAGGGCGCGATGGTTGTTCCGATGTTCGCCATCAGCAGGAAGAACAAATCATTGGTGAATCCGCCGGGTGGGAAATGGGGGATGACACTGTTGTAGACAATGTCCTTTATGGACGGGTGAACCATAAAGGCGCAGGGGATATATATGAGGTTCCCTATGCAGAAAATTAGCGCAACCTTTTCCCACGTCCAGTAACGGCCGACCATTATCATGGTTCCCATCAGAGTCCAGCAGATGAGAACCGTGATATAGGCCGGGACGTGGAAGATGCTGAGGGCCGCCGTCATCCCGATAAATTCAGTGATCATCGTGAGCCAATCGGTCAGGATCAAATCGAGAAGTGAAAACCATCCCCAGAAAGAGCCGAAAGCGTGGAAGATAGCTTCAGCATGACCTCGCTTGGTTACAGCGCCCAGTCGTACCGTCATCTCCTGAACGTAGTAGGCGACAGGGCCGAGCAGAATTAGGAACCAGAGCAGGTGAAACCCGTACTTGGCTCCCGTTGCAGTATAGGTAGTGATGCCGCCGGCGTCATTGTCCGCCACCATGACGATGATGCCTGGCCCAGCAACGACCAAGAACATCCTTATAGCTTTGGCGGACTTCCGGTACTTGTAGAAGAGATTTGAATATATGTTCACGCGCCCACTCCCGGCGAGGCCGCGCACAGGTGAGCGGCTTCACAATGGCCAATTCTGCATTTGCGCTTCAGTTCAGGCGTGGGGAGAGGTTCAGGCGTAGCGCCTCGTCCCGCCGCATTCAGCACATAAATCTGCGGAAGATGCGGACAGGTGAGGCAATAGCAAAGCTATCAAATCACCAGCAGATCTTCTGCAGAATACTGCGTTAAACAGCCCTTACTCGGAGGTTCGTCGTCTTTTGATCTCATATAACTTTCTGGAGGCAAAACCGAAGCTGCGAGGAGTAACCATTCCTCCGCAGCGGAGAAATGGCGCAATACCCGGAAGGAAGCAGCCGGATTTCCCCACTGGCCTAAGCTTCAGCACCACGCACCTTAGAGGCCTGAAGACCTCAGCCACCTTAGAAAAACCCTTAACCCGGGAGTTCCTGTTCTACCCTAATCCGGCATCTTTGGACGCCATAGGGCAATGGCTTATTTGTACGTGGGAGCCTCGCCTGCCGAGGATCCATACATCTTGCTGGGTCCTAAATCACAAGGATTTAAGCCCGGATGAAAGGTAGGCTTGACCTTAGGAAATGTCAAGGCAAAAATGGATTTTCAAAACTGGGGAAAAGTGGAGACATTGAGCCTTGGATCGACGCATGAGCCATCAGCTGTGAATCGTTCGTGATCGATCAGTCTTGTTAGCTCGTTAATCCATTCGAACGGAGACAAGAATTGAAGAAGGATTGGATTGGGTCAATCTTTTTGCGTTTCAATAGATGATTGGATTTAGAAATGTTAGAGGAGCCGAGAGGGTGGGATGCAAACCCGTGCTGCACTGATAACAAATTTTTTTTGCGGTCCTTGATATCTGCCAGGACGGGGCCATAGCTGAGTGGCGGGAAACCGATATGGTTCCGCCAAGATTTGTTTGTTTCGAGAGGCACGAAGCGGCCGTGATGCCCCCTCACAAAAAACAAGTGGCAGGGTCTAGGGATTATTTACTTTGCATCTCTTGGTATCCTGGATTGCCTACGGAGCAAGTCCTGCGCCTGGATCAGTTGACTTCGAGACAATGGATCAGGGGCTCCGATCCGGAGTTCACACCAGCCAAGCTGTGGTCATCCGTAACGAGGCCGCCTGGAACAGACTCTGGATAGAGCATAAGAAGAAAGGCGCATTTGACGTAACACCTCCGGTAATGGACTTCAGCAAAGAAATGGTTGCTGCCTTTTTCCTGGGGGGTACGCCGCACGGGTGGCTTTTCTGTCAGTGTCACAGAAATTTCCATTTCTGAGTCAGCCTGACGACTGAGCGTGAGCGTCGAGGAAGTTAAGCCTGGGACAGGCTGTTTTGCACCAATGATCGTTACGTACCGCTACCAGATCGTGGGAGTCGCACAAATGAAGGGCCTAGTTGACTTTAACCATGCCATTCGCGCAAAAAGAAAAAAGACGTGATGATGCTGGATTTCTCCCTCCGGCATTTCCTTCAATAGTTCGATTTCGGATGAGGCAACGACTTCCAAGTAGTGTGAATTTGAGATGAGGCGCTGCGGACGTTCAATGTAATTGACGCCGATCCATCCCGACACGTCACTGGATCCTCCTTGGCGGGGAATCGGATAATCCCGTCATGATGCCCGATCCTGAAACCTGCAAAGTCATCGCTTGCGCTACCCCAACCGAGGGAATGCCGGCCATTATTTGAATTTCGGCGCATCTTCGTGGCTTCTTGTAGCGGTCGCAAAATCGTTTGATTCGAGCAGCGTATATTTCGCTTTTTCGAATGCGATAATTGATTTTTTATAGGAGATTAAAGCTTGCAACTCAGCAGCTTGGGCCGCTGCATAATTCTCTTGGCGATCCAGAACCCGAAAAGTTTCACTCGCTCCATTATCGAAACGTATTTGTTCCCCCTTGAGCTGCTCCTCAGCATAGGCAGAAGCGGCCCTTGCGCTTTCTACGAGCCTTCGATTCGTTTCGATTTTTTGGGCCGCGCTTCGGATTTCGGCTTGGATCTGCTGCTCTAGATTCTTTCGCTTCATTAGTTCCTGCTGTTTTTGAATCTTGACCTGCGCCAGTTGGGCATCCGCGGTTCTGTTACGGATCGGGACCTGTATATTAAAGCCTACAGTCCAGTTCGTAAATCCTCCGGTGAGAAGCAATTTGTTTGCGATTCCGATACCACCAACCATTTCGGGGGCTATCAGAACTTCGCGCTGTCCCGTGAGCGGATCAGTGATATAGGTCTGCGGCCCAGCAACTCCCGTGGTCCCGAAGGACCCTTTGAGATCAAACTGCCATTTGTGGCTTTCCTCGTACAGCCGTTGATTGACCTCATCCTTCCGGAATGCAATATCGGATTGTTCAAGCTCCGGCCTATTTGTCAACGCAGATTTTATTGCTGCTGCATAATCGATCTTATACTCCTGGAAAGCCGGAGTTTCAGCGGGAACAATGACCTGTGACCATACCTCTGCTTTCCTGTCATTCGAGATCATGGTGAGAAGGTTGTTCTCGGCATCGTAGATCTTCTCCTCCGCTTGGATCATATCCCCTTCCCGTTGTGCGAGTGTGGCCCGCGCTTCAGTGACTGATATAGCGGCCAGCACTCCAATCTCCACTTTCCTCGTATTATCACGCAGAGTGATCTGTGCCAACCTTACCGATTCCCGCTTGATTTCATAATCGCGGATCGCGCCTGCGAGATCCCAGTACTGTCCCTGGATGTTGGCGATAATATCAACGACTTTCGCCTTGAACTGGCTATCACTCGTTTTCAAGTCGAGGCTCGCAAGTTTGATCTGCCCTCGATTCTGATCTATTCGTAAATTTCGAAGCAATGGTTGGGTAAAGGTGAGAGTAACGCTTGTATTATACTGAGGACTAAAGAGGAAAAAGCCGACGTCACTGGCGGTCCGGTTTGAGTTGTATTGGACCGAATAATTTCCTCCTGTCCTGACATTCTGCTGGAAGCCAAAGTTCCAGTTTGCGTAATCCATTGTGCTGTAATTTCCACCAGATGACTCGGTAGCCAAGTTCGTATTGGGGGATTTCTGGGATTGAACGCCAAGCCCCACAGTGAGCGAAGGATCATATTGTCCATAAGCCTGGACGATTGCCTGTTGAGACAAAACCTCGTTGGTGTCTTGGATTGCAATATCCAGATTGTTTTTTAGCGCCATTTTGGTGACGTCTTTTAGAGTTAGACGCAACGCCGTTCCGTCTTTTTCCGCCTTCTCTGTTGGACTCAAAGGCAAAGGCGGGAGGGGCGGCAGCGGCCCCTGAGTTAAATCCTGACCTGCCGCTGGGGCTTGTCCTGCACTTAAAACTCCTGATGTTGAGACTGACAATGTCAGCACCACCAAGAGTATCTTAAAAACCGATAAAAACTGCCCAGCTGAATACTTTTGCATATAAGACCTCCTCGTCTGAGGGGAAAAAAACAACCATCATGAAGGAACAAGTATCATGGAGATACGTCAAAAGAGGAAGCAAATTACTCCGAAATTTAGGAGTGGGACCAATTTGTGGAGACGTCGTTCTCCATTTTTCGGTCTGGCCGAAATTTTCTAAATCGATGCTCGATCCTCTCTTTTCCAATTCGACTTTTTACCAGGATGCTGAAAAACAACCATTTTGGGCAAATCGTTCAAAAAGGCCTTTGGCGATGTCGCCCTCAAGCAAACATTCACGATTCTTGCTAAAAACCGTCGTGTCCCAAACCCTGTCATCCGTGCTCAAGCCAACAAACCGGCGGAGCAACAGGTTGTAATCGAGTTGTTCCATCAGAAGGCGCTCGCGCAGCGCATCTGAAGAAGAAGCGTGCACAAACGTTTTTCGGACGCAATTGATGGGCGGCCGGTTTTGGAACATCAACTCTCAAATTGCGGCGACATCTCCTGGAAAATGACATCACAATGGTATGAATAGGTCTCAATGGGTGATCTTTGGGAACACGCTTCTCCGCCGAGAGGTAACTGAACATCCATTCCTGCTGTTCGTCCGTTCCGCGCATCGACTTCGTCCTCGTCATATAAATACGTTTGACTGTGAGGGCCGGTTTTAAAAGCGAGCCAATTTCGCTGGATTAATGGGGCTCCACTTTCGTTAGGAGCAAAGCACCTGCGGTTTCGCCTTGCGACAACCGGTTCGAGCCGAGATGGCTTAATTTGTGAATGGAACCCCAATCTTAATCTATAAACTAACAACCCGCGCCATCTCCCCGTACTTGAACAATAGATGCGGTTCTTGTTTATTCCCAGCGTGGATCGAACCACCGTTAGTCGTCCAACCTGCAGTGTCCAAAGCGGCTCAGGACGAACCAAGCCGAGCAATTTGGTTAGCACTGCCCAAAATACGCAAGGTCCCAATCTGAAATCGTTAGGAAGGCCTGGCACTCTCACTCCGTCTGCTATCACGATCGCTTGGCGCAAAGATCAAAATTGCAACCACACACCTGAGCCTATGACCGTAAACGAATTTGGAGCCTGTCATGCAAATTTCTTCCGGGCGTTTTCCATCTAAAAAGATCTTTAGAGTTTTTTGCCACGCCCCGCAGATTTGCTTTCACGAAAGTGGCGTCATTCCAATCCGGCAAAAATGGCTCCCTCTTCAACCCGTGTCCACATCGGTATAACAGAATAGCCACATCAAGGGGCGGGAGATTCTGCCCGAAAAGCAGAAAACCCTATCCCCTCGTTGCGCTCGGTCTCAAAGAAATCCCAATGCAAGTCTCCCGCTTGCATCAAAGGCTTAGTGTGCAGAGGACATCTTCTCGGGCCTGCAGAGATTCCTTTGGCTTGCGGCAGATTGGCCACAACCCATACATATATACGAGGGATGGTTGGCTAAAGGTTCAGTTCTTCAGAATCTGATTCAGGAGGAAACTCACAAATTCTTCTTGTGGGCCTGTCTTCGGACTGCTCTCTATCAAATAGCGATCAATTCTTTTGAATGGAAAGATTCACATGAATCATCAGATTAGATTTCACGTATGTCGATGAGATGAACGGCTCTTCCGTTGTTGCCTTCACCCGGGGATACTGGCCATACAGAGTTTTGGTCATTGGTTCATTGTCATCCGAGTCGACGCAGGTGTTCCCGCCTTTTTGAAATCGCACCATAACCATTCACATGATAAGGAGGCCCAATGAAGATTTTGAGACGGGCTTGCCGTAATTCCGGCTGCTTCTGCAGCCTATCCCGTGGCTAACGTGGTTCAGACTGCCTTGCACGCAGATAGGGCAGTTGTATTTTCGGGAGTTCCTAGTTTTGCCGTGATCATAGTGTCTGCGATAGGTCTTCGGCGTTGATCTCTCCACGCCTGTAAGTGTGAAAAGATTTTGGCAGATCGGGTACGGTTTATATCGGTCTTTATCATGACGGATGTAAGTAATTGATATTGCAGTATTAACAATGGCGGAGAGGGTGGGATTCGAACCCACGTACCTTCTTTTGGAAGGTAACTCGATTTCGAGTCGAGCCCGGTACGACCACTTCGGTACCTCTCCGGCGAATCAAAGCCTACCAGAGTTTGTTCTGTCAGCCAAACACCTTCACGCCGTCCAGAACGCCCCATGGCAGTCGAACAGCACAGATAGCGCCGCAGTCTAAGAGGGAAGAGTGCCGGCTTCAATCTGCTTCAGGGTTTCATCAATCAACTCGGTGTTGTCTTCCTTTGAGACATTCCGCTGAATCAGTCTTGAGGCAATTGTAACCGACATGTCTGCTACTTCGCTTCGAATCTGCCGAAGCGCTCGGCCGACCTCCGTATCGATTTGGCGCCGTGCTTCTCGGATGATGCCCTCCGCGTCCCCGCGGGCTTTCTCCTTCATCTCTTCGCGGAACTTTTCCGCCGCTACCCGGCTTTTGGAGAGAATCACTTCAGACTCCACGTGGGCGTTCTTGAGAATCTGAGCCGATCTTTGGCTCACCTCTTCCAACTCCCGCCTGGCTTGCTGCGCTTCCTCCAAAGATTTCCTGATAGTTTCCTGCCGGGCTTCGAGCATGCGCAGCAGCGGGCGCCATGCGAACTTGGTGAGCGCCCACAGAAGCACCAGGAACGTGATGATGGTCCAGATAGCCAATCCGGGATCTGGCTGGACTAGCGGATTGTTCATAATGACTGTCCCTCGACGCTTACTTCAATAATACGATGAGCAGAACCACAACCTCGGCGATAATTGCGACCCCTTCCAACAAAAAGAGCGGCAAATTGACTGCTCCGCTGATCTGAGCTGCGGCCGCCGGCTGGCGGGCAATGCTCTCCGCCGCAGCCGCCGCAAACCTGCCGATTCCCAGAGCGGCGCCGATTACGATCATACCCAAGCCAAGGGCTGCGCCCAGATAATGCCATACCGCGGTGTTCGCGGCACCGGCGGTTGCAGCGGCAGGCTGTTGTGCATAGGCCGCGGACGCAAGCACAGCGACCAGAAAAGCGGCGATTAGTGCACTGCGGAACAAATGTGTCTTCTTCATTCCTGTATCCTTTCAAGTAAACTCGATTTCAATGGTGAACGTTGATGACCATGCCAATGAACACGGCCGTAAGCAGCGTGAAAACGTAGGCCTGAACAGCAACCACAATGCATTCGAGCATGGAAATGCCAACTGCCAAAGGTATCGAAACTGCAATCCCAACCACGATGCCGGCGAATGCCGTTTTTGCCATCTCGGTAAAGAGAAACACCAGAGAAAGCACGGCCAGGATGGCGATGTGGCCTCCTGTCATGTTTGCCGCAAGTCGCATGGTTAACGCGAACGGTTTCACGAGCATGCCCAGGATTTCGATCGGGATCAGCAGTATGTAAATGGGCCACGCCAATCCGTGGGGCACAGTGTTTTTCCAGTGCTGAATAAAGCCATGAGCCTTCGATCCCGCAATAATGATGGCAAAAAACGTTATGATAGCCAAACCGGCCGTGACGTTGAAGTTCGCGGTAGCAGTTGTGCCCCCCTCCAGAAGCCGGCCGAAAAACGAACTGGGGGCCGCGTGAAGTACCCAGTGGTTCAGCACGCGCAGGACATCGAAAATCGGGATTAATCCGATCAAGTTCGCTGAAAAGATAAATACGAAGAGGGTAAGGATCAGCGGGGTCCAGGTATTGACCCACTTCGATCCGACATTGGGCTGAACGATGGAATCCCGGACGTATTCGACGAAGAACTCCAGAATGGTTGAGGGGCCGGTGGGGACGGGCCCATGTTTTAGATAGCGCCGTACCACCCACGTGATCGCTGCAAAAACAATCAATGCCACAAGCCACAGCATGAAGACGTGCTTCGTAACCGAAAAATCGATTCCGAACACTTTGGGGAAGTGAATCAACGGGTGTTCCGCATTGTTGGCTATATGGCGGATGATGGTCTCGCCCGCATTGAAAGACTCACTTTTTTTAGCGGCTTGTGCTGCAGCGGCACCTTGCTCCTGAACTACGGTCAAAAACCACATGTATTTGTGTCCTCTAACGAATCCGCGATGGATTGGAAAGGCCCGCTTTTTGAAGCCGATGCAATCCAATCGCCTCCAGGACGTGCAACGAAACAAAATAACTCAGAAAGCTGACGACGAATGGAACCGGCCGCACGCTCCCGAGTTTTATCAGGACGCTGACATAGGCAGCATAAAAAACCATTTTGGCTGCAAATGCCTTGATCAGTTGTCCTGTCAGTTCCGCCGGATGCTTCGTAAATTGCCGCTTGATTGCAACCCATGAAGCAAGAGCCGCGGCGAGCGGACCCAGCATCCCAAGCCAGATTTCAGGTGCGGCAGTCCTGAACAGTATTGAGATCCCAAACGAAACAAGAATCGATCCCGACAGCATCCATACAGCAAGTTTCATTTAGGCCAAATAATCTTCGCAAGTTGAAAGAAGCCAATGATGAGACCAATCAACAGCCCGGATATCAAAAACCACGGGGAGGTGCCGCGCCAGGCATCCAGCGCATACCCAATCCCGCCCAGCAGCAAAATCGAGGCGATCAGAGTGTAACCCGCCTCAGCTGCAGACCCTGTGCTGCGAATATTCTCCTGCATTGCCCTTAGTGACTTTGCCAGGAATATCTCTCGCTTCTGCTCCTTGTTTTCCAACATAAACAAGCAAATCCGGTCGATTATAACAAAGACCTATTTTAGAGCTCAATGCAAGAAAGCGTAATGAATGGCCATGGCTTCAGGGCTTCAAAGCAGTTAGTCGCGTGCTTCCGGATCCCCCCACCCACAATCCAATCCCTGTCTTATAATGTCCCCCGCCGTGGGAATGGGAATTTCAGCGTTATTCCGCGTCCATCCGCGTCTGTCAGCGGTCAGATTGGCGCCGAAACTCATTCCCCAATGTCGTGGATGGTGCGCAGGCCGCGCATCTCGTAATCTTTTCTCCCGGATGGGGTGACAATCTCGATGCTATCACCGACCATCTTCCCGACCAGGCTCCGTCCAATCGGGGAAGTGATGGATATTAGCCCTTTGCTGATGTCGGACTCTTCCGAGGAAACCAGCTGGTACTGGATTTCCTTATCCGTTTCGTATTCGTATAGAACCACCTTCGAGCCATAGGCCGCGCGGTCCGTGGGGATCTTGTCGAGATTCACCAGGGACAGGGCGGCAAGCCGCTGCTGGAGTTGGGCCTTCCGTCCCTCCAGGTACGATTGCCGTTCTTTGGCAGCCTTGTATTCCGCATTCTCGCTGAGATCCCCATGCTCTCTCGCGCGCAGAATTTCCTTTGGCAAATCCACTCGCAGTTCCCGCTCTATAACGTTGAGCTCTTCTTGCAATCTTTTACGCACATCAATCATGACTTGCTCCAAGAGGGAAAATACTATTTTAGGGCAAGACTCGAGTGGCCAGCAAGGGTAAGGATTTTTTCGGGGTAAATACCGAGGAACAAGATAATGGCAACCAGGATACCAACGATGGTTTGCACGGACCAGCCGATTGGTTCAGGCTCCGTCGCTTCCTCGGCGGGTTCCCGCATATACATGTAAATCATGACCCGGAAATAGTAAAAAACCGAAACAACGCTGTTCAGAACGCCGATAACCGCCAAACCGATATACCCCTTTTGGACCGCGGCGCTGAAAAGGTAGAACTTCCCGATGAATCCGCCTGTCAGCGGGATACCCGCCAGCGAAACCAGGGCAAACGAGAGCGCCGCCGCCGCAGACGGTGCCTTATGACCTAAACCGGCATAGTCGTCCAGATAGACATGCATGTCCCCCTTCCGGCTGAACGAAAGGATGATGCTGAATGCCAGCAGATTCATCACCGTGTACACGACGAGGTAAAAAAGTGCGGCGCTGAATCCCATCTCGCTGTTCGGGACTATCCCGACCAGTATGTAGCCGGCGTGGGCAATGGCGGAGTAGGCCAACATGCGTTTGACATTCGTCTGGAGAACGCCGACCACATTCCCTAGCGTCATTGTCAGGATAGCCAGAACCCAGAGAATCGAGCTCCAATCCTGTGCCAAATTTGGGAACACTTGGATCAGAATCCGGATCAGTGCCGCAAAGCCTGCCGCTTTGGGCCCGACTGCCATGAAAGCCGTGACCGGAGTCGGGGCTCCTTCATAGACATCCGGAACCCAGGAATGAAATGGGACGAGGGCTACTTTGAATCCAAATCCCACGAGCAGCAGTCCCATTCCAATCACAGTCGTGGTCTGGACACCACCTTCCAGCGAGGCCAGTGCCCGGATCGATAAGTAATTGGTCGTGCCGGTCCCGCCGTAGATCAGGGCAATTCCATAGAGCAGGATCGCAGTGGCGAAGGAGCCGAGTAGAAAATATTTCAGGGAGGACTCGTTCGATCGGACATCGGTTCTCTTAAATCCCGCAAGGATGTAGGTCGCGATCGAAAGGATTTCTATCCCAAGAAAGGTGAGGATGAGATCCCCGCTCGCGGCCATCAGCGACATGCCGGAACAGGCAAACAGCAGGAGAGCATAATATTCCCCGCGTTCGAGGGACTCCCTTTCGTTGAACTTGATCGACATGAATGCAGAAACCGCGGCGATGAACAGAAAGAGGTACTGAAAAAACAGGCTGAAATTGTCTAGGATCAGCATCCCGTGGAAGATCGTGGTTGTGCCGGAATGCAGGCTGCTCTGAAATTTCAGACTGTAGGCAGCCAAAGCCGCCGCGAACACCGCAATCTGCCCCATGCGTCGCTGGCGCCCCGGAGCCGCAAAGGGCTCGACCAGCATGAGCACCATGCCGGCGACGATCAGGATCATTTGAGGCATGAGAAGCATCAGGTCGTCTTTGATCATCGCGTTCGTTCGCCTGAAAATTCACCTGAAGGACTCGAAGTCCTCAGGCGTTCCACTTGAATGCTTTCCCCTCCGCGCGCATCCTCGATCCTCTGCTGGACCAGCTGGAGCGATGCTTCCATGCGGCTCAGAAAAGGTGCCGAGTATACCCCGATCCACAGCATCATCAGAATAATCGGGAGCAGAAGAAATTTTTCCCTCAGCCCAATGTCTGTGATTGAGGCATTCGCCGGATTGGTCAGTTTCCCCAAGAAAACCCGCTGGTACATCCAAAGCATGTAGACCGCCCCCAACACCATGCTTAAAGCCGCAAGGCTTCCATAGATTTTGCTGCGGGCAAAACTCCCGGCCAAAACCAGCACCTCTCCCACGAATCCGTTCAATCCCGGCAGTCCTATGGAAGACAGCGTGACCACAAGAAAGGCCGAGGCAAACACGGGACTCACATGGGCAATCCCGCCAAATTCCGAAATCAGACGGGTGTGCCTGCGATCGTAAATCATTCCGACCAGGAGGAAGAGAGCGCCTGTTGACAAGCCGTGATTCAGCATCTGGATCGTCGAGCCCTGCAGCCCCTGAGTCGTGAAAGCGAAAATTCCAAGCACCACCAGCCCCATGTGACTGACGGAGGAGTACGCCACAAGCTTTTTCAGGTCGGGCTGGACCATGGCCACCAGCGCTCCGTAAATGATTCCGATAATGGCAAGAATGGAAATGCAGGGCGCCGCATGGATCGCGGCAGAAGGGAACAGCGGAAGACAAAAACGCAGCAAGCCGTAAGTCCCCATCTTTAGCAGAACGCCGGCCAGAATGACCGATCCGGCCGTCGGAGCCTCCACGTGAGCGTCGGGGAGCCACGTGTGGAACGGGAACATTGGAACTTTGATGGCAAAGGCGATCAGGAATGCCATGAATAGCCAGAATTCTTCCAATCCGGTGAGATGAAAGGTCCCATCTGTCAATCGTTGCGTGATTTGAACGAGATCGAAGGAGGTCCCGCCATTCGCAAAGAAGAGGTATAGGATGGCAATGAGCATGAGAAGGGAACCAGCCATTGTATACAGAATGAATTTTACCGCAGCATAGATCCTTCGTTCGCCTCCCCAGATCCCAATCAGGAAGTACATCGGGATCAACATGACTTCCCAGAAAACATAAAAGAGCACCAGATCGAGGGCGCAGAACACTCCCACCATTCCGGTTTCGAGTGCCAGCAGACAGATCACGTAGGGCTTCACACGCCGGGTGATGGATTTCCAGGAAGAGAGCATGGCCAGCGGAGTCAGAAACGTCGTCAGGATTATCAGAAAGAGGCTGATGCCATCAATCCCGAGATGGTGACTGATTTGAAAGCCGGCCGTTCCGATCCAGTTTGCCGATTCTTCAAACTGCATCTGGCCGCGGCTTGCGTCGAAGTGGCGGACGAGGTGGAGCGAGAGAATGAAAGTAGCAACGGAAGCGAAAAATGCCAGCAATTTGATAGCCTTCTCGGACCGCTGTGGAATCAATAAAATCACAACGGCGGCCAGCGCCGGCAGGTAAGTTACCATTGAAAGGATGTGAGGTACGTCCATAGCATTTTAAATGGGTCGGCTCTCCAGAGCCACCCGGCCGAAGGCCAAGCCTTTAATAAAGCCAATGTTCTCCAAAAGCCTAAAAAGCGTCTCTTCGCGACGCGGCGGCTCTGGAGAACCGCCGCGTATGAATTTCGTCAAATGGCTCAATAGCCTCGCAAAAAAACGTAAATATACAGAAGCATGGCTACCATGCCTATCAGGATCCAGGTCGCATAGCTGCGGATCAGACCGTTTTGAACATGCTTAAGAACCGTTGCGAAATTCTGAACCGTGCGGCCGGCTCCATTGACAGTGCCGTCGATAAGTCCCGCATCCACGCGCTTCCAGAGCACATCAGAGGAAGCATTCATTGCCGGATTTATGATTGCGGCATCATAAAATTCATCTACG
>Ga0326727_10003761_pt1 | contig 47689 bp, 42 predicted proteins | sample MB2enrmetagenome_FD_207643 | JGI IMG/M metagenome (GOLD analysis project Ga0326727, IMG submission 207643) | Lab enriched peat soil microbial communities from McLean, Ithaca, NY, United States - MB29MY | ecosystem: Environmental > Terrestrial > Soil > Wetlands > Peat | place: USA: New York... | reverse complement strand
GGCGGCGGCGGCTTCTGTTCCCTCTTCGTTGACTTCCACATAGGTCTTCTGCACCACCTTGCTGATGTACAGCCGCCCGTCCGAAATGCCGCCAAACTCGGCCTGGCGGGTGAAGGCGCGCGGCATGCCGAGCGTCGCAAGCTCTCCGTTCAGTTCGTATTTGTTCTCCAGCTTGAAGCGCGGCAATTCGAGCGTTCCTTCCCTGGAAGCGAATTGCCCCATCCACCGCGCCCAGTTTTCCGGCGTGAGTTCCTTGATGAAATTGTCCAGGTTTTCCCTGGGCAGGAAGACGCACAGGCTGACCTGCCCGCTCGCATAGGGAAGCATGACCGACTGAAAACCGGCGTTCTCGCAGTAGTTCATCCGGCCCTGGCGCGACATGCGGGGATGCGGCACAGCCCGGCCGCCGCGGAGGGTGAAAGGCTGGTCGCGGGTCAACTTCTTGTCGAACGGCGTTTCCCAGGTTCCCTTGAAATAAATCGCATCCAGCAGGACGAGGCGCAAATCCGGCGGCAACGGCGGGTCGAAGATGGAGGGGATTTTGCCGCTGGTGTTTTGGCTGACCCAATCATTGATTCTTTTCAGCGTGGCCGGATTGTTGAAATCCACGTCCGCAACTTCCGCCCGGTATGATTTCTGGCAATTGGCGACAAAATCCGGCTTGATTCTTGCGCCCGCCTGGGTCCAAAGGCTGTTGGCGATTTCGAGCGTGATTTTTGCGTCCAGCCCCGAGAGATGGGCGAGCAACATAAGATTGCCCTCGTTCCAGGCGGACGGCCCCGCTCCGGGCCATTGCAGGGTGGCGGCGATTTGCTCCAGCGTCTGGCCCCGCGCGCCGTTGCCGGCCATGCCCAAGGCGAGGGCCAGCCCAAGGGGACTTTGAAAAACGTTGCCGCCGGGGTGCGCTTTTCTGGTTTCGGCCAGCAATTTGAAGCCCAGGGCGTTGTCGGCGCGCGCCGCCTTGTCGAGCGCGGCATTGGTCCCCGGCACGGCCTGGGCGGAGGCCAGTTGGGCGGCAAGCAAACAATTGAGCAAGGCCAGAATTTTCATCGCGGCAGGGCGGGCAGTGGACTGCCCGCCGATGGGACAAAGTAGTCGCAAACCGGATTTGGCGCAATCGGGAGCATTTCATATTTTGGGACGGTCTTTTCCGATTTCTTAATCTTAATCCTAATCTTGCTCTTAATCTTCAAACGCGGATTAAGATTAAGATTAGGATTAAGATTAGGAGGGGAACCCCAAAATGTGAAATGCACCCGGCGCAATCCGTCGCGCCGCATTGGAATTGAAATTGCTGATGCGCGCTGGCAAGCTGCGGGGATGAATCATCTGGCGCGCGCGCGGAAAGTGTTTGACATAGAAATCCAGGCCCTCAAGGCGGTGCGGGCGCAATTGGACGGAGCCTTCGCCGCGGCGGTGGAAATCCTCCTCCAATCGCTCCAGCAGCGGGGGAAGATCATCGTGGTGGGCATCGGCAAATCGGGCAACGTGGGCCGGAAGATAGCGGCCACGCTGACGAGCACCGGCGCGCCGAGCGTGGTGCTGGACAGCGTGGATGCCATGCACGGAGACCTGGGGCTGGTCAGCGACGGAGACGTGGTGCTGGCGCTGAGTTATTCGGGGGCGTCGGAGGAGCTGCTGAATTTGTTTCCGGCGTTGAAACGTTTTTCCGTCAAGATAATTTCCATGACCGGCTCGCCCAAATCGCCGCTGGCCCGGTACAGCGACGTGGTGCTGAACGTGAAGGTGCCGCGGGAGGCCTGCCCGTTCAACCTGGCGCCGACTTCCAGCACCACCGCCATGCTGGTGCTGGGCGACGCGCTGGCCATGACCTTGCTGCAGGCGCGCGGCTTTCAGGAAAAGGACTTTGCCCGACACCATCCCTCCGGCGCCATTGGCCGGGCGCTGCTCCTGACCATCCGCGACATCATGCGGATCGGGGAGCGCAACGCCGTGGCGGGCGAACAATTGAGCGTCAAGGAGGCGCTGCTGGTCATGGTCGCGGCCAAATCAGGCAGCGTGGCGGTGGTGAACGGGCGAGGCAAATTGACGGGGGTGTTCACCGATGGGGATTTCCGGCGGCAGATGGCGCAGGAGAAGGACGAGGCCGCCGCGATGGCCCGGCCGCTGGCCAGCGTGATGACGCGGCGCCCGGTTTGCATTCGGGAGGAGGCGCTGGCGGTGGAGGCGCTGAAGATATTCAATGAGCGCAATATAGATGATCTGATTGTGGTCAACGCCCGGAACGAGCCGGTAGGCTCGATTGATTTGCAGGATTTGCCGAAATTGAAGCTGGTGTAAAGATAACATGGGTCACATCGGCCGGTATCGCTCCGCCCTTCGCAGGATCGCCCGCACGTAGTCGCGCGTGCCGGGAAAACCAATTTGCGCGATGAAGACCGCGCTCTGCGTCGCGGCCGGCCCGTTGAGCCACCTGAGGACGTTGCCGCGGCCGGCGTTGTAGTCGGCCAGGGCGTAGGCGGCGGGATTGTCGGTGTCCTGATAGCGCAGCAGGAGATGTTTCAAGTACCAGGCGCCAGCCAGGGTGTTGGTGGCGGGGTCCAGGCAGGCGCGGTGTTCGAAGGAGGAAATGTGCTCGGCGCTGGCCCATTGCGCCGCGGCAGGCTCGCGGATTTGCATGAGGCCCAGTTCGCCGGCCCGCCCGCGCGCGCCGGGATTGAACCGGCTCTCCCGCCAGACGACCGCCTTGACCAGTGCGGGATCAACCTGGTAACGGTTTGCCGCCGCGACAATGAGGGGATCAAACCGCCGTTCGCGCCAGTAATCCCAACCCCACCAGGCGATCACGGCCAGCGCCAGCAGGATAATCGTCCATCGTAATCGGCGCGGCAAATGTGTGTGGGTGTCTTTCACGCCGGGCTGCATATCACAACTAATGGTTCCCCTCTTAATCCTAATCTTAATCTTAATCTTAATCCCCGCTCCCGCGTTTGAAGATTAAGATTAAGATTAGGATTAAGATCAAGAAATGGGAAAGGGCTGCATGACATTATGAAATGCGCCATTCACGCCGGATAATCCAGCGCCTCGCGTGTCATGACGGTGGTGAGCGATTCGGCGGCGCGGTCTTTGGCCAGGCGGCAGCCGGTAAGACAGGCGTCCAATTTGGCGCGAAGGGCGGCGAAGGCCTCCAAGCCCGCGCTTTTGACACACGGGCCGGCCTTGGGCGGATGGGTTTCGCCGGATTCGGCCACGTCTGAACAGGCGCGGGCCGAGGCGTCAATGCCGGGGATGAGGCCTTCCAGCGCGGTGAGTTCGTCCGCGCCGTAGCAGGCGTTGCAACCGGCGTCATCCCATGCCGGATGACGATTGTAGCCGTGGACGATTTCGGCGCAGATGCGCCCCGCTTCACCCGCCGCGCGGGCGGACTGGACATGGCAAAGGTCGGTGAAGAACGCGACCGTGCCGGGGAGTCCCTCGGCCAGGGCGGGGTTTTGCGCGCCGCGGGTTTCGAGTTCCAGAACGTCAAGTATAAATTGGCGCGCGGCCAGCAGCCAGCAGAGCGCGTCGGCCAGCGGGAAGGTCACGCCCTGGCGGGTCTTGTGGTAGAGTTTGGCGCCGGCGGCGTCGCTGGCCGTTTGGACGTGTTGCAAGGTCCAGAGCCACAGGTTCATGGCGGTGGCAAGCGCGCAGGCGCCGGTGCCGGGGCGTTCGGAGGCGAGGCGTCTCATGGCGGCGGCCCATTGCTTGAACTGGGCGAGGAACAATTCGTTGGTCATGGTGATGGACAACTGCAATCGTTGCACGGCTTCCGGGCCTTCGTAAGTGGCTTCCAGTTGCGCGTCCATCCATTTCTGGCCGAGGAAGCCGGGGCAATCCTCGGTGACGCCGTAGCCGCCCATGAGGCTGACGGCTTCGCGCATCATGTTGGCGCCGTGGCCGGTGTTCCAGAGCTTGCAGGCCGGGCAAAGGACGTTGGCGACACTGTCAAGCTGGGTGAATTGGGCGAGCGGACTTTCGACGGGCCGGCCTGTCTTGAGGCATTGCAAGGCCTCGTCCTGTGCCCTGGCGATTTCCTTGAAGGCGGCGCGGCCGGTCAGTTTTTTTTCGGCGAGAAGGCGGTCCTTTTCCTTTTCCAGGGCGTCGAGCTGATCAAAGAGCCGCGCGGCCTCAAAGCCCAGGGAGGCGCTGGCCTCGCCCGTGGCCCAGATGTCCACCAGGCGGTGGAGGGCGTCCTGCTTTTGCTGGATGCCCAACTGGTAGCGCGGGGTGCCGGGCGCGCCCTGGCCGCCGCGAAAGCGGCGGCGGTGATAAAGGATGACCGGCTCGACGGCGGAGAGCAGTTTGGCGGCGGTCATCAGGCCGACGGTGACGCGGGTGCGGCGGAAAACGGCTTCGATGATTTCGCCGTGGGAGTAGCGCGGGATGATGCAGCCGTCCTTGACGGTGTAACCGCCGACGATGCGGCCGGCGGGCACTTTGAGGTTGAAAATTGGATCGTTGGTGGAGGAAAGCTGGTGGACCAATTTCTTGGTGGGCGTGCCGCGGTCCCAGATTCCCGGATCGCCCTCCTCCAAGATGACGAGGCAACTTCCCTTGAGGCGGGGGTCCTCGGATTCGACGGCGGCGGTGACGACGTTGGCGAACCCCATGTTGGTGATGAAACGGCCGCGTTTATCCACTTGCAGGAGCGGCTCCTTTCCCTCCGGCCATTCGGCGATGCGGACTTTGCCGGCCAACATGCCGGTTTCGACGCCGACGAAGGGGATGGGTTCGGTCAGCGCGAAGGCGGCGCGGACTTGGCGGCGGTTTTCGCCGGGTTTGAGCGGCGCGGCGGCGGGGAGGTATTTGGCGCGTTGTTCGGGCGTGCCGCGCTCGTGAATGGGGGCCAGGCCAAGGTTTCCCGCCAAGCTGCATGTGGCCGCGCCGGCGTCCACCCAGGACAACTCGAAGGCGATCAGCGCCAGCGCCAAGTTCTTCGGCCCCGCGATGAAGCCGCCATCTTCGGGGTCCAGGAAAGCCGCCGTGATGCCGCTTTCGTCGAAGTGGGGCAGGAGACCGGCTTTGGCGGCCGTCCATTCGTGCGAATTGCGGCCGCCGGCGGCGACCAGCCGGGCGACCGGTCCGCGGGCGACGGCGCGCGCGCCCTGCACCAGCATTTGCAGTTCGTAACGGTCGGCAAAGCGCCACATGATCTGGCGCAGGTCATCGGAAGGCAGCGTGGTCAGCGTGGGCGGCGGATTGTTTTGGGCAATTGAATTCATGTTTTTAGTGCTTCTCTCCCGGCCATCCTCTCATACCGATCAAGGCTAATAAAGTTGGCAGGTGGGGCGCAAGAATCAATGTTTTTCCAAACGACAGCCTTATATGACAATATCATTAACTGACCCCTATTCGAGGCAAAAACCCCTGCTGAAAAACCCCTTACTTCTCACCAGAATCCAATCTATGGCCTGACCCCTACCGCAATTCGAAATGAAAGTGCAGGTGATTCGATCCAAAGGCCGGGCTACCCGATTGTTCGTCAACGTCCCGCTGCCCTTGGCCGCCGCGTTGGATTTGCAGGCGGGCGAACGGGTGCGTTGGCAACTGCTGGCTCGTACCGAGCTGCGGCTGATCCGTCTGGCCCCGCCGCCAGCCACAAAACCCTCAAAAAAGTAGTCCGAGGTTTTTCAGCAGAATCCAATCTATGGCCTGACCCCTATCTCTATCTCAAATTGTGCTACAGACCCCTTCTCAATTCGTTGCCCTCCGACCGCTTGATAACACGAACGCCGCTCAACAACCCCGTGGCGAAGGCAAAACACGCGCCTCCAACCAGCGTGGTCTCATCTTTCCAAACAAAAGCTCTAATGATAGCACCCGCGCCCAATCCGATAAACGAATAGCCGACAAGCTGAGCACGACCCAAATTACTGAACACAAAACCCTGCTTAATCGGGTGCGGCTTCTGCCCTAATTTCTCCGCCAACCACCTGCCTAAGCAGAGCGATAGTTTTTCGGCTTCACAGGCACCAAGAGTTACAAGGAAGGAGAGTGCGAAAACGAGCGCAACCATCGATAGTGAGAACGAATACTGCCCTGTACTGGACGGAATCGCCATTCCTATCACGGCTGCAATAGGCAGAATTACACCTCGAATTGCAGAGGGTTTCATTTGCATTAGCTGCTACCAAGAAAATAGTGTCCCCAAAGGCACATCACCGGTTGACGTATTAAACATCAGATCATCACCTGTATCAAGGATTTCGTAATTTCTATAGAATTTCCACAATTGTATGTAAAGGTAAAGGGGTCAGTTAATGGTATTGTCATATTTTAGGCCGGCTTTCCCTGCCGGTGCAGGAGCCAGGTCAGATAACCGCGACTGCCCATCCGCAGACGCTCCGCTACCCAGGCCAGCGGCATGGTCGTCTCCGCCCGGACCGACGCCGCCAGTTTCACCTTGGCCGCATCGCCCTTGCGCCGCGCGGCCAAATCCTGCTCCGTCCATCCCATCGCCTTGAGTCTCCCTTTCACCATTCTTTCCGCCCGATCCGCCACCGCTTCCTGCACCGCGTCTCCGTAATGGCTGGTCCCAGGACTCCGGGTCACCTGTTCCAGCAATTCGCTCCTGAACTCCTCCCCGCCCAGGCACCAGCCCCGCTCCACCGGTTTGAATTCTCCCGTCAAATCTTCCTGCCGGCGGCGCTCCATGCCCTCGCCCAACGCCCGCCGCCCCGCCGCGCTGTCTTTGCCAATCCGCCACTCGCCCAGTAACCGGTCCACCCTCAGCCAGGGCGGACGCTGGCGCGGGCCGGCCAGATACAGCGGGTAGCTGCTCCACCGGAAAGCCTCCAGCGGTTGACCGGCTTCGATCAACTTGGCCCGGACCGGATTCAGATGCACATAATCGCACACCGTTTTCAGATAGCCGTCGCCGCTGCCCTCCACCACCAACGCCTTGTAGCGCCCGCTGAACAAATGCCCGAACTGACGCCGCCTCCGGTTGAACCGGGCGGTGTAGGTCCCCAGCAGCCATTTCATGCCGGCCACCAGCGTGGGTTGGGGCGTTTCGATCACCAGATGAAAATGGTTGCGCATCAGGCAGTAGGCATGGACCTGCCAGTGGGCCTTCCGGCAGGCTTCCTCCAGCGTGCGAAGAAAAAGTTCGTAATCCTGTTCCCCGTTGAAAACAGGTTCGCGCCGGTCGCCGCGGCTCATCACATGATACACCGCCCCGGGATACTCGATTCGCAGTTTGCGCGCCACGACGGACAGGATGCCAAAGCGGGGCATCGGCGTCAAGCCCTATATGACAATACCATTAACTGACCCCTTTGTGTGACCCCTTTGTGAGTTTTTCATGTTTTGCTTCCGCCCTCAAAATGGCTATAATGAGGGCCAGATGAAATTGTTCACTCGCTTTGCCCTGACGCTGGCCGGGAGCGCGGTCTTGGCGGCTGCGGTGCCGGCCCAAACCACGGGCGGCGTGGCTGCGGCGCCTGCGGCGGCGCCTCCGGCGCTGGCCGCCGTTTCCAGCAACGGTTTGGGACCGAGGATTCAATTCAGCACGGAGAATTACGACGCCGGCACCAACCTTGCCGGCGAAACCATCCAATACACTTTCCTTGTTACCAATACCGGGGATGAGATGCTCGTTGTGAGCAACGTCCATGCCGGTTGCGGTTGCACGATCATTGGCGGATATGCGACCAACGCGACCTCGGGATCGGGTATCGCGGCCGGCACCGAGACCAATTGGACCCACGAAATCGCTCCGGGCAAGACCGGCATCATTCCACTCCAGATCAACACGAGCAATCGTCGCGGCCCGGTGCAAATAAACGTCGAAGTGGTATCCAACGATCGCACCCGCCCAGCGGTGAATCTGCACGTCAACGCCGTGGTCTGGCTGCCTATCGAAGTCGAACCGGCCATGGCGGCTTTCAGCGTCATCCCGGGCGTGACGAACGTCTATTCCGAGAGCATCAAAATCTTCAACCGCATGGAAACGCCCCTCGACCTCTCCGACCCGCGAAGCAACACCAACGCCTTCTCCGCCGTTCTCAAAACCAATGTTCCCGGCCAGGAATTTGAGTTGATCGTCACGGTGGAGCGCCGTTCCAACGCGGTTCCCTCGTTGCGCTACGATACCATCACGGGGCAGATCTCCATGAAATCCTCCGCCACCAACAAAAATCCTCTGGTCGTCTCGGCCTATGAGTCCATTTATCCCGAAATCACGGTGTTCCCCCAAACCCTCAACATCCCCGCCGGGCCGCTCCCGCAGCCCGCGACCACGCATCTTCAAATCCGCGGCAACGCCGAAGAACTGGCGCTGTCCGGGGCGGCGGTGAACGCGCCGGGCGTGACGGTCGCCGTGAAGATATTGCAAACCAATCGTCAATACTATCTTGATATTGTTTTTCCCGCCGGTTTTGACGCGGCCACCAACCAGGGCCTGGCCTTCACTGTCAAGACGGACAACCCGCATTTCCCCGCCATCACCGTGCCCATCGCCGTCGTGCCGCGCGCGGCGCAGCCCGCCCGCACGCCGGTTTCCGGCCCGCCGCCGCGGACCAGCCAGAATTTTACCAGGCCGCAGACTGCCGCGACGACACCGGCGGCTTCCCCCCATGCTCCGCCACCGCCGCCACCGCTGCCGCAAGCGTCCAACCAGTCCGGCGCTCCTCAACCCTGACGCCGCCATGCCGCTGTTCGCCCGATTCGCCCTGATCCTGGTAGTGCGCCGGTCTTGGCAGGTTGGGCGCGCATTTCGCGCGCGCCGCGGCGGGTCCCGATGTTTCGGGACCCGCCCTACCTTTTTTTCCTCCGTCAGTGGCGCATTACTGATCCTGGCCGGCGTCCTGGCCTCCGCGGTGTTCCTGCCCGCCCAGACGCCTCCCGCCTCCGCGGCGGCCACGAATCTTTCCGGCCCCCGGATCCAGTTCAACACGGAAAACTACGATTTTGGCAAAGTCCTGGCCGGCGATACTGTCAAATATAGCTTTATCGTCACCAACAGCGGCGACGACACGCTGGAAGTTCGGGACGTGCGGACCACCTGCGCCTGCGCCGTGGTGAGCGAGGATGCCGGGGAGGCCGGCCCGGCGAGACGCGGTTGGACCCCGCATAAGGTCCCGCCCGGCCAAACCTGCCGCATCCATGTGGAAATCACCACCGACCATTCCGCCGCGCTGCCCATCGCCAAACTTGTTACAGTTGCCTCCAACGACAAGACGCGCCCGAGCGTCAACCTGCAGATTCACGGGCAAGTCTGGCTGCCCATCGAGGTCAGTCCCGCCACCGCGGTGTTCAACACCGTGGTCAACTCCTCCTCCAACCACACCCAGGCCCTGAGAATCTTCAACCGCATGGCAACCCCGCTGGCCCTTTCCGACCCGCAAAGCAACACCAACGCCTTCTCCGCCGTTCTCAAGACCAACGTGCCCGGCCAGGAATTCGAGTTGACAATCACGGCGGCGCCGTTCTCCCATCCGGCCTCGGCCTTCGCCCCGACCATTATCCAGGGGGAAATCTCGCTGCAGACCTCCGTGACCAACAGGAATCCCCTCAAAATCAGCATCCTGGAGACCGTCAACCCGGAGATCACCGTCTATCCGACCAACATTCAGTTGCCCCCGGAGCCGCTGCCCCGGCCCATGACCAACCATATCACCGTGCGCGGCAATTCGGCTGATCTGGTCGTTTCCGATCTTGGCGCCAATTTCCCCGGCGCGGAAATATCGCTCAACGTCATCCGCACCAATCGTCAATACTACGTTGCCATCGTCTTCCCCGCTGGGTTCGATGTCCGGGCCAGCCAAAACGCCGCGCTGACCTTCCGAACCGACAACCCGGCCTATCCGCTCGTCACCGTTCCAGTTGCTCCCATGCGGCTTTTGGTCAGGCCGGCGCCGATTGCGCCGCCCCGGCGCACGGGCGTTCTCCCGGCCTCCGTCACGACGGGCGCCGCGACCAATTCACCCGGCGTCCCGGCCCCATCGCCCAATGGAGCGGAGCGCGCCAGCCCTGTTCGCCCGTGAGAGACTCCGCTCCACCGGCGCGGCCAGGCTGCGCGTGTCCACTCGCGAGAATCCTGCGGGAAGCGGTCATCGTGGGCGTGGCCGGCCTGGCCTTTGCATTTGTGGCCAATCAACTCTCCCCGCGCGGGCTCAATCCGAGCAGAAACTACCATCCCGGCGGCGAGAAGCCCGACCCGGCCCCGCAAACCGCCAAGACGCCTTCCGTCTCCTTGACCACGACCAATTCCCGGCCGCCCGCCGCATCTCCCGACGCCGCCCTGAAGGAGCGCCTTGAGAAAAATGGCCTCCATCTCCTGCCACGCGACGAGGTGGAAAAACTTTTCCACGACCCGCGCCGGCAACAAGACCTCCTGATGTTTATTGACGCCCGCGACGAGGACGAATACCACCAGGGCCACATCCCCGGCGCCTACGAATTCTACCATTACTACCCCGACAAATACCTGGCCGAGGTGCTGACCCCCTGCCAGCTCGCCGAACAAATTATTGTGTACTGCGCTGGCGGCGACTGCGACGACAGCGAATCCGCCGCCCTGTGCCTGCGCGACCACGGCGTCCCCGCCGCCAAACTTTTTGTCTATGGCGGCGGCATGACCAACTGGGAGGCCGCCCGGCTGCCCGTCGAAAGCGGCGCGCGCGACAGCGGCAGCATCCGCAACCCCGCCCCATGAGACGCCCCTTTCTGCCGCCCAACTTCACCGCCCTGGACGCCGCCACGGTCCTGGTGCGCTGGCTTCTCGGCGGGTTCTTCGTCTATATGGGATGGCAAAAGGCGCTGCATCCCGATCTGTTCCAGGATTTGCTGCGCGAATATCATATTGTCCAGAACCCGTTTGCGTTGAATTTTATCGCGATCAGCCTGCCCTGGTTCGAGGTTTTCTGCGGCCTGCTTCTTCTGGCCGGCATCGCCGTGCGTGGCGTGGCTTTGCTCCTGTCCGCCATGCTCGCCGTCTTCACCGTCGTCGTCCTGCATCGCGCTGCGGGCTTGCAAGCCGCCGAGGCCATTCCGTTTTGCTCGGTCAAATTTGATTGCGGCTGCGGCGGCGGGCCGGAATTCATCTGCGCCAAGCTGACGGAGAACGTGCTCATGATTCTGGCGGGCGTCTGGCTGCTGGCCGGCCGCGGGCGCGCCTTCTGCGCCCTTTACGCCCTCGCGCCCTGATCATTAGCGACAAGCACGAATTGCCATCGAACGGGTGAACTTGTCGGCGGCGTAACGTTGCGTCGGCGAGACGCCGACGCTTGCGACCGAGACGGTCGCGCTCCCCGGAAAGTCGCTAACGATTCGGGCCTCGCGTCAAAACCGAAAATTTGAGTCGAATCGCGTCGCGTCCTGTCGCATAATGGGGGGCGCGGGGATTGGCGAAGCATTGCGTCAGTGACGGATGGGGAAAGGCAGGGCGGGTCCCGAAACATCGGGACCCGCCGCGGCGCGCCCGGCGTGCGCGCCCCACCTGCCAAGACTGACGCATTACTTCGCGAAACCTTGCATCATAAACATCGCGTCTTGCATCTTGAGCTTTGAACCTTAATGCTGCCAAATCACTGACGGCCATTTTTCTGGCCCTGTTTCTGGCCGGCGCGGCGTCCTCCCCGGCGCAAAGCCGGCGGGAACTGCAGGACTACGGAAGGGCGACCAATATGTTCGCCAATGGAATGTTCGGCCCGGCGGAGAGCGCCTTGAACCTATTTGTCAGCACCTACACGAATTCCACCCTGCGCACCAACGCCGTGCTTTACCTGGCCCGTTCCCGCATTGGGTTGTCCAACCACACGGCGTACACGGCGGCGCTGGAATTGCTCAACCGGGAAATGCCGAATTCTGGAACGCTGGCGCCGGATTTCGTTTATTGGATGGCGCAGGCTTATTATGGAATGGGGCAATACACCAATGTCATCGAGCGCTGCGCCTTCTTGCTCCAGAATTATTCCGCCGCGCCGCCGTTGCCCCTCCGCGCCACTCTCCTTGAGGCGCGGGCCTGGGCCGAATTGACGAACTGGCCCAGCCTGATTTCGCTTTTGTCGCAGCCCGACGGCGTGTTTCAAGCCGCGGCCAAAGGGGGGCAGAACGACCCGGATGTGGTGGGCGGATATTTTCTGCTGGGCCAGGCCTGCCTGAATCAAAAGCAGGACCAGGCGGCGGAGGAGGTTCTGGGCAAGATCAATACGAATGGCCTGGGGCTGAATTTGCAATGGCAGCGCCAGGATTTATTGTGCCGGGTCTTTCTGGAGGAGGGGCGGTTGGAGGACGCGTTGGAAGGCAGCACCAATTTGCTCGCCTTCCTGCCCCTGGCCAGCCCGGAACAGCGCGCCGCCGTCTGGTTTTTGCGGGGAGAAATCCTGGAGCGCACCAACCAATTCACCGAGGCGCTGCAAGCCTATTCCAACAATCTGGGGGGGGCGTGGCCGATGGAGGTCAAACTGCGGGCGCTGGACAAGACGATCAACCTGAAACTGCGGCAAGACCAGTCCTCCAACACCGTGCAATGGCTGGAGGACTTCATCCAGCAGCGCACCAACGAGCCGGCGCTGGAAGAGGTGGCGCACTACCATCTGGGCGATCTCAAGCTCAAGGCCTATTTTACCCCGCCGCCGGGCAGCAACTTCCCGCCGCCCGCCGACACCAATTTGCTGTTTTCCGCCATGACGAACCTGGACCTTGTGACCAATTCTACCGACGCCGAACTGCTGGGCAGGGCCGCACTGGATCGAGGCTGGTGCGACTGGACGCGCGGGGATTATGCCGGCGCCAGCAACCATTTCTCCCAGGCCGCCACGCGGCTGCCGTTTTCCGAAAGCCAGGCCGTGGCCCTGCTGAAACTGGGCGACGCCTGCTTCCGCCAGAGCAATTACACGGCGGCGGTTCTTCATTACGACAGGTTGATCCACGACTATGCCGCGATGCCGGGGGTGACCAACCAATTATTTGACATCGCGCTGTATCAACTGGTGCAGGCCAATACCCGGCTCGGCCACGAAGAAGCGGCCCGCGCGGCGGCCAGGGAGATATTCGACTGGTTCCCGGTCAGCGGTTTTGGCGAGGCAAGCCTGCTTCTGCTGGGCGAGAATTCCGCGACGACCAGGACGGCGCGGGCGACCTTTGAGGAACTGCTCGAAAAATATCCGGGAACCGGGCTGGGGCCTGAAGTGCAACTGGCCATCGCCCGCACCTACGAGCAGGAGGGCGATTGGAGCAACGCTTTCAATTCCTACACCAACCTGGAAGACAGCCCCGGCTTCGCGAGCAACGCTCTCCGGCCCCGGGTGGAGTTTTCCCTGGCGCTGGACTGCGCCAAAGCCGGCCTGGAAAGCAACGCCCTGGCGCGGATGTCCAACGTGGTGAGCCTGACCAACCTGTTCCCCGGCGATTTCAATGAGGCGCTGGCCCAAAATTGGATCGGCAATTTCCACATGAACCACGGCAATTATTCCGACGCCGACTACGCCTTCCAGGAACTGGCCAATCCGAAATTTTTTCCCAAAGCGGGAGATCTGGCCTGGGAAGCCCTGCTCAACGCCGGCCGGGCGGCGTTCAGCCATCAGGATTTGCCCGGCGCCAGCAACGATTTCTATCTGGTGGCCATGGACACCAACGCCCCCGCCCGGTTCCAGGCCGAAGGCCAGTTCCAGTTGGGCTACACCGATTTTCAACTTTGGGAACACAACCGCACCAACGAAATCCTGCTCACGGCCGCCATGACTTTCTTGAAAAAAGTGACCGATTCCAACCCTTCCAACTTTCTGGCGACGCTGGCCGTGGGCCAACTGGGCAATTGTTATCTGGAATGGGCGGACCTGAACAAGACCAATGTCAACTATTACACGAACGCGATCCGCCTCTTCAACACTGTGCTGCTCAACACCAACGACCTTCCCGCCGACATCACCGCGCGGAGCCAGGCTGAATATGGCCTGGGACTTATTGCCGAACGGCAGGACCAGACGCAGGAAGCCTTGCGGCATTATTGCAACGTGGTTTTCGACACCGATACCGAACATGCCGACCCCTACTGGGTCAAGGAGGCGGGCGTCAAGGCGGCGGCCCTCTGCGAGGCGCAAAAGGACGGGCCGGGAGCCATCAGGGTTTATCGCAAGGTCCAGGAAGTCGTGCCCTCCCTCCACGACGCGATGCAGAAGAAGATTGACCAGCTCACCGCCGGCAATTGAGGGGCCGTGCAAGAACAAGTTCCGATAATGAGGCGCAATTCAAGCAGGATCGAAGTGGGGCCCGGAAAGCGCAACTTTGAGGGCAATTGAGAATTGAAAATTGAGAATTTGTCATTGGCAATTTGGGAAGGGGTTTTCAATTGCCAATGACAAATTATCAATGACCAATGCCAAATATCCGGCAACGGCCTTGCGGCAAAGGTCAACGGCAAAGAGGAAGTTTTTTTGCATGGACCATAAGGCGGCAAAATCCCTCGTCCATTCGGCTGCGGCGCCTCTTGCGTCCGGCGCCAACTCAGGCGACAGTATGCCATGACCGATGTCGCAGAAACCGTGGTGAACCTCACCGAAAGCGCCGCCAACGAGATCAAGGCCAAACTCGCCGCCGACCCCGAAGGCGCCGGGAAGGGCCTTCGCATTTACGTCGAACAAGGGGGCTGCTCCGGCCTCCAATATGGCATGACCTTTGACCAAAAACGCGACGGCGATTACAGCGCGACTTGCTTCGGCATTGCCGTCCTGGTGGATGCCTTCAGCGCCGATTACGTCCGCGGCACGGTGGTGGATTTCTCCGAGGCGCTGACCGGAGGCGGTTTCAAGATTGCCAACCCCAACGCCGCGCAAAGCTGCGGCTGCGGCAAGTCCTTCACCACTGCGCCACACTGACGGCCTGTGGCGGCGGTCTGTGAACGCCGCGCCGCGCCGCCCTTTTCCGTTTTTTGAATGCGGCGGTCATAGACCGCCGCTACAATTTTTAGGCGAGTTTCCCGCAAACCTCGGCGCACCATTGTTCAATTTTCTGTTTGACAGCATCACGCACTTCGCGCGTTTTGCGCAGAACTTCCGCCTGGCTGCCACGGAAGGCCGACGGGTCGGGAAAACCCCAATGCAATCGCTGGCCGGCGCCGGGAAAAATGGGACACCGCTCCGCACCGGCCTCATCGCAAACGGTGACGACGTAATCGAACATCGCGCCGGATTTGACCATGTCGAACACCGACTTGGTCTGGTTGCCGGAAATATCCAGGCCCGTCTCCCGCATCACCTCCACGACGAGCGGATTGAGTTTGCCCGGTTCCAGACCGGCGCTACAGGCTTCAATCTGGCCGCCGCACATGCGGTTGAGAAACGCCTCCGCCATCTGGCTGCGGGCGCTGTTATGGATGCATATAAACAAGACTTTCTTTTTCATGGCTGATTTACGGTTGTACCAGTCGCGCGACTGGTTGCAGACGCTGCAAACGGAAAGCATGACCGGCACTTCGACCAGCACCCCCACCACGGTGGCGAGCGCGGCCGGCGAATCGGCTCCGAAAAGGGTGATGGCCACCGCCACCGCCAACTCGAAGAAATTGCTGGCGCCGATGAGCGAGCCGGGCGAGGCGATGTTATGCTCCACCCGCAGGCGGCGCATCAGCAGATAGGTCAAGCCCGAATTGAAATAGACCTGGACGACGATGGGAACCGCAAGGAGCAGGACCGCCAGCCAGCGGCTGGTGAGGTTTTTGGATTGGAAGGCAAAAATCAGCACGAGTGTCAATAATAACGAGCAGATCATCACGGGATGAAATTTCGGCAAAAACTTGCGCTCGAACCACTCCCGGCCATGTGTTTTGAGGAGGATTGTCCGCGTCAGCCATCCCGCCGCCAGCGGGATGACGATGAAAACAATGACCGAAGTAATGAGCACCCTGGCGGGAACCACGACGCGCGCCACGCCGCAGAGAAACATGACAATGGGAGCGAAGGCCACGAGCATAATAAGATCGTTGACCGCCACTTGCACCAGCGTGTAGGCGGGATCGCCGTCCGTGAGATAGGACCACACAAAAACCATCGCCGTGCAGGGAGCGGCGGCAAGAATAATGAGGCCGGCCGTGTAGTTCCGGGCCGTTTCCGGATCAATCCACGCCGCGAAAACGTGCTGCATGAAGACCCAGGCCAGAAGCGCCATGCTGAACGGCTTGACCAGCCAATTGACAAACAGCGTCACCATCAGCCCTTTGGGCTTTTGCGCGATGCCGCCGATGGCGCTGAAATCCACCTTGAGCATCATCGGATAAATCATCAGCCATAACAGCACGCTGATGGGAATGTTGACTTGCGAGCCTTGGCCGAACTGCATGTCGCTCAAGGTTGAAGTGAGCGCCGGCAAGGTCCTGCCCAGCGCCACGCCGGCGATCATGCAGAGAAAGACCCATAGGGTCAGGTAACGCTCAAAGAAGGCGAGACGCCTTGGGGGGCTTGAAGATGCCGGATTCACGCGATTCAGCGGTTTGTGCAACTGTCCAGATCCGATGCCGGGCGGGCGGAGGGACTGGATTCCTCAAGCAATCGGGCGGCCATGCGCGCGGCTTCGCGAGTGAAACCGGCGCATTTGGCGCGGAGATTGTGTTCTTTGAAGAATTTCTGGCCTTCGGGAGTGTTAAGCCGGCAGCCCATCAGTTGTTGGCAATTGGTGGAACCAAAACTGGCGGTGCATTGGTTCAAGAATGTGGTGACGAGCCGGTGGTTTTCATCGCGCGAATCTTTGGGGCTTGATCTGCCGGTGGCGATGCTGATAGCCAGGACACCGCCGCTGACGGCTCCGCAAATGCCGCCGGTTCTGGAGATCCCGCCGCAAAGCCCCGTGGCAATGCGCGGGATCAGGTTTGATTGCACCCCCTGGCTTTCAGCCAGGGCCTGCAAAACGCTTTCCGAACAGCAGAAGCCCTGCTCGAAGAGAGCGGCACTACGGTCGGCGGTCTGATCAGCTTGAGATTTTGTGGTTTGCATGGATTAGTTCTTTTTGGTTACGGTCGCTTGTTCCACCCCTTCGCGCTCGCGCTGGATGCGCTGCAGCCGCCGCAAGTCCTCGCGGAAAACGGCATGGGATTGCACGCAGTCCTGCAAGCAACGCAACTGCAAATCCAGTTCCGGCGGCGGCCGTGGCGGGAGGCTGTAAATCATCCACTTCTCATGCCGCCGGGCCACCGCCAGTCCCTTCTCCCGCAGATAGGCGAGATGTTTGGAAACCGCCACCTGCGGCAGGCGCAAAACGGTTTGGAAATGGCAGACGCAGAGCGGGCCGCGCGTCAAAAGATGAAGGATGCGCAGACGGGTCTCGTCGCAAAAGCAGCGGTAAATCTGGATGAGCTTCATATACCTGGAAATACATATACTCCAACAGGCATATAATGTCAAGCCATCTCCATCCGGCGACACGGACGGCCTCTGTAGCGGCGGTCTATGACCGCCGCTGGAGTTTGGACATCTTTACCACGCTCAGAATCATTCCTTTCAGGATTGTCCTATGTCCTGACTGGAGGGCGGCGGGGAACGGCGGTCATAGACCGCCGCTACAGTTGTTGCGCGGCGGGCAGAGGACTGCCCGCCCTACCGCCGGAGGCTGGCAGATTGCATCCGCCTCATTTGGGCGCTTTCTGGAGTTCGGCGTCCAGGTCGTCGAGGGGGAAGCCTTCGGAGATGACACGGTGATCGGAGTCGGTCAGGATCAGCCAGGGCAACGCCGGAACGTCCAAGGCCCACTTGGTTTTGTCCGTTTTCTCCGTCACGCGGCCAAGCGGAATGGCAACGGGGCTGGCGGTTTTCCATTCGTTGAGGGTTTCGTCGCTGGTGATGGCGGCTTGCACACCGAGCACGGTAATGCCTTTCTGCCGCAGCGCCGCGGCCTGCCCGTTCAATTGCTGGACGATGTGCCGCGAGGAACGCTGGCCGGCATCGAACAGGCAGAGCAACAGCGGCTGGCCGGCGGGAGCGGCGTCGCCGGCCAGATTCACCCCGGCCAAGTCGGGCAGCGGACGGCCTTTGAGCGGGGCGCGAGGCGGCGCCTGGCGAACGCCCTGCTGGGAACTTATGGTCAGCACCAGGTTGGTATCGTCCGCCTCGGCCTGGGCCTGCGCGTAACCGCCGCCGTTTTGGGAATTGACGAAGAGCTGAATCCGCCCTTCGCAAACCTGCAAGTGAAAACGGCCCTTGTTGTCGGTGGTCACGTTACCCTGTGGCTGGTCTTCGCCGCTGAAGTTGACATAGGCACCGGGAACCGGCTTTTCATTCTCGTTGACCACCTGGCCGGCGAGGAGATGGTCGGCGGGCTTGAGGACCAAAGGTCCCACTTCCAAGCGGTTGGTATCGGGATCGGCCTGGACCGGCTGCTGCTTTTGGCCGTGGCCTTTGGCGGAGGCGGAAACCATGTATTGCGCGTCTGGAGGCAGGCACTTGATTTCGTAGCGGCCTTGCGCGTCGGCGGCCGCGGTTTGCGAATTCAAAGAGTCGTAACTATTGCCCGCCTTCATCATCAATTGGATACCCGCTCCAGCCAGCGGAGAACCGTCGGTTTGTTTGACCAGCCCCGTCAATGTCAAAGCGGGTTTCAATTTCACGTCGAGGTTCGTCGTGTCCTCCTCCAACCCTTCACTGGCCGCCAGGTTGCGGGCCGCATCGCGCGCCACCAGCAGCGCGGCGCCGTTCTGCAATTGCCAGGGCTGGAGCGACCAGGTGAGGTTGAACGCGCCGTTGCTGTCGCTCTTGATCCAGCGCGGATCGCCATTGAAAGGAAACACCGCCAACTGCGCGCCGGCGGCGGGTTTGCCGTCGGCGTCCGTCACCGTGCCTTTGAGTTTGTGCGTAACGGTGCCTTGGGCGGCGCTGTAATTCTGACCGAGGCGCACAACGACGTTGGTGTCGCCGCCTTCCGCCGAAATGTTGCCGGAAGAACCCTGGTTGTTTGCCTGGACTTGAACCATCCCTTCGCAGACGTGCTCGAAGTGAAATCTTCCCTCGCGGTCGCTGCGTGCGTTGGCATTGGGCTGGCCGTCTCCGGAAAGAAAGACGTTCGCGCCGGCGACCGGCTTGTCGTCCATGTCAAGCACTTGTCCGGCCAGTTTGAGGTTGGCGGGCTTGAGATCGAACGGTTCCAGTTCCAGGCGCCCGGCGTCGGCGGAAGCCGACCCCACGTCGTAAAGCGCCCTCTGTCCGTAACCGGGAGCGGAGACGGTGATGCCGTACTTGCGTCCGGCCGGCATGGCGGGAATTTCAAACTGGCCCGGCGTGTTGGTACGGCGGTTCAAATCGGTCAGATGAAAGCCGGTGTTGCCGGTCCAAAAAATGAGGGCAACGGCCGGGTTGGTGACTGGTTTGCCATCGGATTCCACGCGGCCGGCCAAGGTGAGCGCGGGCGCGAGTTTCAGGTCCATCGGGGCGGCATCTTCGTCAAGGTCCTGCGCCACGGCCAGATTGTGTTCCACGTCGCGCACATAGAGACAGTCGGTGCTGCCATTCTGTCCGACTTGGCGCGGATTCCATTCCACCTCAAATTTGCCGCCGGCGTCGGTTTTGACTTCGGGCGCCTGCCCGCCAAAACGGCCCACCGTCCTCACCGTCAACCCCGCCGCCGGCTGGCCGTCCGGCTGGCGGACAACGCCGGTGATTTTTTTCGGCCCGGCGATTTCAATCTCCACCCGGTTGGTCTTGCCGTCTTCCACGCTGGCGGAAGTTTGGATGCTTTGGACGGATTCACGGTAGGCCGTGACCTGATAATCTCCAGGCAGCAGCCGGAGGAGCGCGATGCCGTTGCTGTCAACGGGGGCGGCGGATTGAAAATCCTGCTTATAGGCAGTCACCGTGAATTGTGGCAGCGGCTTGCGATCATTCTGTCCCAGCACCGCGACTTCCAGGAAACCGCCGCGGGCGGCGGCGATGCGCACGTCGCGAGTGGTTTGGCCGGACTCAACCGTGACGGCAACCGGGGCCGCGACCCAATCCGGCACCGCGTTGGTTCCGAAAACGGCCTGAACGCGGTAGGCGCCGGCGGCCAAATCGCTGATGTGGAACGCGCCGTCCGCGCCGGATTGGACCGGCTCGCCCATCGCGCGGATGTATCCCGGCTGTTCGTACTGCAATGTCAGCCGCGCGACAGGCGGCGGTTGATTGCCGGCCTCGACGACAATTTTGCCTTCGATGCCGCCCGCCGGTTCGACGACCAATTTGACATCTTCCTGGCCGGCCCGCCACGGCAGCGCGTTCAAGCCGGGGGTGAACTCCTCGGACGATTGGCGAAGAGTCTTGCCCGGGGCCTGAACGGCCAGGGCGGCGGTGGCATTGGTTGGAAAATTCTCGATGCGGAAATGGCCGGCGGCATCCGTGCGGGCGGTAAAATAATTGCTCATAAGGCTGACCGGAAGGACATTGAGCGTCCGCGCTCCGTCTTCCCTAATAATTTCGCTGCGAACCGCGGCCGCGGAAACCTCCGCATTGGCGACAGGCTTGTCCGCTTCGTCCACCACCACGCCCGCCAGCGCCTCCGGCGGAGTCAGGGTCAAATGCAATTCCATGTCGCGGGTGGCGACAAATTGCTCCCATGCCGGAGCCAATCCCGGCTTTCGCGCCACGAGGAATCCCACCACGCCTGAAACTTGGAACTCAAAAGCGCCATTGGTTCCGGTGGTGATTTCCTTGGTCAACTTGAGAGGATTCGCGGCGCGCCGGTCTGCCTCGTAACTCCTATACTCCACCGTCGCGCCAGCCAGGAGGCGGCCGGCGCCGTCCATGACCGTGCCGGAACATTTGAATTGCGGGGCGGCGGCGGCCGCGGTTGCGCCCGCCGTTCTTTGAGCCGCCAGCGGCCCCGGTTGAACGGGCACCGGCACGGGCCGCGGATTCTGAGCGCGGGCGCACACGCCAAAGAGCACCGTGGCGACGGAAATCACAAGCGTTCGTTGTAATGTTTTCATCTGTTCTCCATTCTTGTAAATACAAGCGAAATTTGTCGGCGGGCGGCGGACTGCCTGCCGCAGACATTTATTCCGTTGCGTGTAATTTGAATTGAATCTTCGACGTTTTCAGCGGAAAACCAAGACGGGTTTGGGGCGGCGCCATTGGTTTTCAATCCCAACGGGATTGAAGCTCTCAGCCCAGGGTTGCGCGCCTCGCGCTACCCTGGGTGAAAACAGAACGAAACCACAACCCTGCAAGGGTTGAATCTGTTTCGTAAGTCTTTCAGATTCAACCCTTGCAGGGTTGTGGAAATCAAACGCGGCTACCCAGGGTAGGCCCTCTCGGAATCGGGCCAACCCTGGGCTGAATGATGCAATCCCTTTGGGATTGACCAAGAGGTTCTTGGAACACATTGCCGAACCCGCCATTTCTATTTCATCGAAAACGTCGAAGCAGTTTTAATTTTTGGGTTTGAGCGTCACCGGACTGGCCTCCACCTGGAAGGGGCTGACAATTTTCACGCTGCCAACCAACGGACGCTGCACATTTTTAGGCTCCCGCCATGAGAGCGAGCAAACGCCACCTCACCCATACTCGAACGTGCCGGTATAAACCAAAGCCTCCTTGCTGTCGGTCAGCGTCAGTTTCGGCCCCTGGGGCCGCTGGCCGGCGCGCAGCAATTCGATGGATTCGTCCTGACTGCCCTTAAATTGCAGACTGAACGTGACCTGGCGGTCCGCCGCCTCCGTGGCACCCAGCACGGCCTTGAACGGCTCACCAATTTTCAGCAGCGGCGTCTTGTCCGCGTCCACTTTGAAGCCGCCGTTTCGTGGGAAACTATAACCGGAGAGCGTCCAGGCCGCCCCCTTGTCATCCTTGCGGTTGATCGTCCAACGGAAAATCTGGTAATGGCCAACCGGCAGGGAAACCTGGCCGTTGACCGGCTGGCGCGTAAAATGGCCGTTCTCGCCGAAGACGGACAATTCGGAAATGTTATCCGGCACATGCACCTGGCCGAGCGTCACGTCCTCCGCCTTTTGCACCTTCACATAAGAGCCGTCGCGCGCCACTTCGATCCGGAAAAGCTTTCCGCCAACCTCCAGCATCTTGCCCAGGAAATGTTCGGCGGTCTTGTCGCCTTCGATTTCCACCCGGTCGCTTTCGTACGGGTCGGCCGCCATGTCGTTGAAGGTGCCGTTGACGTTGCCGTCCACCAGCTTGAGGTGCTTTTTCACGCCGTCGAAATTGACGGTGCCTTCATACCAGCAGGCGGAGGAGGCCAGCAATTCCACCTGGTTGTTTTGGAAATCGTAAGCCCGGAAGACCAGATGATAGGTGATCGGGCCGTCCTCGCCCTTGAAGACCATGCGCGCCGGCGGGAACTCCGTGTCATTGCCGGAGGCGGAGCGCGCCAGAAGGGGCGTCTTGTCGTCCAGCCGGCCGTTGCCGGTGTTGTCAATATAAATCCGGTCGTGCGGCCCGGCCTTGCGCGAACGGTCCAGGCAGAGCCAGCGCCCGCCCGACGGATCCAGCGGCGTCTTCCAGCGGATGAAATAGGCGGGGCCGATGAGCTTGGGCAGGGCGACGCCGGCGGGCGGGTTGGTGGTGGCCTCCAATTGGTGGTAGGACAGGCTTTCCGTGCCGGTGTGGTATTGCAGCCATTGCTCCGTTTGCGCCAGCGCGCCGCCGGCCGCGACCATGCCGGCGAGAATCAACAGTTTGGCAATTCTCATAAGCTTACTTTTGTTTGATTTTCGATAAAATTCAAGCTTTTAAACTGGCCTCCGGCGCGGGCGCGGCCACGACCGCTGCCTCCTCTTTGACGTGCAATAATGATCTGAGCCGATCGCGGTAAAACGGGCAGGCCGACGACAGGATCAGGAACGGCAGCATGGCCGCGAAATGGCACACCGCGACCGCCAAAACGGGAGTAAAGAACGCGCTCCATTCAATCCGCCCGCCCGACCCGAGCACATCCATCAAAAAGAACGGCAGGGCAATCATCACCCAAAAAACCGCCAGCAGCGCGAGCAGCCACAGGTAAATCCCGGCGAGATGGAAGTGTTTCCGGCAAATCAGCCCCAAAACAAGCAGGGCCACCGCGGTCACACCCAAGCCGACGGCCAGCATGATCAAGCCCGGCGCCAGTTGGTTCGTAGAAGTTAAACTCAGTCGTGAGAAGAGAGTCAGCCCGCCGAATCCCGCGAGGGCTGCGACGACGCAGAGAAACGTGAGCAGCCGATGATTCTGCCGGAGATAGTCTGACAGCAGCCAGACGGCCGCCAGGCCAAAGGCCAGAGCGGCCAGGTCATCCGTGGCGAAGTCGAAGGCATTGGAGAGGACGTCCGGCGGCGCGAGGCTGAAGGCGAAGACGCAGCCCAGCGGCAGCAGAATCCACCACGCCGCCGCGCGCCGGTTGGGCTTCAAGGCCAGCAGCACCGCGATGGCCAGCCAGGGCAGGAGCAGCGGCGCGACGTTGGGCAGCACCCAGTCGTAGTTGATGCGCGGCCCGTCCTTGGAGCCGAGCACGCCGAGGTCCGCCGAAGCCACCAGGGCCAGTTGGCCGCTTGCTGTCAGAGGCACTCGCCATGAGTGCGAACAGGTGCTGCCTCATCCATACTCAAATTCGCCGGACGCAATTTTCTTTTCCCCGCTATAGACGGCAAATTTCGGCGGCTTGGAGCGGTCCAGCGCCGCCATCTGGTACGTTTCGCCGCCCGCGCCAACCAGTTGATAATTCATGACCAAATCCTGGCCGTGGCGGTTGGCGGTGATGGAATTGGTCAGAGGCCCGCCGACGTTCAGCGCCGCCGACGTCTTGTCATTTACGGATATTTTTTGCCGGTCCAACTGCGCCAGGCCGGAATTAAGGAGATAGGCCACGGCCCCGTTTCTTTCGAGCAGGAAATCAACCTGGTTGTAGCTTCCGGTGGGGACTTTCACCATGCCCGCCGGCTGGTCGAGCACCACCAGGTAAGACCCGCCTTTCAGAACGAGCCGGCCGATGAACTGGCCGGTGATGTTCAATTCGCCCAGCGCGACGGATTGTTCCGTGAATTGCAGCAGCGGGCTGACCATGCCTTTGCCCGGCTCGCCACTCCAATCCATTTGGTAGGCGTGCCCGTCCACAAAAATTTTCCGCGACAGAGGAACAGCGGCCAGATTACGATCTGTGGCGCTGAACGGCTGGTTGCGGTTTTCCCAGGGACGCAAGAGCAACCAACCGTTCGCCAATAGGCCCGCCTGCGCCAGCGCACTTGGAACGATGCCCGCCTGCCAGTCCCGCCCTTGCAAGCTCAGTTTGCCCTGCCAGAAGGAGTGCGCCTCGATGGCACACGTTGGCCCGATGGCCTGACCATAGTCATAGAAGTTCAGGGTCAACTGCACCCGGCAGTAGCCGAAAATCGTGTTAAGAAGGAGGCGGACATGCTTGAAGGTCTGGTAGTTGGCCGATGCCGCCGTATCGGTCGAAAACATTTTGGAGGCATCCTGAAACAAATCTCCGTCGCCGTTTAAGTCAAGATAAAGTTTCCGCGCGTCGCGCGCCCAGAGGAAGGGAACGGAATTGCTGGAACCGGCCCCGAAATTCAAAGTGCCGCGAATGATCTTGCCCGACAGGCCCGCCGGCTCCTTCTTGAAAGGCTTGGTTTGCGATCCCAGGGCAACGGACCAGGTGTTGACGCTGTAATCCGTTTCCTGATATTCGAGCGCCGCGCTGGTCGCGCTTGGTGAAGGGGATTCCGCCGCGCCCATGGCTTTTCCCGGACAAAACACTGCCATCAGCGTCCACGCCAAACCAACCATCCAGACGTTGCCAAGGCACTGCCACGGGAATTGACCAGTCCTTTGCTTTGCCATTCAAGTTGTAGTTAGCACATCCGGCAACTATTTCAATGCAAATCTGTAAATAAATCAGGTTCCGGGCGCATCACCAAACGGACTCGCGCAATCGCCCGGGAACGGTCTATAATATGCGGCAAGTTATGAAGCGCCTATTTGCCATCGCAATTCTGATCATTCTGGCCGTGTTGGCCTGCTTCCTCTTGCTAAGGCAGGACAGCAGTACTCGTCTTGGTGATCGGCAGGAAGCATTCGACTTGGAAGCCATCAGAACTGCCCTCAGCATGTTCGAGGTTGACTGCGGTCGCTACCCGACAACAGCCGAGGGTTTGGGAGCGTTGATAAAACGGCCGGAGTCAATTCCGCAAGGCATCTGGCACGGCCCGTATATGGAGGAACGTAAAGTGGAGAACGACCGTAGGGTGAAGTCGCAGGTTGCTGGTCAACTTAAAGTTCCGACCGACTTTTGGGGGAGACCCTACGTCTATGTATTCCCCGGCAAACACAACCCGGATGGATACGACGTTTTTTCTTTGGGACGCAATGGAAAGGGAGGGGATGATGCGATTGGCAACTGGACGCCGATGGAGGCAGAGGTGGTGGTGTACACCTCGCAGGATGAAGTTTATGCCGAGCCGATTTTGAAGGATTTTGAGAAGCAAACCGGCATCCGGGTGAAAACGGTGTTTGACAGCGAGGCGGTGAAAACGGTCGGGCTGGTCAACCGGCTTTTGCAGGAGAAGAGCAATCCGCAATGCGACGTCTTCTGGAACAACGAGGAGTTCCGCACGCGCCAACTGGCGGCGCGGGGCGTCTTTCGCGACAGCAACGGCTGGACGCATCTGGGCTATCGCACCAGGCGCATGGTGGTCAATACGAATTTAATCAAGCTGGCCGACGCGCCCCGCGCCTGGAGCGATGTCACCAATAAAATCTGGGCGCGCAAGGTGGCCCTGGCCTACCCGCTTTTCGGCACGACTGCGACGCATTTCCTGGCGCTGCGGCAGCACTGGGGCGACGCGGCGTGGCAGGAGTGGTGCCGCGCCCTGGCAGCCAACCAACCGTTCGTGGTGGACGGCAACTCGGTGGTGGTGAAGCAGGTGGCGCGCGGCGAGGCCGCCATCGGGATGGCGGATTCGGATGACATTGCGGACGCGCAGCAGGAGGGCGCGCCCGTTGTGGCGCTGCCGGTCACGCCGGAAACGCTGTTCCTTCCCAACACCGTGGGCGTCATCAAAAACTGTCCTCATCCCGGCGCGGCGCAACGGCTTTACGAATTCTTGAGCGACAAAACCAATTCGCAAAAGTTGGTGGAGGCGCACGCGCTGGAGGGGGCGACGCTGGAGCCGTCGGTGGCCGCGACCGGCCTGAGCGTCAATTGGGAGCAGTTGTTGCTCGATCTGGACCAGGCCACCGACGAGACTAAAAATATTTTCCTGCGCTAAAATATCAGCAGGCGCCTCGCCCCACCGAAATGGATGGATGCGCAAAGAGCCATGCCGCCGTGTGTAGCTGGCGAAATGAGACCTCATGGTGTGATCAGCCGCACTGAAGGAAAAAATGTTCTGACGCGCCTGGGATCGCGGGTGAGCAAGGGGAGGTGGGCGACATAGGCGTGCGCCCCAATAAAGAAGTCCGGAAGCGGGCGCGCTTTTTTGCCGCCTGCCCGCCGGTACTTTTCAAACGCTTTCCCCGCTTGGAAAGCGGCGTTCAGCGGGAGCGGCAAATAGGTGAAGGCGGAGAGACGGTTTTCCAATTCCTTTTGGGTGTCAAACTTGACAGCCAGCTCGGCGAAGACCATCACGTCATACCCAACAGGCCCACGACTGGCGGCGTGCTCGAGTTGGGCGCTGGACCACCGAAACCACTCAGGATCCTTGGTAAAAATATCAGCAATGACACTGGTATCAACCAAAGTCATTTACGTGTCAACCCCAGCCAGTCTTCCGTCCGGCCTTTGATCTTGCCTCCGCGGAGCAATGTCGCCAGGACATGTTTGCCGCGTGAAGCTGTCGCGGCCCTGACCACAAGCACGCCATCGGGCCGGTCCACCAATTCCACCTCAGCCTGCGCCAGCAGCCCATGCTTGCGGCGCATCGCCGGAGGTATGGTCACCTGTCCTGTCCGTGTCATCTTCACCGTCACAATCTCGCCCCGGAACAATCCAATTGTCAACCGCTTTACGCAACAATACGCCGTTTGGACGTTTCAGCGGCGTCAGCCGCGGGGCCCGCACATTTTCCTTGCTTGCGCCCGCGTCCGGCGCTTAGATTTGGCTTGTTGACACTGTTGACATTATGGAGATTCCAACGGCTTTATGAAAATCACGACTCTCTGGCTGGCCATTTTGCTTGTCTCGCTGACCGGCTGCGTCACTTCTCAGCCCCATGCCACGCCCGCTCCACCAAAAAAACTGGACCCGCCGGAAAGCGTCGTTGTGTACTACTACGTCAAACCCGGCCTGGAAGGGGCGCTGGAAGACACCCTGGCCCGCGCCTGGGCGCTGTATCAAAAGGAAAACATGGTCGCCGCCCAGCCCCACCTGATTGTCAAGGAAACGGAAAACCAGGGCAACGGCGACCTGATGACCCGCTACATCGAGATTTTCACCTGGCTCAGCCACGCCAAGCCCGCGCACGCCCCCGATGCCGTCAGCAAGATCTGGCAGGAGATGCAATCCCTCTGCCAGCCGCACAACGGCCGCCAGGGACCTTACGGCGGTGAAGTGGAAGTAGTGAACCCGGTCGTTCATCCCGCCAAACCCTGACCTCCGCCCCGTCCTGCTGCTTGAAAATCGCTCATTTTTGTGGGATAAACCTAATATGAAACTAACGACAGACAGTCGAGGGCGGCTTGGCAGCGCGGACCTGTTCCAGCCGAAGGCGGACTTCGAGGCCACGGTGCAGCCCGACGGCAGTATTCGCCTGGTGCAACTCACGCGGATTCCGATTATCAAACCGCGGCGGGTGAACGGGCGACTGCGCGGTGCGGATGTCCGTTTGACCCGCCTGACCGTGGCTGCGGCAGTACGCGCCGAGCGTGACGCGCGATGAAACGCTATTGGGACGCCTCGGCGCTCGTGGATGCCCTGCATGATTCACGCGTCGAACAGAAGGCGCTTGAGCCTGAGCAATGGACTAGGGCACACGCGCTTGTCGAGACGTTTGCCACTTTAACAGGCGGCAGGCTTGGTTTCCGATACTTGCCTGACGATGCGGCGGCCCTAATCCGCGAGCTGACTCAAACCATGAATTTCGTCGAGTTGGATGCTGCCGAAACATTGGGAGCGCTGGACGTCGCCCAGCAGCGCGGTGTGCGCGGAGGGCGGGTGCATGACTGGCTCCACGCGCGCGCCGCGCAAAAAGCAGGGGTTGAGGAACTGCTTACAGACAACCTGAGTGATTTCGCGGGGCTTGAAGATGGTTTTTCCACCATGGCGCCGTAATGCTCAAAGCCCCTTCACAAGAGAATTCTCCTCACGATCACCGCCTCTCTTGATCTACAATGGGTCGCGCTTCTTGGCGGCCTCGTGCTGCTGCACCAGGAAATCGCACCAAGCATCCAGGCCGGCCCCGGTTTTGGAGGAAACCTCGAAGAGCCGGGCGTGATGGGCGATGTGCCGGAGGTTGGCCGTGGCCGCCTCCCGGTTGAAGTCGCAAACCCGGTCCAAATCCACTTTGCTGATGATGACGGCGTTGGCCTGATGGAACATGGGCGGGTACTTCAGCGGCTTGTCCTCCCCGTCGGTCACTGACAAGAGCACGACGCGCAGGTCCTCGCCCAGGTCGTAGCTGGCCGGGCAGACCAGGTTGCCGACGTTCTCGATGATGAGGAGGTCCAGGCCGGCCATGTCCAATTGTTTGACAGCACGGGCCACCATGTCCGCCTCCAGATGGCAGACCGTGCCGGTGTTGATCTGCACGACCGGCGCGCCCGATTCGCGCAGGCGGCGGGCGTCGTTGTCGGTCGCCAGATCGCCGACGATGACGGCCGATTTCAAACGCGGGCCGAGGCGGCGGATGGTTTGGCCAATCAGCGTCGTTTTTCCCGATCCGGGAGAGGAAAGGACATTGATGACGAGCAGCCCGCGCGCCCGGAAGAAGCCGCGATTGCGTTCGGCGAGACGGTCGTTTTTCTCAAGAATGGCGTGCCGCAGTTCCACCGTCTGGCGCCCGGCCGCGCCGGAATCGGACGAATGCTCCGGGTGCGAATGACCGTGATCGTGCGCTTCACCGTGGCCGTGATGCGGGTGTTCGTGACCGGCCTCGTCGTGGTGATCATGGCCGGAAACCGTCACAGGAATTCCGGCGGTCAGGCCGCAGCCGCAATCTTCACACATGGTCCACCTCCATTGATTTTAGTTCCAGTTCGCGGCCGGCGCGGAGTTCGTTGCTGGGCGTTCCACAATCGGGGCATTCGGAATAGAAATTGGCCGAGACAAATTCGCGGCCGCAGGGGGCGCACCAGAAGCGCGCCGCGACGGTGTCAATCGCCAGGGTTGCGCCTTGGGCGGGCGTTCCATCCGTCAGGGCCTCGAAGGCGAACTGAAGGGCCTCGGGCACGACGCCGCTGAGAACGCCGACGCGCAGCCGGATTTCATGCACACGCACCGCCCCGGCCCGCCGCGCTTCCCGCAGGGCCTGGTCCAGCGCGCTTTGCATAATGGAATATTCATGCACCCGACCAACCTAAATCTTGTCCACCTTCTCGTAAACCACCATTTCGTCCCGCCCGGCGAGATCGCCGGGGTGGTAGCGCGGAATGGGCATTTCCAGTTGTTTGAAGGTGACCGGCGCCACTTTCTTGTCCACCAGCCCGACGGCCACCGCCACGCCGTAAATGATGGCTTCGGGGCGCGGCGGACAACCGGGGATGTAGAAGTTGACCGGGATGACCTTTTCCACCGGGCCGAGGACGGCGTAAGTGTCGTGCCAGATGCCGCCGCCGCAGGCGCAGCCGCCGATGGCAAAGACCAGCTTGGGGGCGGGCATGGCATCGTAAGCATTCTTGAGCGAGCGCGCCGTGGCGCGGAGGGCCGGCCCCTGGCAAAGCATGACATCGGCGTGGCGCGGCGAGCCGACGAGCTTGATGCCGAAACGCTCCACGTCGTAATAGGGCGTGAGGACATTGAGTACCTCGATGTCGCAACCGTTGCAACCGCCGCTGTTGGCGTGATAGACCCACAGCGACCGCCCGAACATTTTTTGGCAGAGATTCTTGAGCATGGCGGTTCAGTCCATTTGGATCTTGATGTCGTCCGCCACCGGCTCGCCTTCCAGGTAGGAGCGGGAGCGGAAAATCCAACGCTCGTTGGCCAGGTCGTCAAAGCGGTAGCCCTTGAGCTTGAGTTTCTCCAGGGGCGAAGTTTCCTTGAAACAGCGCCCGCACCGCTGGCAGGTGCTCATGAACAAATCCAGGCGCTGCTGCAGGTCGCCGATTTTGTTGGTGGCCGTCTCGAATTCCAGGCTCATGGTGATGGCCTTCTCCGGGCAAACGTCGGCGCAGCGTCCGCAGTAGGTGCAACGCCGCCCCAGATATTGCAGGATGCGGATTTCCTGGCAAACATCCAGAACCAGAATTTCCCGCGCCGGGCAGTTGTTGGCGCAACCGGCGCAACCGATGCACTTGGTCGCGTCGAAGATGGGGCGGCCGCGGAAGTTCTCCGCCACCGGCCGCGGCTTCGCGGGATAATCCAGCGTGACGCGGCCGGTTTTCAGGCCGATCATCGCTTCTTTGAATTTGCTGAACATGAGCATAATTGCGCCTCCATCAAAATCCGTAAGCCGCCAGGGCCAGGGCCACAAACGCCACCGCCAGCAACCCGGCGAAGCCGCGGATGGCCTGGTCAATCCGGTAACGCGCGTGAGTCGCCGCCACCGCCGTGACGAAGAGCACCAGCGCCATCACTTTGGCCCAGAACAGCAGCCAGCCCAGCGGGAAGGCCAGTCCCGATCCCCACGGCACAAACAGCGCCACGAACAATCCGCTGTGAACCACCAGCCGCACCATTTGGGCGTACTTGAAAAGGGCCAGCTTAGGGCCGGAGTATTCCACCAGCGGCCCCTCCATGATTTCCGTCTCCGCCTCGGCAATATCAAAGGGCATCCGTTGCACAAAGGCCTGGAACGACAGCACCATCACCACCAGAAGAATCAGACCCGACCACGGAACGCCCTGGACCGCGTAAACCGAGCCGTTCAACACCGCGTCCAGGCGGAAGGACCCCACATGCACCGCGCCAACCAGCAGGGCGATGGCGAACAACGGTTCCAGCATGATCATCGTCATCATCTCCCGTCCGATGCCGAGCAGCGAATAAGTGGAGCCGGCCGCCAGGCCGCCCAGCAGCGTGCTGATGCCGCAGAGGGTAAGCAGGTAGATGACCAAAATAATGTCCCCCGCCCCGTTCATGGGCGCGGTGAAACCCATTGGCACAAAGCAGGCCACCGTCAATATCGCGCCCAGAGACAGCCGCGAGACAAACCGCTGCAAACCCGGGGATTCGCCCGATTCGATGTCCTCCTTGCCGAGCAGCTTCAACAGATCATAGTAAGGCTGCCACAGGGGCGGTCCGCGGCGGGATTGCAAAATGGCCGTGATCTTGCGCAGCACCCCTTCGCACAGCGGCGCGATCAGCAGCACCGCGACCACGTTGGCCAATCCGCCCATGATCATCTGTATCATAACAAATCAAAATAATGATCGGGCCGGGAGAATACTGGCTGTCTTTTGGCAAATCCTTATCTGAAATTGCAGTATGTTGGCGCTTGAGGGCCAAACCGGCCTGCTGCTTGAATCATCCTGGGGAGGGCGTTGAGCCAATCGGCGATCGGTTTGGCTTCTTCGCCGTCTTGCAGGCGGGAGGTTGATCTGCTCGCGGGTATTTTGCGGCAACCGCGCGGTTTTGCCTTTTCGAGTCATATTTTTTAAATGAAGGCAAGGGCGGGAGGGATGGAAGGGGAATGATGGTCATGGGAGTCCCGCAATTTTGCCCGACTGAGGGGATTCCATCGGCGTCCCGCCGATGGACGACCGCCATCGCATACCCTATCATTTAAAGCATGAGCGCGGTGGAATTGATCTGTGAGAAGGCCAAGTCGCTGCCTGGCGGTTTGCAGTCGGAAGCCTTGGGCTTTGTGGAGTATCTCAGCCGCCGCATGGCAGCGGTTGTTCCGCGACACCCAGGCATTGCCAGCGGCGGATGAATTCGCGACGGGAGACCGGCGTGATTTTAGGCATGGATGGCAGTCCCAACTTGATTCAGGTTGATCCCGGCAATCTCAGGGATTTCCAACCCCATGCGAAGCCGGAGGGCGATCCAATCGCTCAACGCTTCCCGCAGTTCGCGCTGGCAGCCGGCCAAGGTCTGATGTTTGGCCCAAACTCCTTGAAGTCCCGGTATCTCGCCCCAGTAGGAGGCGTCATCCTCGATGATTTCGTATCTGCCCATCTCCATCGCGACGTCAAGAAAGTGCGCAAGCATGCAGACAAATTAAATCAAGCCGGCCAATGGTCAAGGTGAAAGGCAGAACGCAAAAGGCAAAATGAAGAATGTTGGGGTTATTACCGCCGCTTGCAATCCTGCTCGATTTAGGGCAAGATTTAGCCGGTTGAATGAAAGAGAATGGCAAAGCCCAGCGTGTCGAATTAGGCCGTCACATCGTGGCCGACCCGAAGATTTGTCACGGCCAGCCGACGTACAAAGGGACGCGTATCATGGCTTGGATTGTCTTGGAACAAATTGAGCGGGGGATGACCTGGGATGAAATCGCGGGTGAATGGGATGGACAAGTTTCTCGACCCGCCATTGCCGAGACGATGGCGCTTTCTCACTTGATTAGAAAGGGCGAACCGTTCCAAGGCTTCCATGCTGGTCATCGACGAAAATCTTCCCGCCAGTCAACGCCGGTTGTTGCGTAAATGGCGCATTCATTTTCGCGCCGTCGGCGTTGACATGGCCGCGTCGGGGACGCAGGACGAGAATTTAATTCCCATTTTGCACCATTTAGCGGAGCCGATGTTCTTCACGATGGACCGCCATTTCTTCCGGGCGGATTGGGCGCATGGTTCTTACGGGCTGGCCTGGCTGGACGTCGCTGATAATGAAGCGGCTGAATTTATCCGGCGCTTCCTGCGACATCCGGCGTTTAATACGCAATCCAAACGCTTAGGCGTTGTGGCGCGAGTCCGTGGCGCTGGCGTGTGCTTTTGGCGCAAAGGCCAACCCCATTTGCGAAGCGTGGAATGGCCCATTTGAGCATGGTTCGTCGTCTTTCCGCAAGGTAATGACCGACTCGACTTCGTGGCCTTCCGCTCGCAAAGCCGGGACGAGTTTTCGCGGATGATTCTCGTCCAGCAGAATTCTCACGCTGGTTGTAATTCCTTCTGATGCGCCAGTTCCGCCAGCGCGCCGCGCACCGATTCCCCGGTCAGGCTCGGATAAGCGTCCACGATTTCGGAGACTGACATGCCGGCAGCGAGCGACTCCAGAATGAAAGCCACGGAAATGCGGGTGCCGCGCACACGCGGGCTCCCGCCCAAGTACTCCGGGTCAGCAACAATCCATTGCTTCAAGCCACTCAATTTAAACGATGACCGGCGGACGTGCAAGCTCCGGGACAGCTCCGGGACGGCGGCATGTTTGGGACTTACACAGAAACAATTCCCGGTTTTTGCGGAAGAGGATGTCAGAAATATCCGGTCGGAAATATAATACACCCCCTCCACAGTTTTTTGTGTCCGCAACAGCGAGACATTCGCTGGATAAAAAAGGCCAGACCAAGAGGAAATGAAAGAGCAAACTGCAGCCCGTCTCGATTCGGAAACGTCACAACCATCGCAAGCGCGAACATGCCGAAGAAGGTCAAAAAGGAGACCCATATCGGAACCTGCCTCGGTTGTTTGTTTTTCAATTCTGCATTAAAGGCGTCCGAAGTTTGGGATCGGTTCGCCTTTATTCTTTCGCCCCAGTTGCAGCAGTTCCTCGGGCGACCAGACCTTGACCGTTCCCGCTTTGATGTCAATGGTTTCCAGGCGGTCGGTGCAGGAGAAACAAGGGTCAATGCTGCCCAGGGAAATGGTCATGTCGGAAAGTTGCTGGTCTTTGATCATGGCCGGCACGCCCTGCAAGTTTTGATAGGTGGGGGCGCGCACACGCCAGCGGCGCGGACGGTTGTTCTCGCCGGTGATGACAAAATGATGCGACTCGCCGCGCGGCGCTTCGACGGAGGACAGGCCCATGCGGCCGGCGGGCAGTTCATCCATGAGTTCCAACTGAATCGGGCCGCGCTCCATTTTTTCCAGGCATTGGCGGATGATCTTGATGGACTCGAAGACTTCCGTCGCCCGCACGACCAGGCGCGACCAGACGTCGCCGTCGGGCGCGGTGATGACATCGAAGGCCACGCGGCCGTAAGCGGCATAAGGATGATCGCGCCGGCAATCAATCTCCACCCCCGCGGCGCGCGCCACCGGGCCAATCAGCCCTTCTTCCTTGACCAGGTTCTTGTCGGCAATGCCCACGCCGCGCGTGCGCTTCTGGATGTTGCGATCCTTGAGGACCGCGCCCGTCACGGTCTGCCATTCGACTTCCAGGCGCGCCAGCACTTCCAGCAGTTCGGCCTTCATCGCTTCGGTCAAATCGCGGCGCACACCGCCGATGACGCACAGGCCGTAGGTTTTGCGGTTGCCGGTGATTTTTTCGGCGACCCACATGACCGGTTCGCGAATGCGGAAGCACTGCATGAACAGCGTGTCAAATCCAACGATGTGGCAGGCCAGGCCGACCCAGAGCAGATGGCTGTGCAGGCGCTCCAGTTCGAGCATGATGGTGCGAAGATACTCGGCGCGCGGCGGGGCCTGCAAGGCGGCGGCACATTCCACGGCCTGGGCGTAAGCGACGTTATGGACGCAGCCGCAGATGCCGCAGATGCGCTCGGCCATGATCGGGATGTCGTTGTAGCTCAAGACCGATTCGGCCAGTTTTTCAATCCCGCGATGGGCCATGAAGCCGCGGTATTCGCAGCCGCGCACCCGCTCGCCATCCACGTAAAGCCGGAAATGGGCCGGTTCATCCAGGGTGGGATGAAACGGACCGAAGGGCACGACGGTGCAGCCTTCCGGCGCATCGTCGAATTTGAATTCGCGCGTGTCATCATAGCCCTCGGGCACGGAATTCCAGGGGAGGTCCTTGCGCAGCGGGTGGACGCCTTCCGGCCAGCCGTCCGGCAGCACCAGGCGTTTGGGATAGGGATGGCCGGTAAATTCAACGCCCACCATGTCCCGCATTTCCCGCTCCGACCAATTGGCCGCGGGGACGACGACCGAGATGCTGTCCACCCTGGGATTGGTGGCGGAAACCTCGGTCAGGATGCTGCAAAAAACATGGTCCCGATCAAAGGCGAAATTGTGCGCCACCATAAAGGAGCCGGAATAAGGCCGGTCGTCGGCGCCGATGCTGGTCACGTAGCGGGCATCCATGTCGCGAAAAACGTACTGACAGACATTTTTCAACGCCGCGGCCTGGACGAAGACAAACAGGCAGCGGTCGGAGGGCAGGTCAGCCCCGCGGATGGAGGAGCCCAAGGCGGCTTGCAACTGATTCAGCTTTTCGCGCGCAATCATTTCTTAGGATCAGGATTAAGATTAAGATTAGGATTAAGATTAAGATCATTTTGTGGGGCGGGAGCGCCGCCCAGCCACCGGAAATAACGTTTGATCTCGCCGTAAAAGCCGTGGGCCACATAACGGTTGCATTCCGCTTCCGGCGCGTAGCCGCAAAGCCAGGGCACGGCGGCGCGGCGCGTTGATTCGCCCATCGTTCCAAGAAATCCGGCCAGAAAAATCGCCAGCGCCAGGACGGCCAGCACCACCAGCGGAACAAACACCGCGCTTAACCCGCCGCTGGAAAGGCCGCTCCAGAAGCCGGCCGGGTCGGGCGTGACCGCGCCGAGGGCCTGGCCGATTCCATGACGGCTGGCCATCAGCGCGTTGTGAATCAGGGCGAAAGCAATCGCCGGCACAATTCCCAGCAACAGGCAGATCATCGCGAGCAAGACCTGCGGAATCTGCATGATCGCGCCCACTTCCAAATTTTTGCGTCCGGCGGCCTTCTCCTTCACCAGCGCGCTTGACCTGGACAGGAAACTCGCGCCAAAGAACTTCACGAAGGAAGCGAGCGTCAACGCGCTGGTCAGGATGGCGATGGCGGCAAAGACGGCCAGATAGCCGACCTGATGGCTTCCCTGCACCGTTGCCGAGTAAATGGTCCACTTGCTGGCAAACCCATTGAAGAGCGGCACGCCGGAAATGGACAAAGAGGCGATCAGCGCCGTCACTGCTGTCAGTGGCATGTATTTGCACAAACCGCCCAGTTTGTTGAGGTTCTGCGTTCCGGTGGCCTGGAGCATGGAGCCGGCGTTGAGGAAGAGCAGGGCCTTGAAGACACCATGATTGAGGGTGTGGAAAAGCGCGCCGGTCATGGCCAGCGCGGCCAGCGCGGCCGTCGCGGGACCCGCCGATGGCAGCAAAGCCAGGCAGGCCCCGAAACCGAGCATGATGTAGCCGACCTGGCCGATGCTGTGGAAGGCCAGCAGCCGCTTGCTCTGCTCCTGCTTGAGCGCCTGCATGGTGCCGGTGAAAAGCGTGATCGTCCCCAGCGACGCGATGACCAGGCCCCATTGCGCCAGTGGAAACCGGCTCTGCGCCTCCGCCGGCGTCAGCCAAAGGAAATAACGCATCACTCCATAAACGCCGGTCTTGATCATGACTCCGGAAAGCATGGCGCTGACCGGCGAAGGCGCCGCCGGGTGGGCGTCGGGGAGCCAGACTTGTCCGAAGGGCCATAATCCCATCTTGATGCCGAAACCAACCAGGAAGAGCGCGAAGGCCGTGGCCGCGAGCGCCGGGTGAGCTTGCAGCAATGCCGGCAGATTCGCGCTGACGGTGTCGAAATCGTACTTCACCCCGCTGGCCGCGTTGGCGGACGCGCCAGCCCCGGCCAGAATCTCCGCGCCGACGAGCGTGGCCGCGCAGGCCAGTTGCATCATCCAGAGGAACTTGTTGGCGGCGCGGATGTTGGCGGGATTCCTGTTCTCGAAACGGATGAGGGCGTAACCGGGCAGGGTCATCATCTGCCAGAAAATGAGGAAGAACCACATCATGTCCGTCGTGCTGAGGAGGCCGAACATCGCGGCCAGAAAGATGAGGAAGTACGGATAATACCGGGCCACACCGTAATCCCGGTAGTGGTTCATGTAGGAGATGGAATAGAACGAGGCCGGCACCGCAATCAGCGCCGCCAGGAGCAGGAACAGCGCCGTCAATCCGTCCACATGGAGGCGCAGGGCGAAGCCAATCGCCGGCATCTGGAGGAATTCCTGGGAGCCGGGCGACACTCCCCCTCCCAGCACCGTCGCGACGGCGAAAAAGACCAGCGCCGCGCTGGCGGTGGCGGCCAAAAAGGCGAGCCATCCCGTCAGCGTCCGGTTCCGGGAGGTCAGCCATGTCAGCGCCGCCCCGGCGACGCAGATAAGGATGGAGATGAATACGGCTTTTTCGGGAGTCATCATTTTGGATTAGGTTTAGGATTAAGATCAGGAGGGGACTCTTCTTGCGTCGGAGGAGCTCCGCCCAACCACCGGAAATAACGTCTGATCTCGCCGTAATAGCCGTGCGCCACATAACGGTTGTTTTCCGCCTCCCGCGCGTAGCCGCAAAGCCAGGGCACGGCGGCGCGGCGCGGCGCGCTCCCCAGCCTGGCAATAAACCCGGCCAGAAAAATCGCCGCCGCAATGACGGCCAGCACGACCAGCGGAACAAACACCGCGCGTGAGTCAATCCCGGAGATGCCCGACCACAAGCCGGCCGGCGCGGAGGTCGCGGCGCCGAGGGCCTGGCCAAGTCCATAAGGGGTTGCCGCCAGGGCGTTGTGAATCAGGCCGTAGGCAATGGCCGGCACAATTCCCAGCAACAAGCAGATCATCGCCAGCAAGACCTGCGGAATTTGCATGATTGAACCCACTTCCAAATTCTTCTGTCCATCCGCCTTCGCCTTGACCAGCGCGCTTGACCTCGAGAGGAAACTCGCGCCAAAAAACTTCACGAATGTGGCCAGCGTCAACGCGCTGGTCAGGATGGCAATGGCGGCAAAGACCGCCAGATAACCGGCTTGATGGCTCCCTTGCACCGCCGCCATGAAAATCGTCCATTTGCTGGCGAACCCGCTGAACAACGGAACGCCCGCAATGGACAAGGACGCGATCAGCGCCGTCAGGGCCGTCAGCGGCATGTATTTGCACAAGCCGCCCAGCTTGTTCAGGTTCTGCGTTCCGGTGGCCTGGAGCATCGAGCCGGCGTTGAGGAAGAGCAGCCCTTTGAAGACACCGTGGTTCAGGGTGTGGAAAAGCGCGCCCGTCATGGCCAGCACCGCAAGCGCCGCCGCCCCGGGTCCCGCCGATGGCAGCAACGCCAGGCACGCTCCGAAGGCCAGCATGATGTAGCCGATCTGGCCGATGCTTGAATAGGCCAGAAGCCGCTTGCTTTGCTCCTGCTTTAGCGCCTGCATGGTGCCGGTGAACAGCGTGATGGTGCCAAGCGACGCGATGACAAAACCCCATCGTTCCATGGGAAAGCACTCCTGCGCCTTGGCCGGCGGCAGCCAAAGGAAATAACGCATCGCTCCATAAACCCCGGTCTTGATCATCACCCCGGAAAACATGGCGCTGACGGGCGAAGGCGCGGCCGGATGCGCGGCCGGCAGCCAGAATTGTCCGAAAGGCCACAAGCCCATTTTGATGCCAAAACCAAACAGGAACAGCGAGAAGGCCAAGGCCCCAAGCGCCGGGTGAAACTGCAACAACGACGGCAGATTCGCGCTGACGGTGTCGGCGTCGTACTTCATCCCGGCGGCCGCGCCGGCCGGCGTGCCCTGCCCGGCCAGAATCACCACGCCAACCAGGATGGCCACGCAGGCAATTTGCATCATCCAAAGAAACTTGTTGGCGGCGCGGATGTTGGCCGGATTCTTGTTCTCGAAACGGATGAGCGCGTAACCGGGCAGCGTCATCATCTGCCAGAAAATGAGAAAGGACCACATCATGTCCGTCGTGCTGAGGAGGCCGAACATCGCCCCCAGAAACAAAAGGAAATGCGGATAGTACCGGGCCAGGCTGTAATCCTGGTAATGCTTCATGTAGGCGATGGAATAAAGCGAGGACGGCACCGCGATCAACGCCGCCAGGAGCAGAAACAGCGCAGTCAATCCGTCCACATGAAAACGCATGACGAAATCAATCGCCGGCAAGGAGATCAGGGCTTCGGAGCCGGCGGAAGCGCCCCCGGCCAGCACCGTCGCGACGGCAATGAGGATCAACGCCGAGGCGGCGGTGGCCGCCAGACAGGCGAGCCAGCCCGTCAGTGTCCGATTCCGCGCGGTCAGCCCGGTAAGCGCCGCTCCAACGACGCAGATAACAATGGAGAGAAATACGGCTTTTTCAGGAGTCATCATGTTTGCATTGCCTCACTCATCACGCTGGTTATCAGCTCTGTGAGAGCGGTTACGGTGGACTGAATGGCGGGCGAAATCGCGGTGGCGCGCCGCAAGGTGGCCGGTTGCGCGCCCAGCAGCCAGGCCCGGGTCTTGCCGCTGGATTCAACGTATTTAGCCAGCATACCCAGCGAAATACGGTGGGTGGAAATCTGGGGAAAGCGCGCGGCCATCTCTTGTGAATTCAGGAACACCACCGAGCCGGGCGCCGCGCCCACATCCGCGGCATCCAAAAAAACAAGATGGTCAAATCCCTCCGCCACACAACGGCCGGCCAGCCGCTCCGGGGCTGTTCCGCCGACCACCACATCCGGCAGACCGGCGCGCTCCAACTCTTCGGCCAGGCGCACACCAAAGCCGTCATCGCCGCCTTCCACGTTGCCCAGGCCCATGAAACAGACCCGGCCGGCCAGGGAGGACTGAATTAGTTCGCGCAAGCCGGGCATCAGATGTCCTCCCCCAGTTTTTTGATTTGTTCGTAGGTGAAGACGGGGCCGTCCACGCAGATGTAGGCGACGCCGATGCAGCAATGGCCGCACTTGCCCACGCCGCATTTCATGTAGCGCTCCAGCGTCGAAACGATGTTGCGCTCCTTGAATCCCAGGGCCAAGAGATCCTTGATGACGAACCGGAACATGATGGGCGGACCGCAGACGAACGCGGTGGTGTTGTCCACCGGCACCTGCACGCCGGGTTTCTTGAAGAGGCTGCCGACCACGCCGACGTTGCCGTTCCAGCCTTCCGCGCCCTTGTCCACGGTGAGATGGCACTCCATGGTGCCGGCTTTTTCCCAGGCGCGCAAATCGGAGACGTACATCAACTCGCGCGGCGTTTTCGCGCCGTAAAAAACCTGGATGCGCCCGTATTTGGAGCGATTTTTGAGCGCATAGACGATGCAGGAGCGCAAGGGAATCAACCCAATCCCGCCGGCCACGAACGTCAGGTTCATGCCCTCGTATTCCTTCATCGGAAAGCCGTTGCCGTAAGGACCGCGGACGGCGAACTTGTCCTTTGGCTTGAGCTGATGCAGGGCCGCCGTGCAACTGCCAACCTGCCGGATGGTAAAGAACGTTTCGTCCTCGGTCGGGCTGGGCGGCAGGGAGGCTGGAAATTCACCCACGCCAAACAGTGAAATCTGGGCGAACTGGCCCGGAAGAAAGCGTTTAAACTCCGCCTGGGCCGCCGGATCCTCAAAGCGCCAGTAGAAAGTCTTCACTTCCGGGATGTCGTCCACCACCCGGTCCAGGACCGCCACCTTGGGAAGGTAAATGTTGTCAGTTTTGTCGGTGGATTGCATTTCAGTTCTTAATCTTAATCTTAATCTTAATCCTAATCTTAATCTCCATCGTGCAATCGGTAATCCGAATTGGCCTTAATCAAGCCCACGAGCATGGCAACAATCCCGCGCAGACGTTCCTTTCCGCCGGCGGCCGTGGCCATCTCGCAGAGGCCCTTGGAGGTCAGGACATCCAGCGCCGCCGCGCACTCCAATGCGGAGCCGCGTGCCATGTCAAAAAAACGGCAACGATCCGGCGGCGTGAACTTACCATTGCCTTCGGCCAGGTTCAGGGCGATCGAAGTGCTGGCCCGATCCAATTGATCGCGCACGGCGATTGTTTTGGGGAGTTTCTGCATCATCGGTTCAAGCCACGCCACGAAAAGGAGCGTGTCTTGATAGACTTGCAGTTTTTCATGGTCGAAGAGAGGGGGCATGGAGGGGATTAAGATTAAGATTAGGATTAAGATTAAGATTTTGAAGGCGCCGGCGCGGGTGTGGGCGCGGGGGCGGCGCGACGGATCATTTCGACCACGCTGGGCATGCCGATGTCCCCGTGGCAAACGGCGGCGCAACGGCCGCAGCCGACGCAGGCCATGGATAATTCGCGCTGAATGAAATAATAGGCCAGCTTGCGGAAAAACCGGCGGTTGCGCCGGTCATGCACGGCGCGGCGCGGGTTGAATCCGCCCGCCATGCGGGTAAAGCCGCCCAAGGCGCACGAATCCCATATCCGCACCCGCTCGATTTCATCCGGCCCGACCTGGCGGTCCGAGACGGTGAAGCAGGTGCAGGCGGGACAAACGTAGGTGCAGCCGCCGCATTCCAGGCAGCGATTGCCGATTTCCTCCCACGTCTTGTCCAGAATTTCGCCCTGCGAGACGTAGCGCACCGTGGCGGAAAACCAGCTCGTCATGGCGCGAAACTCCTTGCGCACTTCCGTCAGCAGGGCCTCGCGGCGCGCCACGTGCGCGGCGGTTCCCTTGCGGAAAATCGGCTCGGCGAAAAGTTCCTCCCCGGCCGGCGTCCCCGCCACCGCCATGAATTCACCGTCGCCCAGGTCCATCAGTTGCAGGTCAAAATGCTCCCGCGCCGCCGGTCCGGTGTCGGCGCAGACGCAGAAACAATCCTTGCTGATGTCGCGGGCCGGGTCGGTGCAGACGACGTTGACCAGGAACAAATTCTTCCGGCGCTTCTCATAATAGACATCGCGAAAATCGCGCCCGAGGTAGAAGCGGTCCAGATGCCACAGGCCGGCGACATCGCAGGAGCGGATGCCGAAAATGGCGCGGCGCGGCTCCTCGTAAGTCGGCTCGATATTTATTTCCCCGTTCTTTCCCGCCACCTTGAGCAGCCGCTCGATGTGGGGAAAGACGAAGCGCTTGGGCGGATAATAGGGGTTGGGCAGATGGATTTGCACCCGCCCGCGGTTGGCGTCCGTCACTGTGTCAAAATAACTGTCGCGGCCCTCCTCGCCGAACGGGGCGATGACTTCGTAGCCGCGCCCCCGCAGGAGGTCGGTGATTTTCAAAACGTCCGTCCGGGCCAGGACGCGCGCCTTCATGCCCCCTCCTTTTCCACGCGGACGGGCACCAGGGAGGCGCCAATGCCGGTCGCGCCGAGCATTTCTCGTTTCATTTGTCGCACAAAATAAGGAACAAAGGCGGAGCCGCTGCGGACCTCGGAGGTCACGCGGGCGGTGGAACTGAGCGATCCGCCCGGCGTGCTCAAGCGGACGCGGCCGCCGTCGCGGATGCCGAGGCGCTTGGCGTCCTCGTTGTTGATTTCCACAAAGCCGTCGGGATAATCCAGCAGGAGCAGGCGGTATTCGCGCTTGAGCGTTTCACTGTGGCGGACGAGGACATTCTGATGCCAATAGTAAAGCGAATTGCCGAAGACCAGCGTGAAGGGGAAGCCCTCGGGATTGCCGGCCCGCTGCGGAGGCCGCGCCACCGGAACAAATTTGAACAGCCGGTCCATGTCCCCGTTCTCAAACAGCCGGGCCGTGCCCAGCGGATGGTCGGTGGTGCAGGGCCATTGGCGCCCGAAATCGCGCGCCAGGTTCTCATGGCTGGCCCCGCTGTAGAATGGCACCGCCTCGCCGATCTCCTGCATCACGTCGGCGGCCGAGGCATATTTCCAAGGGGCGCCGAGGGCCTGCGCCAGGCGCGTCAATTGCTCCCAGGCCGGCATGGGACCGGCGGGCGGGTCAATGACCCGTTCGGCGATTTGAATGCGCCGCTCCGTGCTGGTGAAGGTCACGCGCTCTTCGCCGAAGGCGGTGGTGGGCAGCACCACGTGGGCGTAATTGGCCGATTCGGTCATGAACAAATGTTGCACCACGACCAGATCGCAGCCTTGCAGCGTCTCCACTGCGTCTCCAAAAAACGCCGTGCTGACCGGATCATACCGCCCCAGCCAGAGCGCCTTGAGCGGCGTTCGCCCGTCGCCGGCAAAAAGAGCGTCCGCGCCGACCCCCGGCGTGGCCGGGAGTTTGGTCCCCCATAAGCTTTCCAGGACGGCGCGCGCCTTGGGATTGCTCACCGCCTGATAACCCGGCAACCGGTCCGGCAACATTCCCATGTCGCACACGCCCTGCAAATTATTATGCTCGGTCAGCGGGAACACTCCGGCGCCTTCCTTGCCGAAATTGCCGGTGAGGAGGGCCAGGTTGATGATGCCGCGGATGCTGTCGTCGTCCCGCGCCTCGACGCCGGTGGAATAGAGGATGGCCGCGCTGCCGGCCCGGCCATAAGCCAGGGCGGCGGCTTCAATGAGTTCCATCGGCACGCCGCAACCGTCGGCCGCCTGGAGCAGATCGAAACTGCGCACCGCCTCCTGAAAGTCCTCCCATCCCTCGCACCGCGTCTTGACAAAGGACAGGTTCATCAAGCTGCGATCCACGATGACCTTGGCCAGCGCGCCGTAGAGCAGCGATTCGGTGCCGGGTTTGATCTGCAAGAAAATATCGGCGTTCTCCGCCACGCGATGACGGCGCGAATCCACCACAATCAGGGGCGTTCCGCTGAGTTTGGCGCGGATGACCCATCCGCCGATGGTCGGCAGTTGCCGGCCCAGGTCAACCCCGTCCACCAGAATCACGCCGCTGCGCGCCAGTTCGCCGATGGAATTGGAGCCGGCGGCCATGCCGGTCATCTCGAGGAGGACATTGATGGAATTATTGCAATAGACTCCCGCGCCGTGATCCACGTTGTTGGTCCCCAGGATGGAGCGCGCCAGCTTCTGCGTCAGGTAGGCCTCTTCGTTGGAGCAGCGGGGCGAGTCCAGAAAGGCGACCGATTCCGCCCCGTATTGATCGCAGGTCCTTTTGAGCCGGGCGGCGATGAACTCCAGCGCCTCGCTCCAGGTCACTTTCTCCAACCGCCCGTTCTTGCGCAGGAGGGGGTTGGTGAGCCTGTCGGGCGAACTGGCCACCTCATGGACATGCCAGCCGCGCAGGCATATCTTCCCCTTGTTGGCCGGATGCGACATGCTGGGATAGGCCCCAACGATCCGGTTGCCGGCTGTTTCCAGGTAGATGCCGCAGCCGGTGCCACAAAAAGTGCAAGTGGTAAGCTTGGGAGTCATTTAAAATTTGTACTCGGCAAGCAGGTCCCGCTTGTCACCCTCCTGCCCGACGGTGAACCCGACCTGCTGGCAGATCAGTTTCATGGTCTGGTTGTCGGCCAGAATGTGGCCGGTAATGCGTTGCAGTTTCTCCTCCCGCCCCACTTGCACCAGCCGCTTGAGCAATTCGGTGCCCAGGCCGACTCCCTGCCAGGGGTCGCTGACCAGCAGGGCGAATTCGCCCTCGTTGACGCCGTGCAATTTGCTCAGGCGCCCCACCGCCACAATGCGCGCCTCGGCTCCCGGTGTTTCCCGATGTTCCGCCACCAGCGCGATCTCGCGGTCGTAATCATTGAAACATATCCGCGTCAGCCGGTCATGGGCCGTGCGCTGGGACAAGTGCAGGACGTTGAAATAGCGTTGATAAACGCTTTGCTCGGAGAGCGTATGATGGAACTTCACCATCAGCGGCTCGTCCTCGGGCCGAATGGGCCGGATGACGAGGCGCTTTTTATTCTTCGATTTCCACTCGCCGACGTACTGCGCCGGATAAGCCCGGATCGAGGCCCTGGGAAGGGAGTCTTCGGGGGTCTTGGGATCGTGCAGCACCACGCGGGCATCCAGCGCCAGGAGCCGTCCCGGAGCGGCAATGAGAGGGTTGATGTCAATTTCCTTGATCCACGGCTGGGCCACCACCAGTTCGCTGAAGCGCACCAGCAATTGTTCCAGCGCGGCGATGTCCACCGAGGCGCGTCCGCGCACGCCCTTCAAAGCGGTGAAGATATGCGTGCCCTCCATCATCCGCCGGGCGAGGGTGGCGTTGAGCGGCGGCAAGGCCAGAGCGCGGTCCTTGTACACTTCGACCAATTGGCCGCCGGTGCCAAAGAGCAACACCGGCCCAAACTGCGGATCAATGCTGCTGCCGATGATAAGTTCGTAACCATCCAGCTTAATCATCGGCTGGACCGTCACTCCCATAAAATGCCCCTGGCCGACCTTTTCCGCGACGGAAGATTGAATCGTGCGCCAGGCCCGGCGCACCGAGGTCGGATTGCGCAGGTTCAACTGCACGCCGCCAACGTCGGTCTTGTGGGTGATGGTTTCCGAGTAGAGCTTGAGCACGACCGGGAATCCCAGCTTGGTCGCGATACGCACGGCTTCGGCCTCCGTCGTGGCGACGTGGGTTTCCACCGTCGGGATGCCCTGCGCCGCCAGAAGTTGTTTGGATTCCAACTCGGTCAGCAAACTGCGGCCCTGATGGCGAATCGCCTTCAACATCGCATCCACATCGTTGCGCACCCTGGCCACGTCCTCCGATTCGGCTGTCTGCGAAGGAGTTTCGTAGAGCGCGCGGAGATTTTGCGTGTACTTCCACATATAACAAAAGGCCTTGGCCGCCCGGTCGGGGTATTTGAAAGTCGGCACGTTGGCGGCATTGAGGATGTCCTCCCCCGCCGCCACCGCGTCGGCTCCCATCCAACTGGCCAAAAGCGGCTTGTTGTCCAGGTGCGAGTAGGGCTTGAGCGCCTCGGCAGTTTCCGTGGCCTTGGTCATGGCTTGAGGCGTCAGGATGACCAACATGCCGTCGGTGTTCGGGTCTTTTGAAGCAATCTCCACCGCCTTGGCATACAAGTCCGGGCCGGCATCGCCAATGATGTCCACCGGGTTGTTATGGCTCCAGGTCGGCGGGCAAATCTGGTTGAAGGCGGTCATGGTTTCGGGCTGCAATTCCGCCAGCAGACCACCGCCGGTGATGAGCATGTCGGTGGCCAGCACCGCCGGTCCGCCGGCATTGGTGATGATGGTCAAATGCGGGCCGAGCGGGCGCGGTTGTTTGGAGAGAACCTCCGCCATGTCGAACAATTCCGAGATGTTTTCCACCCGCAGCACACCGGCGCGCTGAAAGGCCGCCTGCAACACCTCATCGCTCCCGGTCAACGAGCCGGTGTGCGACGCCGCCGCCTTGGCCGCCGCCGAACTGCGGCCGGGCTTGATGACGATGATCGGCTTGGTCAGCGCCACTTCGCGCGCCGCGGACAAAAAGGCGCGGGCGTCGCCGATGGATTCCATATAAATGACAATACTGCGCGTGGCGGGATCGTCCCCCAGATGAAAGATCAAATCGCCCCAGCCGACATCCACCATCGAACCAATCGAAACAAACGCGCTGAAGCCGACGTTCTCTTTGAGGCTCCAATCCAGGACGGCCGTGCAAAGCGCGCCGCTCTGGCTGATGAACCCGACCGAGCCGGGCCGGGCCATGCCGGCCGCAAAAGTCGCATTCAACTTCCCGGTCGGCACCATCACGCCCAGGCAATTCGGCCCCACCACCCGCATTTGCCCGCGCCGCGCCTCCTCCAGCACCTGCCGCTCCAGCTCCAGTCCCGCCGGCCCAATTTCCTTGAACCCGGCCGAGATGATGATGGCCCCGCGCACGCCGAACTGGACGCAATCGCGGATAATGCCAGGAACCGACGGCGGCGGCGTGACCACGACCGCCAGGTCAACCTTCCCCGGGGCCGCCAAAATGCTCGGATAGGCCTTCAAGCCGAGCACCTGCTCGCGCTTTGGGTTGATCGGGTAAATCGGGCCGGCAAACTGGCCTTGCTGGAGGTTTTCCAGCACCGTCCGGCCAACGCTGTTGGGCGATTCCGTCGCCCCAATCAGGGCCACGGCCTTGGGTGAAAAAATGCAGTCCAGAGGCCGGGAAATGGTGCCCTTTAAAATGTCGTGGACGGGTTCAAACCGGGGGGAACCGGCATCGGATGTGGTGTTGGTAGTCATGGAATTAAGTCAAAAATGGTATTGGCGCTACAGCTTGTTCAATATGTTCGTTGGCATCGGCCCGACGCAAACCCCGGCTCAATACTCCGGCCTGGCGCAGGCTCCCGACACCTGTTTCTCTCAGTTAAACGATGGGGTTGGGGCCGTCCTGTGACTCCACGCCTTTTGGCAAATGCTCACCTTGGATTGCAGCCGCCCGGGGTGAGTTTTACGCTCTGTCCGTTCCAATCTGAAGTTCAGGAGCAGACCGGCTTGGAGCCTGGCCAGAACCAAGTGAGGGCGAAGTTGCCTGGCCTGAACCGGATAATTGTGCGGCGATTTCGTTTGGCTTCATGGCTCGCGCGGAGTCGCGGAGATCACAATGCGCCCAGCCGCAACCGAATCCAGATTTGCCCGCAGTTCACGCATCCTCCCTCGCCAAGGTCAGGCTGGACGCACTGCTGTTCAGGAAGGAATCAGCCGCGAAAAAGCGCAAAAGGCGCAAAAAGGGAAACAAGGAAGCCAAGGACGGAGCGGGAACCGGTCTTCCCAGCCTGGCTCAAGGCGTAATTGCGGATCTCAAATTTTCGCGCGCCAAAGTTCATCAAAAGGCCGTGCTCAATTCGCGACGCCCGCAAGTACCCGATCATCTGGGCCACATGTTCATCGGCGAGAGCTTTGGCTGCCTTCAACTCAATGACGAGCCGATTGTCCACCAGAACATCGGCATAGTAATCGCCAATCAAGGTGCCGTCCTCGTCATAAACCTGGAGCGGGTGCTGCTGCTTGACCTCCAGGCCGATTTTCCGCAGGCGATGCACCAGGGCA
>Ga0326727_10003760_pt1 | contig 47704 bp, 18 predicted proteins | sample MB2enrmetagenome_FD_207643 | JGI IMG/M metagenome (GOLD analysis project Ga0326727, IMG submission 207643) | Lab enriched peat soil microbial communities from McLean, Ithaca, NY, United States - MB29MY | ecosystem: Environmental > Terrestrial > Soil > Wetlands > Peat | place: USA: New York... | reverse complement strand
TGGCGGCCAGGTCGCTACGGCTGCCGCCGCTGCCGCCGCCGAAGACCAGCGTGCCGCTCTGGCCGCTGCCCGGAGCGATCCGCAGCGGGCCGCCGCCCAGGCCGCCGCTGGCGAAGTTGACCGTTGCGTTGCCGAGCGTGGTGCCGCCCTGGTAGGTATTGCCCGCCCCGAGCACCAGCGTGCCGCCCCCCGCGACGACCAGCGAGCCGGGGCCGGAGATCGTCTGGCCCGGGCTGGAGAAGTCGACTTCGCCGGAGCGATCGACCACCAGCGAGCCGCTGTCGGCCACGGCGCCCGTGCCGAGCGTGCCCGCGGAGCCGCCGTTGCCGACCGCGAGCGTGCTGCCAGTCTGAATCGTGGTGGCTCCGTAAGCGTTGCCGCCGGTGAGCACCAGGGCGCCGGGGCCGGCCTGCGTCAGGCTGCCGCCGCCGCTGATGACGGCGGAATAGGTCTGCGAGTTATACAGGTCAAAGACCAGGGCGGCGTTGGCGTTGATCGTGATAGTGTTGCTCTGGATCGCGCCGTCGCTGCCGGGGTTGCCGTTGCCGAGCTGCAAGCTGCCGGCGGCCACGGTGGTGCCGCCCGTGTAGGCGTTGGCGGCGGTGAGGAGCAACGTGCCGGAGTCGGCTTTGATCAGGCCGCCGCTGCCGCCGGCGTTGTTGGCGATGCTGCCGCCGTAGGTCAGGAGGGTGGCATTGGCCACGTCGATCGTGCCGGTGCCGGAGCCGCCGGCGGGCCCCAGCGCGATGCCGCGGCTGGCGCTGAGGGCAAACGACCCGGTGGTGCCCAGGGTGCCGCCGCTGATGACCAGGCTGCCGGGCGTTGCCGCGCCGGGCACCGCTCCGAGATTCCTGTCGGCGGCGACGGACAAGGTGCCGCCGTTGATGGTCGTCCCGCCGCTGTAGGCGTTGGACCCGGTCAGGGTGAGCGTCCCGCCGCTCGTGACCAGGGCGATCTGGCCGGCGCCGTCCTGGATCACGCCGGCAAAGGTGTTGTTGCCGCCGGCGATGGTCAACAGCGAGGTCGTGCTGCCGGCGGAGTTGGTCACGATGCCCGAGATCCCGCCGTCGCCGGCGGCGCCGCCCGTCAGGCCGCCTAGCGTCTGGTCGTTGCCGGCCAGGTCCAGCGTGCCGCCGTACACGTAGGGGGTGCCGTTGATCGTCGCTGTCGAGCCGCCGTTGATGGCCACCACCCCGGCGGTGGGCAGGAGATTGTCGGCCTTGATCTGCAAGGTGCCGCGGGCGATCGTGGTGCCGCCGCCGTAGCTGCTGGCCACCGCGCCCAGCGCGAGGGTGCCGGTGCCGAAGGAGTCATTCAGCAGCAGGCCGCCGCCGCCGGTCATGCCCGCGTTGAGATTGACCGTGTTGTTCTGGAGATCGAACACCGCCGTGCCGGAGGCCAGCGTAATGGCCGTGGCGGCCAGGTCGCTACGGCTGCCGCCGCTGCCGCCGCCGAAGACCAGCGTGCCGCTCTGGCCGCTGCCCGGAGCGATCCGCAGCGGGCCGCCGCCCAGGCCGCCGCTGGCGAAGTTGACCGTCGCGTTGCCGAGCGTGGTGCCGCCGCTGTAGCCGTTGCTGGCGGCGAGGGTCAAGGTGCCGGGGCCCGCCAGGTTCACGCTGCCGCTGCCGCTAATCACGCCCGCAAAGGTTTGCGGCGACGGGTTGGCGAAGGCCAGCACCGCGCCGTTGTTGACGGTGACGTTGTTCTGGACGTAACCGTTGCTGGTCGAACCGTCGCCGAGCTGCAGGGTGCCGCTGGCGATCGTCGTGCCGCCGCTATAGGTGTTGCTGGCGGTGAGGATCAACGTGTTGGGGCCGGTCATGGTCAGGTTGCCGCTGCCGCTGATGACGCCCGCGTAGGTCTGCGGCGACGGGTTGGCGAAGACCAAGGCGCTCTGGTTGAAGATATTGCCTTGCACCGAGCCGTTGTTGTTCTGGCCGTCGCCAAGCTGCAAGGTGCCGGCCGAAATGGTCGTGCCGCCGCTGTAGGTGTTGCTGGCGGCGAGGGTCAGCGTATTGGCCCCCAGCTTTACCAGCCCGCCGCCGCCGGAAAGGTCGTCGGCGAAGGTTACGGGGTTGCCGTTGGTGTCGATCATGGCCGCATAGCCGCTGGAGATCGGCGCAATGCCGGTCGAAACGTCCTGGCTGTTGCCGGAGGCCCATTGCAGCGTGCCGCCGTAGAACCAGATGTTCGGCGAGCTGCTGCTGAAGGGCAGCGTGCCGTTGGCAAAGTTGAGCACGCCCCCGTTGAGCGTCGTGCCGTAGCTATAGCTGTTGCCCGTGTTCCCCAGCACCAACGTGCCGCTGCCATTCTTGGAAAGGAGAGTCTTTGCCAGGGTGCCGTTGTCCTGGATCGCCGAGTTGATCGTGGTGGTGCCCGAGTCGATCCACACCAGCAGTTCGGCGTTGCTCCCGGTAGTCCCCACGGTGAGCGTGCCGCCGGTGAGGGTGTAGTTTCCGGCTGGGGTGAAGGGGGCGCTGCCGGACACGCAGATGCCGCCGTTGCTGTCCAGCGCCCCCGACGAGCTGTCCTGGATGTTGACCGTATGGCCGGCCAGGGTGGTGGTGATTGGGGTGGCCGACTGCACCGTCAGGCTGTTGATCGTCTCGCTGGCGGTGCAGGTCGCGCCCGCGGTGCTTGTCAGGACGATGTAGCCGCTGCTGGCGGGGGTGTTCACGTTGTTAGTGACGGTGAGGTTCGTGTCGCTCCCGTTGGTGCCCTGGTCCTGCTCATGCATGCCGTGGCTGTGGCTCCAGCGGGCGAAATCGTGGCCGTTCACAACGATCCAGTCCGCCGCGCCGTTGATGGAGCCCGGCCCGTTGTTTACCGTCGCGCCGAAGGCGATGTAGTCTCCGGCCCCGGTTGTCTGCCAGCTACTGTCGTAGTAGCTGCCGCCGGGGCCGCCCTGGGGGATCTGGTTATTCACGACGGTGGCGGTGAAGTTCACCATAGACCCGCTCATGGGTGTGCGGAGCAGGTCGCTCGACAAACTGCTCGTATTGGAGCCGAAGACAATCTCCGCCTGGTCGCCCGCGCCCGTCCCACTGCCGGAAACGGTCACCGTCGACTGCCCATAACCCAGGGTCAACGCGCCGAACTGCTCTGTCTCCGTGCCACTCGAGGCCAAGTGGCCCAGGTAGGAGAACGTGCCGCCGTTGAGCGTGATGGGCACCGCGGTGCCGGCACGGGCCAAGTCGTCGGCGCCGGTGTTGTTGTTCAAATAGAACGTGCTGCCCGGGTTGACCACGATCGCCGGGCTGCCGGAGACCGTGCCGCTACCGGAAAGGGTGAGCGTGCCGCCGCTGACGGTCGTGCCGCCGCTGTAGGTGTTCGAGGCGGTGAGGGCCAGCGTGCCGCCCCCGGCCTTGGCCAGCGCGTAGCCGCCGCCGATGGGGCCACCTACCGTGAGGGTGCCGGCGGAGACCGTGACCTGCCGGTTCCCGCCCAACGTGACCGCGCCGCCGCCCAGGTTCAAGTTGTGGGCGGAGCCGACGTAGGTGAAATCGGCGTTCCAGGCCTGGGCGTTGTTCGTGCTCAGGGTCACGTCGCCGCTGCCGGTGTTGTCGATCGATCCCCCCGAGATGGTCAAGGTCCCGGTGCCGATGGCCGAGCTGGTGCCGCCGGACCCGCCGTAGTTGATGTTGAGCTGGCCGGCAGCCAATAGCGTGCCGCCGCCGTAGGTGTTGCTGCCGCTCAGCGAGAGGGGATAGGCGCCGGTCTTGGCGAGTCCGCCGCTGCCGGTGATGCTGCCGGCCAGCGCGGCGCCGGCCGGGTTGTCGACCTCCAGCGTGCCGCCGCCCGAGTTGAGGGTGACCGCCTTGCTCGTGCTGAAGGCGTTGCTGCCGGTGATTTGCAGCGTGCCGCTGTTGAAAGTCAGCGGGCCGGTGCCCAGGTTATTGTCCGCGGTGACCGACAGGATGCCCCCGTCCAGCGCGGTGCCGCCGCCGTAGGTGTTCGCGGCGGTGAGCACCGCCGTGCCGCCGCCGGTCTTGGTCAGGGTGGTGGCGGCCCCGCTGATCGGCCCGCCGCCCACCGTGTAGGTGCCGGCCGTGTTGGTGAAGTTCACGTAGGCCGGGCTCACGCCGCCGGCCTGGACCGTGACGTTGCCGTTGCCCTGGGCCAGGGCCGCATCGCTGAAGACCGCCCCGTCCGCGGGCGAGCCCTGCATGTAGTAGGCCGGGTTGCCCTGGTAGTCGTTCCAGTTCTGCGTGGTGTTGACGTCCCAATTGCCGTTGACCGCCCCGGTCCAAACCTTCACGCCCGGATTGACAAGATTCAAGAAGACGGCGTTCGCGGTGGCCGTGCTGAAGACGGGAATGCTGCCGCCCAGCCCGCTCACGGTCCCCAGTGCCAGGTCGGCGGTGCCCTCGGTCAAATGGCCGGTGTAGTGCATGATCTCATAGCTGCCGCCGGCGGTGACGCCGGACAGGCCCGTAATGTTCACCGTGGTTGTGCCCGCGAGGTTCAGGTTCCCATAGACGTACGTGTCGTCGGCCGCGCCGCCCACGTTGAGGTCCAACACCGCGCCGTTGTTGAGATTCAGGGCCGAGCCGGTCGCCAGCGAGCCGATCGTCAACATGCCGGTGGTGCCGCTGGCGGCGTGCGGGCTGAGGTGGCCGCCGCTCTGGATGGTCACGCTGCTGCCGGCGGCGGGCAGGATGATGCCGCCGCTGCTGCCGAGCGTGCCCCCGCTCAGCACGGCCACGCCGCCCGTCCCCGTCGCCGAACTGACAGTGCTGTTGGCGACGACCAGGCAGGCGTTGTTGCTCACGGTCGTCCCGCCCCCGTAGTCGCTGCCGGCCGCGTTGGCCAGCGTGACCACGGCGGAGGTCGTCCCGTCGCCCACCGCCAGGCTCCCATCGGCCCCGTGAATCGGACCGGACAACGTAGAGACGCCGTTGATCGTCAGCGCGGTGGGAGTGCCGCCAAGGTTCACCGTGCCCGCACCGTTGAGCGATGCCAGGGTCTGCGCGGGGCTGTTCACGGTGAACGTCCCGGCGGCGTTGAGGGTGACGGGCGCGCTGGTGACGAGCGAGCCGCCCGCGCCGATCACCAGCGTGCCGGCGGAGATGCTCGTGCCGCCGCTGTAGGTGTTGGAGGCGGAAAGCACGAGCGTGCCCGCGCCCGTCTTGGTCAAGGCCATGCCGCTGCCGCTGATCGAGCCGGAGAGCGTCAGGGTGTTGCTACTCGTGTTGACAGTGCCGCCGCCGGCGATGAGCTGCATGGCCAGGCCGATCGTCTGGTCGCTGCCGCTCTGGTTGACCAGGTTGCCGGCCAATGCGATCGAATTGCCTTGGAGGTTATAGGTTGGGGCGCCGCTGGCGAAGGTGATGCCGCTCAGGACCGCGCCGGCGGCCAGATCGTTGTTGTTGGCCACGTGGCCGCCGGCGGCCAGCGGGCCGAATTCGATGGGCAGGCCCTCGACCGGCGCCACGGCGGCGGTGCCGCCAGAGGTGGCGTAGGTGGTGCTGGTGACGCTGGTGGTGCTGCTTGAAGTGGTCCAGTTGCCGGCTGTGCCCTCCCAGTTGGCGGCCGTGCTCCAGTTGTTGCCCGTCCCGGCGCCATTCCAAATCGGGAGCACGGCGGCGGCGCGAAACGTCCTGCCGTGGGTGAAAATATCCGGGTTGGCGCCGTAGCGCCAGTCCGACGCCATCTCCTCCGTGCCGGTTGGGTGGAACGACCCGCCCCGCATCACGAAAACGGTGTTCGTGCTCTCCGCGAGGGTACTCGCGATAGCCGCCGATACGGTGACCGCAGTGTCGGTATAACTATAGAGGTCGCCCCCCTGGTCATAGGTGCCGTAGGGGCTGGGCGAGCCCGCATAGTAACCCACCGGGGTCAGCGGCCAATTCACGGCGGGGGATCCGGTTTCGGGGGTGGTTAGGCCGGACGCGTTCCAGTTGGCGTTGTTCGTGCCGGTCGTCGAAAGCGTATAGCTGGGCGCAGTGTTGCTCTGCGTCGGGTAGGCCCAGTAACCGGCGTTGGTGCTGCCGCCCTTGTAGTAGGCCGCCTTGTACCACTCGTTCTCCGAGGGAATGAAGTACTTGGCCCCCGGGCTGCGCGTTACGGCAAAAAGCTGCGAGGTGCTCAGGGCGGGCTCGCCGTTGACGACGAGATTGTAGGCGCCAGCGTCCGTCGTGTTGGTCCCCTCCACCGCGAGCGTGAGGCTGTGGTAGGAAGGCGTGCCGGGCTGGCCGGGCTGGCCGTTTTGCAGCCAGTTGATAAACCGGGCCGCATCACCCCATGAGCCCCAGTTCACCGGGAGGTTTGCACAGAAGGCCGGAAAGCTGACGCCGCCGGTGCTGTCAGTGGTGGTGGCCGGCCGGTAGCTGTAGCTGCCCGCGCTGCCGCTTTGGATGATGCCGCACGCAACGGGGTAGCCGTTGACAGTGACCCCACCGCCGGTGGCCATGCCGGGATTGTAAAGACCGTATGGGTCCGCGTTCCAGGCCACGGCATTGAGGAACTGGCAATACTGGGCCACCGTCACGTCGAACGTGCCTATGGCATACGAATACGGCACGGCGCCGTACCCGCTGCTGCCGTCATTGATCGCCTGGCCGTTGTTCATCACGACCGTGTCGCCCTGGTTGTTGGGATCGCCCACGGTGACGAACCGCAGGCTGGTCTCGCCCGCCGGCATGTTGAAGACATCCGCCCGGGCAACCCCGGCGGCGGCCAGAACCACGGCCACGCCACGCCAGATCATGCCTAGGGTGGGACGAGCAAGCCGGGGCCTTGGTGGGACTTCGGCCGCCGCATGCCTTGTCGCCGGGTGTGGGGTCCGCGCGGCCGGCTTGCGAGCCCCACCATGACGAGCGGCCCCGTCCCACCCTACGTCGACGGCAGACATCGATAACCCTCCTGGGAATCAGAGAAGCCAACTCGTTGGCGCGTGCGCGGGCTCCCGGGGGAATTGCCGCACGGTCAGTCGAAGGAGAAGTGCGGACGCACACCGGCGGGCACTTGCCCACACGCAATCTTAGCGCCCATCTAACAAGGACTGATTCTAGCAGCAATCGGGGGATTTGCCAAACAATTTAGGCAGGAAGTTCGTGCGGCAGCGTTCGGCTAGCGATTGTGGGGCCAAAGCGAGTGGGAAGCTTCCCCGCGAAAGGCGTGGAGCCCCGCGCATGGAGCCCCGCGCATGGAGCCCCGGGCGTTAGCCCGGGGATCAGCGTCTGAATAGCCGCCGTCTTGTGAGCAATTCACACTATCCCCGGGCTGACGCCCGGGGCTCATGACGCCTGGGGCTCATGATGCCCGGGGCTCATGACGCCCGGGGCTCATGACGCCCGGGGCTCATGACGCCCGAGGCTCATGACGCCCGAGGCTCATGACGCCCGGGGCTCTTGATGCCCGGGGCTCTTGATGCCCGGAGCTCAGCAGCGGCGCGCGGCACCCAGCCGGGAAACGCGGGCTAGCGCGTCAACGCCAGGCGGACGAACCAGCCGTCCAAGAAGAGGCTTTGAACGGTATTGACCGCCCCCACCGGAGGAGGCGGCACGGGACGGGCCTGCTGGGCCATGTTGAACCAGTCGCTCACCTCGTAGCCGGCACTCACTTCCCAGGGGCCGCGGGACCAGCCCACGCCCACCGCCGCCTCCTCAACGGGCACGATCTGGAAGCTGCTGTTGGACTGATTGATCATCGGTCCATTCAGCGTGTCCTGCTCGAACTGCTGCGTCTGGAAATCGGCCACCAGGATCGACTGGGCCGCACGGCCGAAGATCTGCAGACCCCACCTCGTCCGCCACTCGAGCTCCGCGCCGAAGCGGACACCGGCGGCGTTCATTTTGACGGGCTGGTGGATCACGCCGCTTTCCGGAAGGAACCCTTGGAACAGGTAGCTGTAGTTGTTGTTGAACTCCTCATCCAGCATGGCCAAGCGCACGCCGCCGAAGGCCCGGAAGCCCACCGTCTCGTTGAGCGAGTACCGCCAGTTGCCCTCGATGTCGTGCATTCTCAGCTCGATGCTGCCGTCGGCCTCGATCTTGTCCACCGGATTCGCCACCGAGGTGCCGGTGAGGATGCTGCGGGTGGCCACCAGGCCCAGCGTCATCGTGTCGCTCGGCACGAGGGTCGTTTGGCCCTCGGTGTGAAACTGGGTGTAGGTCCAAGTGAGGTCCCACTGGGTCGCGAAGTGATAGCCGATCGCCGCCCGCAGCCCGTCGTCGCGACGGAAATCGAGCGATAAGGTTTCCAGTTGGGTGTAGCCGGTTGCAGGCACCGGAAATTGGGCCGGATTGATCACGGCGGCATAATCGAGGTTGGTCCGCCGCGCCGCCCAGTTGAGATAGTCGATCTGGCCGATCACCCCCGGTGAGTAACAGCAGAGCCAATCGCCCTCGGGCGACTGGCAGTCGGGCTCGGGGCAAATGCAGTCTCTCAGGCAGCCCAGGATGTTCCGGGCCGGGGTGGCCGCAGCATCGTCGGCGGCGGAGGCGGCCGGCGTGGGGGCTGCCGGCGGCGTGGGGATTGCCGGCGGAGTGGCGGCGGATTGGGCGCGAACCGGCGGCGCAAGCCAGATTCCCGCGACGACAAGGATTGCCAAGAGGCAGCGTTGCCTGAGCATTCTTGGCCTATTCGTTGTGCAGACTGACGGCGATGCCGGTTGTTCCGGGAATAACGATTGCGCAAAAGGCATCGACTTTTCCCGCCGCCCGGATTAGAGAAAAACGTGAAACCCGTGCACCGTTGTCCCAGGGACCCCATTGCAGCAAAAAGAAAGGACTCGCGGCCAATCGCCGTAAGTCCTTGTGCTACAAAGTGCCGAAGACAGGACTTGAACCTGCACCCCCTTGCGAGGACTAGGTCCTGAACTCTGGCTTGAAAATCGACACAACCCCTTTACTGTCAACCTATTGCGTTGACACGCCAAGACTTGGATTCGGTTTCGGATTGCTCGTCATTCGGCGTGTTTTGCCCTGTTTTTGGGTCATTTCGCAGCCTTGTGCTGGGAATGTGCTGGGCGAAAATCGGCAGACACACTAGTCCGTGTTCACCTGCCCGGCGACAGGGGCTCCCCAAGTGCCCACCTGAAGCACGCCGCTCAGGCTAGAATGAGGTGGCCGTAGTCTTTGCCAGCGGGCGGATTCGCACGACACAGGCTCACCACCGAGCCGGAGACTTGCTTCCGCTGGCCCCGCACGCGCACAAGCTGTAAGAGGTCGAATCACGATGACGCCTATCCACGTGCAATCGGTGCGATTTCAACTCGTGTGCCGGCTCTTGATCGCCTGCGGGCTCCTCGACGCGGGGGCGACGGCCTGGGCGCAGAAAAGCTCCCGCTGGCCGAAACTCGAAGAGGTGATCGTCGTTTCCAAGACCCATTTCGACATCGGCTTCACGGACCTGGCCAGCCGGGTGGTGGATCGCTATCGCACGTCGATGGCCGACCAGGCCCTGAAGCTGGTTGACGAGAGCCGCGGTCTGCCGCCCGACCAGCAGTTTTCCTGGACCTTGGCCGGCTGGCCCATGGCGCAGATCTTGTGGCCGGGGCAAACGCCCGATCGCCGCGAGCGGATGCTGGCCGCCATGCGCGGGGGGCGGCTGGTCCCGCACGCCCTGGCATTCACCACGCACACCGAATCGCTTGATTTGGAGGACCTGACGCGCGGATTCCGCTTTTCGGTGGAGATGGCGCGGCTGGCCGGGCAGCCGCTGCCGACGGGCGCCAAGATGACCGACGTGCCCGCCCATACCCGCGCGCTGGCGACGGTCCTGGCCCACGCGGGCGTGAAAATCTTCCACCACGGCTGCAACGACAACTGTTCGCACCCGGACGTGCCGGAGCTGTACTGGTGGGAAGGCCCGGACGGCTCGCGCGTGCTGACCGCCTTCTCCTGGTGGTACGGCTCGGACCTGTGCCCGCCGCCCAACTGGCCGCACAAGACCTGGTTGTGCCTGTGGATGACCTATGACAACCAGGGCCCGCCCGACACCAAGGCCGTCGCGGCCTTGTTCGCCCGGGCCAAGAAAGAACTCCCCGGCGTGCGGGTTCGCTTTGGCCAAATGTCGGACTTCGCCGAGGCCATCCTGCGCGAGAAGCCCGATCTGCCGGTCGTCCGCGGCGACACGCCGGACACGTGGATCCACGGCATCGGCTCGATGCCGATCGAGACGCAATTGGCCCACTCGACGCGGCCGCGGATCGCGGCGTTGGAGTCGCTCGACACGCTCCTGGGCGTGTGGGGCGTGCCGAGCAAACGGGCCGCCCCCATCGTCCGCGACGCCTACGAGAACACCTTGCTGTTCGGCGAGCACACGTGGGGGCCGGACGTCGGACGTTATGCCGGTTGGACCTACGGCGAGGCGTGGAAGAAGAAACTGGCCGCGGGCGACTATCGTTTCCTGCTGGAGGGATTCAACCAGAAACGCGCCTATGCCCACAAGGCCGCCGCCCTGGTGGAGCCGGCCATCGCCGAGCGCATGGCCGAGCTGGCCCGGGCGGTCGGTGTTTCAGGCCGCCGAATCGTGGTTTTCAATCCGTTGCCCTGGACCCGCGACGGTGCGGTCGACGTGCCGTGGACCGCAGGAGAGGTTGCTTCGCTCGCCGACCTGGCGAGCGGGGAACCGCTGGCCGCCGCGGTCCAGAACGGCCGGCTGCGCTTCGTAGCCAAGAGCGTGCCGCCGCTGGGATACCGGACGTTCGCCGCGTCGCCGCGGGCGATCCGCGGAGCCCTCGCAGCCGACGCCCGCGCAGAGTCGATCGAGAACGAGCGGTTCCGCGTCGTGATCGATCCGGCCCGCTGCGGCATCAAGTCGATTCTCGACAAGCAGACGGGCCGCGAGCTGGTCAACACCGCATCGCCCTACGCGCTGGGGCAATACCTTTACGAGCGCTTCGATGCGGAGCAGGGGTTGCGGCACGCCCTGGCCTACGTGAGCCGCCCGCAGGCGACCGGCGAGATCGACGCCCAGAGCAAACCCAAGCTGCCCTCGGCCAGGGAGCAGCCCTATCGCGCCACGATGGCCGGTGACGCAAGCGTGGAGTTTTCCAGCGACGCGGCCACGGCCGGCGCGGTGCTCAAGGCGGCTCCCCGCGGCGCCATTCCGGACGCCACGCAGTTGCGCGTGACGCTTTACGCCGGCGCGCCCTGGCTGGACCTGGAATGGTCGATCGCCGCCAAGACGCCCGATCCCTGGCCCGAGGGGGGCTGGCTCTGCTTCCCGCTCCGCGGCGAGAGTGCGACGTTCCGGCTTGCCCGGCTGGGCAGCATCGTGGACCCGGCCAAGGACCTGGTCCGCAGCGCGAACCACGACATTTTCTGCTTGAACGGCGGCCTCTTGGTGCTCGGCGCCGACGGCAGCCGCACCGGGATCTGCCCGATCGACGCGCAACTGGTAAGCCTGGAGCGGCCCGGGTTGTGGCGCTATTCGCGCGATTTCGTGGCCCACAAACCGGACGTGTTCGTCGGCCTGTTCAACAACGTGTACTCGACGAACTTTGCCCAATGGATCGAAGGCTCGTGGTCGTCGCGGGTGCGTCTCTGGGCGCCGCAGCCGTCCGAGTGCAACGAAGAATCGCTGATCGGCAGCTCGTGGGAGGCCCGCGTTGCATGTCTCGCGGCGGTAGCCGACGGTCCGCCGCAGCCCGAGGGTACCCGCCTGCCGCCGCTCGCCACCGGTTTGGCCGTCACAAGACAACCGCAGGCCCCAGCACGCGCCGGCGGCCCCGCCCAAGGCGGCCCCCCGTGCCGCGGCCTGCTGGTGACGGCCTTCGGTCCCAACCCCTACGGCGAAGGGACACTCTTGCGACTTTGGGAGCAGGCGGGTCACTCGGGCACGTACACGGTCCGCCTGCCCGCGGGGATGAAGGTTCGCACGGTCCAGCCGTGTGATTTGCGCGGCCAGGCCATCGGCCCTCCACTTGCCGTCTCCAAGCAGGACACGTTCGAAGTCACGATCAAGCCCATGGCCCCGCTGAGCGTGGTGCTATCGGGGACGTAAAGGGGCGTGAGGCCGCGAAGAATTTTCCGCGTCTCCTGTTGAAAGAGGGACAGGGGGTGGGGGTAGTTTCCAGCGGGCACCTCAATTTTATCCCCCCGTGCAGTCATAAATGGCAAGCCAGCCGGTAGTATGCGATAATCGTTGGCATTGTCCTGCTGCTCACCGCGACACCTCTCGCTCCCCAAGGGCAGGCGATGGCTGGAAGGCGACCAACCCCGGCGCTCGGCTTCGCGACGCTCGCGGTTCTGCTCCTCGCGCTGTCCTCCGCCCAGGCCGACGAATACTGGACCGTTTCGTCCGGCGACTGGTCGGCCGTCGCCAATTGGGGCGGGGTGCTGCCAACTTCCCTGGACACGGCCTACGTCGTCAACGGCGGCACCGCGACGGTTACGCTGTCCGGCGAAACCTGTAGCACTCTCTCGCTCGGCGGCACGGCGGGCACGGGAACGCTGCAAATGACTGGCGGCGATCTTTCTACGGCGTCGGAGTACCTCGGCTACGCCGGGACCGGCAGCTTCACGCAATCGGATGGCACGAACAACGTCTCCTGGGGCCTCTACCTCGGCTACGGGTCCGGCAGCAGCGGAACCTATAGCCTGAATGGAGGCGGGTTGACACTGTTCTCCGGCGCCAACCTGTACGTGGGCTACTCCGGCACGGGAAGTTTCACGCAATCCGATGGAAACAACAACCTCTCCTGGGGCCTCTACCTCGGTTACAATCCCGGCAGCAACGGAACCTACAGCCTGAGTGGAGGCCAATTGTGGTTTCCCTCCGGTGCGAGCCTGTACGTTGGCTACTCCGGCACAGGAAACTTCACGCAATCCGGCGGCAACAACACTGCGGCCAACTACCTGTATCTTGGCTACAACCCCGGCAGTAGCGGGACCTACGGCCTGAGCAACACCGGCGTCCTTTCCGCCCAATACCAGGCCGTGGGCTACGGCGGCACGGGCGCCTTCACGCAATGCGGCGGGAACAACACGCCCAACTACCTGTACCTCGGTTACAACCCCGGTAGTAGCGGGACCTACGGCCTGAGCAGCAGCGGCTTCCTATCCGCGCAATACCAATATGTGGGCTGCGGCGGCACGGGCAGCTTCACGCAATCCGGCGGCACCGACACAACTCAGTTTCTATACCTCGGCCTCTCTTCCGGCGGCAGCGGGTCATACAGTCTGACCGGCACAGGCTCCCTGTCCACAAACACCCAGTACGTGGGCTGCGCCGGCACGGGCAGCTTCACGCAATCCGGCGGCACCGACACAAACCAGTTTCTATACCTCGGCCTCTCTTCCGGCGGCAGCGGGACCTACGGCCTGAGCAGCACCGGCTCCCTTTCCGCGCAATCGCAATACTTGGGCTACTCCGGTACGGGTAGCTTTACGCAGTCCGGCGGCACCAACAACGCGGGCAACAACCTGTACCTCGCCTACAACTGCGGCAGCAACGGCACGTACAGCCTGAATGGCACGGGCATCCTGTCCACAAACACCCAGTACGTGGGCTACTCCGGCACGGGTAGCTTCACGCAATCCGGCGGGAACAACGCGCCCAACTCTTTGTACCTCGGTTACAACCCCGCTAGCAGCGGGACATACAACCTGAGCGACCCGGGCGTCCTGTCCACAAACACCCAGTACGTGGGCTATGGCGGTACAGGCAGCTTCACGCAATCCGGCGGCAGCAATACGGCCTCCAATGCCCTGTACCTCGGCTACAATCCTGGCAGCACCGGGACCTACATACAGTCCGGCGGGACCAATACGGCCAATGTCCTTTACCTCGGCTTCAATTCCGGCGGCAGCGGGACATACAACCTGAGCGACCCGGGCATCCTGTCCACAAACACCCAGTACGTGGGCTACTCCGGCACGGGCAGCTTCACGCAGTCCGGCGGGAGCAATGCGATCTCCTATGCCCTGTACCTCGGCGACCAGCCCGGCAGCAGCGGAACCTACAGCCTGAGCGGAGGCTCGCTGTCACTCTCCAACGGCAATAACGGAGCCTTGTACGTGGGCTACTCCGGCACGGGCAGCTTCACGCAGTCCGGCGGCACCAACACGCTTTCCACCAGTCTCTACCTCGGTTACAGCCCCGGCGGCAGCGGAACCTACAGCCTGGGCGGAGGCTCGTTGTCGCTTCCCAACGGCAATAACGAAAGCCTGTTCGTGGGCTACTCCGGCACGGGCAGCTTCACGCAGTCCGGCGGCACCAACACGGCCTCCAGGGCCCTGTACCTCGGCTACAATCCTGGCAGCAGCGGGGCCTACAGCCTCAGCGGAGGCTCGTTGTCGCTCTCCAACGCCAATGACGGGGGCCTGTACGTGGGCTACTCCGGCACGGGCAGCTTCACGCAGTCCGGCGGCACCAATACGGCCTCCAATGCCCTGTATCTCGGCGACAACCCCGGCGGCAGCGGAACCTACAGCCTGAGCGGTACCGGCTTCCTTTCCGCACAATACCAGTACTTGGGCTGCGGCGGCACGGGCAGCTTCACGCAGTCCGGCGGCACCAACACGGTTTCCACCAGCCTTTACGTCGGCTTCACTTCCGGCGGAAGCGGAACTTACAGCCTGAGCGGAGGTTCGTTGTCGGTCCCCAACGGCAATAACGGAGGCCTGTTCGTGGGCTACTCCGGCACGGGCAGCTTCACGCAGTCCGGCGGCACCAACACGGTCTATTCTCTCGTGCTCGGCAGCTACTCCGGCAGCAGCGGCACCTACAATCTCAACGGCGGAACGCTGATCGTTTCGGCAATTACCGCGGGCGCGGGGACGGCCGCGTTCAACCTCAACGGCGGAACCCTGCAGGCCGGCGCGACCTTCTCGACGGGTGTGCCCATCGCCTTCGCCGCCGGCGGGAGCGGCACCGTCGATACCGCCGGCTATGCCGTCACCCTCTCCGGCCAACTTTCGGGGCCCGGCGGCCTCATCAAGGCCGACAGCGGCACGCTGACCCTCGCCGCAAGCAACATTTTCACCGGCAACACGCTGGTCGGCGGCGGCACGCTCACGCTGTCCAATTCGGGCGCCCTGCAGCAGAGCACCTTGGACACGAGCGGCGCCGGGGTCGTCAGCTTTGGGTCGTTGACTGCCGCGACGCTGGGTGGACTGACCGGGCCGGGCGCGCTCGGCCTGAGCAACACCGCCTCCGCCGCCGTCACGCTCAGCGTGGGCAACAACAACTCCAACACCAGCTACTCCGGCACGCTCAGTGGGACTGGTGGCTTCGCGAAGATCGGCACGGGCGCCCTTGCTCTGAGCGGCTCGAATACGTATGCGGGCGGAACGTCCGTGAACAGCGGCACGCTGCTGTTGGACTTTAGCGCCGCCGGCGCCCCGGCCAGCAACATCATCAACTATTCCGCCGACTCCTCCGCCCTGACCCTCGGCGGCGGCACACTGAGCATCCAGGCCGCCGCCAGCGGGCCCGCTAGCACACAACGGTTCGATGGGCTGACGCTCGCTGCCGACGCCAGCACCATCCAGCTCAGCGGCAACGGCAACTCGAATGTCCCCATCCTCGCGCTCGGTCCTATTACCGCCACCGCAGCCGGCAGCGCCCTGCTGCTGGATACCTCGTTGGGCGGCACGATCACAACCGCCACGAATAAAGATGCCACCGGGATCTACGGCGGCCGCATCGTCTACTACGACGGCAGCGGCTACGACTGGGCCACCACCACTTCGACCACGTCACCTTACACCTTGTCCAAGGCCGTCACAACCCTGCCGCTCCCGTCCAGCCACTCCACGAGCACGGCGAATTACCTTCTGACCGACAGCGGTGCCGTCACCGTCAGCGAGACGGTCAACACCCTGAAGATCACCACGACCGGCGCCGGCTCTTCCCTGACGCTCGGCTCCGGCCAGTCGCTCACGCTGGCCGCGGGCGGACTCCTCTTCACCGGCTCGAACGATTACACGATCAGCGGCGGGGCGATTACCGCCGGGAACGGGAGCGGCGGATATGATCTCATCGTGCAGCAGTATGCCCCAAACAACAATCTCACGATCGCTTCGGCCGTCACCAACAACGCCGCCAACGCCACCTCCCTGACCAAAGCCGGCCCCGGCACACTGACCCTGTCCGCCGCGAACAACAGCTACAGCGGGGGCACGACCGTCCTGACCGGTACGCTCGCACTCACGGGTGGCTTGGACAGTAGCACGGTGCTGGTCGGCTACTGCGGAGCCGCGAGTTTCACGCAGCCGGGCGGCGTCAACACGATCAACAACTCTCTCTATCTTGGTTACAACCCCGGTGGCAGCGGCACGTACAGCCTCGGCGGCACGGGCGCGCTCTCCGCGTGGAGCAACGAGTCCATTGGTTACTCGGGCACGGGCAGCTTCACGCAGTCCGGCGGGAACAACAACATTTTCTGGGGCCTCTACCTCGGTTACAATCCCGGCAGCAGCGGGACATACAACCTGAGCGGCACAGGCTCCCTGTCCGCATTCTACCAATACCTGGGCTACTCCGGCACGGGCAGCTTCACGCAATCCGGCGGCACCAACAACGCTTCCTGGGGCCTCTACCTCGGTTACAATCCCGGCAGCAGCGGGGCCTTCACGCAATCCGGCGGGAACAACACGCCCGTTTCCCTTTACCTCGGTTACAACCCCGGCAGTAGCGGCAGCTACAGCCTCGGCGGTACGGGCGCACTGTCCTCATGGAGCGACGAGTCCGTCGGCTATTCGGGCACGGGCAGCTTCACGCAATCCGGCGGCAGCAACACGGTCCCTGCCATCCTGTACCTCGGCTGCAGCCCTACCGGCAGCGGGACATACAACCTCAGCGGCACAGGCTTTCTGTCCACGTTCTACCAGTACGTGGGCTACTCAGGCACGGGCAGCTTCACGCAGTCGGGCGGCACCAGCACGGCCGACTCCCTCATTCTCGGCAACTCATCCGGCAGCAGCGGCACGTACAGCCTGAGTGGCGCGGGCCTCCTGGCCGCCTCTTTCGAATCCGTGGGCTACTCCGGCACGGGCAGCTTCACGCAATCCGGCGGGACCAACACGGTCGTCGGCGGCGGCCTGTACCTTGCCTACAACCCCCACGTCAACGGAACTTACAGTCTTACCGCGGGCTCGTTGTCGGCGGCGGGGGGCGTTTTCGTCGGCTACTCCGGCAGCGGGACTTTCACGCAATCCGGCGGTACGAACACGGTCTCCGGCAACCTCTACCTGGGTTACAATTCCGGCGGCAATGGGTTTTATAACCTGAGCGGTCCCGGCGTGCTGTCGGCCTGCTGCGAATACGTCGGCTACGCCACAAACGCAGCGGGCATATTCCAGCAGACCGGGGGCATGAACACCGTTTCCTATCTCTCCATTGGCGGAGGCGATGGCCGCTATCTGCTCAACGGCGGCACACTCCAGGTCAACGGCGGGCTGGCCAACGCAGGAGATCTTGATTTTGGCGGCGGCGTCTTGAGCCTCGCCGGCAGCTCCCTGCTGGTGGACCTGTCCCAGGGCAACCTGGCCAACGCCCGGTCCATCTCGCTCGTCCTCGGCCCCAACTCGCTGTTGATCCTTCCCTCCGGGTTCGATCCCTCCACGGCGTTCGCGGCCTACAGCAACGCCGGCATGACACACACGGCGGGGACCACGCTGGTGGTGCCGGCCGGCCAGGGCTTCGGCGGCTGGGGCTCGATCAACGACCCCGTCAACTGCCAGGGCACCATCGCGGCCGGGTCCGGCGGATTCCTCAACCTCACGGCGGGGCTGACCGTCTCGGGCACCGGCACGGTCAACCTGGGCAGCGGCAGCCTCACTGTCAACGCCTCGGCCAGCCAGCCCAGCATCAGCAGCATCGCGGCCGGTGCTGCGGCCAGCGCGGGCGCCGTCAGCATCCCGACAGGCGGCGAGCTGGCCGTCGACGGCGCGCTGAGCGTCTCCGGTAGCCTGACGTCGGCCGGCATCTTGAACTTCAATGCTGGCGCGGGTGGGACGGTCGCCACGCTCGTCGCCAACGGCGGCGCCACCACCTTGGCCGGCTCGCAGTCGGTCGCAACCGCGAGCCTCGGCGCCGGCAGCACGTTCAGCATGAGCGGGGGCTCCGTCGGCAGCGCTAACCTTTTGGGGGGCGCGGCAACTCTCAGCGGCGGGACCATCGGAACCGTCACGCTGACGAGCGGCGTGCTCGCCCAGTACGGTGGCCAGATCAACAACCTCGCCGTGTCCGGCGGCACGGCCACGCTGGGCAGCGGCCTGAGCACTGGTTGGTTGACCGCCACGGGCGGATGTCTGAACGTCGCCAGCACCCCCAACGCGCTGGTAACCGCCGTCACGGCCGATTTCTCCGCCGGCTCGCCCGCCGTAAACACCAGCCCGGCCACGGGCGGCAGGCTGGCGATCACCAGCCAGTTGCGGCTGCCGGGCCCCTGGGGTCTGAGCGGGGCATTCGTCGTCAGCGGCAGCAACCTGGCCGACAACACCGCCAGTCCGCGCACCCTCACGCTCACCGGCGGCCGCGTGACGATTGCCGCCGTCCCAGGCACCGGCTTGGTGCTCGGCGGCGGTACCCTCGGCTCCTACTCGTACTCGGGCGGCACCTGGACCGTTAGCGGCGCCGGCAGCGACATGTGGGACGGCATCGAGCAGTCCTATTTCGTATTCCGGCCCCGAGCCAACGCGAGCTTCGACGTCTCGGCGTACGTCAACATCACCAACGGCCCGAACAACTGGACCAAGGCGGGCATCATGGCGGCCGGCGGCACGCCGATCGCTCCCGCCGCGCCCTTCATTTTCGTGGCGGCCACGCCGACCCGGGAGGCGACGTTCCAATGGTCGGACAACTTGCAGTCCGTCACTGGCGGGAGCAACACGGCCGACTGGCTCCGCTTGGCCTACAACGCCGCCACCAGCACCTTCACCGGCTACTATTCGACGCAACCGGCCAACACCAACCCGGCGAGCATCGCGTGGACCCAGTTCGGCCAGACCTACGTGGCGACGATGCCCGGCACGCTGGAATTGGGCCTGATGGTCACCTCGCACGTAGACCAGAACACCCTGGCCACGGCCGACTTCACGAACGTCGGCTTCATGGCCGTGCCCACCGTGATTAGCTTCCCGGCAACGGCCGTCACCGCCGCCCAGGCCTCGACGCTGGACGTCGGGGCGGCCACCTCGGCCGCCTTCGGCAGCCTGAGCGTCGCCGCCCCCTTGACCCTCAGCGCAAGCCAGAGCGCTACGCCGTTGAGCTTCTCGAGCATCTCTGCGACGGCAACCGGCAGCGTCCAGGGCGGCACCGCCGACAACGCGCAACTGGTCATCCGCAGCGGCGGCACGGTCGACGTGGCCGCCAGCCAGACGCTCACCGTCGGCGTGCCGCTGGTAGACGGCAGCAGCGCGACTACCCTGGTCAAGAGCGACAGCGGAACGCTGGTTCTGACCGCCGTCAACACCTACAGCGGCGGGACGTCGCTTGTCGGCGGGGTGTTGGCAGCCGAGAACGCCGCGGCGATCCCGAGCGGGTCGCTACTGGCAATCGGCCCGGACGGCTCGCTGGCACTGGGCACTCCGGGCGCCATGGAGCCGCTGGGGCTGCCCTCCGAGGGCGCGGGCCCGCTCGTCCCACAGCCCTCGACCGGCGGCACCGCTCAGGTGACCCCAACTCGGGGTGGCGGCGTCAACCCGGTGCCGGAACCCGGCACGCTGACCCTCTTGGCGGCCGCGGCCGCTTGCGGATTGCGCGTATGGCGAAGACGGTCCGGGCCGCGGTTCTCGCCGGCTCGCGCGCCTTGCGGCCGGCCGTGCAGACGGCCCCCGGAGCGGTAGCGCCGCGGCCTTGCGAAGCACGCTTGCATTCTTTCGCGGGGGCACGTGCGGCCCCCCAAATGCTACTGCCCGTGCGGCAGAAGTTTGCAATTTAACGAGCGGCATGCGATAATAGGCGCTATTATCCCGCGTTTTCTCGCGACACGGTGCGCCCCGCGAAGACAGCCGATGGCCGCAAGACGATCAAACTGCGCACTCGGTTTCGCGACGGTCGCAGCGCTGCTGCTGGCCCCGACCGCTGCCCGCGCCGCCACCTATTCTTGGGGCGTTTCCTCCGGCGACTGGTCCCTGCCGGCCAACTGGGGCGGGACCCTGCCGACTTCCGCCGACACGGCCGCGATCGTCAACGGCGGCACCGCGACCGTCAGTCTGACCGGCGAGGTCTGCAACACCCTGTGGCTGGGCGGCACGACCGGCACCGGAGCGCTGCAAATGACCGCCGGCAGCAGCCTCTCCGCGACGAATCAGTACGTCGGCTACACCGGCACAGGGACCTTCACGCAGTCCGGCGGCACCAACACCGTCTCTAATCTCACCCTCGGACAGGGCTCGGGCAGCAACGGGACCTACAATCTCAACGGCGGCACGCTGATCGTTTCGGCGGGCATCTACAAGGGTTCCGGAGCCGCCGCCTTCAACTTCAACGGCGGGACCCTCCTGGCCGGCGGCTCCTTCTATGTGGGCCTGCCCGTCGCGCTGGCCACCGCCGGCAGTAACGTCACCATCGACACGGCCGGCTACTCGCCCGCCGTGGCGGGTTCGCTCTTCGGGCCCGGCGGCCTGATCAAGGCCGACAGCGGCGCGCTGACCCTGGAGGCAGCCAACCCCTACAGCGGCAATACGCTGGTCACGGGCGGCACGCTCAGTTTGGCCAATTCGGGTGCCCTCCAGGAGAGCACGCTGGATACCAGCGGCGGCGGCAAACTCAGTTTCGCGCCCGCCGTCACGCTGGGTGGCCTGACCGGGCCGGGCGCCCTCAGCCTGGGCACCGCCGCGGTCAGCGTGGGCAACAACAATTCCAGCACCAGCTACTCGGGCGTGCTGAGCGGCTCCGGCAGCCTGGCGAAAATCGGCAGCGGCGTGCTCACCCTGACCGGCTCGAACACCTATACGGGCGGAACGTCCGTCAACAGCGGCACGCTGCTGTTGGACTTCAGCGCCGCCGGCGCCCCGGCCGGCAACATCATCAACAATTCCGCCGACTCCTCCGCCCTGACCCTCGGCGGCGGCATGTTGAGCATTCAGAGCGCCGCCAGCGGCACCAGCTCCCAGCAATTCAACGGATTGACGCTCGCCGCCGACGCCAGCACGATCCGGCTGAACAAGAACGGCAACGCGAACCTCCCCAGCCTTTCCCTCGGCGCGCTGACCGCCACCACTACGGCCAGCGCCGGCGGCACGCTGCTGCTGGACACCTCGGCGGGCGGCACGATCACCACCAGCACGAACAAGGACGCCACCGGGATCTACGGCGGCCGCGTCGTGTACTTCGACGGCAGCAACTACAACTGGGCCACCACCACCTCGACCGCAGCACCTTATGTCTTGTCCGGGGCCACCACGACCACGACTCTCCCGGCCAGCGGCGCCCAAGCCGGAACAAACTATTCCCTGGCTTCCAGCGGCTCCCTCACCGCCAGCGAGACGGCCAACACGCTGAAGCTGAGCCCAACCTCCGGCGGCACGCTGACGATCAGCTCCGGGTCGCTCACATTGGCCGCGGGCGGCCTGCTCTTCACCGGCACCAACAATTACACGGTCACGGGCGGCTCGATCACCGCTGGAAACGGCAGCGGGGCGTATGAGCTGATCGTTCAGCAGTACGCCGCAAGCAACACTCTCACGATCGCTTCGGTCCTTGCCAACAACGGCACCAACGCCACCTCGCTGACCAAGGCCGGCCCCGGCCTGCTGACCCTCTCCGCCACGAACAGCTACAGCGCCGGCACGAGCGTGCTGGCCGGCACGCTGGCCCTGAGCGGCAGCATCAGCGGCAGCACGGTGCGGGTGGGCGATTCCGGCGCGGCAGCCCTCACGCAATCCGGCGCCAGTTCGGTCAATTCGGTCTCCAGCGCCCTGTACCTCGGCTATAATCCCGGCGGCAGCGGGGCGTACACCCTCAGTGGCGGCTCGCTCGGGCTCTCCTCCACCGCCGGCGGCCTGTACGCGGGCTACAACGGCATGGGCAGCTTCGTACAATCCGGCGGCACCACCGCAGTGGCCGGCAGCCTGTCCCTCGGCACGAATGTCGGCAGCAGCGGGACATACACCCTTAGCGGCGGCTCGCTCGGGCTCGCCCCCAGCGCCACCCTTTACGTGGGCAACTCCGGCACGGGCACCTTCACGCAATCGGGAGGCACTGTTGCCGCCGGTAGCACCGCATCGGCCGGCAACCTGTATCTCGGCTACAACCCCGGCAGCAACGGAACCTACAACCTCAACGGCGGCTCGCTCACGCTCGCCTCCACCGCCGGGGTTGTCTACCTGGGCAGCTCCGGCACGGGCACCCTCTCGCAATCCGGCGGCGTCAACACCGTCTCCGGCAGCCTGTACCTCGGCTATTACGCCGGCAGCGGCGGAACCTACAATTTGGGCAACACGGGCGTCCTGTCCGCGGCTAACTTGTACCTGGGCTACTACGGCACGGGCACTTTCAACCAAACCGGCGGCACCAACACCGTCTCCGGGAACCTGGATGTCGGTTACAATTCCGGCGGCAGCGGAACCTACAACCTCAACGGCGGCTCGCTCACGCTCTCCTCCACTGCCGGGGCCCTCTCCGTGGGCAACTACGGTCCGGGGAGCTTCACGCAGTACGGCGGCACCAACACGGTCGCCAATATCTTGTACGTCGGTTACAGCAGCAACGGAACCTACACGCTTAACGCCGGCACGCTCGCGCTCACTTCCACCACCACCGGAAAATTGTGGGTGGGCGAGTACGCGGCGGGGAACTTTACGCAGTACGGCGGCACCACAACGATCGCCGGCAACATGTTCCTCGGCGGTCTTTCGGCCAGCGGGACCTGCAGCATCAGCGGTGGATCGCTATCGCTCACTTCCACCGCCGCCGGCACCGGCATCCTGTACCTCGGCTCCAGCAGAGGTGAAGGCGGGACCCTCAACCTGAGCAGCACGGGCTGCGTGTTGGCGCCCACCGAGTACGTCGGCTATATCGGCCCGGGGACCTTCACCCAATCCGGCGGTACCAACAGCGTCTCGAAATCGCTCTACGTCGGCTACGGCTATGAGTACAGCGCCAGCGGGTCGTACAACCTTAGCGGCGGCTCGCTCGCGCTCACTTCCACCGCCGGCGGCCTTTACGTGGGTAGTCCCTTCTCCTATGCTTCCGGCACGGGCACCTCCTTCGCACAGTCCGGCGGCACTGCCACGGTAGCCGGTACCCTAGAGGTGTACAACGGCAGCAGCTACACGCTTTCCAGCGGCCAGTTGTCCGCCGCCAATGAAACCGTCGGCACCGCGCTAAGCCTGGGCACGTTCACCCAGACGGGCGGAAGCAACGCGGCCGGCAGCCTTTCCATCGGCACAAGCGGCACCTACACGCTCACGGCCGGAACGCTGGCCGTGACCGGCTCGATCAGCGGTTCCGGGCCGCTGGTGGTCAACGGCGGGTCTTGGTCCGCCACGGGCGGCATATCGGCCCCGCTGGTGCTGGCTTCCGCTCCCACGTCCAGCCTGACCTACTCGCTGGGCAGCACTTCCCAGCTTTCCAGCGTCACCTATGTCGGCCAGTCCGGCGCGGCAAGCCTCGCGCAGTCCGCCGGTACCCAGTCGGCCGGCACGCTCTATTTTGGTTTCAATCCCGGCGCGACGGGCAACTACTCGCTCACCGGTGGGACGCTGGCTGTCACGTCCGCCGAGTACCTGGGCTACTCCGGCACGGGCAGCTTCACGCAATCCGCCGGCACCCACACGGGCGCGATCGGCTCCCTCTATCTCGGCTACAACGCCGGCAGCAGCGGGAGCTACAACCTTACGGGCGGCTCGCTCTCCGGGTTCAACACCGAAGCCATCGGCTCTTCCGGCACGGGCAACTTCACGCAGTCCGGCGGCACCAACACGGATTTCTACATCAGCCTCGGCCTAAATCCCGGCAGCAGCGGGACCTATACGCTGAGCGGTGGCTCGCTGTCGAACATGGCCGCCGCATTCGCCGGGCTGTATGTCGGCCAGTCCGGCAGCGGGACGTTCAAGCTGAGCCAGGCCGGCACGCTCTCGTCCGCCTGTGAATTCGTGGGTTACAACACCACGGCGACGGGCCTGTTCCAGCAGACGGGGGGCCTCAACACCGTTGATTATCTCGCAATCGGCGGCAGCAACGACCGCTATCTCCTCAGCGGCGGCACGCTCCAAATCAACGGCGGCCTGGCCAACGCGGGCACTCTCGATTTCGGCAGCGGCGGCGGCGTGTTGAGCATCGCCCCCAGCTCACTGGTGGACTTCTCTCAGGGGAGCATCGCCAACGCCGGCTCCACGTCGCTCGTGATTCCCGCCGGTTCGCTCTTGATCGTGTCGTCGAACTTCAACTCCGGGGTCTTCCATAGTTTCACCAACAACGGCATGCTGTACGTGCACACGTCGGGCTCGACGCTGAGCGTGGCGGCCACCCAGGGTTTCGGCGGCTGGGGCACGATCAACGACCCCGTCGCCTGCCAAGGATGGATCACCGGCCTCATTTCCATCAATCTCAACGGCAGCCTGAACATCTCGGGCTCGGCCAACGTCAACCTGGGCGAGGGCGGCGTAACCACCAACGACCCCGCCTCCCAGATACTGGGAGGCTCGCTGACCTCAAGCTGGCACTACGTGGGCTACGGGGGCGCCGGCACCTTCACGCAATCCGGCGGCAGCAACACGACCGGCGTCCTGAGCCTCGGCAACAACGCCGGCGACACCGGGTCATACGTCCTGAACGGCCCGGGCCTCTTGTCCGCAAGCAGCGAGTACCTGGGCAACTCTGGCACGGGCAGCTTCACGCAGTCCGGCGGCACCAACACGGTCCCCTATACCCTCTCCCTCGGCATGAATGCCGGCAGCAGCGGAACGTACACCCTGAACGCCGGCTCGCTGTCGCTCCCCACCAGCTCCGGTGCGACTTTTTACGTGGGCTACGACGGCACGGGCACTTTCACGCAAACGGGCGGCACCGTCGTCGCCCCGAACGCCGTCTACCTCGGCTACGATGCGGGCAGCAGCGGAACCTATAACTTCAACGGAGGCGCATTATCGTTCCCCTCCACCGCCAGCTCGTACCTCTACGTGGGCTACTCCGGCACAGGCAATTTCAGCCAGTCCGCCGGCACCAACGCCCCCAGCATGCTCTACCTCGGCTACAACTCCGGCAGCAGCGGCTTCTACACCCTGAGCAGCACGGGCCTCTTGTCCGCGGCGAACGGAGAGGTCATCGGCTTGTACAGCACGGGCAGTTTTACGCAGTCCGGCGGCACCAACACGAGCAGCGTGGTGTACCTCGGCGGGTTCCCCGGCTACCCCGGGACGGGCATCGGAACTTACAATCTTACCGCAGGCCTACTGTCGGTCTCTCCCTCCTACTCGGGCCTGTACGTGGGCTACGCCGGCACGGGCAACTTCACGCAGTCCGGCGGCACCGCCACGGTCGGCGGCAGCATGTACCTCGGCGACAACAGCGGCAGCATCGGAACTTACAGCCTTAGCGCGGGCTCGCTCGGGGTCTCCGCCACCAGCAGCGGCCTGTACGTGGGCTACTGGGGCACGGGCAGCTTCACACAGTCCGGCGGCACCGCCACGGTCTACTCTCTCATTCTCGGCTACTACCCCGCCGCCGGCTACTCCACCGCCAGCAGCGGGACTTACAATCTCGACGGTGGAACGCTGATCGTTTCCAGCATCAGCGGCGGCTCCGGCACCGTCGCCTTCAACTTCAACGGCGGGACCGTTCAGGCCGGGACGAACTTCTCCGCGGGCCTGCCGATCACCCTCGCCACCGCCGGCAGCAACGGCACCATCAACACGGCCGGTTACGCGGTGACCCTCTCCGGCCAGTTTTCCGGGCCCGGCGGCCTCATCAAGGCCGGCAGCGGCACGCTGACCCTGGGCGCAACCAACGGCAACACGTTCAGCGGCAATACGCTGATCAGCGGCGGCACGCTCACCCTCGGCAATTCGGGAGCCCTCTTGGACAGCACGCTGGACACCAGCGGCGGCGGCAAACTCAGCTTCGGCTCACTGACCGCCGCCACGCTGGGCGGCCTGACCGGCCCGGGCACGGCCTCGGTGGCTCTGAGCAACACGGCCACGGCCGCTGTCGCAGTCAGCGTCGGCAACAACAATGTCAACACCAGCTACGCGGGCGTGCTGAGCGGCGGCGGCAGCCTGGCGAAGATCGGCAGCAGCGTGCTCACGCTGACCGGCTCGAACACCTACACGGGCGGAACGTCCGTCAACAGCGGCACGCTGCTCTTGGACTTCAGCGCCGCCGGCGCCTCGGCCAGCAACATCATCAACTATACCAGCAACTTGTCCGCCCTGACCCTCGGCGGCGGCACGTTGTCGATCCGGGGCGCCGCCAGCGGCGCCGCTAACACCCAGCGATTCAACGGGCTGACGCTCGCCGCCGACGCCAACACGGTCCAACTGAACAAGAACGGCAACTCGAATCTCCCCAGCCTCTCCCTCGGCGCAATCACCGCGACCACCTCCGGGTCGACGCTGCTGCTGGACACCTCGCTGGGCGGCACCATGACAACCACCTCGACCACTGCCAACGGGATCTACGGCGGCGGCCGCATCGTTTACTACAACGGCACCGACTACTACTGGGCCACCTCCTCGACGCTCAGCGGTGGGGCATATACGTTGTCCGGGGCCACCGCCACGAGCCTCCCGGCCAGCGGTGCCAGCAGCGCGATCAACTATTTCGTCTCCGGCGGCACCTCCGTCACCGCCAGCGAGACGGCCTACACGCTGAAGATCAGCCCAGCCGCCTCCGGTGGCACCTTGGCGATCAGCTCCAGCCAGGAGTTGACGCTCTATACGGGCGGACTGCTCTTCACCGGCAGCAACGACTACACGATCAGCGGCGGCTCGATCACGGCTAGCAGCGGCAGCGGCTTTTATCAGTTGCTCCTGCAGCAGTACGCCGCAAACAACAACCTCACAATCGCCTCGGCCGTTGCCAACAACAGCACGATCACCACCTCGCTGATCAAGGCCGGCCCCGGCACGGTGACCCTCGCGGCCACGAACAACAGCTACAGCGGCGGCACGAGCGTGCTGGCCGGCACGCTCGCCCTGAGCGGCAGCATCGCCGGCGGCACGGTGCTGGTGGGCGAGTCCGGCACGGGCAACTTCACGCAATCCGGCAGCAACTCGGTCTCCAACGCCTTGTACCTCGGCTACAACCCGGCCGGCAACGGCTCGTACAGCCTTACCGGCGGCTCGCTCACGCTCTCCTCCACCACCGGCGGCCTGTACGTGGGCTACAACGGCACGGGCAACTTCACCCAATCCGCCGGCACCACCGCGGTGGCCGGCAGCCTGTGCGTCGGCACCAATGTCGGCAGCAACGGGACATTCACCCTCAACGGCGGATCGCTCGGGCTCTCCTCCAGCGCCGGCGGCCCGTACGTGGGCTACAACGGCACGGGCACCTTCACGCAGTCGGGGGGCACCGCTGCCGTCGGCAGCACCGCATCGGTTGGCACCCTGTACGTCGGTTACAACTCCGGCAGCAGCGGAACCTACAACCTCAACGGCGGATCGCTATCGCTCAATCCCACCGGCAGCGGCACCCTGTGCCTCGGCAACACCCCCGGCAGCAGCGGGACGTTCAACTTGACGAATACGGGCTACCTTGTTGCAGCCAACCAGTACGTGGGCTACGGCGGCGCGGGCAGCTTCTCGCAATCCGGCGGCACCAACAACATCTCCAGCGGCCTCTACCTGTCCAGTGACGCTAGCAGCAGCAATGCCGGGTCGTACAACCTCAGCGGCACGGGCCTCGTGCTCGCAGCCTACGAGGACGTGGGCTACGAGGGCAACGGCAGCTTCACCCAATCCGGCGGCACCAACGCCGTCTCCGGCGCCCTGTACGTCGGCGACTCCGGCAACGGCACTTACACCCTTAACGGAGGCTCGTTGTCGATCGCCGACTCCACGCAGGGTCTGTACGTGGGCGACTCCCGCACCGTGGGCACCTTCACGCAGTCCGGCGGCGTCAACAACGTCGCCGGCACCTTGTACCTTGCCTCCGTAATCTACGGCGCCGGGACCTACAATCTCAACGGCGGGACGCTGATCGTTTCGGGTATCATCCCAGGCTCAGACAACGGCGGCGTGCTGAACCTGGGCAGCGGCACCCTACAGGCCGGCGCCACCTTCTCGACGACCATCCCTATCACCCTGACTGCCAGCGGCGGTTACACTACCATCGACACGGCCGGCTACACGCTCACGCTGAGCGGTGCGCTCTCCGGGCCCGGCGGCATCATCAAGACCGACAGCGGCACGCTGGTCCTCGCCGCCGCCAACACTTTCAGCGGCCCTACGCTGATCAACGGCGGCACGCTCACCTTGGCCAACCCCGCCGCCCTGCAGAACAGCACCGTCGCCGTCAACGCAACCAACGGGCTGGCCTTTTCCGGCGCCGGCACCTACCTCCTCGGCGCCTTGGCCGGCAACGGCGGATTTGCGCTGAGCAGCGGCGTTGCCTTGAGCGTCGGCGCCGACGGCGCCAGCACGAGCTTCAGCGGAGCGCTTTCCGGATCCGGCAGCCTGGCCATGGCCGGCACAGGCACCCTGACGCTCACCGGCAGCAACAGCTACAGCGGCGGCACGTCGGTCACCAACGGAGCGCTGGTGGCCGAGAACCAGTCGGCGATCCCGAGCGGCTCGCTTCTTTCAATCGGCGCCAGCGGCTCGGTGGTCTTGGGCACGCCCGGCGCCATGGAACCGCTTGATGTGCTTTCCGGCGGCGCCGGCCCGCTGGGCTCGCAGCCCTCGACCAGCGGCGCCGCTCAGGCGACCCCAGCCCTGGGCGGCGGAGTCAACGCCGTCCCCGAGCCCGGCACGCTGGCCCTGCTGGCGGCCGCGACCGCTTGCGCTTTGGGCGCGCGGCGGAGGCGAAGACGATAGCAGGTATCAGTCCGCCAGCACGTCCAACTCCGCCACGGCGGCAAAGGGATTGCCGTTGACTTCCGAGCGGATCCGCAGCGTGAGTTGGCGGGCCTTCACCGCTGCCTTGAACCGCACGGTCTGCAGCTCGCTCGTATTCGGCCAGTTGGCCTCTGCGACGACCTTGCCATCCGCCAGCACGTCGCATGCCGCGATCCGCCCATTGGCCAGGTCTTGCCTGGGAAGGTAGGTCAGGCCAGCCAGGGTCACTTCCCGGCCGAGATCAATCACCAGCTCGTGCGGCATCGGGTCGGCGGCGGGCTCCCATCTCGTGTGCCAGAACGTGTCGGGATCGCCGTCGAGCACGTTCGCGGCGACATTGCCGTGCTCCGTGTCTTCGCTGTCGACGCGGAGCACCTTCGCGCCGAGTTTCCTGAGCGTGCTCGGCGCCGCCGAGAACAGCCCGGCCAGCAGCTTGCCCTCAAGTTCCTGCGGCGGGGCGAATGCCGGCGACGCGGCGTAGGCATACAGGCTGCGCAACAACTGCCGGGCCGCCGGGTCCTCCGCCGCAATCTTCGGCAGATCCATGCTACACACCAGCAGCCGCCCCGGGCCGACCCGCGCCTCGAACAGGTTGCCCAGCTTGTGGTTGCGGGCCAGATGGTCGATCACCTGGACGATCGGGCGGAACGAGGCGGGGGTGTCGTCGAGCACCACCGTGCGGGAATGCTGCAATAAGCCCCACCATTGCCAGTTCGAGTGAAATTCGCTCGGGAAGCGGGCCAGCGCCGGATGTTGCGGGTCGCAGAGAATGCCCATCGTGGTCCGCGTAGGAAACCAGACCGGACTCCAGAACACCGGCAGGAACCCGCCGGGCAACGAGGCCGACGACTTCACCGTCCGTGGAAACAAGACGACCTTTCCGCCGGCGGCCAGGGCGGCTGCGGCTTCGTCCCACGCGCGGGCCACGGTCACCCCCGCCGGCGCCGCCACCGCCGCTTTGGGCGGGCAGACCCAGATCTCCCAGTCGTTCTCGAAATCAGGGGTTTGCCGCAAAGTCTCCCCTCTCCCTTCGGGAGAGGGGCCGGGGGTGAGGGCCTCGCCGCTTTGCTCGGGCCCCCTCACCCTCGGGTACCGACCGGAGGTTGGTCGCTCCCGGAGGGAGAGGGGACTGGAGGGCAGCGAAACCAGCACCGTCAGTTTGGCCGGCGCCGCGGCCTTGGCCAGCGACGCGTGGATTTCGCCGGCCCTGGTCAAAGCCCCCGTCGGCAGATCCAAAGCCGGCAATGAGCCGGAGGCCACCACCCGGCCGTGCTGGTCCCGGATGCTCCACTGCGGCCGAACGCCCGGCAAGGATTTTGGCCCGAAATGCGATATATCCACAGTCGCGGTGAACGGCTCGTCCACGGTATAGGTCCGCTTGGCCATCCGCACGAGCGGCACGGTCTGGCCGCAGAATCTGCGGAACTCCGCGGGCGTGACGATCCCCTTGGAATCCCAGAACGGATCGAGCGGGCCGACCAGGGCCGTGCCTTGCGTGGGATAGTCGTGCAGGTCCAGCAAGGAAAACCCGGCGTAACCGGGCGTGCGGAGCAACAGCTCGATCTCCTCTTTGTATAAGAGCACCGCGTGCTTGCCGGTCGCCTGGACGAACATCGGCGCCAGGTCGAGCAGGTGCCGCTTGATCAAGTCATTGCGGACCAGCGCGAAGTTCTTCGGCGCGAACACGCCGCTGTACTTCCGCATCTCCTCGAAGTTCGGGAAGAACGTCCACTGCCCGATCTCGTGGCCGATGATCGGCCGGCCTTCAGCGGCCACGATGCCGCGCAGATCGTGCTCGGTTCCCGGCCCGTGGACGCCGCGGCCGGCCGGGGTCTCGGTGAACTGCCGGTTGGGGGTCGTCTGCGCCGCCGAGGCCGAGGAATAGAGGTGCCGCGGGTCGCGCTGAATCAACATGTCCACCCAGCGCGCCAGCAGCTCCGCTTTGCCGCCGTACTCGTTGCCCAGCGTCATCGTGCAGAACGAGGGATGGTTGCCGTAGGTGTCGACCATCCGCTGGAATTCCGCCTCGATGAACGCATCGCGGCGCGGGTCCTGGCCGGCCTCGACATTGGCCTGCGGCCCTTCGGCTTGGATCATGATGCCTTCCACGTCGGCGGCGGCGAACGCGGCGTCCGGCGGACACCACGAGTGAAAGCGGATAAAGTTCAGCCCGTAGGACTTCATGGTCCGGTAAATCCGCTGCCAGCTCTCGACGTCGGTCGGCGGGCAGCCGGTCAAGGGGAACACCGAGCACTCCAGCGTGCCGCGGAGGAAGACGGGCCGATCGTTGAGCGTGAATTGCGTGCCGCGGACGGCGAACTTCCGCATGCCGAAGCGGACCGCGCGCTCGTCCTCGCCCAGCCGGACGGTCAATTCCTGCAGCTTTGGCGCGAATTCATCCCACAATTCCGCGCCGTGCAGGTCCACTTCGACTTCCGCCCGGCCGCCCTGCTCATCCCAAGCCGCTGCCACGCTCCGGCCCCCGGCGTGCAGCGTGCCCCGGCCGGCCTTGCCGCCGGCGTTGCCGATTTTCACGGCGACGCGGGCCGTTTGGCGGTCCACGTCCGGGTAGACCTGCACGCCGTCGATCCACACCGGCGGCGTGGCGGCAAGCTCGATGCGGCCGATGATCCCGTTCAGGTTCCCCGTCGTGCCGCCGAAAAGCGCGGACACGAACACGCCCAGGTCGAGCTTCACGCTGTTGTCCACGCAGATCGTCAGGCGGTGCTTGCCGGGCGCGACGCCCGTGCCGAAATCGTACACGTGCGGAGCGATCAAGCTATCCCGCATCCCGCAGGGCTTGTCGTCCAGCCAGACGCGCGTCACCCAGCGGCAGCGCTCCAGCAAGAGCGTGACGCGTTTTCCCTGCCACGCCGCGGGCACCTCGACCTCGCGCTGGTACCACACCGGCCCGGCGTAGTCGTAGATGCGATAGGGCCCCGCCAGCGTGGGCGGCTTGGTGTTCTTCGGCCCGATCCCCGCGGCGTCGATCGTCCCCGGCAAGCGGATCGTGCCGCCCAGCGCGCGGGCATAGCCGGCGGAATCGATCGGGGCAATCTCACAGCGCCAGTCCCCGGCCAGCGAAAGGGTCTGGGCCCGCGCCATGCCGCAAGACAAGGAGAGTAGAACCAACGGCGTGAGGCGCGCCATTCTCGTCATCGCTTCATCCCCCTGATTGCTCTGCGTCGACCGTTTTCAGCTCGCCGTCAACGCGAACCTGGACGGGTTGCGGATGGGCGGCAGCGATGCGGTAAGACACCACTTTGCCGCCCTTCCACTGGATATCGACCGTGAAGCCGCCGCGGGCACACAGGCCGCGGACTTCGCCGCTGTGCCAGGCCTTCGGCAGTGCGGGCAGTAGCTCGAGCACGGGCCGGCCGTCCGCCGTGGTTTCCTGGCTCTGCAGCAACATTTCCGGCACCGCCGCGCAGCCGCCGAAATTGCCGTCGATCTGAAACGGCGCGTGCAGACAAAACAGGTTCGGCGCGCCGCGGCCGATGAGCATGGAAAGGAGTTTGTTCGCGCGGTCGCCGTCGTGCAGGCGGGCCCAAAAGTTGGCCTTCCAGGCCATGCTCCAGCCGGTGGAAGCGTCGCCGCGACGCTCCAGCGAAAGCCGGGCACCGCGGTACAGCTCGGGCGTGCCGGGGTTGATCTCACTGCCCGGGCACAGGCCCCAGAGATGCGAACAGTGGCGGTGATGAACTTCCGTCTCCTCGAAGTCCTCCTGCCATTCCAGGATGCGGCCCGCGGCGTTCACGCGGGTCGGCGCGAGCCGCTCCCGCGTGGCGTCCAGGCCCTTGGCGAACTCCTCGTCGATCCCCAGGACCCGCGCGGCCGCCGCGGTGTTCTTCAGCAGATCGCGGGTGATCTGCTGGTCGAAGGTGGCGCCGACGCACAGCGCAGTGGTCTGCCGCTTGCCATTCTTGTCGGTGTAGGCGTAGCTGTTCTCCGGCGAGTTGGAAGGCACGACCAGCAACTCGTGGGTCTTGGGATTCTCGACCAGCACGGCCTGGATGAACTGGCTGGCGCCGCGCAGCACGGGGTAGTATTCCCGCAGGAACGCCTCATCCTGCGTAAAGCAGTAGTGCAGCCAGATATGTTGGGCGAGCCACGCGCCGCAGGTCGGCCCGATGCAGGCCGGCAGGAAGCTCGGCGCGGTGTCGTACCACGGGTTCTGCGTGTGGTTGGCCACCCAGCCCGGGGCGTTGAAGTAAGCCTTGGCCGTCTTGCGGCCTTCCTTGGCCACGCACTGGATGAACCGCAACAGCGGCAGGTGACAGTCGGACAGGTTGGCGGCCTCCACCGGCCAGTAATTCATTTGCAAGTTGATGTTGCTGTGGAAGTCGCCGTGCCAGGGCGTGTCGTATTCCTCGGCCCAGATGCCCTGCAAATTGGTGGGCAACTGCGAGTCCGGCCGCGAGCCGGAGACCACCAGGTGGCGGCCGAACTGGAAGTAGAGCGCCGCCAGCGCAGGATCGGGGGCAGCCTCCTGCGCCTTTACGCGATCGGGCGTGGGCAGCTTCGAGTTCGGCCCCTCGGGCAGGGTCAAGCGGCAGCGATCCATGAAGCGGCGATGGTCGGCCACCGCGCCCGCGCGCAAGGCCTCGAACGGCTTGTCCAGGGCGGCCTCCAGCCGCTGAAGGGCCAGTGAGGCAAAATCCTTGCCCTTCCAACTCGTGCCGGCGGAGACCACGAGCATCGCCTCGTCCGCGCCCTGGACAACCAGGCCGTGCTCCGTCGAGGAGAGCTTGCCGCCCCCGATGGCGGCACCCAGCAGGGCCGTGTATCGCATGCCTTCGCCCCCGCCGCCGGGCTTGTGGAACGGTAGCTGGCCTTCAAGGACGTAGTGGCCATTGGCGCGGACGGTCGCGTTCTGCCTGCGGACCAGTGCCGCGGTGAACGAAAGCCCGTGGGGCTTGTCCGTCTTCAAGTTCAGCGCGATCACCTCGTCCGGCTTGGAAACCACCAGTTCGCGGGTGAAGCTTACGCCCTTCCGCTGATACTGCGTGTGCGCCACGCCCTCGATCAGGTTGAGGTCGCGGCGGTAGCCGTCGGCAACCACGGGCGGCGGCTTGGCGGCGCCGGCCAGCGCGATTTCCGCCACCTGGAAGCTTCCTATTCGCGTGGGCGCAAACGTGAAGCGATAGAACCGGAACGCGCCGGGGCGGGCGGCTTCAAAGGTCTTGGTCTGCTGGCGTTTCTCGAACGGCCGCTCGAGGGCGCGGCGATCCACCTCGATCCAGGCTTTGCCGTCCGTCGAGCCTTCCAACAGCCACGAGCGCGGGTCGCGCTCGGGCATGTCGTCGCCGCTGGTGAAAGCGTAGGAGGCGATGGTTTGCGGCACGGGCAATTGCATCTGCCAGATCACCGGCGTGTCGCCGTTGTTCACGCACCACTTCGTGCCCGGATCGCCGTCCACGGTGTTTTCGATGCCCTTTCCGTCGCCCGCCGCGTGCCCGCTGGGGGAAGACAGCTTCGCCTCTGGGCTATTGTCGAAATCGACGAGCAAATCGCCAAGCGTCTGGTAACAGCCGAACTGGTTGACATCTCCCCATCCGCTGACTCCCTTGGCGTAGCCGAAGCGGCTGCTCAGCGCCGCGCCGGCCGCGGAGATGTCACCCGCGAAGAGCTTCTCCCGCACTTCCGGGAGGCAGCGGTAAGCGTCGTAATTGTTGCCGTCGTAAGGACCGCCGGACCAGAGGGACGACTCGTTCAGCACGATCCGCTCCCTGCCTACGCCGCCGAAATCCATGGCGCCCAGACGCCCGTTACCCAGCGGGCAAGATTCATGAAACGACCTGGCGGGACCAGCGAACCACACGCTCATCGGCTCGGCGGGTGCGGATACTTCAGCGGCCCGGCAGGGACCCGCGGCCAGTGCAAGGGCAGCCGCAGCGGCGAGCAGCAGATTCCGGCTCGGCATGGATCTCAGTCCTTTCTAATGGAGGCGGGTCCATTGTGCGCCGGGGGGACACGGGATGCAAGCCGTGCGGGGGCCAAGGGCAGCAGGGTGAAACGGGGTTGCTCGTAACCGAATGTCGGGTGCCATGCCCACGCTTGCGTGGGCATGTGAGGTTCCGCCGCAGACATGCTTGCCGTCTAGCTGCGATCGCTTAGCAAGCACGGTGCTCACGTGTGCTGCCGGTAGCGCAGGATCCTTCCCTCGATCGGGTGGATCAAACACGTTACAGGCTGTAAATCCCCACCTCCCCGGGGGGGCGCCTGGGGAAATGCCGCCGGGGTGGACTTTCGTAAACTAAACTTTAGAGAACCCGCTTTCAATGCGCGAAGGGGCAGCCATGCACCGCCTAACGTCAGACCTCGTGCGCTGGGTCGAGGGGCTGACTCCCCAGCACGCACTGCTGTTGTTGGCCATAGTGATCGTGGTGGGGTTGGTTTGCCTGCGCGGATTTGGCTCCCGGTCAGGATACTAGGTGGTTTTATGGACTTGTGGGCGATTCATCTTCCGATCCCGTTCATTCTGGCTGTGGTGGCTACGCTCGGCTATCTGTTTGGCCGCCGGACGCACGCGGCCGAGGCCGAGATGTCCGGGCGCTCGCGGCGCGAGCTGCGGCGGGCGCAGTTGGTCGCCGCCGAGTTGGAGAAGATCGCCTGGGAGCTCCGCAAGAGCCTGGCCCAACACAACGCCAGCGTGGCCCGCTTTAAGGACCGGGTGGGCAAGCTCAACGAGCAGAACCAGCAGGGGGGCTGGAAGGAACTCTGCCGCGAGGCGGAAGAGATCCTCAAACCCACCCTCCGCCTGGCGGCCCAGATCTCCAATGCCCATGAGGAAATCCGCCAGCAAAGCGCGAATCTCATGACCTTCACCGAGGTGCGGACCGACCCGCTGACCGGCGTGAACAATCGCCGCGGGCTGGACGACGCCCTGGCCGGCCAGTTCGCCATGATGAACCGCTACGACATGCGCTTCTCGCTGGCCATGTTCGACATCGACCATTTCAAGCGGGTCAACGACCAGGAGGGGCATCTCTGCGGCGACCGCATCCTGCAAACGATGGCCCGCATGCTCGACGAGTCCGTCCGCGAAACCGACGTGGTCGCCCGCTATGGGGGCGAGGAATTCGTGGTCGTGATGCCGGAGACGGACCTCGCCGGAGCGGGCTTTTTCGCCGAGCGGCTCCGCAGCAAGATCGAGAAGGAAATGCCGATCACGGTCAGCGGAGGCGTGGCCGAAGCCCTCGACGGCGACACGCAGGACTCGGTCTTGGCCCGCGCGGACGCCGCGTTGTACCAGGCGAAGACGGCCGGGCGGAACTGCGTCTTCCGCCACAACGGCGACGAAACCACGCCGGTGGCCACCGAGGCGCCGGTCGCCGGCGCGTGAGGGCCGACACCCTCGTGTGGCACTGCTTGACCGCTGCCGACCAAAGGCTCTTTTGCTACAGGGAAACCGTGTTCCGGCAGCGGGCAAGCAGTGCCACACCGCACGCGGCGCTTCCTCACAGCACTTCCCGGCCGCGGCGGAGTTTGCGGCGCACGAGGGCGCGGCTCCGCGCGGCGACGGCCCGCCAAACGTCTTTCCAAGCAATCCGGCCCGGGGGAAACTCGGCCGCGTAGGCCCGCAGAAAACGGTACGCGACCGCGCGGGGCACCCAGGGGTGGGCCGTCAGGCCGACGGCCAGGCGGGCCAGGTCGGCCGCGCGCCGCGCGGGGCTCAACCGCCCGGCCAACCGCATGCCGCCTAGATCCACCAGATACGCCGCCACGTCCTGCGGCCCTTCGAGCACCAACAGGTTGGCGGCCTTGAGGTCGCGGTGCGCGATCCCCGCCGCGTGCATCCGCCCCACCAGGTGACCGAGGCTCTCGGCCGCCCGGGCCGCCGATCGCAACCGTTGGCGGGCCGGACAGCGGGCCAACCGCCAGCCCCACAGGTGCAGGTTCTCCGCCCCTTCGATCCATTCGGTCGCCAAGTAGCTGGTCGCCCGCCGCCATCCCCGCGGCCGGCAGGCCAGCAGCGGCCCAGCGGTGCCCACGTTCCGCGCCAGCAGGGCGGCGGCCCGGCGAAAGTCACGAAACGCCCGGCTGGGGCCGATCAGGCCCAGCAGCGCCTTCCACCAGTTCCGGGGACGGTAGCGTTTGTAGGCCGCGCGAACGCTGCCGTCACGCAGCCGCAGCTCCGCCTCGACCATCAGGCTCTCGTGGCTGATCTTGACCGGGCGGTCCGCGTGCCGCCACAAGAGGTCGTCGGGGTCTGCCAGCACCCGGCGGAGTTGGCCCTCGGCCAGCCGCGGGCTGCCGCAGGCGGTGCCGCCGGCCGTTTTCAGATGGATAAAGTCCGCGAACTGGGGGTTCACTTTTGACGGCGTCAACCGGGCACTTCATAGACGATCGAACTCAAGTGCGGAGGGGTCGGAGTAGGGTCGGGCAATGCGCAATCCCCGACTTGCGTTTGCAACGGGCGCGTCAGATCCAGATAGTGGAAGAAGAACGCCCATCGGTCCTCCCCCTTTTCCAAGCGCCGCTCGTCGTAGGGCACCTGCCAATTGCTCCTCGGCTGGCCTTCGACCGGCTGGGTGACAGCACCCCAGTCAATGTCGGCGTCGAGCGGAGCGGCGCGAACCTCGACAAGGTAGAGGCCAGCGAAGTGTTCGCGGACCTGACTTTCGGCTCTGGCCAACTCTTGCCCCGCCAGGTCGTGGCCCCATTGTATCTCAACGGCCTCTCGGAACTGGCCCTCGGTCGGGACGACCCCATGGACTCCGAGGACACAAAGCCATTCAAGGGGCACTCCCATGCCGGGCCACCTCAAAATGTGGGCGAGCAGCTCCGCGCTCGCGGCGCCGGTGCAGCCGGTAGTTAACCAAGTTCTTCCCACTCCCGCCTGACGCAGAATACGTGCCAGCAGCTCCCTGCCGATGTCGCCGTGGTGCGGGTTGGGTATGGCCAGCGTCACATCACCTCGTATCATGAACGGGTGTTTCCCACCCGCATAGGGGCCGTCAAAGCCTGCCGCCCGCAGTCCCCGAATCAAGTCCTTGCGGGAGATAGCGCCGAAGGGAGGCATCAGGCGGATACCTCGTGGCTCACCGTCAGTTCCAGCCCATCGATCTTGGGAAGGGCGAGGTTCTTGTGGATTCTGAAAAGGAGCCAGTCCTCGAGGACTGCGGCCAACTCGTCTCGGCACTCCTCCAAGGTTCGGGCGTTGGCAAATACCCCGCGACACTCGGGGATTTCGCCGTAGTAAGTCCCATCATCCTGGAGGATCTCGTAACGAGCATGTCGCATTGCAGCTTCGAGGTACTTCGTGAGCATCTGAGAACCTCCTTCTTGACCGCACTCGCCTATCCGGCATTATACCAAAGCGGCAGGGAGTTGCGGCGGACCTGCGGCGTTCCAGTCCTAGACACTCCCCACCGCAGCCGGGTATAATAGTGCCTTGCGTTTCCGGCATCTTCCGCACAAGGGGAAAGGCTGTTGTCATGCCGCTGTTCGAGATCGAGACCTCTTCCCATATCATAATCACCTGGGCCGAAGATGAGCAGGCCGCGGTCGCCGTGGTCCAGGAGAGTTATCCCCGCGAGCGGCCCACCCGGGTCACCCGCCGCCCCCGCGATACATGGGTCATCTCGAAGTCGGCCCTGGGCCTGACGGGTGACGGCGACCCCTGCACCACCGCCCGCGATTGCCTGGCCAAGGCGGCGGGCGACAAGATCCATGCCATCCGGCTTTACATGCAGCACACGGGCACGGACCTGGAGCGGGCCCGCAAGGCCATCGAGTCGAACATGGTCATGGGTTGGTGACGGCAGCATGGTCAGCCGGGACTCACTCGAAGCGCTACTCGCGCCGCAGGGCCAGCAGCATCTGCTGGCGTTTTGGGAGCAACTCGACGCGGAGGGGCAGTCAGCCTTGGCCGCCCAGATCGCCCAGCTCGATTTCGCCCTGATCGCGCGGCTTTACGCCCAGCGGGACCAACTGGGCGACTTCCGCCAGTTAGTCGAGCGGGCCGGACCGCCGCCGGCCGTGCGGCTGGACGTGTCCCGCAACCGCTTCGCGCCCCACGAGGCCCGCCGGCGCGGCCGGCAAGCCCTCGAAGCCGGCCAGGTGGGCGCAATCCTGGTGGCGGGAGGGCAGGGGACGCGGCTAGGCTTCCCCCAGCCCAAGGGGATGTACCCGATCGGGCCGGTCTCCGGCCGCACGCTGTTCGAGGTGCATGCCGACAAGCTCGTGGCCACCGCGGCGCGGTACGGGGTGCGGATCCCGCTCTACGTGATGACCAGCCCTGCCACGCACGAGCCGACGGTGGAGTTCTTCGCCCGCCACGGCCGCTTCGGCCTCCTGGAAGAGGATCTGCGGATCTTCTGCCAGGGGACCATGCCGGCGGTGGACGCGGCCAGCGGGCGGGTGCTGTTGGCGGCGCCGGGCCGGCTGGCCACCAGCCCCAACGGCCATGGCGGAATGCTGGCGGCCCTGGTCGCCAGCGGCGCGCTGGAGGATGCCCGGCGGCGCGGCCTGCGGCAGCTCTTCTACTTCCAGGTGGACAATCCCCTGGTCGAGATCTGCTCGGCGGAATTCCTCGGCTATCACCTGCTGGCCGGCTCGGAGATGACCAGCCAGGTCATTGCGAAGCGGCATCCACTGGACCGGCTGGGCAATGTCGTGGAAGTGGACGGGCGGCTGATGGTCATCGAGTACAGCGACCTGCCGGAGGAAGCGGCCCGCCGCCGCAATCCGGACGGCTCGCTGGCCATTTGGGCGGGGAGCATCGCCGTACACGTTTTCGAGGTGGAGTTCCTGCGGCGGATGGCCGCCGCGGCCGAGTCGCTGCCGTTCCACCTGGCCCACAAGAAGGTCGCTTGCGTGGAGGCCGGCGGTCGGCGGATCGAGCCCACCGAGGCCAATGCGATCCAGTTCGAGCGGTTCATCTTCGACTTGTTGCCGTCGGCCCAGCAGGCGCTGGTGGTCGAGGTGGACCCGGCGGCGGCCTTCGCGCCGCTGAAGAATGCTCCCGGGGCCAAAGAGGATACGCCCGAATCGGTGCAGGCGCAAATGGTGGCCCAGCACCGCCAGTGGCTGGTGGCCGCCGGCGTCGCGGTGGACCACGACACCCCGGTCGAGATCAGCCCGCATTGGGCGCTGGATGCCGCAGAGGTGGCCCGCAAGGTCCGGCCGGGGACGCGGCTGACACAGCCGACGTACCTCAAGGCTTCTTCGCTTCTTTGAGCGCCCGCTCCAATTCTTGCACGCGGCGCTCCAACTCTTGAACGCGGGCCTTGAGCGTCTCCACCTCCAACTCCACGGGCTGCCGGACGGGCTCACCCGCCGGGGGACCGATCGTGCCGGGCAGGGGCGGCGGAGGGATTTTGGGCGGGGACGCCGCGGGGGGCATTGTCAAACTCGGCCCCCCCGACACGTCGGGAGCTCGCTGGGCGGCGGGCGGCGGAATCGCCTCGGGGTGGGGCTCAACCGTGGCTGCGGACGGCGGCGCGGCGAGCGTCACCGTGATCTTCCGCGGTACCCCCCCACGCAGCACCTCAACCGCAAGCCGATCGCCCGGAGCAGCCTGGTCCACCACCGCCGTCAGCTCGGAAAGCTGTCGAATACGGGCCCCGGCCACGCCGACGATTAGGTCCTGTGGCCGGAGTCCGGATCGTTCGGCTGGTCCGCCAGCCCGCACCGCGAGGACCCGCACACCCCGCCCGTGGTCGTTCAGATCGTCCACCACAGCTCCGAGGTAGGCCCGTTGGCGGCCTGGGGTGCCGGGGCCGCCGGGCGGCGCCGGCGGGGGGACCGCCTCGGCCGGTGCGGCCAGGCTCACGCCCCGGCCCGCCTGGGCGCGAACGTCCTCTTCCAGCCGTTGGAGGGTGGTCTGGGCCATTGCCCATTGCACCCCTACGAGTCCAGTGACGAGGGCTGCCGCGCCAAGGATCTTGCGGAACATTCTGGCTCTCATGGGTTTCACCGATCTTTCAGGAAGGTTCGCCGCCGCGTAGGATGAAGGAATCACCTGCTGAATTATACAGGCTGAATGCCATGTAATACGAGTGATGGACGCAACTCAACTCCCGCCGCAGATTCTTAGGGTACCGCCCGAGGACCGCGAAGAGGCCCTGCGCCTGGTGTTCCGCCGGCTGGGCGAGTCCGAGCGTCGCGAGCAGTGTGCCCTGCTCGTCGGGGCGAAAGGGGCTTTGCCCGAGGCCGCCAGGGGAGGAGCGGCTTGGGATGGGCTGTTTGCGGCTTACCGCGGTGGGCGGATGGTGGCGGCCATCTTTGGACAGCCCCAACCGGGGAGATTTGCCGTGCTGTGGCCCCCGCAATTGGCCGGCGATGAACCCCCGGCGAGCGCTCTGCCGCTGCTGTTCGCTGTGGACCAGTTCTTCATAGCGCGAGGCGTGCAAATCGCCCAGGCCATGCTGGAGGCCGTGGCCGCACCGGAAGCGGAGGTCTTGCTGCGAGGGGGGTTCGTCCACTTGGTCGACCTCGTTTACCTGGTTTGTACCGACGGCGGCTTCCCGGCTGCCGAGCCCCCGACGGCACTGGAGTTTCAAGCGTGGACCGCCGCCGAGCATCAGCGGCTGGCGGCGATCGTGGAGGCCACCTACGCCGAGACGCTCGACTGCCCGGCCATGAACGGCCTCCGAGAGGTGCAGGACGTGCTGGCCGGCTACCGGGCTACGGGGGTGTTCGATGCGGGGCGATGGTGGATCGTGCGGCACGCAGGCCGGGACGTGGGCTGTTTGATCTTGGCGGATTTCCCGGAGCAGGACACATGGGAGTTGGTCTACATGGGGATTGTGCCCGGGGTCCGCGGGCGGGGCTGGGGGGGGCAGATGGTCCGCCGCGCGCAGTGGCTGGCCCGGCGCTCCGGGCGGTCACGGCTCGTGCTGGCCGTCGACGCCGGGAACGCGCCGGCGCTGCGGATCTACGGGGCTGCCGGGTTCCGGCCGTTTGAACGCCGGTCGGTCTACGTCAAGCGCTACCGGCAGCCCTAGAATTGCCGCATTTCTCCACGGTTTCTCGCTCTCAGCAGTGCCTGGGCACGGAAGCGCTGAACAGTTTTTCCACGGCAGGCTCGGCCCAGCGGAACGGGCGGCCGGCCGGATGAGCAGTCCGTTTGGGCGCGATTTGCCGATGATTACGGAAGGTCGCCGAGGCATCGCGCGGATTCCGCGGCCCGCGCCGCCCGAGTGCCTTTGAAAGCAAAGCTAGCATCGCTACAATCAGGCCCATCGGGTGACACGATTGATCGAGAGGAACCAAGACGACGTCAGTCGTCCAACAGCGAACAGCCTTCCTGAAGCGAGCCCCTTGCGGCGGGTGTGATTGCGCACCCGGCCGTCGGGGTGGAAGCGGACGGGATGTTCGCCGGGGTGGACCGGAAGTGACCACGGACGATATGGAAATCGTGCCGGCCCTGCGCGCGGCGCTGGCCGACAAGGTCGGAAAAGAACGTTTCGAGTTGTGGTTCGGCAGCGGAGCCCGACTCGAGTGGGACGGCGCTGCGCTGCTGCTGGGGATGCCCAACCGCTTGTTTCTCGATTGGATCCGCTTGAACTTCCGCCGCCAGATCGAGGCGGCCTGCCAGGAGACGCTGGGCAAGTGCCCGGCGATCAAATTCCATATCGACGGCGCTGCCGACGGGAGGCCGGAAATGTCGTCCGCCAACCGGGTGCCTCAGAGCGGCGGGGAAACTCCGCGACCCGCGGCCACAGCCGCGGGTGCCCCGGCGGCCACAGCCGCGGGTGCCCCGGCGGCCACAGCCGCGGGTGCCCCGGCGGCCACAGCCGCGGGTGCCCCGGCGGCCTCGGGCGCCAACGGCAACGGGTCAATATCCGCACCATTTGGGGCGGGGCCGCGGCGGCGGCAGTTCTCGTCGCTGGGCTCGTTCGTGACCGGGCCGAGCAACCGCTTGGCGATGGTCTCGGCCGAAATGGTCGCCCACAACCCGGGGCAAGTCACGCCGCTGTTGGTCTATGGGCCAACCGCCGTCGGCAAGACGCACCTCCTGGAAGGCATCTGGACGGCCGCCCAGAAGACCTGCCGCGGGGGCACGGTGGTCCTGCTCTCCGCCGAGCAGTTCACCAGCCAGTTCCTCGAAGCGCTCCGCGGCAGCGGCCTGCCCAACTTCCGCCGGAAATACCGGGGCGTGGCGTGCTTGCTCCTGGACGATCTGCACTTCCTGGCCGGCAAGCGGGCCACGCAGGTCGAGCTGCTGCACACGATGGACACGCTGCTCGGCGAGGGGCGGCAACTGGTGTTCTCGGCCGACCGGGCCCCCGTCGAGCTGACCGACTTTGCGCCCGAACTGCTCACGCGGCTCGCCGCAGGCATGGTCTGCCGGATCGACCCGCCCGACTACGCCACCCGGCTGGGCATTGTTGCCCAGCAGGCGCGGCGGCTGGACGTGGAGTTGCCCGGCGACGTGCAGCGATTCATCGCCTCGCGCCTGACCGGCAACGCCCGCGAGCTCTCCGGCGCCATCTGCTGCCTGCGGGCGACCAGCCAGGCCCTGCGGCAGAAGATCACGCTGCCGCTGGCCGAGGAGGCGCTTAGCGAGATGATCCACCACCACCGCCGCGTCGTCCGTTTGGGCGACATTCAGAAAGCAGTGTGCCACGTTTTCGGCCTGGAGGCGGCCAGCCTGCAATCCTGCGGCAAGGGTAAGCGGCTGAGCCACCCGCGGATGTTGGCCATGTGGCTGGCGCGCAAACACACCCGGGCCGCCCTGAGCGAAATCGGCCAGTTCTTCGGCCGGCGGAGCCACAGCACGGTGATCTCCGCCCAGAAGCGCGTGGATCAGTGGATGGCGGCCGGCACCGCGCTGTGCCTGGCCGAGCGGACCTGGGAGATCGACGAGGCCGTCCGCCAGGTCGAGCGGCAACTGCTGGCCGGCTGAGCGCCCGGACAGTGGACGGTGGAAGGGTTTAGCGGGCGGGCTTGCCCGCCGCGTCCGGCGCACCGGTGGGCAGGGCATCATGCGGAGCATGGTCGCCCGCGAAACACCGGCTCATTTGACCCGGGCGATGAACCGCACGAACTCGCCGTCCAGGCGCTTCCAGGGGCCGAAGAACTTCTCAAACTCCTCCAGCCGCCGCTCGGGACCGTCCTGCTTCAGCGGCTGCTTCGAGGCCAACAGCTTCAGGTACTCGATGCACTCCTTGGGGTGCTGGTGCAGCAGGAAATACACCAGCCCCCAGGCCTCGGCGTAGGCATCAGCCGCTTGGCGGGGGTCGCGGAACCGCCCATCGGCCGTCAGCAGGGTCTTCAGCGAATCAGGTCCCCGCACGGGCAGATACTTGTGGAGCTGGTCCAGCCGGAAGCGGTTCACCGCGCCCACGCCCGCCCAGCCCTTGGCGCTGTGCAGATCGGGCGTTTCGAAGTACATGGCAACGCCCTCGCTGAACCAGAGAGGGCAGTCGCTGTAGCGGGCGTGAAGTCCGCAGTTGAAAGCGATCTGGTGTGTGGCTTCGTGGACGATGGTGGCCACGGTGAGAGCGGCCTCGGGGGCGGCGAGGACCTGGTTGATCCCCGCGGCGGTGCCTGTCCGCGACACCCGGCTACCCCCGGCGTGCCCTCCCGCCGCGCCCGTCAGGTCGTACATGATCATGCGGTTGCTGGCGAGATTGAAGTAGCCGACGATCGACTCGGCCGCGTCGCCCAACTCCTTCTCGGAGAATTTCGCATACGGCCGCTTGTCGGCAAAGACCACGGCCACCAGGGGGAACTCGGGCTCGCCGGGCTCGAAGCCGCGGTGCGACCAGGCGTTGCGGAACGCCCCATACAGCCGCTCGAACAGCGACCCGCACCACTGCGCATAGGCCCGCGACGTGTCGTAAACAATCACGTAGTGCGGCGTCTGGTACACGTCGAACCGCCGCGGCAGCTCGGCCTGGACGCTGCGGGCCATCTCCTGGGGGCCCAACGGGCGGAAGGGGGTCTCGTCGCGGCGGGTGCGCACCTGTTCCTCCGGGACGATATTCCAGAGGACGCCGTCGCGGGCCAAGAGCAGGATCCCGCCGTCCTGGGCGGTCAGGATCACGCGGCCTTCAACCTCGATGGTCTTGCCGTCGCGGCGCAGGGTGACGTGGTCCACAGCCGCGGCGGTCCCGCCGGCCAAGAGGCACAGTGCCACGGCAAGACGGTTGCTCAGTGCGTGTCGGCCAGCGGCTGCCATAACTCCACGTTGATGCTCTGCACGTTCGGGTTGATGGAATCGGCGGTGCGGCTCTCGATGTGCCCGTCGGCAAACAGCGCGTTCATCGTCCGCGCGTGGCGCACGCGGCTGCCGCCCCAGCCTCCCCATTGCGGCTGGGGCTGGCCGGCATTCGGGCCGCCCTGCCAGGTCTGCAAGCTGGCTTGCTTCGCACCGTCCAGATCGGGCGCGTTGTCGGGGTCGTTGGGGTTGACCGCGTCGCCCACCACGTCGGCGTCGAGCTTGCAGTACTCGACCAGGAGGATCTTCTGGCTGTCGCTGCGGAACTTCGCGACGTGGCCGTTCATGCCGTAGCTGGATCCACTCTCGAACGTCCAGGTGATGACAGGGTTGTCGAACGGATCGATCTCCACGTTGCCGTTCGCGTCGAGGAGCTGGTAATGATAGCCGTGGCCGTTGCCATAGTAAAAGTAGATGCCGTTCGTCGTGCCGTCGGGCATGGGGTTCACCAGGATGCAGCAGTCGTCGAAGTAGGGGTCCCCCGGGGAATTGAGCTGGTCATTGCCGCCCAGGATATAGGCGCCGGGGTTAGGCGTGACCCCGGCTTGCTGCAGAAGCTTGGACCAGGGAACCAGGGCGTACGGCTCCAATTGGCTGAAGTCCGTGATGAGTTTCACATAGGGGCCGGCTTGCAGGGGAATGCTCGTATGGGTGTCCTTAACGTAATAGCAGTAGCCGGAGATCGAGCCACCCTGGTCCTCCTTGTTGTCGGGGCACGACAAAATGTTCGTTACGCCTTCGAAGTAGGGTGCCAACGCGGCGCTCCAGCTCCCGGCCGACAGCCGGTTGGATGATCCTTCGTACTTGGCCCGAAACTGCGCGTAGGCCCGCCCGATCTGGTATTCGTTGTTGGCGCAGACGGCCTTGCGGGCCACTGCGCGCACGGACTGCGTCGCCGGCAAGAGCAAGGCCATCAACATGGCGATGATCACAATGACCACCAGGAGTTCGACGAGCGTAAAGCCGGATTGTCGGCGACCAGCCATCGGAAAATCTCCTCTCTTTCTCGGACAAGTGCGGTCAACCCGCCCCGCCGGCCTACTTGCTGTCCCGTTCCGCCAGGTCCGCCTGCCAATCAACGAGCAGCGAGTGGCCGCTCTTGTTAGTCTTCCGAAAATCCTCCCACCGAGCCCGCAGCACCTGGGCTTGGGCCTGCCGCTCCTCGGCAGACGACACGGGCGGGAAATCGCGCCGGTCCAAGCACAAGAGGCTCACGATCGTCTGCTTGGCCGCCATCCGGACCTCGGGCGAGGGGTCGCCCAGGGCCTCAAACATCGCCTCCATGCTGTCGTAGTCCCAGAGCGACGCCAGTCCGCGGATCGCGGTCACCCGCACCGTGGGCGACTTGCTCTCCTTGAATACCTGGAGCAAAGGCTCCCGGGCCGGGTTCCGCGGTCCAGACTTGTGAAGTGTGTCCGCCACGACCACCAGCCGGGCACACGCCCGCTCTTGGTCCTCCAGCGACGCGGCCGAAAGGGCTTGCCGGGCCAGGACCTCCGGCGACTCAAGCTTCTCGTGCGCGGGCCAATACCACCAGGCATAACACACCACGACGGCGAGCAGCAACACTCCCGCCGCAATCTTCAACTGCTGCCCCATGTTTTGGGCCTCGACTAGAGGGTTCTACGAATCCCAGCCATCATTGTACACCTCGAACGATTTCAGTGGAATCTCCGGACGAGGAGCAATCCGGCCCACGGCCATAGCCGCGGGCGCCCCGCCGACCAGCAGACACAGTGCCCATCCAAGACGGTTGCTCAGTGCGTGTCGGCCAGCGGCTGCCATAACTCCACGTTGATGCTCTGCGCCGTCGGGTTGATGGAGTCGGCGGTGCGGCTCTCGATGTGCCCGTCGGCAAACAGCACGTTCATTGTCCGCGTGTGGCGGACCCGGCTGGCGCCCCAGCCTCCCCACTGCGGTTTGAGGATGGTCGCGCCGGTGTTCGGATCGGACATGGAGTTCCAGGCGGGGTTTTGCTGGACGGCCGCCAGATCGGGCGCGTTGTCGGGGTCGTTGGGGTTGGCGGCGTCGCCCACCACGTCGGCGTTGAGCTTGTAGTACTCGACCAGCAGGATTTTCTGGCTGTCGCTGCGGAACTTGGCGATGTGGCCGTTCATGCCGTAACTGGACTGCCCGCTGAATACCCACTGCTGATCCTGGTGGAACCAGTGGCCCGCCCCGCCGCAGGGCTGGCCGCTGATGTCGGTGACGATGTTGCCGTTGCCGTCGTAGAGCGAGTACTCGACGTAGCCGTGCCCCTTCGTCCAACCCCAGCTCCCGTAGGTCGCGTCGCTGCGCGGATCGACCAGGATGCAAACGTCCATTTCATCCCCCTGACCGGCGGGCGACATGTCTTCCATCGAGACCACGTAAGGATTGGTGCCCTGGGGCTTGATGTCGAGCAATTGCAGCCAGGTCCGGCCGCCGATAGCCGCGATCGTACCGGCCTCCCCATCCAGGGGCGACGGCACTACGTTCAGGTTCGGCCAGACCCTGGCGTGCGGCCCATCGCACAGGGGCTCCGAGTAACCCGACTCCCCGACCGTCATGTAAAAGGTCGCGGCGTTGCCCGAACCCTCCTCCTTGTCGTCGGGGCAGGTGAACATCGACTGCTGGCCCTCCAGGTAGGGGC
>Ga0326727_10003759_pt1 | contig 47707 bp, 40 predicted proteins | sample MB2enrmetagenome_FD_207643 | JGI IMG/M metagenome (GOLD analysis project Ga0326727, IMG submission 207643) | Lab enriched peat soil microbial communities from McLean, Ithaca, NY, United States - MB29MY | ecosystem: Environmental > Terrestrial > Soil > Wetlands > Peat | place: USA: New York... | reverse complement strand
ATTTCACTAGCCAAAGATATTTGAAATTTTCGGAAGGGGGCAACCGCCGGCCACTCGAACAGGAGAACCACAAAAGGCTCACGTCGGCTCTTCAGAAAATTTCAAATATCTTTGGCTAGGATTAGGAATAAGATCAGGAGATGCTGAGGAGACGGGCCAGTTCGGCAAAATCGTCAATAACATATTTGGCGGCTTTTGCGACTTGCGGGACCTTGGGGCGGAAGGCCACGGCCAGGCCGACCTGTTCAAAGCAGGGAATGTCGTTCTCGTGATCGCCCACGTGGCAGACCTCCTCGGGCGCGAGGTTGTAGGGCTGGCGGATTTGAGGCAGCAACAGGTGCTTGTGCCAGGGGGAGACGGCGTGATCGGTCGTGCCCAGGAAGACGCCGTCGCGGGTGTGCATGGTGTTGCAGAAACAGAAGTCCATTTGCGTTTCGGCGGCGGCCCTCTTGCCCACCAGGTCAAGGCAGCCGGAGAGCAATCCGCGCACCAGGCGGCCCCGGCTGGCTTGGAGGAATTCGCGCGCGCCCGGAGAATAGGGAATGGGGAAGAGGACTGACTCGGCTTGGCGCACCGGGAGGCCGCGCAGGTCGGCGGCGTCCTCTTCGGCCCATTGGTTGTCCTGGGCGGCGCGGTGGTAATAGCGGCGGCTGCGTTCGTCCCACGTGTCCTTGAGGCCGTAGGCAAAGGCCAGCGCGTCCCAACTGGAGTGAAAGGCGCTGCCGATGTTGGTGTAGGCAAAAAGACAACCGTCGCCGTCAATGGAGACTAATTTGATTTTGCGGCTCATGGGGCAGGGCGGCCGGGTGCGGGTTTCTGCTCGAATTGGGCGATGTACTGCCGCGTGGCCGAGGGGAGTTGATGCCACATTGAAATGGCCAGGATGGCGCCCAACAGCGCGAAGGGCATCAGGAAGACGGGCCACCAGAACCAACTCCTGCCGGTCAGATAACCCAGGGAAAAGGACTGCAGGCTGCTGCCCAGATAAACAAAGCCGTCAACGATGCCCGAACAGGTGGCCGTGGCCTTGCGGCCGCCGAAGTCGGGCGCGGCCGTGCCCGCCATGAGCGAATGCACGCCGATGACCGCCATGGTGATGAGGACAGAGGCCCAGCCGACAATCCATTGGGAGGTGAACAGAAACAGAGCGATGAGGGTCGCCATGACAAACATAAAAGCCATGCAGATTGAGGCGGGCGGGCCGCGGCGCGATTGGAAGAACTTGTCCGAAAGCAGGCCGCCGACAAAGCCGCCGACGATCCCGAAAACGCAGACCAACAGGCCCCAGTGATCGGTGAAGAAGGCGGTGCCGGGCTGTTTGGTTTCGTTGGCGAAGATGCGGTACCAATTCATGATGCCGTTGCGCAGCACGCCGGCGGTGACACCGATGGCCGCGATGGTGAGCATGATCCGGCTGGCAAAGACTTTTTTCAGCAAGTCCGCCGTACTGAGTTCGACGTGCATCAGGCCGGAGGAGGCATCGTAGGTGTCAAAGGTTGGGAAGCCGGCCTCTTCGGGCGCGTCCTTGATCAGCCACCAGTCCATCAAGGCCCAGAAAAGAAGAATGGCCGCGGGAAGGTAGAACAAGGCCCACAAGGCATCCACCGGGGCGGACTTGGAGGCGAACAGACTTTGGATCAGACGGGCGAACCATCCGCCCCGGATTGCGGGATGGACCTTGACCATGTCTGCCAGCGCCTGCCCCCAGTCGAAGGCGAAATAGACGCCCAGGGAAATGAGGGTGCCGAAGATGGCCCCAAAAACACCCCGTTCGCGGACGTGGAACCAGTAGGCCTTGACTTTGATGATGGAGACGGCGCCGTAGCTTTGGAAGTACATGTTAAGGGCGTAGAGAGCCGAAAAAGGAAGGAAGATTTTTATTTGCAGGCGGTGGGTGAGCAGCAGGAAGGTCAGCGCCCCCAAGGCGACATTGGCCACGGAGGAGCCGATGGCGCCCACCAACATGCCTTTCTTGCCGCCGATTTTGTCCACCAGCGGGCCGTTGATGAGAAAGGAGAAGGCATAGACAAAAGCGCCCACACCGAAGATGTCGCCAAAATCCTCGTTGGACATGCGGCTGCCCAGCGCGTCTTTGGCCACGTTGAGATTATAGCGGGCCATGTACATGAAGGCGTAAGTCATGCCCAGGGGGAACCAGTTGATGAAGCGGCGCAACATGAACCAGCGGCCATGACCCAGCGGGTTGTTGCGGAAGTAAATGATGACGATGCCCGCGATGCAGAGAAGAACGATTGTGGCGGGCATGGCGATTCGGAAACCTGGTTTTCAGGTCTTAGTAATGCCAGGGGCGGATTGGCGCATCGGTTCAGAGCGTATTGAGCACGTTGATCAGATGCCGGAGCCGGCCATAGTCCTTGCGGTTGAAGCCGAAGGCGATGCGTTGCAAGTTCAAGGTGGCCACTTCGTCCTGTTCCTCGGGCATCGGTTCAATGGCGCGGATTTTTTCCCCGGAGATAATGTCCTCAAAATCCTCGTTCAAGGCCGCGATGGCCGATGGGGAGGGGGCGTGCTTGAGGCGGATGACCAGTTTGTCGGCCACCGAACGCATGGAGTGATAATTGCGATAAAATCGAGAAATATGTTTGACGGCGTCCTCGACGCTGTCGGTGATGTAATAAAGGTTGAGGTCCGGCGGGCTGATCAGCTCCGAGCGGAGCAAATGCTCGCGGATGTGTTTGTCCCACGTCCGCCAGTAAGCCGAGCCGGGGGGATTGATCAAGACCAGAGGGCGCAGCCGGGTCTTGCCGGTTTGCATCAATGTCAGCGCCTCGTAGCCTTCATCCATCGTGCCAAATCCGCCCGGAAACAGGGCGATGGCGTCGGCGTGGCGCACGAAAGTGAGCTTGCGGGTGAAAAAGTACTTGAAAGTGATGAGTTTCTTGTCGCCTTGGATGATGGGGTTGGTGCCTTCCTCCCAAGGCAAGCGGATGCTGGCGCCGAAGCTGTTTTCCAAACCGGCCCCTTCGTGGCCGGCGCGCATGATGCCCGGGCCGGCGCCGGTGATGATCATCCAGCCCGCGGCGGCCATTTGGCGTCCAAAGTCGGCCGCCTGGCGGTAAGCCGGCTCTTCCAGCTTGGTGCGGGAGGAGCCGAAGATGGTGACTTTGCGCTTGTCGGCGTAAGGTTTGAAGAGACGGAAGGCATAGCGCAACTCGCTCACGGCCGTGCGGATCACGCGCACGTCGCCGCGGTCCTCGACGTCGGCCAGAAGCTTGAGGGCGTTGAGAATGATGTCGGCCACCAGGTCCGGGTTGTGGCCGCCGCCTTTGTAGGCGATCAACTCCTGGATGCGGCGCTGCAACTCAGGGTCAACGGGCGATTTGAGGGGTCGTTCCATCCAGTTCAAGGGCGCCGCTCAGACGCCGATATCCTCGTTCCACAATTGGGGATGCTTGGCGATGAAATCGCGCATGAGTTGAATGCACTCCGGGTTTTGCACCACATCCACTTTGACGCCGTGGGCGCGCAGATGCTCCTCGGCGCCCATAAAGGTGAGATTCTCGCCAACCACCACGTGAGGGATGGCGTAGAGCAAAATGGCCCCGCTGCACATCGGGCAAGGAGAGAGGGTGGTGTAAATGGTGCAACGGCGATAGACCGAGGCGGGTTGGCGGCCGGCGTTTTCCAGACAGTTCATTTCGCCGTGGTGAATCACGCTGCCCTTTTGCACGCGCTGATTGTGGCCGCGGCCAATGATTTTGCCGGCGCAGACCAGCACGGAGCCAATGGGAATTCCGCCCGCGGCAAGCCCTGCTTTGGCCTCGTCAATGGCGGCTTGAAGAAATGTATCCATATAAATAATCGAGGCGCGGGCGGGCGCATAATTGCGCTGGCGCGGCGCGCTCCTTTGGCCTAGAATGCCGGAACGCTGCCAAATTGGAAGCCAAACTTATGCCGACACTTGCGACAACGGTGGATGGATTGAAACTTCCCAACCCGTTTGTCATCGCCTCCGGCCCGCCGGGCACCAACCTGAACGTCATCGGCAAGGCCTTCAAGGAAGGTTGGGGCGCCGTCGTCGCCAAGACGATCAGCCTGGACTCTTCCAAGGTGGTCAACGTCACGCCCCGCTACGCCAAATTGATGGGCCAGGACGGACAGGAGGTTCTCGGATGGGAAAACATCGAGTTGATCAGCGACCGGCCCTTTAACACCTGGATGGACGAATTCAAGAAATGCAAAGACCTTTTTCCCGACGGCGTGCTCATTGCCTCCATTATGGAGGAATATCGCAAGGATGTCTGGATTGAAATTGTCCAGCGCTGCCAGGAGGCGGGGGTGGACGGGTTCGAGCTGAATTTTTCCTGCCCGCACGGGTTGCCGGAACGCAAGATGGGGTCGGCCATGGGCGAGGATTGCGACATATTGGAGGAAGTCTGCGGCTGGGTCATGCGGGCGGCCAAAAAGCCGGTGTGGGCCAAGATGACTCCGAACATCACGCACATCGAGGACCCCAGCCGGGCGGCGTTGCGGGCGGGCTGCCAAGGCATCAGCGCCATTAACACCATTCGATGCGTCATGGGCATCAATCTGGAAACGTTGCGCCCGGAACCGACAGTGGAGGGCTGCAGCACGCCGGGAGGCTATTCCTCGAAGGCCATCCGGCCCATCGCCTTGCGAATGGTCATGGAGATCGCCACGATGATGGCGCGCGAATTTCCCGGACGCTCCCTTTCGGGCATCGGCGGAGTGGAGAGCGGCGGAGACGCGGCGCAATTTATACTTGTCGGAGCCGACACGGTGCAGGTATGCACGGGGGTGATGAAATTCGGCTATGAATGCGTCAAGCCGATGCAAGAGGAACTGCTGGCGTTCATGGAGAAACACCGGTTCAACACGCCGGCCGAGTTCAAGGGCCGGAGCCTGCCCTATTTCACAACGCACCAGAATTTGGTGCAAAAGCAGGCCCAGCGCAAGGCCGCGCAGAAGGCTGCCCAAAAGAGAGTTGTCAGCACCGACGGCGAATGGAGCGGCGAGTCCTTTGTGCAACAATCCGACGCGCTATCCCGCTCCTAATGGAATGAACAGTTGTCCGATTCTTATTGGAGGAGAGTGGCGGATGCCGACCGACGTTCCAACCACGCCGGTCTTCAACCCGTCCACGGGCAACGTCATCGCCGAGACGCCCTCGTGCGGCGTGGGCCAGGTTGACGAAGCGGTGCAAGCGGCCGAAGCGGCCTTTCCGGCATGGCGGGAGACGCCGGCTGTGGAACGAGCGCGGCTGTTGTTCAATTTCAAGGCGCTGTTGGAACGGCACTTCGAGGAAATCATCCGCCTGAACACGCGCGAAAACGGCAAGACGCTGGCCGAATCGCGCGGGGACGTCAAACGGGGCATCGAGATGGTCGAGTTTGCCTGCGGCGTGCCTTCGCTCTTGATGGGCCAGAGCTTGGAGAACGTCGCCCGCGGCATTGATTGCGAGACCATCCGCCAACCGCTGGGCGTCTGCGCCGGCATAACGCCATTTAATTTTCCCGCGATGGTTCCCTTGTGGATGTATCCGGTCGCGCTGGTCTGCGGCAACACGTTCGTCCTCAAACCCAGCGAGAAAGTCCCGTTGACGGCCATACGAATCGTGCAACTGCTGGCTGAAGCGGGTCTGCCCAAGGGCGTCCTGAATCTGGTTCACGGCGGGCGCGAATGCGTGGAGGCGCTGCTGACGCACCCGAAGATCAAGGCCATTTCGTTTGTCGGTTCGACGCCAGTGGCCCGGCACGTTTTTGAAACCGGCACCCGCCACGGCAAGCGCGTCCAGGCCAACGGCAGCGCCAAGAATTTCGTGTTCATCATGCCCGACGCCGACGTGGAGAACTGCACGCGCGGCGTCATTGAAGCCGCCTACGGCTGCGCCGGCGAACGTTGCATGGCGGGCTCGACAGCCGTGATGATTGGCGACGCCTCGAAGAAGGTTTTGCCCTCGATCATCGAGGCGGCGCGGGCCATCCAGATTGGCCCCACCGACCGGGAGGCGCAGCCGCAGATGGGGCCGGTCATCACGCGCCAGCATCGCGAGCGGGTCGAGCAGTTAATTGAGCTGGGCGCCAAGGAAGGCGCGCGCGTCGCCGTGGATGGCCGCGCCGCGCGCGTGCCCGACGAACCTAACGGCTTCTTTGTCGGCGCGACGGTTCTGGACGGGGTGCAAAGCGGCATGAGGGTTGCGGGCGAGGAGATATTCGGCCCGGTGCTGAATGTCATGCGCTTGGAGAATCTGGAGAAAGCCATCGAGATGGCCGACCGCTGTCCCTACGGCAATGGCGCGTCCATCTTCACGCGATCGGGCAAGGCGGCGCGGGAATTCAAGCACCGCATCAAGGCCGGGATGGTCGGCGTTAACATCGGCGTGCCGGCTTCGATGGCCTGGTTCCCGTTCAACGGCTGGGAGGAATCGTTTTTTGGCGACCTGCACATGCAAGGGGGCGAAGGGGTGCAATTTTTCACCCGCCAAAAAGTCACCATGACCCGCTGGTTCAGCTACGGCGAAGGTGACATCTGGCATCACTGAGCGATGACGGTGCGCGATCCAGATTCTCCGTTGCGGCGCATGATCATTGCGGTCGCCGCGGCGCTGGCCATCATGGTGGTGGCGGGCCTGTTGTATGTCTATGTCGTGTCAAGCGGCGCGGGAGGCAAAGTGGATGGACCCGCCATTGTTGCCGCCGCCCACGCTTACACGGCGGACCTGCGCGCCCGCGGCCAGCCCGTTCCACACTCCATCCTCTTGGAACAATTGGTCACGCTGCACTATCTCAAGCCCGATCAGATCGCCGCCTTCCACGGATTGGAGGCGACTCTCTCCTTGACAACGGACGATCGCTATCCGCAAGCGGTCTTGATGCGAGTCCACATGCCCGACGGCACGGACTTGGTGCTGTTGGGCGACGGCTCCGCGCAGCAAGTAGCGCGATAGCGCGTTCAAAGGCGCGCCTTCGCCGATGTGTTGAAAGCGAAGCAGGAAAGGCTTCCATTTGCGATAAACTTCGCGTCTGTGTCCGACAGCCAGCAGGTGAAGGACCCCCTCGGCGATTTCTTGATTGGCCCGCTGGATCTTCGTTTTGAATTCGTCGCTGACTTCCAACTGGTCTTCAATGAAATCATCCAGCCAATCGCGGACTGCTTGCAAGTCTTCAATCGGCAGACCCGCCAGTGCCGACTCGATTTCTTTAACCGCACTCATGGCGCAACAATCGCCGATTTCGGAACCCTTTTCAAGCCCTCATCGCCGCGATGCCAAAATAATCCCAGAGAGAGGAATTTTGGACCGTGGTCCGAGAAGAACCTGGGTGAGTTCCTCTTCCAGCTCGCGCCTTTGCGTTCAATGTCTCCTCCGGCAATTTCTAACGCAAAGGCGCCCAGGTTCGAAGGCGCAAAGATTCGGCATATCCATTTTAGATGCGTTTGCCCTGATTCCTTCGGCTGGACAGCGCAGGCGGCGGCAGGCAAAGCCGCACGGGAATTTAATTTGCCTGGCCGTGGGCCTTCCAACGTTTATCATGCCGGCGGATGGATCATGATGACGGTCTCAAATCAAACGATCATCGCCTGCTGGATAATCTTCATCGCCTATTGGGCCATCAGCGCGGTGGGGATAAAGCGGGCGGTGGAACGGGAAAGCCGGGTATCCGGCCTGAAGTACAAGGCGCCCCTGACGCTGGGTAGCATGCTGCTTTGGTGCTCCAATTTGCTCCACCAGATGAACCCCCTGTTGATACCCCACAGGGACCTGGCGGGGGCGATCTCGGCTGTTGTTTGCGTGTTCGGATTGCTCGTGGCGATATGGTCGCGGCGCACGCTGGCCGGCAATTGGAGCAGTTCTGTGACGTTTAAGCAGGGACACGAATTGATCCAGAGGGGGCCATACCGCTTGGCGCGGCATCCCATCTACACAGGCATTCTCTTGATGTGTGCGGGCACGGCCATCGGGGTCGGCCGACTCTTTTCCTGGCTGGGGCTTCTGATATTGAGCGCCGGTTTTTGGATCAAACTCAAACAGGAAGAATCGCTCCTGCTGCGGCACTTTCCAGGCGATTACCCGTCTTACCGGACGCGCGTGAAGGCCCTCGTTCCATTCGTCATCTAAACTTCATTAGAGTCAACAATACACCAGGAGGGATTGGGAGATGGGGTTGATGCGGTTGTAGTTGAGCAGCTTGTCAATGTAGGCGGCGGTCAGGCGCTGGCCATCGGGGATGAGCAACATGCCGTTCTCGCTGTAAATGCCCTCGGCCAGGACCATTCCGGGGCGCAAATCCTCCAGGGGCATCACCCGCTGCTTGCCGGGCACGACCGCCTTGGGCGCGGTGCGCTGGAAAATGCGAACCGCTTCGGGATCGAAGGCCGTGGCACTGCCCTGGTTGATCATTTCGGCGGCCAGCCTGGGTTCCAGGTTGCTCTCGGAATGGGCCACGGCCACCGCCAGCAATCGGGCCAGCCACGGGATGTTCTCCCCGCGCAATTGGTCGGGGTAGCCGGCGCCGTCAAATCGTTCGTGATGGCCGCGAATGGTGGGTCCGACGGCGGTGAGATGATGAACGAAGGCGGCCAGTTCCTGGCCCAAAATGGGATGCTGATGGATCAAGGACCATTCGGCCTCGCTCAAGGCCTCCGGGGCCTCCTGCCACCGTTTGATGAGTTGGCGGGGCACGCCGATGAGGCCGATGTCGTAGATGTAGGAACTGATTTCCAGGGTCTGCCTTTGCAAGGGGGACAACTGGGCGCCGGCGGCCATGGCCTGGCACAAGGCGGCGACGCGGCGGGCCTGGTTGCCCAGAGTGGGGTAGAAGGTGCGGACGGTCTGGACGCAGAGTTCGACGGAGCGGCGGAGATTTTCGTCTTGACTCTTGGTTAATTCCCGCAACTGCTCGTTCTGCTGGGCCACGCGCGCCACCTGGGCCTCCAGGGCCTGGTTCAAGTCGGTCAACTGCCGGTTCATGGCTTGAGTGGCGGCCTGGAGGCGGGCGTTATTGGAGATCAATTCGTGCCGCTGGACGGCATTTTTGACCGTGGCCAGCAACTCTTCGCGCAGCCAGGGTTTGACGATGAAGCGGTAAATCTCCCCCTTGTTGATGGCGTCAATGACGGTGCTCAGGCTCAAGACGGCGGTGATGAGGATGCGGGTGGCGTCGGGCTGGATTTCGCGCACCTGGGCCAGGAATTCCAGGCCGGAGACCATGGGCATCTGCTGGTCGGTGATGACGACGGAGAATTGCTGCCCCTTGAGAACGCTCAAGGCGTGGATGGCGTGCGGAGAGGCAACGACATTGTAGCCTTCGCGCAAGAGGGTGTCGCGCAAGGCCACGAGCACGATCTCCTCGTCGTCCACGATGAGGATCGGGCGGGCCGGCTCGGCGGGGTTGTTGTTCCGCAAAATCATGGCACTAGGCGCTCACGCGGTCGAATAACGAGTTGAGCTTGCGCAACATGTCCGCGTCGGACAAATCGGGGCTGAGCAGCAAATCAATGCCGTTGAGCAACTGGCCGTCCAAGTCGTCCTGGCTGCAGCCGGCCGGTTTCAAGAGCAGCTTGAGGTCCTTGTTCTGCTGGCGGACCTCGGCGGGCAGGGAATTGAGGGCCGGATTGTTCGGCTCGGCCAGAAGGAGAAGGCCGGCGAATTGGTAATCGCTGGATTGGAGCAGATCGCCCAGGTTGTCGGCGCCCGGGGCCACGACGACGTGGTAGTTGTGGGAGCGGAGCCATTCGGCCGTTTTGTCCAGCACTTCGCCCGGCTGGCCGACCAGCAAGAGGCTGCGGCGCATGGAGCGGTCGCGCCGGGCCTGCTCCTGGAGGCGGGCCGACTCTGAGAAATCGGCTTCCGGCAGCCACAATTGAAAGCTGGTGCCGGCGCCTTCCTTGGAAACGACGGAAATGGCGCCTTGATGCTTCTCGATGGCGATGCGGGCATTGTAGAGGCCCAGGCCGGAGCCTTTGGATTTGGTGGTGAAGAAAGGATCGAAGATGGAGGGCAAGTGGCGCTGCTTGATGCCGGTGCCGGTGTCCTGGATGGTCAGGCAGATACAGGGCAGGCGAGGCAGGACACCTTTCATGTTTTCCAGCGCCGGCAACTCCTCGTGCCGGCGGGTGGCCAGGGTGAGCCGACCGCCTTGGGGCATGGCATCGGCGGCGTTGAGCATGAGATTGATGACGACCTGACGGAATTCCACCACGTCCAAATAGACGGGAAGCTGGAGGGGCGCCAGATCGGTGCTGACCTGGATGCGGCGGGGAAGGATCTTGGTAACCAGTTCGACCAGGTCCTTGGCGATGTCGTTTAAGTTATGGTAAGCGCGCTCGCCGGTCTGGCCCAGGTGAAGGGCGATCATGCGCTGGACCAACTGGCTGGCCTGGAGGGAACTTTTCTTGATCAGGGACAATCCCTCGTGAAAGGGATGGGCGGGGTCGAGGGAGCTGAGAAAGGATTCGCTCAAGGAATGGATGCCGGCGATGATATTGGTGAAATCGTGCGCCATGCCCAGGGTCAAGACCGCCAGCGTCTCCTTCCAAGCGGCGGTGGAGAGGCGTTTTTCGGCGATGGTTTGGCGGGTGACGTCCAGCCAGACCACTTCGTAACCGAGCAGGAGGCCGCTTTGGGAGATGGCCGGCTGGCGATGCTCCAGGATGTAGGCCACGCGGCCGGAGACAAAGTGGCGGATGCGATAGGTGTTGGTGACGGGGGTGCCGGACTGGACGGCCCTTTTGAATTGCTGCTGCAACTCCGGGGCGTCGGACTCATGCACCAAGTCCCAGAAACGGCCCCGGTGGGTGGACCAATCGGAGGCGTCCATGCCGGTCAATTCCTTGATGTTGGGGCTTGCGAACTGCAAACTGAAATCGGGGCGCTGGCTGAAAATGACACAGGGCCAGCGGCGGGTCAGCCCCTCCAGGCGCGCCTCCGCGCGCAACAGGCGCACGAACATCTCGCGCCGCGCCGCCTCATTGTGCAAATGCTCGTCCCATATCCCCTCCTCCAAGTCCGCCAGCGGCGGCAGCATCGAACTGACGCGGGCAAAAGAGTTCTGCGGCCCGCGAGCGACCTCCAGAGTGAACCATTGCGGCGGGCGGGCCGAATCGGGCGCCAGCTTGAGATTGACGCGCTCGAAAGGGGTGACGCTCTCGCGCAGGCGCGCCAGTGAAGCCCGCCAGTCGGCGGAAAGGCCGGCCAGTGTCTCCCAAAAAGAGCAGCCCAGGAGGCTGTCGGCGGATTTTTCCAGCCAGATGCAAAGGGGTTCATTGACCGCGAGGATGCAGCCCGCGCGATCCAATGTGGCCGCGCCTCCCTCCAGCCAGGAGCGTGGCAGGAAAGAGACGGGGCCAGTCTGCGGCGCTGGAGAATTCACCGCTGGCCCGGCATTGTGAAGATCCACCTGCACGGCGTCGTCAATTTCAATTGTCCCTCAGAATATGCAGGCTGAAAGGCAACTCCACCAGAAAATAATTGTCAGGCGAAATCCACCTCACCGATGGAAAAGCCGGCCGAGATGCTCCTTGATGGCAGCCTGAGTGACCAAAGGAAGAGTGCGTTGGCCGGTCTTCCGGGAGACAGGAGGGGAAATCGGGCGCTTTTCGATGACCAGGATGCTGTCGTAGAAATGAAGTCCGTAAGTGGATTTGGTAAAATCAGAAACACCGTTTTTAGCGGCGTCTTCAAAATGCCAGGCGTGCAGGGCGTCAACGAACTTCTTGCTGTATTCGACAAAACTGCCCGGATGGCCGTAACCGCCTCCATATCCCTTCTTGTACGAAGTATGCATGTCTTCACAAACATAAATGCCGTTTGGGGAAATATGCGGGTAGAGCGCCTCGAAAGTGTTGATTTGCTGTTTCATGACATGCCCGCCGTCGTCCAGCACAATGTCCAGGCGGGGCATCTCCTGCTTCAAGCGCGAGAGGAATTGCTTGTCCGCCTGGTCGCCGATGAAGATGGCGATCTGGTCTTCTTCGAATTGTTTGCAGAGGGGGTTGAAGTCAACGCCGAATATTTTTGCTTTGGATCCAAAATAGTCCTTCCACATTTGCAGCGAACCGCCGTGATAAACGCCTATTTCCAGAAAATGAACGTCAGTTCCACGGTATTTTGAAAAGAAGCGATCGTATATTTCAAAGTAATGCATCCACTTGGTAATCAGCCGTTTCTGATTATTCTCAAAGTAGGTTAAGAGGTCGTTTGTCATTCGACACCAGCCTTTAGGTGTTTTCGATCTGAAAGTCCATTAAAAACCGATCTGCTTCCCGTTATGATTAAGAATCAGTTCTTATTTATGTGCTCTTTGCAATCCTGACTCAGTGGAAGGAACCAAGGCGGGGCTATTTGCGGTCTTTGCGCTTGCCGTTGGGCTTGCGGGGTTGGGATGGAAGGGCGGGGGGTTGGGGGCGGACCGGCTCGCGCGCGACGGGCGGATCCGGTTGGGGCGCGGGCGCAGGCTGCGCCGCAACGGGAGGGGTTTTGCGGGTGATGATTAAAAAACCGGCCAGCAGGATCCCAATAGCTATCGCGCTGACGCTGATATAGAGGCTCTTCAAGGAAGGAACGAATCGAAATTCCACGATGTGATGGCCGGGGGTTAGATAGACTCCGCGCATGATGTAATTGCAATGCAAGAGCGCGCTTTTGACGCCATCCACCCGCACGCGCCAGTCGGCCCCGAAGCGGTCGTTGAGCAGCAGAACACAGGGTGTTTTGGCGTCGGCTTCCAGCTTCACATACTTGGGATGATATTGGGTGATCTGGACGGCGCCGGCATCGGCTGTGGAGGCGGAACTGGCCGGCTCCAGGGGAGTGGCTTTGGAAATCAGGACGGTGTCCCACGGCTCGAAGTCAGCGGAGGCCAGGGTCTTGAGGACGTTGGTGTCATCGGCCGGGGTCTGCCAGGCGGAATAGAGTTTGGCCCGCGGCAGCGCGAGCGGATATTCGATGATGCCATACTGGCCTTTCTCGCCCGCGACGACGGTCTCGTCGCCAACATCGGTCAACTCGGCGACACCGGGCTTCAAGGTAATGTTGAAAAGGCCGTCAAGTTTGAAGCTGTGATGGATGGGGTCGGCGCGGGAATTCAATAATTCGGCGGAGTTGGCGGGGCTGATAACATAGCGGGTATTGGTCAGTTGCCACAGGCGCACGGCGGGGCGAAGATCGGTGCTGCGGATGTCGCCGCCGGTCAACTGGAAGTTTTCCAGGTAAAGGCGGTCCACGTCCGGGATGTGCGGCCACATCGAGAAGTCCAGGGTCTGGATGTTATGGTAGGGGAAGTCGTTTTGCAGCCAGAAAAAGTAGAGTTGGCCCATGCCCTGGGTGATGCCGCTGCCCGGTCCCCTGGGTTCGAGTTTGCCGATGACGCGGTGTTCGAAAGGTTTGTCGCGCAGGAAGTCCACGACGGCGTTGGCGGCGTATTTTTCGGAGTAGTCGTAATAACGGACCCAGGGAAAGTCGGCCCGGAAGAGGTCAACGACAATGAGGACGCCCAGGTAGGTCCAAGCCCATTTGGCGCGGGAGCCACTCCAAGCGCCGCTAAGAATGCCGGAAAGAACGACAATGGAGGCGGCCAGAAAGACGAGAAACCAGGCGGCGTGGGCAATACAGAAATCGGCGATGTGCGGGGCATCAGCGACACGCGGCGCCCATCGCGCCGGGAAGTTCTGATTTTCCAGGTATTGGATCAAGGCCTGTTTGTCGTGCCAGAGGATGACAAAGGCGACGAGGGACAAGCCGGCCAGGGCCAGGAGGAAAAAGGTCCAACGACGGTCGAAGCCGGTGACTTTGGCCCACCAGAGTTGGAGGCGGTGCGGGAGCAGTTCATCGCCGGCAGCCGTGCCGCGAAGGCAGCGGCGGTAGAGGACTTCCATGCCGTAGGCGGCCAGGATGAGCAGGGCGATATGGAAGGGGTGCATGAATTTGACCGGATTGCGGATGGTGGAGAAATAGGGCAGTTTATAGAGCAGGCCGTATAAGAATCCGTATCGTCCCCATGCGGCCAGAAGGGAGACCAGCGCGGCCAGACCCCAAAAGGCGACGGCCTGGCTTTCGGACTTGGAGTAAGGGTCCTTGCGGCAGAGGTTGGCAACGGCAAAGAGAGCGAGAAGGGAGACCATGATACCGGCGCATTCGCCGCTGCCGGAGTGACGCCAGAAGATGCCGGTTTTTCTGGTAACGGCCACGATACCAGCGGTGCGAGAGGCTCGGTCCGGAGTGTCCAGCGCGGGCAGAAATGTGTCCGGCTGCTTGAGGAGCGAGAGGGCTTGGGCGCGGATTTTGGGATCATCGCTGGCCAGCTCCGGGATGCGTGGGCTTTGGCCGATGAGGCCCCAATAAGCGCTGGAGTGGTCATTCTCGGTAATGTTGCCGCTGAGGCGGTAGCCGAAAAGGCCTGGAACGACCACTTGCAGGGTTTCCACTTTGGGCAGACTCCATTGGGTGGCGGCATCCCAGCGAGTTTTCTTGGTTTCGACGTCCTGGCCCATGGAGGCGACCCCTTCGACCTGCGTTTGCACCAGCGTCAACATGGTGTGAGTGGCGACCAGAACGGCGAAAAGGACGACCAGCGTTTGGGAGACAAAGAGGTTGAGGACTTTGCGGCCCATTGGGGCCTCGGCCGTCAAGGAGTGGAAGAGGATGAAGAGACCGACGTAAACACTGAGAATGGCGCCAACGTCGAAGCCCTCCATGACGCCCATGCCAACGGCCAGGCCGGCCAGCACGGCCCGCTCCCAGACTCTGGGGATGGATTTGGCGTGGAAGGCGGCCATGGCCAGGAAGGAGCAGCCGGCGGCAACGTTCCACTGGGCCAAACCCCAGCAGGCGATGGAGACGAAGTGGCTATCAAGCCCTGCGGCGACACCGCCCAGCAGACAGACGATGGGATTGAGATTCAACTGGCGAAAGAAGAGCCATGCGGAAAAACCCAGGAACAGAAGCGTGAGAGGGGCATAGATTTTCAAGAAGGCCACCGGAGAGACCAAGGTGGCCAGGAGCATCGTGATGTCGGGAGAAGCGGCCGGGTTCTCGCCTCCGAGCCAGGAGAGGTTGCTCCAGGTTCCGGTGAAGCGGCCGGGGAGGCGGTTGCACTCGGCATTGCGGGCACCCAAGGGGGCGTCGTTGGCAAAAAGAATCTGGTGCGGGTCCAGGCTCTTGAAGAACAAAATGAGCAGAACCGCGCCAAGCAATCCCAGCATGAGCCAGTGTTGGGAGATGGGCTTGGTGGACCCTGGAGCCGTTGAAGCAGCGCGCATAGCCATGCCGGAGGTCGAACGAACTAAGGAAACCGGGAGGGTCGCGCAATGGGCAGTATGGATGTTTTCATGGCAGAGCCTTCCTAAAAGAGGACGTGTTGACCCTTTTGCAACCGGTCGCGAAAATGAGGGAGCGCCGACGGTTCGCGCTCCTGGCTGGCGGCAACAGTGCCGACATAAAGAAATAGCCTCTCATCTTTGTAGTGCAAATCCTGACAAGTTCGGGCAATGTTGTCAAGCCCATGTCCGACAACTATTTCAGGCCAACGGGGCGGAAGTGGCTGGCGCAGAACTTGCCCGATTGCCCCAACTTTGCGCTTGTCTGGCGCCCGTCCGCCGGTAAATTGGCCTCGCTTGGAACTTAAACTGGAACTTGCGAGCGAGTTTTCCCGCCATGAACTTCGGCTTCTGGAATTTCTACCCGTCCTTTAACAAGAACCGGATGTTCACCCAGGTCATTCACACGCAGGGGCACGATTGGGCCTACACGTCGCGGCTGCTGGGCCAGGCCTTGCAGTCCATGGGTCACCAAGTGGCCACGCTGGACATGAAGCCTTTGAAGTGGTTCGACAAGGTCTTTTTTCTTGATTACCCCACGCGCTGCAACCGCTACTTTCGCGCCTTGCTGCGGGCCGGGCATCCGGACATGAACCTCATTGTCTGCGAGGCGGCCATTGTGCGGCCCTCCAACTACGACCCCAAGGTGCATCAGCTATTTCGGAGGGTGGTGACCCGAAACAAGGATTTGTGGGCGAAGGACCCCTCCAAATACGTGCTCTACCATTACCCGTGCCCGCGGGAGCCGCCGATGGAGGCGCTTGCTTTTGACCGGCGAAAACTCTGCTGCATGATCCAAAGTTACATGGTGCGGGACAAGCCGACCGAATTGTATTCCGAGCGCGTGCGGGCCGTCCGATGGTTTGAGGCCAACGCGCCGCGGGAATTCGATTTGATCGGCACGGAGTGGGACCATCTTTTGTTGCCGGGCCGCCTTTCGTTTTTGAATTTCCTCCTGCGCGCCGTCTATCGGAAAGTGCGGCTGTTTGATAGGATCAAGTTCCACCGTTTCCCCTCGTTCATCGGCCCCACCGTCAAGAGCCTGCAGCAGACGTTGATGGACTACCGTTTCTCCTTCGCCTATGAGACGTCGGTGGAGAAGGATTGGATATCGGAGAAGCTCTTTGATCGTTTCTTTGCCGGTTGCGTGCCGATATACTACGGGGCGCCCAACGTGACAGACTACGTTCCGGCGAACACTTTCATTGACAAGCGCGATTTCACTTACGAGCAATTGTATCATTACATCTCGAAAATGCCCGAACGCGACTACAACGGCTATCTGGAAGCCGCCCAGGGGTATCTGCGCAGCGCGGCGATGCGTCCCTTCACGCCCGAGGGTTACGTGGAGATGTTCATCCGGAATTTCGCGTGACGCGCCGATGAACCGATACCGGCGGGCAGCCGACAGGGGAAACGATTTTTGACCCTCAGCCCTCCCGCCATGGCTCAAAGCCAAGAGGAACATGGGGGTTGCGCCCAAAGTCAACCGCGCGAGTCCGCCGCGAACGATGATGGAGAGGATTGCCCAACCGGCTCGGGACGATCTTTCAATCGCTGGCGTTCCAGGTTCTGATTGGCGCGGGCGACCACGTCTTTGGTGGCGGCGCGGATTTGGGAAAGGGTATCAGGCTTCAATTCCGAGGCCCCGGAACCTGCAACGCCGCGCCGGAAAAGCCGGCTGCCTACATTGAGATCCCCGGCTTCCATCGCCTGGAGCTTGCCGAATCGCATGTTGGATTCGGCCCGTTGGACGATGGCCGGGGTGTGGGGGATGCCCAGCCAGCGCAGGGTGTCGTCGAGAACGGCGGCCGGCTCGCGCAGAAGCTCCTCATAACAGACCAGATAAACGCTCACGCCGCTCTCGAGCGCATCGAGGTAGCTGGTGACATGCTCCGTCCAGGTTGGAAGGTATTCGAGGCAAAAAAGATCAATGTCGCCCGCGGAATTGCTGCAGATGTATTTTTCCCACAGGGAGAAGTGAAACAGGGAAACCAAGACGTCCTCGGGGGTGCGAAAGAGATAAAGGTAGCGGCATTGGCGCACACCGGGATCACCGCCGATGCGCACCTGCAACATGGAAATCATATCATGCGTCTTGATCAAATAGCCGGCCCCCTCCGCCCTGGCCGCGCGCGGGTGAATCAAATCGTTGTAATAATCGGGAACAACCCGGGCGGGCCGGGCCAGCTCGGTTTTCGTTTCGACGCCTTGATTTTGCAGAAGGACATCGGACAGCAAGTAGCGCATCCAGGTATTGCCGGAGCGGGGGTAGGAGCAGACAAAGGTGACGCGAGTGTGGTCGTGAACGAAGCGGGCCAGTTTGCGATTGTTAAAGCGTTGATTGAACGCCCGCCGGGCCAAAGCCCAACTTTTGCCCAGCAGGCGGGGAAACTGCACGAGGGTGCTCGGACGGGACAGGAGCCGGAGCGTCAGGCCAGCGCCCCGGCAAAGAATTTGGGCGAATTGCGCGGCTGTGGGGGGTTTCGCATTCGCCGGCTTGGTGTTTTTCACGATAGGACCTTGCATGGCATAGATATGTCTGTCAGGCAATACCTTACAAATTGAGCGCCGGGTGTCAAACCCTTTCGCAAAGTTTTTTTGTGCGTTCACGGCTCCCGGCGGGTGCTATAAAGGCGGAATGACAGAGAGAAGAAACTGGCATCACCGCCAGCCGCATGGTAAAGGAAGAATATGAAGACGATCCACGCAGTCTATGAAAGCGGCGTGTTCCGGCCGCTGGAAAGAGTCGATCTGCCGGAACGCACCGAAGTGGAGTTTGAGCCGCGCCCGGTCGCGCAACTTGCGGATCAAAACAGTCATCTGGAAGGCATTTACGCCGTATTATGCGAACGTTACGAGTCCGGCGAACACGACGTGGCTGCCCGCCACCATGAACACCAGCCATGACCGTCTTTCTGGACACCGTTGGCCTATTGGCCGTCTGGGATGAAAGCGATCAATGGCAGACTGTAACGGCCTTGTTTGCAGGCGGGTTTGCGCGTAGCCTGCCGCAATGCGGAAAGCCGACCAGATCGAGTTGCCGGACGGAACGCGGGCGGCCATTTTATACGAGGACCGATCCGTGCTGGCCATAGACAAACCGGCGGGCTGGATGCTCGCGCCGGAAAGTTGGGCCAAGACCAGCCGCAATCTGCAACGCGCCCTCATGCTCTCGGTTCAGGCACGCGAACATTGGGCCCGTTCCCGCAACTTGCGCTACGTGCGGTTTGTCCATCGCCTTGACGCGGAGACCAGCGGCGTTTTGCTGCTGGCCAAAACACCCGGCGCGCTGAGCGTATTGAGCCGGCTTTTTGAAACCCGGCAGGTGCGCAAAAAATATCTCGCCGTCGTGCGGGGTCATCCGCCGCAAGGCAAATGGATTTGCCGGCTGAAAATCGCCCCCGCGCCGGACGCCCCGGGCCGAATGCAGGCCGATGCAGCCGGCGGCAAACAAGCCGAGACGGCATTTGCGGTTTTGCGGCAGGGGCGGCAAAGCGCGCTGGTCGAGGCCGTGCCCGTGACCGGCCGGACGCACCAAATCCGCGTTCATCTGGCCGCCAGCGGTCATCCCGTTCTTGGAGACGCACTCTACGGCGAGAAAGGACCGGTGCTGGCCTTGCGGGCGGTGGAGATTGCCTATCTTGACCCGTTTCAAAGGCGCCCCGTGCGCATCCATGCGCCGACGGAGGAGTTCCTGCGGCAGCACCATTTTGAAGATTTTCGCAAGCCAGTTGACATTTCTTGAATGTGATTGGACAATGCGTTGATCGGTTATTGCGGTGAACCTTCGGCCAAGATTGTCAGGTGTAGTCTGTTGTCGAACGCGCGGGCTGTGAGGATTCCCGCGTGAACCTACATGCAAGGAGCGCAAAATCCTGTATGAGCGGTGACTTATTGAAAATCGAATTGGCGCGGATTATTGAAACAATCAAGGCATCCCTCTATGCAGGCTGAACAACAACTAAAAGCTTCGCTGAAGGAACTGAACGATGTGAAGGCGGCGCTGGACGAGCACGCGATCGTGGCCATCACCGACCCGCAGGGGATAATCACCTACGTCAACGACAAGTTTTGCGCGATTTCGAAATACTCGCGGCAGGAGTTGCTCGGCCAGGATCATCGCATCGTCAATTCGGGGTATCACTCGAAGGAATTCATGCGGGATTTGTGGACGACCATACAAGAGGGCAAAGTCTGGAAGGGCCAATTCAGGAACAAGGCCAAGGACGGTTCGTTTTATTGGGTGGACGCGACCATTGTGCCGTTCCTGGACGAGCACGGCCAGCCGCGTCAATACGTGGCCATCCGCACCGACATCACCCAGTTGAGAGCGGCGGAGGAGAGAATCCGCCAACTGAATGTCGAACTGGAGCAGCGGGTCAAGGAGCGCACCGCCGAATTGGAGGCTTTTTCCTATTCGGTCTCGCACGACCTGCGCGCGCCGGCGCGGGTGATCAGCGGGCTGGCCCGCATGATAGAGGAGGATTTTGCCGCGCAACTCCCGCCGGCTGTGCTGGAGAAACTGGAGCGCATCGGCCAGAACGCGATCAAGATGGGGCAATTGATTGACGGGCTGCTGGCTTTATCGCGGTTGAGCCGGCAAGCGATCAACAAACAAAGGGTGTCACCGCTGAAAATGGTCAACCAGGCGCTGGAGGAACTTCAGGCCGAACAAGCCAACCGGCGGGTGAAGATAGCGGTGGCCGATCTGCCCGATTGCCAGGCCGACCCGACGTTGTTGCAGCAGGTCTTTACGAATCTGCTTTCCAACGCGCTGAAGTACTCGCGGCAACGCGACCCGGCCGTCATCGAAATCGGCGCATTCAACGAGAAAGACCGGTGCGTTTATTTCATCAAGGACAACGGGGTCGGTTTCGACATGCAATACACGCCCAAGCTCTTTGGCGTATTCCAACGGTTCCACCGCGCCGATCAATTTGAGGGCACGGGCGTCGGCCTGGCCATCGTGCAACGCATCCTGCACCGGCACGGTGGGCGCGTTTGGGGGAAGGCGGAACCGGAAAAGGGCGCGACATTTTATTTCACGCTGGAAGGCGGCAAATAATCTGCATGGAAAGGGAACTGAAACTAGTGCAAAACCGTTAAACCCGTGATTCCCGCTTTCCAACGTGGCGCGTTTTGTTACGCTTGGCCGCGATGCGGATGTTTTGTTTGCTCGGCTTGCTGGCCTGTCTGGACACAGATCTGTGGGCGGCGGAAATTGTCTTTGATTTCGGCCGCGACACCCCCGGCCAGGTCCCGCCCGGCTTTGCCAGCCTTGTGACCGGAACGGGAAAGGCCGCGAATTGGAAAGTGATGATGGAGGAAGTGCCGCCCGTGCTGACGCCGCTCTCGGACAAGGCCCGCCAAACCGTCGCCACGCATTCGGTGCTGGGAGTCAAATCGCCGGACCCGGCCGGGGACCATTATCCGTTGCTGTTGTACACGAACGAACTGCTTTCCGATTTCACATTCACGACGCGATTCAAGATCCAGGGCGGGAGCGGGGAGCCGATGGCGGGGGTGGTCTATCGCGCGCAGGACCAGAACAATTATTACGTGGTGCGGGCCAGCACGGAGGGCAATCTGCTCTGGTATCGGGTGGTCGGCGGCAAGTCCTACGAGACGCTTGGAATCGGGATTAAAATCCCGGTGCCGATGAAGATTTGGCAGGAATTGCGCATCGAGTGTTCGGGCAGCCAGACGCGATGTTTTTTGGACGGAAAATTGGTCATTCCTCCCGCGCCAGCCGGGGCGGCCACCGAGGCGCCGGCGATCAACGACACGACCTTCTCCAGCGGCAAGATCGGATTCTGGTGCAAAGGGGACACCGAATGCTGTTTTTTTGAGGCCCGGGTCCATTACACGCCCAAGACGCCTTTTGCGCAAACATTGGTGGAGAACATCAAGAAGGAATATCCGCGCCTGCTGGCGTTGAAGATCTATGCCAACAAGCAACCCGGCCCGCCGCTGATCGTGGGCGACGTGGATTCGGCCGAGTTGGGGAAGCCGGGGGCCACGTACGAGGAGGACGTGCTCCAGCGCGGCTCGATTTATTACCTCAAAACCCGGCATTGGGTGGAAGTGACGATGCCGTTGCGCGACCGCAACGGAGAGGTGACGGCGGCGATGAAAACGCGAATGGACACCTTCCCCGGCGAGACCCAGGACACGGCGGTGGCGCGGGCGTTGATTGTCAAGAAAGCCATCGAGAAGCGGATGTCGGCCTTTGAAGACATCGGCCAATGAGCCGGCGTCAATTTGATCGCCGAACCGAAAGGGTCACCGCTCTGGCCGGGAGAGAAGCGAGACAACGGAGCCGGCGGGCAGTTTTGAGGCGGTCTGGGCGAAAACAGCGGGACGCCAGGGGTCCAGTGTAAAGCGGAGGCGGTTGGCGTAACCCAGATAGGTTTCGGAGCGCAAGTCATAGAGATGGGCGAGGCGGGGCAAAGCGACATCGAGCCGGAGCGGCTTTTCCAACGATTCGTTGCCTCCGGCCTGCTTGAGAGACTCGCTCATCGCGTATTCGACGTTGCGTTCAAAGGCGAGCAGGCGGCCATACGGCGCTCGAAAACGAAAGACGCGAACCCGCGCGTCGGCAGGCAGGGAGATCGCCGGAGGCATCAGCCGCAGCCGGGCGGCCAGCCACGCGGCCAGGTTCGGGCTGGCGGCCGGCGGACTTGGCGCCAAGCGTTCCACCGCGTAACGTGCGGCGTCGCCCTTGAACCCGTCCGGGCCGGCAAACAGATTGTCCGAGGCGGCGGGCCGGAGTTTGCCATGTTGGTCAAACAGGCCCGGAAAGCCGTCAAAGAGCAGAACGTGGGAGGGCGCATTGGCCTTGGTGGCGGCGGGAAGGGCGAAACGGCGCATCTGTTGAATTTCCTTCCCGGATAGGGCCCAGGAAGAGGGAAGAATCAGGGCCGCGCCGGCGCCGTCGGGCAGTTGGCCGGATTCGATTTGCTCGCTGGAGATGAACCGGGGGCTGTAACCCAAGTCCTGAAGAGCTTTGAGCCAGCCATCCCGCGCCTGGGCCATCTGATTATGCTCCGCTTCAAAGCTGGAGAAACGACGGAGCCAAGTGGCGCCATCAACTCGCGACTCAAGCAACCAATCCACCTGAATGCTGGGCTGCGAGTAGTGAAGAAAAATGGGATCGCGTTCCGGTTGGGCGCGGAGAAAAAGCCGGGCCAGCGGCGAGGTCATCTTGGCCAAGGCGGGCGCCAGCGCCCTGGCTTTGGCCGTCAACGGATAGGCGGGATCGTTGCAATTGACGCAATCCTCGCTCCACCAGACAATGCACCCGCGGTCTCCCTCCAGGAGCAAATGCCACAGACGGCGGGCGGCGTGCCCGGCGTCGCTTTCAAAGACGGTCGTCACGATCGGCCGTCCGGGCATGAAGGAGCCGAATATCTCGCGCGCGCAGGCGATGTCGTAAGGCTCCACCCAATCCAGCGCTTGGGAAAGGCGCCAGAGATCATAACCGCCGAAGGCATTGGGCATTTGCGTGCCCTCGATGCCCACCGGAGTCAGCGGGTCAACGCCGTGGACGGCGCGGCGGAGATCGTCCAGAACGTCCGCCAGCGACCCGTCCATGTAGGAGCGAAAATCGGCCCAGGGTGAAAAGTTCCAGCGGGTGGGAGATTGCCGGGCGGTCAAGGGATCGAATTTGAGCGCCTCCAATTGTTGCCAGTCCGGCTGGCCGCGCGGGAGGGCCTGGCCGCCAGCCATCCGGTTCTTGATTTCATCGGTGGTGAAGGGCGTCACGTCATCCCAACCGGCAAAACGGGTTTCCCACTCAGCGTTGAGCGCGGCCACATCGGCGTATTGCCTCTTGAGCCACTGGCGGAATCCGGCCAGGGCGACGGGACTGAAATCGTAATCGAACGGGTTGGCGGAATAGGTCACGGAGAGTTCGTCGCGCAAATTGAAGGCCAGCGGCTGGTTGGGGCCATTGCGGGCCGCCAGGCGGCGGACTTGCTCGCTCGCCCACTGGCGCCACTGCGGATCGTCCAGGCTGGGATCGCGCGCCAGCGCGGAAAGCGGGCGTCCGGTTTTGCTCCAGGTGGTCACGAATTGGTCCCAGTCCCGCACAGGGGAATTGAACTTGAGGCAGAGACCGTGGTTGACCATGTTCTCGACGTAGTAGGCAAAATGATTTTGCAACAGCGGCCCGGGGTCGGCGTCGTCGTAAACCATGGCGGTGTTGACGCCCATTTCACGCAACCGCTGAAAAAAAAGCGGCCATTTATCGGGCTGCCGGCCCGCGCTGTCGCCTATCCACATGATGGTGTGATATTCCGACCAGGGCCGGACTTGCGCGCCGGCAGCGAGAGCGCAAGCCAGGAGTCCAAGCAAGGGCAACGTCGAAATGGGAAGAATTCTCTTCACAACGTGCGCACACCGGCGCAAGCCGGGCTGTCTTCAGGCGGGCTTGAGCCTTTTGCGCACTTCCTCGAGGATGCGGGCGCTGGTCTGCTCCGGGGTCATGGCCGAATTGTCAATAACAACGGCGCCCAAGGGGATCATCAGCGGGGCGGAGGCGCGCTGGCTGTCGCGCTCATCGCGGGCGGCCAGGTTCTCCCGCAGGCCCTCGGCGGCCCGGCGTTTGGCGCGCTCGTTCAGGCTGGCGTCGAGGTAGAACTTGAAATCGGTCTCCGGGAAGACGTTGGTGCCGATGTCCCGGCCCTCCATGACCAGATCGCCAAAGCGCAGGCACTCGCGCTGGCGCCGCTTCATCCATTGGCGCACCTGGGGCACGGCGGCCACGTGCGGCACGGCCTCGCTCACCGCGGCGGTGCGGATTTCCTTCTCCGGATAGTAGCCTTCAACCAACAGGCGCACCTTGCGGTCAACGCACTCCAGCGTCGTCTTCCAGCGCCGGCACAAGGCGGCGACGGCCTTGGGATCATGCACGTCAACTTCCCTGACCTGGCAATGCCAGGCCAGCGCGCGGTACATGGCGCCGGTGTCAACATAAATAAATCCCAGCGCCCGCGCCACCAGGCGGGCATTGGTGCTTTTGCCGCTGGCGCTGGTGCCGTCAATGGCGATGACGATGTGCGGCTGGTTCAATGGCTCCTTAGTCGGCAAAGAGTTCCTCCTCCCGCAACGGGCGGCCGGTGCGCGCGTCCAGGATGGCCGCGCCGAGGCCGGCGGGGCCGCGGCCCGCCAGCTTTTGGAAGAAGTTTGGAAACGTTTTCTTCACGCAAGAGGGATTGTTGATGCGAATGCCGGGGATTTTCAATCCCAGGATGGCAAAACACATCGCCATGCGATGATCGTTGTAGGTCTGGATCTCCGCCCCGTGCATCGCTCCCCCGGCGGGAAAGACGGTCAGTTCATCCCCCTGCTCGATGACGCGGACGCCGCATTTGGTCAATTCCGTCCGCAACGCCGCCACGCGCTCGCACTCCTGCACGCGCAGGCGCTCCAAGTCGGTGAATTTTGCCGCGCCGACGCCCAAGGGCGCCACGACAATCGCAGTCATGATGCTGTCTCCCAGTTGCCCGCGGCGCGAAATCCGGGCGGGCAGCGGCAAAAACCGGGGAAAGGCGGCGTCAATTTGCCAGTCCGAATCGGGGAACGCGGCCACGGTGATGCGGGAAGGCGGCTGCAAAATCCAGTTGGCCGCGAAAAAATAACTCGCGCTGGAGGCGTCGGCCTCGATGCGGAACTCTCCGCCGCGCGCGGGGAAAGCGGCGATGAGTTGCCGGCTCATGGCGACATAGGGCGCCTCTTCCGCCGATTCGCCGGCCACTTCAACTTTCCACTCCCCGGCGGCGGCGCAGAGCAAAAGAGCGGACGCGAATTGCGAACTTTCGCCGATGTCCACGCGGCAGGCCGCCGCTCGCGGCCCCGCCCCGGTAATATCGGCCGGCAGCCGGTCATTGGCCGATTGAACCCCGTAGCCCAAGGCGCGCAGAGCGCCAAAGAGGGCGGCCTGGGGACGTTGGTGCATGCGCTCGGTGCCGCGAAGCCGGAAAACGCCGCGTCCCAGGCAGACCAGCGCCGCCAGAAACCGCGCCGCCGTTCCCGCGTTTCCGACAAAGAGTTCCAACGGCTTTTCCGCCGTGCCGCCGTTGGGGATGTGTCCACCCAAACCGCGGATTTGGAGGGTGCGGTTGCAGGACTCGGACTCGTCGGGCGCGAGGCTGATTTCAAACCCCAGTTGTCGCAAGGCCGCCGTCATGACCTGGGTGTCCTCGCTCCACAGAGCGCCGCGCAAGGTGACCCTGCCGCCGGAAAGCGCCGCCAGAATGAGGGTGCGATTGGTGATGCTTTTGGAGCCAGGCACGCTGATCACCGCCGAGACCGGCGAACGCAATGGCATGATTTCAATGAGATCGGGCAGTGGCATGATCTGTCAACAATTCATTCTGACGAGGCGGCCGGTGAATGCGCCCGCCAACCGTCCCGCCGCTCCTTGGCGTGGGCGAAAAATTCCTCAATCGCCCCGGCGTCCCCGCGCTCCAGCGCCAGTTGAAACTCCTGCAAGTCCTCGATGAACACTCCCAGGACACGCCCCAGGTTCCGGCCGTTGGCCAGCGCGATGTCCCGCCACATCTCCGGCGAACCGGAGGCGATGCGCGTGGTGTCCCGAAACCCGTTGGCGCAGACCAGCTGCTGCTCCTTGGGATGCACCGGGCTTAAAACATAATTGACCAACCCCGCCGCCACGACGTGCGGCAGATGGCTCGAACGGCTGACCAGATCGTCGTGCGCCTCCGCGTTGAGCCGGACAGGCCACCCCCCAACGGCCCGCCAGAATTCCTCGATGCCGGCGATGGCTCCGGGCGAGGAATACCGGCCCGGAGTGACCAGGCAAACGGCCTCTTCAAACAAGTCCGCCCGCGCCGCCCCCACGCCCGTCTTCTCCGACCCGGCCATCGGATGGCTGCCGACAAATTCCGCCCCCGCCTGCCGCACTATCGGTTCCAGTTCCCTGACCACCGAACCCTTGACACTGCCCACGTCGGTCACGACCGCCCCCGGCGCCAGAAAAGGGCGCATGGCGGCCGCCAGCGCGGCCATTTGGGAGAGCGGCGTGCAGAGAATGACCAATTGCGCCCCTTGCACCGCTTCCCGGAGGTCTTTGGTGATCACGCCCGCGATCTCCAGCTTCCGGCATTCGGCCAGAGAGGCGTCGCGCCGGACGCAAGCGCGGACGCCGGTGGCCCATTGCCGCCGCTTAAGGGCCAGGGCCAGCGAGCCTCCCAGCAACCCGGCCCCGATAATGCTGATATTCTGCCAGCGCATGTTGAATGGGCACAGGCTACCGATTCGGCGGCGCAAGTCGAACGGAATCTTGGCAAAACTTGCCGGGCAAGTGTAAGAGTGCCCGACGTTTGCCTGGGATTTGTTTAAGTTGCTGTATTCAAGCTATTTAAGCGTGATCGCACAAAAATGACGTCGGAAAATCTTACATTCCCCCAAGTCCACCCTGGTTTTGAAGCGAACACAACCTGTTAAGAATGAACATGTAACAACAAATTGGCCAAAGTGGCTGGGGTTGGCATGGGTATAGCTTATACATAAGATGAGACATGAATGTACTCAAGTGCCAATAAACCAGTTATGAAAATGAACGCCCGTATTTTAGCAGCTTTATGCGCCGCGTCGGCTTCGCTCCTCGGTGTTGTCGGTTCCGCCAACGCCCAGCCGACACCACCCTATCCATTTTATCCTTTTCCCAGCGGAAGTTATGGAGTGCCCGTATCCACTGGTGAAGAGCTCTACGCCAGCGGGGGAGACGTGGATGTAACCTATCTGGGATGGCAAGGAGCCTCTTATGACGAATATCTTTTTGTCGCCACGCCGTCCAATCCGCTCGGTCATGTCATAGGCGACGACTTTTTCGAGAATCACAGCACTCCGGCGGGCACAACCATTGACTTGGGCAGTTATGCGGCCGGGACGGAAATTGAGTTCGGCATTTATGTCTTGAACACCGGGAACACATGGTTTGACGGTCCCGGCAGCCGGAATGCGGACGGCGTTGTGCATGCTTACATGCTGAACAACTACGAGGGCCAGTCGGGCTTGACGTACGTCGGATTTGAAGACTTGGCCTATCCTGGCGGGGACTTCAACTACATGGACGAAGTCTATACCTTTGAAGGCGCCGCAGCCTCACCCACCCCTCCGGCGGTGCCGGACATGCCCGGCACCTTTGCGTTGATGGGCGTTGGGTTGAGCGGCCTGGCCGCTTTTGGACGCCGCGTGCGGAAGTGACCTCTGCAGTTCGGCGGACCCAGCATGACACCGGTTCAGAGAAGCCGGTGTCATGCTGTTTTTGCGGCATGGCGTTGGATTTGAAGTCTGGGACACGCTTTCAAGGCTGTTGCAGCTTGCGGGCGTTCTGATCGCGGCCGTTCTGGTGCAGGACCAACCCGGTCACGCGCCCCTGACTGTCTTTGACAAAGGTGATTTGGGCCTCAACGGCCTTGTAGAAAAACTCCGTTTCGGATTCTGGAAAAATCTGGAGATAGGATTGGCCGGTGAGTTGAGCCATCAAGCGGTCACTTTCACGGCGGAGGCTGAAAAAAACTCCGGGCGCCAGTTCGTAGCGGCCGACATAGCGGTCGAGGACCTGCGGACTCAAGGCAACGGCGACGCGGTCCTTGGCCGGCTCAACGCGGGCCAACGGATACGCCGGATTAAGGAAATGAAAGCCGAGGTCGTCAATGGACTTGGCGGAGTTGGCCAGCACCACGACAGCCCGTTTCTTCTGTGGATCGAAGCCGATGAAGGAATGATAGCCGCCGGTGCCGCCGTTATGCCAGACCAGCGCGGCGCCGTACTTTTTGGAAATATGCCAGCACAATCCGATGTCCATGTCCGGCGAGCCGGCGGGATGGCGGGCTTGATGGGTCAATTGCATTGCCGCGCCGAGATTGGATTTCGGCGGATTGAGATTGGCGGCCAGGAATTTGAGCAAGTCCTTGGCGGTCGAGCGCAGAGCGCCGGCGCCTGCAAGCGTCGGGATATCCCAATTGGCGACGGGTTGTCCGGCGGAGTTGTGGCCCGTGGCCAGGCGGGCTTTCAAGGCAGGCGAAAGAGTGATTTGGGTGTTGGTCATGCCAAGGGGGCGGCAGATGCGCCGGAGCACCAGGGCTTCGTAATTGGTCCCGGCCTTCAAGGCGAGAATATGTCCCAAGAGTCCTGCTCCGAGGTTGGAGTATTCGTATTCGGCCCCGATATCGCGGGCCAAGGCATAGTGCGAGAGGAAGTCGTACATTTGCCGCACTGTGTAATCGGCATAGGGATTTTCAGGGTCCTTGGGCGCGAAATTGTCCGGCATCCGCGGCAGGCCCGAGGTGTGAGTGGCCAGATCGAGCAGCGTGATGGTGCGACCGTTGCGCTCAGGCACCTTGACGGATTTGGGCAGGTATTTTGAAACCGGATCGTCCAGCTTGATTTTCCCTCGCCCGGCCATGTCGGCGAGGAGCAAGGCGGTAAACACTTTGGTGGCCGAACCGATCTCAAAGACCGTGTCACCGTCGGCCGCGCCCTCATTGGGGCGGCCAAAGTTTCCGGCGCTGATGATTCGTGATCCGGTTTCATCGAGGATTCCCACCACAATGCCGGGGATGGGTCCGGCGGGGCCGACTCGTTGGCGCAGCGCGGCTTTGATTTCCGAGTCGCCGGGCGGCGCCGACGGTTGCGCAGGCGGACCTGAGCCGGCAGCCAAAGAGACGACGGCGCCTGCAACGGCGACAGTTTTGAATTTTTGCGATGCCATAGTTTTCAGATTTGCTTCAATCGCACAAATGCCAACGCAAGGTTGTCACCCTTTTGTTGCCTTTGCATCCATTTTTATCCATTTTGAGAGCGATGCCGGAGAGAAGTCAGGGAAGCGCGATCAGATCTGACCATGGCATCAATTGTGCTGCGATTTGCGCTGTGAAAGTGATTCAGGCCAATTGCCGGATGCAATTCACGGCCAATGATGTGGATTTTATCGTCGCGGTGCTGGGGAAAAAGCAGGGAGCGGCCGAATCACTGGTGTCCCTTTTGGCGGACCCCGAGACACGCGATCTGATTCTGGATGACGATCTGCTGTTCCGCGCCCTGCTGGAGCAAGGGGGCTGTCTTCGGGTCTCCCCGCACCTGTACTTTTACGTCCTGGTGCGGCAAGTCTTGCGGCGGTCCGGGCTGGAGGACCGGCAGGTGGCCGATTACGTGGCGGAGTTGCTGACGGAGTTTTCGCGTGAGGAACGCGCGCGCGGCGCGGCGGCGGACCAGTCAATGCGGCTGGATTATTTTTTCGACATGCTGGCGGCGCTCGAAAAAGCGGACGATCGCACCGCCTTCTGGATTCGCGCGCACATCGGCAATCATTCGCTTTTTTTGTCCGGCGTTTTTCCGGAGCACATCCGCCATCGTTGCGAGCGCCGGGGAGCGCCCGGGTTGCGGTATTACGAGGATTTGGGACGCGCTAACTACCGCGTGGCCAGCGCTCATCGCCTGGCCGCGCGGTACGATTTGGCCGCGGTGTTCGACACGCTCTCGGAGCGATTCGAGCGGACGCGCCTGGCGTTGAACGACCTGGCCGAACGGGTCTTCTGCCTGGGCGACGTGGAAATGCCGGCGCTGCTCAAGGGTTGAGAGCGACAGGCAAACCCAGGTTGCGCAGCGCCGGAATGGTTTTTTTCGGTGTCTCATGCACCAAGGCGCGCCAGCCCCGGTCCAAGCCCGCCTGGACGTTTTCGGCCCGGTCATCCAGATAGAGAATCGCCCCGCCCGTCCGGCCCGCCATGCGTTCGAGGGCGGCATAGATTTTCGAATCGGGCTTGCGATCTCCCTGTTCATAGGAAAGAACGTAACCGTCAAAATGGGCGAAGAACGGATAGCGCCGGCGGATGTGGGCGATGGCAATGTCATTGGTGTTGGAAAAGATGTAAGTCGGGATGCCACCGGCCCGCAGCGCCGCCTGCATCGCGATCATGGGTTTAATCTCCCAGAAAATGTCAGCGAAGGCTGCGTAGAAATCGTTCAGCGTGCCTGAAAAGCCGCAGGCTGAACAAACTTCGACGGCGAATTGCTCGTTGGTCATCAAGCCGGACTCGAAGCGGGTGGCCAGCGGCGAACTTTCCATCAATTGGCGCGCCTGACCGAGCGTGACCGTGCCGCGGCTGGAGATTTTGCGGGCGGCGATTTCGTAATCGAAATCCAGCAGGACCTTGCCGAGATCAAAAACAACCACCGATGGAACATTGGTGTACATTGCACTTTGTTGGGTAGCTTCTCCTAATCTTAATCCTAATCTTAATCTTAATCTCCTCATTCGGATTAGGATTAGGATTAGGAATAATGAAACTCATGGTGTCAGTTCGCGACGTCCTTCCAGCGCGCGGCTCAGGGTCACTTCGTCGGCGAATTCCAGGCCGCTGCCGGCCGGCAGACCGTGGGCCAGGCGCGAGATTTTCGCGCCCTTGCCGGCCAGACGCCGGGCCAAATAAAAACTGGTGGCGTCACCCTCGACGTCGGTGCTCAAGGCCACGATCACTTCGGTCACGCCGCCGTCCAGGCGCGACTCCAGTTGGGCAATGCGCAGGTCCTCCGGCTCCACGCCGTTGAGCGGGGAGATTCTGCCGCCCAGAACGTGATAACGGCCGCGGAAGGCGCCGGCCTTTTCCAGGGCGAAAACATCCACGGCGCGTTCGACGACGCACAAGAGGGCGGGGTCCCGGCGCGGGTCCTGGCAGAGGGCGCAAGGCTCCGTCTCGGTCAGCGCGCCGCAAATGGAGCAGAGGCGGATTTTTTCGCGGGCATGGACCAGAGTTTGGGCCAGACGGCGGACGTCGTCGGCCTGGCTCTGCACCAGGTGCAAGGCCAGGCGCTCGGCGGAACGGGGGCCGATGCCCGGCAGGCGGCCGAGGGCCTCGCTCAACGCGGTGATGGCTTCGGGCATCGGCACGGCATCAGGTCAATCCGGGCAAACCCAGGCCCTGGGTGGCCTTGCCCATTTCGTCAGAGGAAATTTGGCGGGCTTGCTCCAAGGCCGAGTTGGCCGCCGTGAGCACCAAGTCCTCCAGCAATTGCGCCTCGGCCGGGTTGATGGCCTGGGGATTGATCTTGATGGAAGCGATGGAGCCGTCGCACCGGGCGAGCACCTTGACGGCGCCGCCGCCACTGGTGGCTTCGACGGTGCGGGCGGCCAATTGGGCCTGAATTTGTTCCATTTGCTGCCGCATGCGGGCGGCCTGTTTGACGAGTTTTCCAATGCTGGACATGGCTTGTTGCGGGTTGGGGGTTCAGGAGCGGACTTCGGCGATCTGGCCTTTGAAAATCTCCAGCGCCTTCTGAATGAGCGGGTCGTTCTTGAAATCCTCCGCCGGCGTTCGCGCCGGTTCCGGGCCGGGCCGGACCGGTTCGGAGGCGGCGGGAGCCGCGGCGTCCGATTGGCGCGGCGGCGCGTCGGCCTGGACAAATTTGACCTGGGCGTTGGGATGGCCCAACTCGGCCAGCTTGGTCCGCACCAGCGCCACATTGCGGACATTGTCCACCAGCGGCAAATGATCGGCGAACTCGGGATCGAACCCGATCGTAAGCACATTTTTGTCGAATGAGACCGGATGGGCCTCCAGGAAATAAGTCTTGACAAACGGGCTGGCCCGCCCCACCGCCTCCTTCAGGGCCTCCCAAAGGCCGGGCAGGCCGGCGGCCTCCGGCGGCGCGGACAGAGCCTGCGCGACCGCGGGCGGCGCGCTCGCGGCGGGCGCGGCGGGCGGGACGGCAACGGCGGCCGGACGCGGCGCGGGGGGAGCGCCGGCGCGCAGTTCTTGAAGCTGCTTGAGCACGGTGTCAATGCTGACGGCGTCGCGCGCCTCGATCATTTTGAGCAGGGCGACCTCGACGAGGATTTTTTTCGAGGCGGTGTCGCGCAGGCGGCCCTCGCAATCGGTCAGCACCTCCAGCACGCGGATCAGGGCGTCAGGGCGGAGGCGGGGGGATTGCTCCCGGAGGGCGGCCGCCTCGGCTTCGGAGGCCTCGACCAGGGCCAAGTCGCCGTGGGAGACTTGAAAGATAAGCAGGTTGCGGAAATGCCCCAGAAGCTCTGAGACCAGCCGGCCGATGTCCTTGCCCTGTTGGGCCAGATCGTTGAGCAGGCGGAGGGCTTTTTCGGTTTCGCCCCCGAGCACCGCCGCGGCCAGGGCCAGAATCTGGCTGCGGGCGGCCAGGCCGAACATGGAGAGGACGTCCGGCTCGGTGATTTCCTTGCCGCAAAAGCTGATCAACTGGTCCAGGGTGGATTGGGCGTCGCGCATGCCGCCATCGGCCCCGCGGGCGATGGCGTGGAGGGCCGCTTCGTCAATCCGGACGTCTTCCCGCCGGGCGATGTCGGAGAGATGCTGGACGATGAGGGCGGAGGGAATGCGGCGCAGGTCGAAGCGCTGGCAGCGGGAGAGGATGGTCGGAAGGACTTTGTCCGGCTCGGTGGTGGCAAACATGAATTTGACGTGAGGGGGCGGCTCCTCCAGGGTTTTGAGCAGGGCGTTGAAGGCCTCCTTGGTCAGCATGTGGACTTCGTCAATAATATAAATCTTGAAACGGGAGGAGGAGGGGACGAATTTGACCGTCTCGCGCAATTCGCGCACCTCGTCAATGCCCCGGTTGGAGGCGCCGTCAATTTCCAGCACGTCCATCGAGCGGCCCTCGGTGATTTCCCGCGCGCGCGGGTCATCGTCGGCGAAGCCGACTTTTGGGCCGTCGGTGCAATTGAGGCACTTGGCGAAGATGCGGGCGATGGTGGTTTTGCCCGTGCCGCGGGGACCGGCGAAGAGGTAGGCGTGAGCGATGCGGTTTTGGGCGATGGCATTGGCCAGGGTCTGGGTGACATGGTCCTGGCCGACGACGTCGGCGAACCGTTGCGGGCGGTACTTGCGCGCTATGACCTGGTAAGACATGTCAGTTCAAAACAAAGGGAATGCCAGGGCGACCACGGCGGATGCGGAGCAAACTGCCGTTGCTGCATTCCTGCCCTGGCGGGGTTCGTAAGTCCGCATTCCATGGGCCCTGGCAAAACCAAGCAAAGAGTAGAGCCGAAGCCGGGCGGGGGCAAGATTTGTTTGGAAATCTGTAAAACTCGGGGCACAGCCCGATTGTGGTGCTTCGTGATTGGCGGGTGTTTTCTCATTTTTCATGCATCGTTTTATTTTCATTTTGATCGGATTTACTCGGGTTTACTCGGATTTGGTGTGTTTTTCTGGCCTTTGGCGCCTGGCACCCCGAAGGAAGGAGGATGAAGGATGATGGAAGGCGGTCACTACGCCCTGTTGGGTTGGACCCCCCCCTGCGATATTCTGCAATAATCGCAGTTTGGGCCGGATTTATCGCAGTTTATCGTAGTTTGGCCCTGTCTGCCCGCTGTGGGGCCGACCAAGCCATGCGTGGCCGCATCCCCCGCCGCAATTGACCGGCTGCGGGTGAAGCGCCAATGTGCAACTACCTGCAAATACCTGCAACTACCTGCAACTTTTACCCCCCCCGGCCCGGCTTAAAGCAGCCGCAACTGTGGGGAGAATTTCAACTTGAATTAGTGTATCAGTGAATGGATTCACCGCGACAGGGGGGAGGAATTCAACGCATCCGCCACCGCCAAGGCTTGCGCCGTCGTCAGAACTTTGGCGGACAAGAAGGCGCGAAGATGCAACGACGCAGCGCGGCAAAGCCGTAACCAAATTCCCCTTGGCCCGTGCATCGCGCAGAGGCGCGGAGGACGCAGAGAGAAAAACTTTGCCAAAAATGCGCAATTCTCGGGAATAGCGCTTGGCCTTTGCCTTCTTCCTTTAGCCTTCATCCTTCATCCTTCTTCCTTTTCCGCTCCCCGGCCGCTTTTCCCTGCGCAATTTCAAAGAACAGGCGCGCGAGCGCCGCAGACATTGCACTTTACCACGTTTTGGTGGGATTGCAACATAAAAAGTGTGAAATATGTTTGGCGGGATGGCGCTTTTTCCACCAAAACGGACGGATTTTGACCGGCGTTTTTTGCAAGTGGCTGATTGGCAGGGGCTTCCGCTCAACGATTCAGGAAAAGACGGGGGAAATAGCAGGGGAACCGCTGAGTGCATAGTGCATAGTGAGGAATGCATAGTTAAGGAAAGGCGGGAAAAATGGCAGAGGAATGTTTGGCAGGGGAATGAAGAATGCGGCCATCGCTTCGGGGCGGAGCGGGGGTCTGTGAACAAGGCCATGTCCATGCGAAGAGAACCACTGATGAACACTGATGGACACGGATTCTACGGCGCTCCTTCCGGCCACTGTTCGGCGGCTCCATGCTGACCCAAGAAGAAGCTCATCGTCGCACTGCCTCATCCGTGTTAATCCGGGTCCATCCGTGGTTCCAATTGCATCGTTCCGGGTAAGGCGGGCAAAGCGGGCGTCTGGGCCGGACAATCTTGCGCCAGAGACACCCGCACCTGCGCCACCGCAATCCACCAGCGCGGCGATACCAGGAACCGCCTTTGGCACCGACCCTTTTTCTCGTTTAAGTCTTAGGGCTTTTGCGAGCGGTGTTCACGAAAAAGTTCCTCAATCCTGATTTGAGCAAAATACAAGGTACCGGAGACAGTCAGCGCCCCCACGATAGAGGTAATTAGAAGTGCTGACTGAGAGGGAGCCGGCCGTTGCCAATTAAATAAAAGCGCAGCCATTCCGGCGACGACAAACGCAATTCCATAGAGCAACGCGACTACCGTGCCACATTTCAAGTTCCCATATAATTGCCAGCTTTGAAGGATGGTGCTTTTATCTGCCTCTGGAAGAAGAATGCTTTTAACGATTGTCGAGTCGTAAACCATCAATCCGGTCGGCAGCAGGCCGAGGTATTTGAGGAGTTCAGCCTGATGGCCAATGCGGTCGCTCAACCAAAAAAACCAACCGGGGCAGTACACGAACGTTGCCAACGCAGCCACCAAAACGAGACACTCCGCTGAGACGAACACGTACCGAAAGAATATGCAAGCCGATTTCATCAATGGGTCATGCCTCGTTCGTCAGAAATCATTTTGAAATGTGATGCCGCGGCTTCTGCAAGTTCAGATGGGTCAGGCTCTTTGCTAAACTGAAAACTCTTATGTGTTTCGGACGTGCGAATGACAATTTCTTCTCCTTTCTGTTCGCCCACGATCTTTCCGTTGCCATAACCATCGGCTGCCATTAGCACTGCAGCATCGGTAATATCGGCTTGTTCAGCCGGAGCAACGGGTCCCGTTTGATTTGGGGAGCCTTGGGCGAGTAAGCTTTGCATCGAGCCGATAAGCTGTGTATGAAGGCCGTCGCCGGTGGTTTTCTTTTCTCTAATCGTAACATCCTCTGCATTTCTCTTTCGAATATAGTCCTTCAACGGTGCCCAAAGATGTCCAAAGAGTGGATTTGGAGGATGGACCTTCGCCGACATCTCGGTAATCCGTTCCAGCCCTCCAAGTTTCTGGATAAATGCGCGATAGTCCGCGACGGCTTCGACAGAAGAGTTGTCAATTAACGCGGCAAATCGTTTCGGAAACAAATCCTCTTGAATTCCGTTCCAGACGTGTAAATAAGCGAGCCCCGAAAACTCTGGGATGTAAACGAATGGAGAACTGGCCACGAGCAGATTCGGTGCCAGAGAGTCGACTTGAGATTTTCTAGTGGGATCGACCACGGTTACATGGCCTTCGCTAGAATACTTTGCCAGCTTCCCAAATATGTACGAGGGACTCTCATTTCTTCCGTCTTTTGCATCGGTGATCGCCCAAGCGTACTTTCCGATATTGCGAACCGGCGCGTTCAGGATTTCGGCAATCAATGTTTCCTGAGTCAATGTTCCGAGCTTGTTGACCCTCGAGAGGTAATAGCGTCCACGTTGTTTGGCCATATTGTTGTTAGGTTATTGCATCATTGGGTGAAATGCGATTCTTGGTGGTCTAATTTCCTTTCTGTAATTTAATGCAAATCTTCATGACTTTGGCATCGTGACGCAATCTTCGCTCACAAAATCGGCTGGTTTGGACACGAACGAGGGCAGTCCCGGCGGCGTAATGGATTCGCCTTTCGATTCTTTCGCTGCGAGTTCCAAATTCAGTTTCAGCAAGAATGCCAGAATGTCCTCCTTTTCCTTCATACCGTAGGCGGCGCGAACGGCGGTGTCAAGGGCAGCGTGAGCGTCGCGCAAACGGTTTTCGCCGGGCGTTTCGAGCGATTTGTAAAGTTCGCGCAATGACCAGCCGTTGCCGGACATAATTCTGTGACGGAGTTCCCGGAGTTCGCGCGCGGTTTTTGCTACGGCATCAATTTGTGTTTCGTTTGGTTTCTGCGGCCACGGAAAGGTGTCGAACACCGTGTCTGAGGTGTAGCGGAAACGTGCGGTAAGCGTCGAACACTTGGTTGTGAACCACAGCCAGTGTATGCCCGATTGTAAAATGCCGAATGAGTAGACGTCGGCGAATGCGAAAACAGCCAGCGCGTTGTCAGGATGAATTGAACTGGAAATGAACTCAAAAGTCGGCCTTTTGGTTACACGCGGGCACGCGATATAACGCGGCAGCCTTGCAATCGCGCCCATCGTGCCGGGTTGGTAGTCGCGGAACTGCCACCAGCGATTTGCCATTCGCGTCCAACGTGTGCTCTCTTTGCCGGTCGCTGCTTTTTCCGCTTTGGCTTTTGCCAGCACATCGGGCATTACTAATTTTTTCACCCGCTCGAACGCCGAGTTATACCGCATTGCCTCGGTCATCTCGCGGTGCGCAAAGTCTATTATCCAGCGAATTGGTTTGCCTTCTTCCACGAGATCGCGACCAGTCATGTAGGGAAACAGAATTTCGCGATGGTTTCCGTCTTGTTTTATCATCTGCGCGGCTTGCTGCGGAGTTAGAAAAAATCCTTCGTGAACCGGATTTTGTCCTTGGAAAACAAGCTTTGGTTTTTCGTTCGCGTGTAGCGTCTTTGCTTCCGTTACATCGAGCGAAGCCTTGAGCGTAGGCCCAATCGAGTCAACTTCCTCGCACTTCCAGGGACTATCCTTGTGATCGCCCATTTGCGTAAAAAGCCTTTTCTTTCCCGCCTCTTCGCCTTTGACCCAATTGACGATACTGACATGAACTGCGGCTTCACCAGACCACACTTGATGTGATATCGCCTCGGTGATAGTACCGCTGTGTTTTACGATATAGTCGAGACTGGCTTCACGAGATTCGTTTTGACAAATCGTCTTCGTACCAACAAGGCCGGCACGCGAGCCAGATTTGAGGTGGTTGTGCGCCAGGCGAAACCAATAGACGCAAAAGTCCGCCATCTTCGGCACATCGGGAAATGCAGCATGAACTTTTCGCGCGTATTCGTAACCATGCTCTTTCGCTAGATTGCGTGAACCGAGATAAGGCGGATTGCCGATGATGGCGTCGGCGTCAGGCCAAGGCGTGAAGAGCGCGTCACAGCAACGGATATTATCGTCCAGGTTGTCGAGCGGCAGGTCTTTCTCGAATTGCAGGGCATGAGTATCGCCACCGGGCAACACATCACGGTGAGCCTCCCAAAATTCGTGCGCTCGTCGTCCGGCCAATCGGCGGGCAAGCATGAGGGTGACTTTGGCGGTTTCCACGGCGTTGTCATTCACGTCGAGGCCGAAAAACTGTTTGGGCGAAATGCCGCTGGCCGTGCCGACTTTTTCAAATTGGCGTTTGTCCTGTGTGAAGAGGCGCAACAAAAGATTTTGTTCGAGTTCGCGCAAGGCGCGGTAGGCGACGAAAAGGAAGTTGCCGCAGCCGCAAGCGGGATCAAGGACGCGGAAAGCGCGAAGCTGGCGGAGAAGTTCGAGCAATTCGGAGGCGTTTTTGGCGGTGGCGATGCGTTCTTCCCAAGGGCGAACAATGGTGGGGCGGACAATCTTCTGAATGTCGCTCTCGTAGGTGAAATGGGCGCCGAGGGCATGGCGTTGCTCTTTTAACAGACTGCCCTCAAAGAGGGTGCCGAAAATAATGGGTTGGACGCGCGACCAATCCTCCTTGGCAGCGTCAAGCAGCAAACCGATTTCGGCAGGTTGAAGTTCGATGGGTTCGACTTGGGCAAAGAGACCGCCATTGAAATAATCCACGCCGGCAAAACGTCCGCCGCGCGCGGGCTTGTCTTCGTTCATCTGGCGGAAAAGGCCGCCGACGAGGTCATAGGAACTGGCACCGTGACGACATTCATCCAGCAGGCTGGTGAAAATTCTATTGGGCAAAAGAGCGATGTGCTCCGAGAACATGGCGACAACGGATTGGAGAATAAATCGGCGGGCACAGGCGCGATCCTCGCCGCGGAAGACCATTGAATTAAAAGCGTCGGCGACGCTCTGCGCGGCTTTGCGTGTGACAGCGACCCAATTGTAGCCAAAGACAGGCGCGAATTGGCGCGGGAAAAGAAAATTCAGCGCGGAATGGCGAGCCGGGAGTTCGCTGACTTTGAGGCGGTCAACCGGCTCGTGGAGCTGGGTGTTGAAATCGTAAATCCAGAATTCGTCGAAATTGCAAAGCACAACATAGGGCGGGCGATGCGGAACGAGGTTGAGCCAGTAATCGAAGGTTTGCTGATAATGTTGCGAGAGCTTTGCTCCGCGCGATTTCATTTCGATGAGCACGCGGCCGGGCCAAACAAGGTCGGCATACTTGGTGCGGTCGCCGGGAAAGCGGACGCGATACTCGAAGGTGCAATTTTCGGGAAGGGTGTTGGGGTCGTGGCCGAAGGCTTCGAGCAAATGGAAAAGGAACGTCTGCGCCTCGCTTTTCTCGTCACCTTTGAGATTGGCGGCGAATTCGGCGAACTCGTGAAAGGCGCGTTCCTGCGAATTCTTTGAAGGAAAGGCTAGAAGAAGGTTGTTGAACTGTCAATCCGCAGACAACGGGTGTAGCAGACCACGGACAAGAGGACGGACAAGTTGGCCGGCAAGGTGAGCAAGCAACACAACGCCACGGGTGCGTGTTCCAGCGCCGTCCCGGCGTGGGAAGTGGATTTTCGGGATAATGTGTTTTTTGGCGTGTGTTGCCTCACAGCGGAGGATGAAGGGAGGAATGGGACCAATGGGACGTAAGGGACGCATAGCTCGCGCCGCGCGCGAGTGAGGGAGTGCATAGCGGGGGGATGCCGCTCCCACGTTGGCCGGGCCAAAAATCCATCGGGCAGCCGCGGGGGCGAGTTACGGTTGCTGGGACGCCAGTTTGGCTTTCAGCTCGTCAATGGAACGCTGAAGAGCCTCCTTGGCGTGGGCGACTTGGATCAAGTCTTGCGAATCGGCCAACTGCGCTTTGAGGTCGCCCAAGGCCTGGTCGGCGCGGACGATTTCGCCCAGGGTTTCCTCGTAGGCATGGGGGTCGGGCTGGGCGCCGGCGGCCTGCTGGCGGCGCCACTTGTCGCGGGCAAGCTCCAGGATGTTGCGGGCGACGCGGGGGTCGTTTTTGTCGTGAAGATAGAGCTGGCCCAGGGCCAGGAGAATATCATAGTTGTCCGGGTTGGCGCGCAGGCCCTGGCGCAGGAAGCGTTCGGCCTCGGCGGGCTTGTGGAGGGAAGTGCGCAGCCAGTAGGCGGCCGTGAGGAAGGTCTCAATGCTGTGCGGGTCCAGGTCGGCAGAGAGCTGGAGCCAGGGGAGGATTTCCCGCACGGCGCCTTGATTTTCCTTGCCGCTGGCGCCGCCCTCGCTCAGATGGGTGTGGGCGGTGGGATAGAAGTGGCGGCCGAAGCGGTCAATCCAGTCCCTGGGCGGCCCCAGGAAAGAGGACCTCTCCTCGTGTTCTTCAGTTCCCTTGGGTTTGTCGTGCGATTCTTCCACCAGATCCAATTGAGTCCCCGCGTTTTTGGCGTCGAAAATGGTGGGATAAAAGCCGCTGTGAAAATAGGCGTCGGCCATGGCGAAGAACTCGTGGGCAAAGAGGCGGCGGCTGTCGCCCACCAACGCGGCCAGGACACCGGCGGAGGCATCCTGCCGGTTGGAGCGGATGCGGCGGAATTGAGGATCGAGCACCGTGGCCAGGGTGAAGCAGCAGACCAGAAGAAAGACAGCCAGATAGCGTGTCATAAGGTCATCATCTTGCGGCGGAAGATCAGCCAGGCGCAGGCCAGGAGCATCGCGATGTAGAGCAGGCCATAGACGGTCGCCCCGGCGCAGGCCAGCCACTCAATGGGAGACCAGTCGTGAACAATCAAGTCCCGCACGTCGAACCATTCCAAATGGGGGATGAGATAATAAACGGCATAGACGACCGCGCCGCGGAAGCCGTGCATTTCGATGGCGATGCCGTTGAGATGGCCGCCGGCAAAGAGAATGCCCATCACGACAATAAAAGAAATGGTGGCGTTGGAAGAAATGGCGGTGAAGATGACCGAGCCGAGCAAAACCATGGCGATGACAATGCCCAGGCAAATCCAATGCAGGCATAAGGCCTGAAAGTAAGGGACCAACGGCCAGGCATGTTCGCGCGAGGCGGTGAGCAGGCCGAAAAAGAAATAGAACACCAGCAGGCACAAGCCGCAGGCCAGCCAGCAACCGACGAATTTGCCCATGATAAACTCCCCGCGCCCGACCGGTTTGGCCAGCAGCGGATAAATGGTCCGGCTCTCCCGCTCGGCGGGAATCTGGCGGGCGGCGGTGGTGATGGCGATGACCAGAGAGGAGAGCCAAACCAGCAGCAGACAGGCCTCCTTGAGGTAGCGGACGATGCGCTCCTCGTGAAAGAAGTTGACCGAGCCCAGCAGAAGCGTGATGACGACCACCAGCGCGAAGAGCACGTAGAAGTCCTTGCGGCGGTAGAGTTCCTTGATGACGACGCCCGCCAGGGCCAGGACATTTCTGGGGTCAGGATTGCGGCTGATAGCCGACGATTCTAAGGAATACGTTTTCAAGATTGCATTGGTATTCTTGGAGCAGGTCGCTGACGCGGCCTTCGACCATCAATTTGCCCTCGTGGAGAATGGCGACGCGGTCGCAAACCGTTTCCACTTCGCCCAATTCATGGGACGAGAAGAAAACGGTTTTGCCCTGCTCTTTGAGCCGCTGGATGATCTCGCGAACCTTCATGCGGCCCAGCGGGTCCAGACCGCTGGTCGGTTCGTCCAGGATGAGCAGGTCGGGATCATTGATGAGGGCCTGGGCCAGGCCGACCCGCTGTTGCATGCCTTTGGAATAGGTCTTGATGAGGCGGCGGCGGGCATCCTCCAACCCCACCAATTTGAGCACGGCGTCAATCCGGCGTTCCCGCTCCGGGCGCGGGATGCGAAAAATGCGGGCGTAAAAGCGGAGCAGTTCCTCGGTGTTGAGGAATTTGTAGTAATAGGTCATCTCGGGCAGGTAGCCGATGCGCTGCCGGGCAATGGGCTGGCGGACATCCACGCCGAAGATGGAGGCCGAGCCGCTGGTGGCGCCAACGAAACCGAGCAAGACGTTCATGGTGGTGGTTTTGCCGGCGCCGTTGGGGCCCAGGAAGCCGAAGACCTCGCCGGAATGGACCGCCAAATTGAGGCCCTCCACGGCGACCTTGCCGCGCTGTCCCAGGTCGCGGCTGCGAAACTCGACCCGCAAGTCATGGATTTCCACCACAGCGTTCACGAGGGCCTACGATAAGCCAGGGAAAACTTTTGGCTAGGTTTTTTATCCGCCCGGTCTCACGATGCGCCCGCGATGCACACTGACGCGCGCATTTTTGTGGCCGGCCATCGGGGCCTGGTCGGCAGCGCCATCTGGCGCGAGCTTGGCCGCCAGGGCTTTGCCCATCTCATCGGCCAGAGCCGCGCGGAGCTGGATTTGCTGGACGGGGAGGCGGTCAGGGACTTTTTCGACCGCCACAAACCGGAGTATGTGTTCGTGGCCGCCGCGCGCGTGGGCGGCATCCTGGCCAACGCGAGTTTTCCGGCGGACTTCATATTTGAGAATCTGCAGATTCAAAACAACATCCTTCACCACGCGCACAAGGCCGGGGTGCGGAAGCTGCTCTTTTTAGGCAGTTCGTGCATTTACCCCAAACTGGCGCCCCAACCCATCCGGGAAGAGTCGCTGCTGACCGGCCCGTTGGAGCCGACGAACGAATGGTACGCGGTGGCCAAAATCGCGGGCATCAAACTATGCCAGGCGCTGCGGCGCCAGCACGGATGCGACTTCATCTGCGCCATGCCCACCAGCCTTTACGGGACCAATGACAATTACGACCCGCAAAGCTCGCACGTTTTGCCCGCCTTCATTCGCCGATTCCACGAGGCCAAGATCGCCGGCGCGCCCGCGGTCACCTGCTGGGGCACCGGCGCGCCGCGGCGGGAGTTCCTGCACGCCGACGACCTGGCCGCGGCGTGTGTGTTCCTGATGCGGCACTACAGCGAGGAGCGGATCATCAACGTGGGCGCCGGGGAGGACCTTGACATCAAGTCGCTGGCGGAGTTGGTGCGGCGCATCGTCGGTTTCAAGGGCGAAATCCTCTGGGACATCTCCAAGCCCGACGGCACGCCGCGCAAGTTGATGGACAGTTCGCGCCTCTTCGCCCTGGGCTGGCGGCCAAAGATAGATTTGGAAACCGGCATAGCCCTCGCGTACCAGGATTTCCTCAAGATTGCCGGCGCGGCGCCGGCGGACCCGAAATAATTGCCCTCGACTTGCCGCGCCCGATGCGGCAGCGTCCCGGCCAACGTGGACACCAATGCCGCATTGCGGGAGGAAGCCGCGGTGGACAAGCCGCCCTCCACCGCCGCCGATCCGCTGCCGCCGGTGCGCCGGCGGCGCAAGAGCGCCCTGGGGCTGCTGGGGGAGATACTTTCCCACGGCGGGCCGGGCTACTTGCAATTCGCCATCACCAACATCTGCAACGCCAAATGCGACTTCTGCGGCTTCGCGGTGGACCGGTTTGACGCGCGCCAGCGGCGCAGCGTCACGCTGGAGCAGGCGCGGGACGTGGTGGATATATGCGTCAAGAATAACATCGGCTACCTCCTTTTCGTGGGGGGGGAACCGCTGGCGCATAAGCACCTTCGCGAAATGACCCGCTACGCGGCCCAGAAGGGCCTCCACCCGATGGTCTGCACCAACGGCTCGCTTTGGACCGAAGAAAACATGCGCGCCCTGGCCTCCGACGGCTTGAGCAGCGTCATCATGTCCATTGATTCGCACGACGTGGCCCGGCACGAGAAGAACCGGGGCCTGCCGGAGGTATGCCGCAAGATCAAACGGGCCAACGAAGTCTTCGCCGGCCTGGGAGTGCAAACCACGGCCAGCGTGACCGCCAGCCGGCTCATAGACGACTACGCGAAATTGCCGGAGTTCCTGCGCGGCCTGGGATTCACCAGTTGCACGTTCAGCTACCCGCTGACCAGCCTGGCGTCCAGCTACCTGAGTTTCAGCGATTCAGCGCTGGTCAACTATAAAACCGAAGAACTCATCGGCGTCTTCGAGCAAATCAAGCAAATGAAGGCGCGGGGCGGCTTTCCGGTCGTCAACCCGCGGGAGTCCCTGGAGGACATGCAGCGCCACCTGCGCCGGCAGCCGGAGCAGTTTGGCTGCCTGGGCGGGCACAAGTATTTTTACCTCGACTGGAACCTCGACCTCTACCGCTGCCACGCCTGGGACAAGCCGATGTGCTCGATCTATGAATTCGACGAGTCCAAGCTGATCCGGGACGGCTGCACCAAGTGCATGATAGACTGCTACCGGGACCCGAGCGTGCTGCAATTCGCGGCGGTGAGCGCCAGCGACGCCTGGCACAATCTCAAGAAGGGAAAGCTGGGGGCGGCGGCGAAAAATATATTTGACCGACGCAACCTCGTTTCCCTCAAGGCGGTCTGGGAGGACCGGAAATGGATCGGGAAGGTGTGAGGGAGAATCACCCGCCCTGCCCTGACGGCGCCGGATTTGGAAAAGGGACCTTCTTGTAATTGGTTTTCAGCATTTGCAGGAACTGATCGGCGCGCCGTTGTTGCTCGGAACGGTTGCGGCCGGCTTGGGTCAGCCGGCGCTGCCCCTCGATGGGCGACTCCTGCAAGTCTGACGCCCAGGCCCGCAACTGGCGCGAACAGGATTCGGCGACCGGTTTCAAATCTGAGATCTTTGATTTCAAATGGGCAAAGCGTTTGAGCCTTTCGATCAAGCAGAACATGGAACGCACTTCGCCCGCCGAGCCGCGCGCGATGTAGAGAAAGGTGAGCAATTCCTGCGTGGTCCCCCGCTCAAATCCTTCGGCCACGTTGTTGGAGACCGACACCGCCGCACGCTCCAATTGATCGCGCAAACTGTACTGGCCTTGGAAGGCCGGGTCCTCAGTCAGTGTGTAAACGCGTTCCGCCAGCCGCACAGCTTCCTGCCAAACCGGCAAGTCTTCGAATCGCTGGTAAGTCATAGGTGAATCTCAATTTCAAATCTCAAATCTCAAATCTCACATTTCAAATTTCAAATTTCAAATTTGAAATTCCAAAATCAAATCTCAAATCTCAAATCTCAAATCTCAGATCAGCGGTCAGTCCGTGCGTTGGTCGGTGACTTCGCCGGAGGGGTCGCGTTCCTTAAGAGCGGTGACGCGGGCATTGTCAAGTATAAACTCATAGGAGTGGTCCGAAAACTCCCGCTGGTGGAAGGTCAGCCCCTTGTAAGGCTCGAATTTCATGTCCGGTTCGGCCGGGGCGACGCGATAGAGGACGCCTTGGCGCAAGACAACTTTGAACTTCGCCCCGTCGGGTGCCTGGTAAGTCCCCGCCAGGGAGCGGAGGGTCGGCTCGTCGGGCGCCTGGGGCCGGCGCACGAAAACCGCCTCCCGCTCGTCCAGGGACATCGTCGCCTTGTCCACGTCGCCCAGCGGATTGGTGGAAAAATTGACCGACCACTTGCCGTTCAATTCGTCGTCGGGAGTGTCGAAGCGGTCGTAATGGAATGGTTCCAGCGGGAGCCGGACCTTGTGAAATTCAAACTGAAGGCGGCCATTGCTCAATGCGATCTTGAGGAGGCCGTAAGCGGGGTTTTCATAATCGCCGGCGTAAGCGGCCAGGTCGTGGGAGGGTTTGGCGTCGGGCACCCGCCCGAGGCCGGCCTTGGCGCGCGCTTCGCGGCCCGATTGCTTTGCCTTGTGGTAAATCTCCAGGCGGCGCTGGCTCCACGGGGTCTGGTCCAAGCCCAGGAGGCGCTCGAAGACATTGTAGCTCAACGTGCTTCTGAGGGAGTCGCAATGCTCGCCGATGACCAGAACAATGACGCCAATTTGATCGTGCGGCAGGCAGGAGATTTGCGAATAAAAACCTTCCAGTGCGCCGTTGTGCCAGGCCATCAGATGGCCCCGGTAAGAGCCGGTTTCGCGGCCCATTCCGTAAATGATGTTTTGCAGTTCCCAAAAGCCGTGGCTTTCGCCCTCTTTGCTGGGCACGGGCATGGCCGGCTCCAACGTGGCGTTGAGCACGTCCGGGGGCAGGACCTGCCGGTTCTGATACTTGCCGTCATTCATCAAGGCAATGAGCCAATGCGACAGGTCGTCCAGATCGGAAATCAACCCGCCGGCCGGCCCGATGCCCGCCCCCTGCTCGTAATAGGGCGTTCGGTAGAGCTGCTGGGAATCGCGCTTTTCATTGTAGGGCACGCCGAAATCCGCCGCGTTGGTCATGTCGGCGATGGTGAAGAGGGTGGCGTTCATGTCCAACGGCTGCAAGATCCGGTCCCGGACGAAGTCCTGCCAGGACTGGCCGGATAGAATCTCGATGATGTGGCCGACGGAAACGAACATCATGTTGTTGTAAAGGAAGAAATGCCGGAGCGGCACCGAAGGTTCCATGTAACGCACGCGCTCGAAAAGCTCGGCGGGGGTCAGGTCCGATTTGAACCAGATTTCGTCATGGCGCGTGATGCCGGTGCGATGGGCCAGCATGTCGCGCAGGGTGACGTTGTCGTTCAAGTCGTCGTTGTAGAAGAGCATGGAGGGAACGGCCTGGCGCACCGGTTTGTCCCAAGTCAGCTTGCCTTCCTGGACGAGCAGCCCCGCCGCCACCGCGGTAAATAATTTTGTGTTGGAAGCGATCGGGCAGAGCGTTTTGGACGTGAAGGGCAGCTTCTTGTCGTAATCCCGGAAGCCGTAGCCTTTGGCGAAAACCAGCTTGTCCTTGACCACGATGCCCACACCGACGCCCGGCGCGTTCCAATCCTTGAGTATTTGGGCCATGTAATCGTCGAAGCCCTTGAGGCGGGCGTCAACGTCCAGGTCTTGCGCCGCCAGAGGGCTGGTCCAGAGCGCGGCGGCCAGGATCAACGCGGCGAGCCGGGAACGGACGCACAATTGATTCTTTTGCACGGCGCGGCAAACCGCAACCAAAGCGCTGAGTCTGAATTGAAGATTTGTCATTGAAAATTTCTCATTTGGCACTTGGCAAGACGGTTTGGAAAACTTTGCCAAAAATGCGCAATTTCCGGGAATAGCACTGCGAATGATTTTTTGCATAGTGTCGGATGATTGGGATTATTTGTTGAACCGGAAATTGACCACGTCGCAGTCTTGCATGACGTAAGTCTTCAATTCCAGGCGGACTTTGCCGGCGCGCTTGGCCTGGGTTTCGCCGCCCGCCGCGACCAAATCGGCGAAGCTGATGATCTCGGCGCGGATGAACCCCTTCTGCATGTCGGTGTGGACGCTGCCAGCGGCCTCCCAGGCGGTGGTGCCGGCGCGGATGGGCCAGGCGCGGTTTTCCTTGCCGCCGAGGGTCAGAAAACATAAGTAGCCGCTCTCGGCAAAGGCGCGCGCCAGCAGCGCGTCGGGCGCGGCCAATTCCGCCTCCTCCGCCACGACCACCGGGCGATTGGTGACAAAGCTGTGGGCGGAAATGGCCGCCAAATCCTCCGCCGTCAATCCCAGTTTGGCGACCGGCGTTTCGCTCACCAGCCCGTCGGCCATTTTTTGCAGCACCTTTTTCTCCGCCTCGCCCGGATCGCGTCCGAGGCGGGTCTCGACAAAATCCAGGTCCTTCATCAGCAAGTCGCTCAAGGCGGAGCGGGTGGTGAGGATGGCGTCGCAGACGGGCAGTTCCTTCTGGTCGGCCACGACGAGTTGCGCATAGGTCTTTTTTTGCGCTTCGACGAGTTTATCGGCCTGGTCCAGGCGCGCGTCCTTGATGTTGTGGTTGCCTGTGGGGATGCCGGTGATGCCAAAGAGGCAAATTTTCATGGCCAGTGCTTAGGGTGCCGCCCGCCCAAGGTCAAGTGGGAAAACGAATGGAAGCCGGCGAAGAATGGCCGGAGCCAAGGCCGGCCGGCAGCCCCCAATGGCCAGCCGTGTGGTTTGCCCCCGGAACCCGGAAGTTTTTATTTTTTCGTTCAATTAAGTGCAATTAAGCAGTTGTGTTCGGCTGGTTTGATGCTGCGAGTGCGCGAGCAGCGTCCGGTTGCGACGGGACTCCGACGCGGGTTCATTGTGACTTTTCGTAACAATTCGTAACACGATTGTAACTTGTACGTACC
>Ga0326727_10003758_pt1 | contig 47719 bp, 36 predicted proteins | sample MB2enrmetagenome_FD_207643 | JGI IMG/M metagenome (GOLD analysis project Ga0326727, IMG submission 207643) | Lab enriched peat soil microbial communities from McLean, Ithaca, NY, United States - MB29MY | ecosystem: Environmental > Terrestrial > Soil > Wetlands > Peat | place: USA: New York... | reverse complement strand
GGAGAAAAGGGGGTCAGGTACCCTTTCCAGGGCGCCAGGGATTCCTCAGGGTGTTTTCCAATCCGAATTGCGCCACCGCCCTGGAGACCCACCGCTCCGAACCATAGGGCCTGCTCCTTTTGATCGCATAGCGGATATTTTCAATTTCCTCTTTCGGTTGCGAGTGGTTAAGCCACCGCAGGTAATCCTTCGGCTCCGCCACCGGCCACGGGGTGAGCATTGCCTTTTGGTCCTCATCTCCATAGAGGCGCACGTGCACGCTCGACCACGGCCAGTCCTCGGCCTTCTTGACCAGCGCCGCGCGCTTGGCGTTTCTTTCCACGTAGCGAACCAACGTCATGAAATGGCCGCCCATTTCCACGGGCAGTGACTTGTAGCGACCCTGGTAAAGGTGGCCGTATCCCACCGTGCGGGTTTGGGCGTGATAACGCTGCGTGTGGGTGAGGGTGATTCTCTGCAGGAATTTCGAGAGATCGCCGTCTGCGCGGGGATAAAGCACCAGGTGCCAATGATTCGGCATCAGGCAATAGGCCAGAAGGCGCATCGGCACGAGACTTAAGCTCTCTTTCACGACGTCGAGAAAATCCTGATAATGCGAGTCTTTTTTGAAAAGTGTGGAACGAAAATTCGCGCGGTTCAACGCGTGGTAAACCATCGCGCCGACCTCCAGTCGCCTGACTCTACCCATGACCGAATCCTAGCGCGCTTCTCCTGAAAAAGAAAGGGTATCTAAAGAAAGGGTACCTGACACCCTTCCCTCCCCCTAAATAAAGGGTACCTGACACCCTTCCCCCTTGAACGCCAAGAACGCCTACGTCTGCGCTACCCCGCTCCCCGCTAATCGAACGGATCGGCCCTGTCCATTCCTCCTATCATCCGGACTAAGCGCTGCCCATCGGGCGAAAGGACCTCAACGCTCAGGTCGTCGGTGATTGGGATGCCCACCGACCAAATCTCAACACAATAACTCCAGCGCGGCCAGGCGGCCCCTTCAGCCGGGAAAGTGCTCGTCCGCAGTGAGTCGATCTCCGCTGGCGTGAACTTAGAACCTTCGAGCCACTGAAGCTTAAAGCGCAGGGCCCCCATAAACTCGACGAGCTTGTCATTCCACAGCGGCCAAGGCGGAAATGCGCGTCGCTGCGGGCAGTAGGAGGGCACCGCGCGTACTTCAATTGAAAGGGAATTTGGGAATCGCTCAACAGTTTGCCCGTCCCTAAGGTAGCGCCACCCCAGCGCCGAATTCCCCCGGATGCGCCGCAACCCCTCGAAGAAACTCTCGTCTTCGAGGATTACTGCAAGGGGATCGATACATGTCTGAGTGTCGAATGGCAAGTGAAAGGATCCCCCTGTTGAGATTAGCACCCGGCGATGAAATTCAGCGGTGCCATGTTCCTCTTTGACTGTATGCTTCCTTGGGACAGGACTTGGCAGGGCCAGCAGCGCCAGTACTCCGCAGAGCAGAACCGACGATAGACACCGCCCAAGACTTCTAAAGCCTAGTCTCACCGAATGCACCATCCCCCAAGTCCCTGCACAGATCGCTCTCCTCTCCCCGGATCACTTGCCGGCACACGAACCCGCCGCCTACCCCGGAGGTCCGGGGACAGGGAGCGGCGGCGGAGGCGTGTAAGGAGGCATGGTTAGAGCGGGAGCCCCCGTGATGACCACGGTGGTAGAGGGAGCAAGCGCAATCGCCAGATTCCCCGCGGCTTCCGCTAAGTTGCTGTCCAAGCTCTGTAACTGCGCAAGCAGCGGTGAGGGCACCGGCTGGTGCCCGAGCTGCAATCCTATGGCCAGAAACGTGAGTTGGTCTGCGTTTGCCGACCAGAAATTAATGAAGTTTGTAAGAGCCGCGACGTAATCAGGAATGACACCGGTGGTCTCGGTCCCCGTCGGGGTTTGGTCTACATAGGTTGTTAGGCCGCCTGCACCGCTAAACTGGAGGGTTTCAAAATAGTTACCTAACTTATTCTGGTCCGAGCTGAACGCGTTAAGAATGATGTATGTCTGCTGCCACAAACCAATGGAGAACCCGAAGCTGACGTTTCCATAGATGTCGTAAGTAATGTACGTCCCCGGCGCTCCGGCTAAGGCGTCGGCAATGCTGTACCCGTTGTTTCCAAGGCCGCCCCATAGACCCCCTCCGCCTCCGCCTCCTCCACCGCCGCCGCCGTCCTCGGATCCATCGCCGTCGTAAACACCCGCGCACCCTCCAGCAAGGATGGTATTTAATCGGTGTCCCCACCCTGAGGGGAGCGCGCGCTTGCACGCTGCGGTCAGGCCCAGCGGGTCCGTCATGGTCGTCGGATTGTTGCCCACGTACGCATACCGGTTCAGGGATTGGGGATTGGTAACGGTGCCGGCAACGCGGTCGGGGCTCATCCAGCGGCCGAGGTTCCATTCGTAGCCGCGATACCAGGCGTGGTCGTTCCCGGTTTCGGTGTCGCGTTCCATCCCGGCAAACTTGTAGTTCTGGCTGCACGTGGTGGTGTAGGCCAGTTCCTGTCCGAAAGGGGTAAAGTCGGCATCATAGCACAACGTGCCGGAGGAATTGGCGATCAGGCGCGAGGTGCCAATCTGGTCCTGAAAATAGTAGTAGACATTGCCGCTGGAGTCTCGACGCGCCGTGCGCCCGCCGTTGAAGAAAATATACTCGTTCTGGGTATTGCCGCTGGCGTCCGTCTCCGCCAGCAGGGTGCCGCTGGGGCTAAACCAATAGTAGGTAAGGCCCGACTTTTCTACTCGCTTGCCGTCGTAGGTGTAGTTCACACTATGAGCGCTTTTGAGCAAACTCTCCGCATTCCAGGCATAAGTGTAGATTCCATCCCCCGTCATGTTACCGGAAGAATCATAGGAAAAGCCCGAGTTGGTGATTTGATTATAAGTGTTCACGGATAAGCTCGGTGCGTAGAGCGACCAGCACCCTTGGCCTGTCCCGGTGTTGTTCATGTTGGTCAAGTTGCCGTACCGATCGTAGCTGTAAGTCTGGCTCCAACAGTATTGGCCGGAGGTGGCGCCGCTTTGGGCCGAGGTTATCCGGTTGAGGTAGTCATAACCAAGGGTATCGGTGCGGTTGGAGTTCAAGGCGTTCGTCACCACCTGCACGTTGCCATTGGCGTAGTAGGAGGGTTGCAGCTCGAAGAAAGCGGATGAGGTTTTACCCTCCAGGTTGTTGGGCCACAAGCGGTTGTTGTAGCCAGTAGAGAAGGTAATGCTGGACCCGTAAGCGGCCGTGGCCAAGGCCCCGTGTGGTGCATACGTCCCCGAGGTCGCGTAGTTCATCTGCGCCACGCATAATCTCCTGAAGCTGTTCGGAGCAGGATGGAGCCCGCAAGCGGCATGAAAAGGAACCCGTCCACAGCCTCAACCCGCCCGCCCGAGTCATCCGACTTCCTTCCGGGGCTCGGACCGTCCCAACGCGTCAGACACCCTTCCCCCTTGCACCCTTCCCCCTTGTTAGAACCGTAGTTTTCTCAGAAAATATATCTCCGACAGGCTCCTAGCACGCTTCTCCCCTGACACCCTTCCCCCCCCTCCTGAAAAAGAAAGGGTATCTAAAGAAAGGGTACCTGACACCCTTCCCCCTTCTGACACCCTTCCCCCTTCTATGCTACCAGTTCCAGAGACATCATCGCAACCCCAGGCTTCATGGCTGGCTGTTCGGGCTGAAAGCCTAGTGTGAAATAAAATGGTTCCTGACTCCATTCGCCCTCGAAATCGCAGAACCGGGCTTGCTCTGCGCCAGTCTGCCGTTTCCCCCAATAACCCGTGGCTTATCATCCTTGCTTGCAATATCAGAGGGATGGGTGTATATAGCTAGGGGATTCAACCTGGCTGATGCAGTGTGATCAGTACCTCATCTTAGGCTTATTTGGTCCGATTGGTTGGTGGTAACGGTAATTTCCATCAAGCTATTCCATAGGTTCAATTACCCCGCTATGAAGCGGTACCAACCATAATTAGCGATATGGAATGATCTTATAAGGCGAGTATGGGCGGCTTTCCTACAATAAACCCAACGAGCATCGCAGCTCGGCATCCGGGCCTACGAATAATTGACCCTGTCAGACCGGGCGGCCAAAAGCAGGTCTGGAAGGTCTCCTACCAAGGTCAAACGTACGCACTCAAGATCATCAGCTCTGCGCCAGAAAATGTCGAACGTGCAAAACGTGAAATCGGCATAATGCGTCAGTGCAAGTCGCCACAATTAGTTAGAATGGGGCCGATGGACCTTCACTACATTCCTATTGGCGGTCAGGCCTACGTCTATTATCTGGAGGAGTTCATTGAAGGTACGCCTTTGGACTCCATCCCAAAGCCAATGCCCCTCGGGATCTGCAAGGCGCTTGGCCTGCAACTGACTTATGCGGTCACGTCTATCTGGAGCGAAGGCTATGTACACCGAGACATAAAACCATCAAACGTCATGCTTAGATCGGATGGGCGGACATTTGTCCTGCTTGATGCAGGCCTTGCTTTGGACCTTGCTGGCGCATCGATAACGCGGGCTGGAGGCGTCGTGGGCACGCAACTATATTGGTGCCCTGACCAAATAAGGATCGTTAAAAGGAAATTGGATTTTCGGGCTGACCTATATGCGATCGGGACTTGTATGTACGAATGTATTACTGGCGTCCACCCATTGTGGAACCCGAGGGTAACCAAGGCAGACCTTATTGATAACATTTTGAATCAAATTCCCCTCCCATTGATCGATTTTCGGCCTGATACACCTGTATCACTTCAGGAAATTGTGCTGCGGACACTTGAAAAGGAACCGAACCTTCGCTATTCAAAACTTGAGTATTTTGTTGCTGAACTGGAGGCTTTGCAAATACCGTGAGCTTACTAGCACAACATGGTTGGGGAAAAGGCGAGAAGATACAACGCGCTCTGAGTAGCCAGGACATCTCGGGGGTAATTCTCAGTCCGCACGATGAACGGCTTGCCGAGATGACTCGTTATGTCGGCGAACTGGCCCAACTTCCTCGCCGTCCACACATAATGGTGGACCCGCAGGTATACGTATCGCTGCTCCAAGGTGCTAAGGAGGGGAAGCTGCCTGAATATCCCTATTATCACCGCAATCTCTTTCTTCGCGATTTTTCTGCAAGGAACATCCAACTATTCGTACGAGAAGCCATAGACTTTCAACGAAACCTCGAAGTGACACATATCTTGTCACCAACAATAATCCAAGAAAGCTTTTCAGATCGCACTTCGCAAGTTTCGCTCTCACTCGCCCAGGAGTCAGTCGACTATTGGAGTGGAATTCAAGGCGAAAAACGGCCCCTACTAATCAGCGTCGTTTTTTCCGAAAACGCGCTTTCATCGCATGATCAGGTAGCTGAATTTCTAGATACTATCTCGCTTTACGAAACACAGGGGTTTTACCTGGTAGTGGATAGGAATGACACAGTATACTCCCAGGATTTCCAGCCAGCCCGGCTCTCGGAATTCCTTAAGATAATTTATTCTCTTTCGCGCTCCAAGTTTGAGGTCATTTGCGGATACAGTGACTTTCTTGGGCTCTTGTACACAGCCTTTGGAGCATCAGGAGTGGCGACAGGGTGGAGCCAACGCCTGCGTCGCTTTAATAGCTCGAAGTTCATCCCGTCGGCGGGCGGACGCCAACCTCGAGACCGCTATTCCTCAGCACCCTTGCTTAACTCAATTTTCGTGACCGAACTCGACGCTTGCCGGGACGCCAAACTTTTGCCTGATGTTCTCTCCAATACGCCGTATGACAAGGTATTCAACGTCAACTCTTACCCTTCTGGAATTTCCTGGTTGCAAGGAACAGCGGCGCTACACCACTGGGCAACTCTTGCCGCGCTGCAAAAGCCCTTTTCCGGTAAGCCGGTGCCAGATCGGTTGCAGGTAGTGGGCCGGACAATCACACGAGCACAGACTTTATATGCTCAATTAGCACGATCTGGGGTAACGTTCGATCCTCAAAACGGGCCAAATCACCTTGTTAATTGGGCCGAGGCGCTTGCGAATGCAAAGTCTTCGTTGCGGATTTGAGCATCCCCCGTGGAGTATTGATTAGTAGTTGCAAGGATGCATAATAGTATCGTGCGAGGGAAATTGGCTTAGATCTCCGAGCCCGTGCATGCCAATGCAGTCTCCCGCCGCTGCCTACCCCCACTAACCCAACGTTAAATCGCTTAAATACCTTAATGTGGTCTTTAAGGAGTTCAGCCCGGCCCTGCGGCAAGGCAAGGTACGCTTGATTTGCAAAGGATTTATAGCTGCGAGCTTGCCGGAGTCCACTTTTCCAGTCTTTTACCTTCACCTCAAATGCCACTAGCTCCTTAAATGGCGGCGAAACGAGGTGCAGGATTCGGACCCGATCAGGCCTCTGAATATCAATGATTTTGGTTTCCCTTAGCTTCCGAAGTTCCTTGCGGACAGTCGCAAGTGAAAGTCCACATTTTTCCGCAATTTGAGAGACTCGAATGACTTTCCTTCTATCCAGTGTGGCCAGAAGCTTCGCAGTCGAAAACGAAAACGCCTTCAGGCGATTGCGCGAAATCGTGCCAGGAAGGATGTGCAGACCATTGAATTCCCCAATGACCAAGTCGGCCACGCCCTGAAAAGAGTCCAATTCAACAGCGGTGACGCTCCTGCGTAAGGGACCAGTTGCCTCTCTGATGAGGGCTCTTCTCAGTGACGCAACAAGTCGCGCTTCGACTTTTGGAACTCCAACGGTTTTCCGAGTAAGGGTCATCACTCTCAAGTATACACGCTAGCGGTTTTCTGAAAAGCGACCTCCCACCGGGAATCACGGGAACAGGCAGCGTGTCAACGTGGCTTTTCGGGGAGGACGGGCACTTGCACCATGGTCTCTGGGTTTCCGCGCTAGCCGCTTTGTCCTTTACCCTTTTCAATTTCCTCCGTCCATGCGAATATTTCCTTCCAACCCCCAATACGGAGGTTCAAACGTTGGCGAACCGGGAACATCTCAACATTCTCAAGCAAGGGGTCCAAGCTTGCAACTAATGGAAGGTGGAAAATTTGGGAATACGCCCGTACCTCAATGAGGTAGATCTCCACCGGGCGAACCTCACCCGGGCGGGGGACTGGGGGACGGGGACTGGCCGGATTTTCTAGGTGGGAGATCAAGGGAAATATCCAGAAGGGTGAATTTGCCCGAGAAGAAATAGGAAATATGGTGACCGTACCCTTTCCCCCCACCTCAACCGAGTGAAATGAGGTCGTTGGGTTATCCATGTCTCTTGAGAGCTTCATTTCCGAACATTCGGCTGAATATATTCTTGTGCCGAACATTGTAAGTCGATTGTCCCGGAAGTTTACCCAAGTCATCCCCGTCTTCCTATGGCTCACCCGGGAGGGGAATACGACTGCCCTACAAATGATGGATGGTAAACAGATACGGCTGCTCACAGCATTTCCACGCCGCCCGAAAGTCCTTTCCCCGAACGGAATCGCAATGACAGTTAACGAAGAGCTTATTGCGTATTCTGAAAGGAGTGAAGCTGCAGGAATGGTAGTTCTCGTGGGCGTTCCGCTGATATCGTCGCTTCCCACACTGAGAATCGATGCGCCCTGCTGCTGGTTTGAATTGAACGGGAGCACGGCGACCGACGGCTATTTTCATGTTGAGATAGGACTTGATGGAAAGGTCATCTCAGGCCGTCCACCCGCACGGGGACTTTCCGGCCCGCTGACCGATTCGGGTATCGAGGCCGCCGCTGACCGTTGTAGGCTGATGCCTTGGAGCGAAGCAATCGAGAAAATCCGTGAGATTCGTTCAACACAACGGGAGTTCAATTTTTTCCCGTTCATGGGAGGATACAAGCCTTTTTATTTAATGCTGCTCTAACAGGGGAGAAACGGTGAGGGGAGAAACGGTGTCAGGGGAGAAACGGTGTCAGGAACCGTTTTCTTCCTCCTAGGCGGGATTAAGGGCAGAACCTTGGCGGCTCGCCGATCGCTTTCCGCGGTGCGGGGATTGGTGCGGCGCGCGGCTCTTGGGCAGGAGCCGACCGGTGGATCGACGACTCTCGCGCACCAGATCCAGAATTTCTTTCCGGGAGAGACCCGCATCGATGCCCGGCACGTCCAGCGGTGAACCGGAACGCGCGGCCGGGCGGACCAAAAAGGCCTGCCCATCGCGGCGGCGAATCTCCACTCCCCCTTCGCGGCTGGCGCGGTTCAGCAGTTCCGTCAGTTGCTGCCTTGCTTCCGAATAGTTATAGACTTTCATCTAAAAGCTTGCTGCACGTCCGCCGGGGATGTCCGCTTGCGACGAACGCCCGCCACCAGGGTATTGCCGATCTCCCAAGGCAGGCTGGCGCAGAGTGCAACTCTGCGATCTGTGGATCAGTGAGGATTGCCAAACGCCGAGCTTCGCTCGGCGCCAGCCATCGCTCAGCACAAATCAGGGGCGATCTTCTTACTCCTGGCTCCTGACTTCTGACCTCTGACTCCTCATTCCAGATTCCAGATTCCAGATTCAAGATTCAAGATTCCAGATTCGAGATTTGAGATTACAGATTCGAGGTTCAAGATTCCAGATTCCTGACTCCTCATTCGCGGAAATCGAGTGCGGCGGGTTCTATTCGACCTCGATGGGATAACTTATCATCCAGAGTTCAAGCTGTTCGAGGCGCGTTTTCCAGCGGGCCTTGAATTCCTTCATCCACTCCCGGCTCTGCGACATATCGGGCACGTCCACCATCAGCCGCACCAGATTGTCTCGGTAGATCACACCACCTTGGCGCCAGTGGCCCTCCAGCTTCTGGGTCTCGTAACTGGCAGCGCCGAAGTGGTCGACCATTTCCAAGACGGCTTCGGCAAGCCACTCGGGCGGCACATCCCGCCCATCATTGAACTGAAGAGGGAGCAGCACCTCGAATCGCCGCCAGTTGCTGCTCCTAGGTGGTTTTGCCCTCGACTTTAAATGGGAGGTTCTGATCGGCGAGCGCTTCCAAAGCAGATTCGGGAACCAAATGCTCCCCCGAACGAAGGACCCGGCCGGAAAAGCGTCCGAGCAAAAAGGCCAGCGCCCTCTTTTCAGTCTCGCGGTCCGGGAATGTAATCGTCACCATGGGTCGTATCCGTACGCGGTCATTATATCACTCCACGGGACGTTTCACTGATTTTCCGGGAAGGTTCGCGTCCTCTGCCGTTGATCGGCAGGCTGGCGCAGAGTGCAACTCTGCGATCTGTGGATCAGTGAGGATCGCCAAACGCAGAGCTGCGCTCGGCGGCAGCCATGGCTTAGCACAAATCAGGGGCGATTTTCTTACTCCTGCCTCCTTAATCCAGATTCAAGATTCGAGATTCAAGATTCAAGATTGCAGATTCGAGATTCAAGATTCGAGATTACAGATTCAAGATTACGGATTCAAGATTCAAGATTACAGATTCGAGATTCCTGACTCCCAAACCCTAACCCCTAGCCCCTAACCCCGCTCACGCGTAGGCGTGCAGTCCGGGCAGCAGGTAGGTGACACCGAAGAAAGTAAACATCACGATGCCGAAGCCGATGATGGCGAAGTATGCCGAGCGTCTTCCGCGCCAGCCTCGGGTGAGGCGCATATGCAAGTAGCCCGCGTAGGTGAGCCAGGTAATAAGCGCCCAATCTTCCTTGGGGTCCCAGCTCCAATAGGCGCCCCAGGTGCGATTGGCCCAGTAGGCGCCGGCGATGATCATGAAGGTCAGCAGGGGGAAGGAAATCGCTACGGTCTTGTAAATCAGGCTGTCCAGAGAGTCCCGGCTGGGCAGGTAGCCGACAATGGAATCATATTTCCAGTTGAGCACCACCCAGGCGATCGAGGCAAACAAGGCCGTCGCCACGCCCGCCAGCAGGAAGGGGCTATCCACCAGGCGCACTTCGAAGCTCTGGGTATACTCGGCGAGGTAATGGGGGCCGCTATTCACCTTGACGAGCAAGAGCGTCAAGGCCAGCGCCTGAGCTCCCAGCGCCGCCAGAAAGGCCCAACGCACGATTTTATCCCAGCGTTCGCGCTGGGCGGAGTAGGTGGCCAGCAGGTTCAGAACCAGGGCGGCGGCGGCCAGCGCCAGGGCAATGACAAACGGCCAGCCTAGCGACTCCAGCGGCACCATCAAGGCCTTGCGGGGAGCGAGCATGATTTTTTCCCGGGTGACGGGATCCCATCCGGCCAGCGCCAGAGCCATGTTGCCATTGACGCAGGTGGCCGCAATGGTGCCGTACACGCCAACGATCAGCGCGGCGCACCAGGTCAGGAAGTTGCGGGGCGTAACGCCGTCCTTGATCAGGTAGAGGAGCGCCACCGCAAACGAGATGGTAAATCCCGCGTAGCTCAGCATGGCCAGCGTCACGTGGATTTGCAGCCAGGTGGATTGCAAGGCCGGTACCAGCGGACGGATTTCTCCGGGCAGCACTTGCATCAGAATGAGCGCCAAGGCGGCAATGGGAAGCGTGATCGCTCCCAGGAAGGGCAGCTTGAGTTTCCATTCCGCCACAACGTGCAAGGCGACCACCGCCCAGGAGAACATCAATACCATTTCATAAATGTCGGAAAGCGGGGCGTGCCCTGAACTCGACCAGCGCGCCAGGATGGCCACGGTGTGCAGCACCAGGCCGCCGCGCGAGAGCAATACGGCGCCTTGCAATAGTTCCGCCTGCCGCAAGGCGACGGAAGAACCGTACAACACCGATGCGCCAAGATACGCTACCAGGGCCACGAACAGGAATTTCTCCCCGGCCCTCGCCCCCTTCAGCCACCCCTGATCGCCGATCAGATGTGGGACAGAAACCGCCAGGACTGTCAACGACGCCACGGCCACCACCAGCAAGATCCAACTTGCGGCGCTGAACGGGCTGCGCTCGGGGATGTGGGTTATCGCCTTTGCCATGATTCTCTCCTCCTACTTACTTTGCCTGTAAAGCCTCTTTGCGGGGCGAGTCGCTACTGTGACATTTCGTCCGCTATCCAGACTTAAGGACTATGGGCAGTAGTGTCTATTCATGCCCATTAATGGTTTGTCAACTTTACGCCGCGGGGGCGGCCTCGCGTACCTCTTCAGGAACTTGCACCAAAGCCGCTTCGACTTCATCCGTCAATTCGTGGAACTTGCGCTCAAAATTCTCTCGATATTTGCTCGGCTGCCCACCCAAAAGGAGTACCGGCTGTCCTTTGCGGTTTGCCGCCACTACCCCCCAAATGCGAATGTGCGACAGGTACAAAGCCATCATCAACCCGCTGGTCAGGAGCAGGCACCCGGCCCAAATCAGCCATTGCCCAGGTTCGCGAGCAACCTCGAGGCCCGTCATCGATTCCATTTCCACGCTCACATAACGGAAGCTGATGCCAGTGTCGTTGGGCGGATGCAATTCCGGCGACTTGGCCAGCACCCAGGCATTGGTGGCGGGGCTGCCAGGCCGCGTCACTTGCAGGTGAATCGCGGGATTACGAGGTGCGTCCGACCGCGAGGCGATCTGGTTGCCCTGCAAAACATAGTCGGGAATGAAATCGGCGAGCTCGACCGCAGTCCCCTGCTCACCCAGCGGCGCCGGCGACCCGGGGACCAGGGTAAGCGTTTGGTGCTTCTCCACGCCGTTTTCCTGCCAGCTCGCCTCCATCGCAAGCTTGAGGGGCACGCCTGTTGAGGAGCTGTAGGATGCCTGGAAAAACCGTACCCCTTTGTAGGTAAGCGGGTCGTTCACATAGATCTTCTTCCGCCCCACCTCGCGGCCGTTTTCGAACACCGCGAGTTGGCTCCAGTATTGCCGCGGCGAACCATCAGGGTAAACATCCATGCCCGCACCCTCGCAATGCAGGGTGAAATCAAGGTGGCGGCGCGGCCCCGGCTGGGTCAGAGGATCCACGACGTCGGTGCTCATCCCCGGTCGAAGGTTGATGTACCCCCGATAGCCGTGCATCCCATCAATGATCGCCCCGGCAAAGATAATCAACAGGCTGGCATGCACCAGGTAAGGAGCAAGACGCACCAGCCGGTGTTTTTCCACGTAAAGGGTACCTTTCGAAAGGACATCGGCGCGGGGCGGGTACCCCAGCTTTTCAAGCTGATGGGAGGCCAGCCCCATCGCTTCCTTCGAGGTGTGGGGACCCAAGGGGATTTCCCGCTGGAAGGGCAATGCCCGGATGAAGGCCTCGTCGGCCAGAAAATGCGGCCGCACGTACAGCCGCCACACTTGAGGGAAACGCTCAATAGACGCCAGCGTGATATTGGCTCCCAGAAGGCCCAAGAGAAGTATGAACCACCACGTGTGAAAGACGTCGAATAGCCCTATTGCATTCAAAAGACGGACGATCTGCGGAGCGTAGACCTGCTCGATTTGCCCTTCCTGGGCCATGGGTCTTTGCAGAATGAACGTACCCAGAATCATTGATATCCCTAACAAGCCCAGTAACGATAACCCACACTTTAGCGAGCTGAAGAATTGCAAAAACTTATCGAAACTGGATTTACGACTAGCCATGAAGCGCTCCTGGTCTGAGGGCATCCCCAAGTCTTGCTGACCCTGACGTTGCATTATTCGGCATCTCAAATGCCAGCCCGGAAAAAATGTCCGGTTCCCATAATCCCTTGATAATGGAGGGGAAATTAGCAACAGCTTTCCTCCTTGCTTTGTTACAAGGAGGTGTTTCGGGCCGAAATTTGGGGCAAAAGCCACATGGAATTGCGCGTGGGTACTCAATTTGTCCGTTTTCATTCAATAGGGAGCCCTCCGTCCACTGACTTTCAACAACATCTAGGTGGACGAAAAGGAACTCAAAATGCTGACAAAAAGGCAGTATGAAACTATCGTTCGTATCGCAGGAGGTCTTGATGAAACCTTTTACTACTGTTCGTGGTCCAGCCGACGTGAAGGAATTCGTTGCTGGCCCCAGGCCTGTAACTTCATTTAGGGAGGTTACTCCCATGGAAATGCAACCCACCTTTACCCTTACTTTCTCAATTGGAACCACCATGAGAGAAATTCATGACACGGTGATCCGTACGGTATTGCAGCACACACGTAGCAATCGTCTGCGCGCTGCGCAATTGCTGCAGATCAACCCTCGGACGATCCGTCGTCGTTTGGGCAAGAAGGACGGGGCCGCTTCCGCCACGCGCGCGGCCTAATTATTTTTCCTTGCCATCAACGCGGCTCGTGCCTCGCTTGGCGAGGAGGGCCCGCCCTCGCATTCCCCTTAACGTCCCGCACTCTGATCTCAATTCCTAAGGGTGCGGTCTCCGCCGGTGACACATTGTCGCGTGCTCAAAGACGCCAGGGGCCCCCACCATGTCTCGTCAAAATTGGTTGTTTACGTGCTCGACTCTTGTTTAAGCGTGAAGGCGGCGAAAATCACGCTGCATGGGTGTTTGTGTAATGTGGGATACGGTCGAACATTCCGAGCCGGAACAAAGGACAGGGGCGGGAGGGGCTGTGGGCGAGGAGATCGTAAGTCGCATCCTGATTATTGATGATGACCCGCATTTCCTGCGCGTCCTTCAACGGATCTTGTCCGGTGAGAAATTCGTCGTCACGGCAACCTCAAATCCTTGCGACGCCGTGGGACTTTTGCGTTCTGGCAATTTTGAATTGATCATTTGCGATTTGCGGATGCCTGACTGCGACGGTTTAAACGTGCTTCAGGCCATTCGCAGCGCCGGGAACGAAATCCCGGTTATTATTCTCACCGCGTATGGTGAGGTGGATACATATTTGGAAGCCATGAATGCCGGGGCAACAGAGTATTTGAATAAGCCCATTAAGTCAGATGAACTCGTCCACGTTGTCCGCAACTGCCTTCGTAAAGGCAACCACCGCCGCAATTCCCAGCGAACTAATAACGCCTAAAGTGCCTCCCTTTTGCGATCGAGCTTTCCCAGAAGTGGTGGTTCCACCCACACTCTCTGTGTGAAGACGCACGGAACTGAGCGTATTCAAGTTTTCAGCTCGACGATCGTAGCTCCGCTACCGCCTTCTTGGGGGGGGGCTAAGCAGAATTTCTCAACATGGGGGTGATGAGAAAACATCTCGTGCAGGGTCTTACGCAAGATGCCCTTGCCGTGCCCGTGAATGATGCGCACGCGGGAGCGCCCGCCTAGAAAAGCCTGGTCGAGGAACTTATCCACGCGTTCGTGGGCCTCCTCCGCCGTATCCCCGATGACGTTGAACTCCTCCGGAACTTCTTCGGCGCGCGATGCGGCCACCGCTGCATCCGGAGTGGCCGCGCCTCCCGGCATCAGAGGCTTCACCTCTTCCTTGTTGACGCGCATTTTCAATCGCCCCACCGAGACTTCCACCTGACCGCCTTCCAGCAAGGCCATGATCGTACCAGGTGTTGATACATTGTCCACCTGCACACGGTCCCCGACCGCCAAGAGCCGCACCACCGGGGGCTCTTGGGACGTCGCGGCAGGTTCCCCCAGCGCTTCCAGAACCTGGGTGTTCCACTCCTCCCGCGCTTCCCGCACCAGGCTGGTGGCTTTCCGTTCGCCCTTCGTCACGACCTTGGCGGGCGCGGCTTGCCTGCGCAGTTCCTCCAGGGATTGTTCCCAGGTTTTCGCGTACTGCTTCAGGGTGTCGTCCAGGCGGGAATCAAGCTCGCGCAGCTTGGCACGGCGCTCTTGCTGGAATTGGCGTTCCAATTGTTCGTGGCGGTTTTCCAGTTCCTGCTTTTGGATTTCCAACGCCTCCAGTTTCGCCTCCATCTCGGTGCGTTGCTGGTGCAGGCCCGCGACCAGCGCCGCGGCCTCGGCGTCGGCCGGATGGAGCAGGGACCGCGCCTTTTCCACGATGCTGGGTTCCAGGCCCAGCCGCGCGGCGATGTCCAGGGCGCTCGATTTTCCCGGCAAGCCGACGAGCAGGCGATAGGTGGGTTCGAGCGTCGCTTCATCGAACTCCATCGCGGCGTTCACGGCTTCGGGGGTTTCTGCGGCGTAGGCTTTCAGCCGCGAATGGTGGGTGGTCACCATGGTCATGGCGCCGCGCTGGCGGAAGTATTCGAGAATGGCGACGGCCAGCGCCGCGCCTTCGTTGGGCTCCGTGCTGGCGCCAATCTCATCGAGCAGCACCAGGTCGTTTGGCCCCACCACTTCCGCCATGGCCTCGATGTTCGTCACGTGCGCGGAAAAGGTGCTGAGGTTGGCCGCAATGGATTGCTGGTCGCCGATGTCCGCCAGCACGCGACCGAACAGCGGCAGTTTAACTTCAGCAGCGGGCACGGGAATCCCCGCCTGCGCCATCAGCGCCACGATGCCCAACGTTTTCAGGGCGACGGTTTTGCCGCCGGCATTCGGTCCGCTGATAATTATTAGCGTTTTTGGGGGGGTCAGTTCCAGGCTATTGTGCACAGGCCTCCACTTCGTTCCTTGGAGTGCCATCTCCAGAAGCGGGTGGCGAACCTCGTGTAGACATATTGCCCGTTCGGGGCGAATCTCGGGGATGCAACAGTCAAACTGTCTGCCGAACTCACCCTTGGCGAAGGCCCAATCAATTTCACCCAAAATGTCCGCCGCATGTGTCAGGTCGTCGCGGCGCTCTCGCAGTTTGCGAGTGAACTCCCCCAGGAGGCGCTGAACTTCCGCGAACTCCCGGTCCTGCAACTCCACCAGTTCATTGTTGAGCGCCAGCGTCTCGAGCGGCTCGATATAAACCGTGGCGCCGGAGGAGCTCGCCCCATGCACCACGCCCTGCACGCGCCGTTTTTCCTCCGCGCGGACGGGGATGACGAAGCGGTCGTTGCGGATGGTCACCACGGCGTCCTGAAGCACGGTATCCTGGGAATAGCGCCGCAGCATCCGCTCCAGGCTCGATTGGATTTCGAGCTTGGCCCGCTCGATGGCCCGGCGAACGCGCCCCAACTCCGCGCTCGCGGAAGAGTCCACGGTGCCGTCGGGATTGATCTTGCCGGCCAGTTCCGCGACCAGGCTGCGGAAATCCGGCAGCGCCCGCGCCAGTTCGGAAAGGCGCGGCGTGGCCGACGGCGCGGTAGGGCCGAACCGCGTTCGGCCCTCCCCCCCATCGCGCGGTGTCGTAGGGCCGAACGGCGTTCGGCCTCCTCTGTCCTCTGCTTGGGCTGCCAGCGGTGCGGTTGGTGCGCGGCCCCCCGAGCCCTCGGGTGGGGCGGTGCGCGGTGCAGCGCCATGCGCAAACGTGCGGGACATATCCAAACCTGCCCGCGCCACTTCCACCAACGCCACGATCTCGAGCGCGGCCAGCGCCAGCCCTTCCACGCGCAATTTGTCGAGCAGCGGGCTGGGCTCGCACAGCGCCGCCAGGCTGGGTCGAGTGCTCTCCCGCAAATACTCGCGCGCCTCGCCCGCCAATTCCAAATCGCGCCGAATTTTTTCCAAATGGGTGTGCGGCGAAACTCGCTCCAGCAGCGGCTCGCTGATGGGGCCGGAAACATAATGGTGCAGCAGCTCAAGAACGGCCGGGAATTCCAGCACCTCGCGGGAGAAGGGGTCAATCGTTCTGCGCGTCAAGTCGGAGTCAGCCATATTGGTCTGTAATTGTAGCAGAGGCGGTGGCTGGGGATTAGGGGTTGGGGGGTTAGGGAACCGGGACACGGGGCACGGGACTCGGGGTTAGGGATTCGGGTCATTGAACTGCCTTCTCGTCACTCGTCGCACCGTTTTCGTGATTCGAGAGCGGTTGTAGGGCCGAACAGCGTTCGGCCTCACCAATCTCTTCATCCCCCTGACCCCGACCGCCGATAACGATGCGGGGGAGTGTGGGCCGCCGGGCAAAGAGAAGGTGCAACGCCGCGCGGCATGGCCGCAACCCAAATTGTAGGGCCGAGCGCCGCTCGGCCGGGGCTGAACCCCCCTTCCGCCCGTCGCCGGGGTCGTTGCGGCTGAAAGTCGGCCATCCAGACCGTGGTCGACCCTTTTGGCCCGCAAATTCATTCATCCCCCTGACCCCGACCGCCGATAACGATGCGGGGGAGTGTAGGCCGCCGGGCAAAGAGAAGGTGCAACGCCGCGCGGCATGGCCGCAACCCAAATTGTAGGGCCGAGCGCCGCTCGGCCGGGGCTGACCCCGCGTTCCGCCCGTCGCCGGGGTCGTTGCGGCTGAAAGTCCGCCATCCAGACCGTGGTCGACCCTTTTGGCCCGCAAATTCCTTCATCCTCCTGACCCCGACCGCCGATAACGATACGGGGGAGTGTGGGCCGCCGGGCAAAGAGAAGGTGCAACGCCGCGCGGCATGGCCGCAACTCAAATTGTAGGGCCGAGCGGCGCTCGACCGGGGCTGAACCCCCCTTCCGCCCATCGCCGGGGTCGTTGCGGCTGAAAGTCCGCCATCCAGACCGTGGTCGACCCTTTTGGCCCGCAAATTCCTTCATCCTCCTGACCCCGACCGCCGATAACGATACGAGGGAGTGTGGGCCGCGCGGCAGGGAGAAAATTCGGCGCAAAGCGGAGTGGCCAGGCCAAAAGATGTAAGGGCCAGTGGCGCTCGCCCCCACACCGCAACGTAGCGGCGGGTTTACCCCGCCATCTCCTTGTGTGGGTTTGCCCCACCACATGTCGTGTCGCGTGAACCGCGACGGTGGCGACGTCCCGACAGGATCGGGATAGATTCCGCCGCCGTTACCATCGAGCATAGCGCGTCCAACGGAAGAAGTTCACAGTTGACAGTCGACAGTTAACAGTCAAGGCATGCCTTAACCCCTAACGGGGTTTTCTACAGTAAACTGTTGACTGTTGACTGTGGACTTCCCTCATGATCTACCTCGACCACAACGGAAGAAGTTCACGGTTGACAGTCGACAGTTGACAGTCAGGGCATGCCTTAACCCCTAACGGGCTTTTTTCACTGTAAACTGTTGACTGTCGACTGTCGACTTCCCTGTGAACTCTTTCCCAACATTCCTCGGTGCTGAATTATTGCATGGCGCTGGAGAAAAGTAAGGCTCCCCTCCTGGTTCAGGAGGGGTGGCGCGGCAGCGCCGGGGTGGTTACGGCAGGCTCTCGTGGCGGCGAGTTCACCCCGCCAGATTGTAGCGTCGATCTCCGATCGACGCGCGGCGGTCGGAGACCGCCGCTACAGCCACATGGCGGGGTAAACCCGCCGCTACGAGAACCGCCTGCCGCGTCACCTACTTTCCGGTTGACCGCGAGGGCTTGCTGGGTCTTTGTTTGGTTTAACTGACCACTGACAACAGACGACTGACCACTGCTTTTCCGATGTGGGCGAACAACGAAACCAGTGTGCTGTTCCCTTTCGAGCGAATCGCGGAAATTTGCCGGTCGCGAGGCGTGCTGTACCACTGCGACGCGGTGCAAGCAGCGGGCAAGGTGGAGATTGACGTGCGAAAGACTCCGGCGGACTTCCTCTCGCTAACCGGCCACAAGTTTCATGCCCCGAAGGGGATTGGCGCGCGGAACTTGTCCCGATAAAATCGGGACGTCCGGCGCAAATCGCCATTCTCGCCATTGGTTTAGGCCGGGCATCAAGAGCGTAATCGGCGAGGTGGCACAGAAAGTGTGCCGCTGATTTTCAAATGTTGGATGGGGAAACCAGTTGCCTGAGAGCTAAGTCGATCAATCGATCGTCAAAGAGGCGAAGCTTACGGTCTGCGGCGGCCTTGCCCGCAGGCCATTTGCTCAGCCCCTCACGAATACCAGCGATGGTCGGTTCACACTGCTCTCGGACGATAAGCCAATCGACGGTGGCGAGAAGTTCCATCCCCAGGGGTGATTCGAACCCATCGATTCGTTTGGCAGTCAGGTCCAAAACTTTTCTGAGCGTTTGCGCCGCATCTTGTTTGAGGTAGAGATCGACGTAATTGCGGCGCTCCTCATTGAAACTGATGGTGTCCGACGGCCCCGCGTCGCTGAGCCGCTTGTCGCAATGGAGATAAGTTCCGTCGAGGTTATTGAGCAAATGGCGAAGCCGGTCCGAGTATGGGCCGTACTTGTCAGCGACAAATTGAAGATTCAAGGGATTATCAATCCCTAACGACTGAATGGTGCGATCGAGGAACCATCCGAGCTTTTGAACTTCCAGGTATGTGCATTCAATGCCCAGCACCCAATAGCGTCGAATCATCTCCGCCATGAGGGCGCGTGCCGGGGTGAGCTTATCCACGCCAGTTCGCTTAGCGACGTTCTGATATTTCTCCGTGGGTTCGTAGACCACGACATCGACATCCTCAAGGTCACCGAGAATTCGTTCGACCTGTTGCCGCACTTCGGACCAGTCCAACCCACCATTGCCGGACCCGAGCGGGGGCAGGGCGATGGAGCGGATATGTTTCTGATGAATCACTCGCTTTAAATCGCCCAAGCCCTCGGTAATCCACTCCAACTTGGAGGGCTGCCGCCAATGCTTCTTGGTTGGGAAATTGATGATCCACCGAGGGCCGCTAAGCGCGCCTGATTCCGTGACAAACATCCGTCCAATCTTGACCTCTTGGCGCTCGCAAGCTTCTTCGTATGCAAGGAAGTTGGCCGGGAACGCCTCTTTGAACATCAGGGCAATTCCCTTGCCCATCACTCCCACCGTATTGACGGTGTTCACGAGCGCTTCAACCGGCGCTTCGAGAAGATTGCCTTGGATAAATTTCATCATCAGAAATACCAATTCGCCTGGATGCTCGTCTTGACCGTCAGGCCGCGCTGCTCAACATGACCTTCAACCCAGCCCTTAACCGCACTCGTATAACAGCCTATTCCCATTATGGCATCGAGAGGTACGTACTTCCAGACGAGCGCCTCCGCTTGATAGCGCTCCTTCTTTCCTGGGTCATTCGGATCATTTCTGAAATCGCGGCGGTTCAGTAGAGGCCAATCAATTTCGTCGAGGTCATTCAAATCCGTGAAGTAATTCGCCATCACCACATACGCGTGCGTGTCCGTGAATACGAACGGGATGCCAAGCTCCGAAATCTTGAACAAGGACGAGACCAAAATGACAATCTCCTCGTTCGGAACCCTCGGTACACCACCAAACCCTGTCTTGATGTTATACATCATGATCGAAAATGGCGTGAAATAAAAGGGGACATAGTCATTCAACGTGCCCCCCGGTCCAACCGGAACCACACGGCGAGAACGCTTTTCAATCAGATCGGGGTTTCCGATATTTCGGTAATTGGGATCAAACATCTTTCCGTTACGGGCATGAAGTCCGTGGTCGAGAATCCACGGGAGATTGTCCCGGTGAATGATCCGAAAAATCAGTGCTTTGGTCGAACTGAGACTCATTAGCTCGTTAGTATCTTTCTACGAAGCGGCTCCCGGCATGGCGGCGAATCACGCTCGCCAAAAAGCCCTCGTAGGGGCGAGTTTACCTCGCCATAATGGCGGCGTAAAGCCGCCATTACAATCGAGCGTAGCGCGGACCTGCTCTGTTAGGTCCGCGGCTTTTAGGTTCAAATCCTCGTGTAATGATCCGGCGAAGTTCGCGACCTATTTACGCGCGATGCTGTGCAGAGGGCCGCGGTGAACGGAACGGCAGAGCACGGGTGGGGACGAAGAACCGCGGACCTAAAGAGCAGGTCCGCGCTACGCTGGCTTCGGTGTGAACTCTTTCCCAACATTCATCGCTGTTGAATTACTGCATGGCGCTGGAAAAGCAAGAAGCTCCGCTCCTGGTTCAGGAGGGGTGGCGCGCTAGCGCCGGGGTGGTTACGGCAGGCCCTCGTAGCGGCGAGTTCAGCTCGCCAAATGACGATCGTAGCGGCGGGTTAACCCCGCCATTCCCTGGTGGCGAGTCTACCCCGCCACATGGCGGGGTAAACCCGCCGCTACATGACCCTGCCTACCGCGTCACCTGCCTGCCGATTGACCGCGAGGGCTTGCTGGGTCTTTGTTTGGGTGTATCACTGCCATGCCGTGGAAGCAGCGGGCAAGGTGATGATCGGCGTGCGAAGGCACCTCACCCGGGAAACCCGAATGACAATTGCACTCAGTGGCCGTCAGGTGTATCTTGTTGGCCGGGCCCGAAGTCGACAATGGAAATTTTCGGGGGAGATCTTTCCGGGAGGAAGCGGAATGACACCTCAGCAATGGGCGCGAGTCAAGGAGATATTTAACGCCGCCTTGGAGCGATCGCCGGAGAAGCGATCGGAGTTCCTGGTGGAGGCCTGCGAAGGGGACGAGTCTCTTCGGGAGGAAGTACATCGTCTGCTGGCTGAACACGATCGGGCGGGTGAATTCCTGAACTCCCCAACATGGCCGAAGGGAGATCCGGCTCCTACCACGGAATCCGATGGTCCGAATGCTGAGCAGGTGATTGCAGGGCCAGGTTCGCCTCTAGCGCCTCTCAAGGCTGGCGAGACCTTTGCCAATCGCTATGAGATCAAGGGCGAGCTGGGACGGGGCGGCTTTGGGGTTGTCTACCTCGCCTTCGACCGGGGTCCGCTACAGAGAACCGTGGCGCTGAAGGTGATTCGCTTGGCCTCGGATAAGCCTTCCGAGCCCACGGCCCTGGCCCGCCAGCACTTCCTGGAAGAGGCCCGTGTAGCGGGCAACCTTTCCCATAGCAACATCGCCACTGTTTTCGACGTGGGTAAATCTGCCGGGTGCATCTACATGACGCAGGAGCTGGCGCCAGGCCGGGATCTTCGCAAGATCCTGGGCGAAGCCGGCCCTTTGCCGCTCCGCCGGATTGTCGCTATCGTCCGCCAAATCTGTGAAGGCTTGGCCCACGCTCACGCCCGAGGCATTGTCCACCGCGACATCAAACCTGGCAACATCGTGGTGGGCGGGGAAGACCGGGTCAAGGTCACCGACTTCGGGCTTGCCCAGCCCCCCCAGGGAGAGGACTCCGCTCTCAACCAAGCCATCGCCGGCACGCCCGGTTACATGGCCCCCGAACAACTAAGTGGGGGACGCGTGGACGGACGAGCTGACATCTTTGCCGTGGGGTGCGTTCTCTATCAGATGCTCACCGGACGGCAACCCTTCGAAGGATCGACGACCGCCAGTGTCATTGAGAAGACGCTTCACGCTCTTCCCCCCGAGCCGAGCCGGGTGCGAGAGGATCTTCCCCGCACTTTGGACCGCATCGTGGCCCGGGCCATGCGAAAGGATCCGGACGAGCGCTATAACAACATCACCCAGCTCCAGCAGGACGTGGTTAATCACGACCAGTTCGAGTACCTCACGGAAGCCAAGGCAGGAGCCGCCGACATCGCGACCGCCCTAGAAGCACGGCAATGCACGCTTTTTCTGGGGCTCCGCCTTCCCGTCAGCCTGAGCGAGAAGCATCCTCCCACGGCCGAAGCTCTAATCGCAGAATACCTGGCAGAGCGGCTCAGCAGCCCGCCGAAGGAACGGAGCCTATCGAGGCTGGCGCAGCATCTTGAACTAGAGCGCGGCAGACCGGAGATGCTCAAATATCTGACGGCAGCGGTCCGTAACCCTCAGGCCTCACCGCGAGAGATGATCCGCCGTTTGGCTCGCCTGCCTTTCCCCGTGATCGTCACCACGGGATACGACACTTTTCTCGAGGAAGAGCTGGCGAAGGTCAACCGCAAAGTCCGCCGGGTGATTAATTGCCGCAGCGTGCCGGACGATCCAGCCGACGCGGACCTCTTGGTGCGGTTGTTCGGCAGCGTGGATAGCGAAACCTCCATCGTGGTCACCCAGGACGATCTGTGGAATTTCTTCGGCAGTTTCCAATTGCTATCCGACGCGCTGAAGTCACTGTTCGCTCGCCACCGGTTGCTCTTTATCGGGTACGATCCGGAGGACGAAGGCTTCCAGCATCTTTTCTCGGAGATCGTGCGTTTTCGAGTGGGTAGCACAGAAGCGTGTTACCTGGCTGCCCCGGACATGGTGCTTCCGGCGGTGCGCTGGGCGCAGCGGAAGGCCCTCCGGCTGATCGACGCCGAGCCGGCCTCTTTCCTCTCCCTGGTCGAAGAAACCACCACCGAAAGGCGCCGGCAGAAACGGTCCGCCAAGGAAGAGCCGTCCGAGGCGCCGCTTCCCAGCCGCCCATACAAGTTCCTCAATTACTACGATCGGGAAGACGAGCGCATCTTCTTTGGCCGCCAGAGTGAGACCAACCGACTGCTCACTAAGATTCACGCTTACCCGCTGAACCTGCTGTACGCGCCGTCGGGAAGCGGCAAGACATCTCTAATTTGCGCGGGCCTGATGCCACAACTGTGGCGGCAGGACTATACGCCGGTCTATTGCCGCGTCTACGATGACCCGGCGGGCGAAATTCGGCGCGCCGCCATGGAATCGGTAGGCGCCCCACCCTCAGACTTTCCGCCTGCCATGCCACTGCAAACACTGTTAACCGAGGTTGCCGGCCGGAACGAGCAGCGGCTGGTGATCTTTGTGGACCAATTCGAGGAGATCTTCATCCGCCACGGCCAGGAGGCGCGCGAGCGCTTCGCGGCTTCGTTGGCCGCGACTTTGACCGAGGGTAAGGGTAGGGTACGATTTGTTCTTTCCATGCGTGAGGATTTCCTAGCGCGCCTCTCCGAATTCCGGGAGCGCATTCCGAACATCTTCCACAACGAGTTCCGCCTGGAGCCGCTCTCGGAGGCCGAATCCCGCGCCGCTATTGTCGAGCCGGCCCACTTGGTTGGGCTGGAGGTTGAACCGGAGCTGGTTGAAAGGCTGATCGCCGACCTTTCCCGGGAGGGCGTTGACCCGCCTCAGCTCCAGATCGTTTGTGACACGCTGTACGACGCGCTGGAGCAGGGCGAGAAGCGGCTCACCCTCAAGTCCTACCTGGCGCTGGGTGAGACGCGGAAGATTCTTGGTAATTACCTGGAAAGGGTCCTCCACGAATTCCCACCTCCCGAGCGCGAGGCGGCCCGCGAACTGCTCAAGAGCCTGGTCACTTCGGAGAAGACCAAGACGGTGGTGCAAATTGCCGACCTGGCGCGGGCCGCTGGCCGCCCGGAGGACGAGGCCTCGCGAATTCTCGCTGACCTTTCCAACCGGCGGTTGATTCGGCGCGTTCAGCGGGAAGAGGGTTATTGGTACGAGCTCACCCACGAGTACCTGGTGGAGGAAATCAGTTGCTGGCTCTCCGAGAAGGAAATGCAAATCAAGAAGCTTCGCGAGCTCCTGGAACAGGCCATCCGGAATCACAGAAACTTGGGAATGCTGATGCCGGCGGCCCAGCTCCACTTAGTCCAGGAACAGGAAGACGACTTGCACCTGAGCAAGGAGGAGCGCCAGTTCCTCAGGGAGAGCGCGCAGGCGCTCAGCACGCGGCGGAGGCAAATGGCGACAGTCGCCGTCGTTGCCGCCGTGATGCTCATGGGTACGGTAGTCGCCGGGCGATATCTCTATCTGCGCTCGCATACCTTCATCAAACCCGGGGATCGTGAATTCATCGAATACGGAAAAGGCTTAGGCAACAACCAGTCTTACCGCCTGGAGGACATCCGGCTCTACAGTGGCTCGCCCAATCCCTGGTGGATTGACCGCCGCCTGGGGTTCCCAAAAGAGCTGTACCAGAGCGATTTCGATTTAGATCAGATTGATCCCAGTCACCGGGATACCCTAAAAGCGGGCCTTATGCTCAGCCAGGGGACTTCCTTGGAAGACCAGGTCTTCAAAATGCTCAAACCCGATCAGCAGGTCCGATTCCTGGCGACCATGGACAAACTGAATGAGGGAACGGAACTGCTCGAAAAGTTTTACAACGATCCGTCTGTTGACCAGGAAAGCCTGGACGGGCTCGAGCTCGTTCTCGGAGACTCTGGTGTTAGCGATCCCCGCTTTGCTAGCGACGCGCTGAAGCGGGCTTTTGGCGCTAGAGTCGGAGTCGTCGAATTCGAAGGGGTGAACCTGGTACCGTTGCTGGAAAGCCTCCCCGCGAGCACTTGGCACGACCAAATCGTTCCCTACCTCGATAATCCCGCTCGCTGCATTGGTGCTCTAAAGCTGATAGGCATGCTCGGCACAATACAAGATGGTGTATTCATCAAGCCTTATTTGGCTTCGCATGGCGTGGAGTCCTACGACAGAGTGCAGAACGCAGCATTCGAGGCGCTGCTTTACCTAGGGGACTGTTCGGCACTAGAGTCAATACCAGCGCTAATCCCGCCCGGAAGACCTGTTTCTTCATTCGCAATTATGTATATGACGTCTTGCGCCTCTCGCAACAACTTGACCCTCCTGGAGCATACGGCCCGCCGGGAGATTTCGGCTGGTCCGGAGGGCCTGTATTTTCTGGGAGATATGACCCAAGCAATATACAAGATTGGCGGTCCGTCGTCGATTCCCACCATTGCGAGTATTGTTGCTGGCATTCCCGATAGCCAGTGGAAGGTGAGGGCCGTGCGAACAATCTTTGACCCCGAGATTCTGCCCGAATTGCGATTGGCTTTACGAGTTCCGCAGTTTGGGGCGCGCTCCGCAGCCGCAGCAGCGCTAGCACAGCGCGGTGATGCTGCTGGACTAGAGACAGCGGCGGAAATCGCACAGGACAAGAAGCAGGAGACAGAAAACCGCGTTTCAGCACTTTCAGCCTTCGAGTGGTTCAGAGGGCCTGCAATCGAAGGGTTTCTCCTAACCATCGGAAGGGCTGCGGGACCTGGGCAAGCTGAGGTCCGTGCGGCGGTCTGCCGGACCCTTCGCTGGTATGACGATGCCGACGCTCTAGGTTTTCTGGCGGACGGCCTGAAGGACGGGGACCGATCGGTAAGAGACGCGGCGATGGGCAGTTTACTGTTCACAGGTTCTGAGCGCACTCGGGGCTTTCTCAAAGGGAAGCTAAAGGCTCTTGAGCCCGTACCGCAGGTGTACGCAGCACGAGCTCTTCAGCGGATGGACCCCGATACTTATTCGGATGTCTTCGAAGACTTTCTCAAGAATAGGGCGGACAAGATCAAGGATTATGCGGCCACTGTTCAAGCCATCGAGGGCCTCCACGAAGCCTACCTCCGTCAGCCGGTGACGGGGGTAGTCCAGGCGCTTTTTGACGAGCGGCGAGAAGTTCGTCTGGCGGCGATCTTGGCGCTTGCGGAGCATCAGGACGCTAGGAAGGCCAAGGATCTTCTGCTGCTGTCCAGTTCAGAGGCGGACCCTTACTTCCGATTCGCGGCTGCGAGAGCGCTTTGGACGTTAAGGGCGTTTGAGCATGCTAACTCGATCAGAGCACGGGCTGAGTTGCCTCTTTCACAAGGTGATCTTGGCCGGGCTCGACGAATCCTCAGTCGCGCATATGAAGTCCCTAATGCCTCTTACTTCCAACTCGACTATAGGGGAGTGCTCAAGAGCGCACTCTTAGTGTCTAAGCCCTTCCAGACTAAATCTATGGTGTTTGTCGGGGGCCCCCCAAGCTACGTCTTTGGCGAGGCTTTCGACTCGGCAATCGGTCAGTCTTCGAGGTTCGAATGGGACATCCTTGCGAGGGAGGGAGCAATCAGCTTTGCGCTGGCCGAGATGGAGAGGCTTCCATTGAAGAATCCGAGTCTGCGAAAATCCTTCCAGCAAGATCCGAACCTCGCCTCACTTCGGAATATTTACGAGTTCCGGGTGCTGACCGGAATGCAGGAACCCATCACCGTCGAGAACATCAAGCTGCCTCAACCAAATCCACCAAGTCCCGAAAGCGCTCAACCAAGCCGTTAAGCCCAACGCGAACCGATGCGGTTTCCCGTTTCGCCTCGCCCAGAAGGAACGTCGGGATGACATTGCCCCGGTGCTTCGCCAAAACTCATGCGGCTGCAACTTCAATAGATTAGGGAGCCGACGTCTTTAGAGAATCACACTGAGTAATCTCAAGCCTTGGAATCGGGCGCTATACCTGCATGCATGTCCACATTTAGTGAATCAGTAGCAATTCCTTGAGGCTAATGAGCTTGAGGCCGATCTCTTCCTTCAAGGCAAGCAACTTGGTCAGGAGTTCGCGACGGGCGGGGATCAAGAGCGGACCCGGGCGCTGATTGCCGTTCATGCGGCGGGTGTCGCGCTTGCCGTTGGCGGTATCGCGGTAGAACAGAAGCGTTTCGCGGAATTCGATGAGCTTTTCCATGTGCTCGTCGCCGCTGGCGAGCAGTCCTTCGCTGGCCTTGTCGCGATCAACCACCGTGCAGGTCGAACAGCCGAAGCGGCTCGCGCCGCAACTGCGGAAAAAACGCAGACGAGTCCGTCGGCCCACGTTCGCCCGCTACTTTTTCCCCGGAGCCGGCGCATTAGCCGGGGCGGCCACAGTGAAGGGGAATATGGCCATGTTCTGGGTTCCGGCCATCAGGGCGTATTCCCCAGCGGGCAGATCCTGCTGCGGCTGCACCAGCCACACGGTGCTTTCCGGCTGGGTAATGTTAATAGGTATGAGGTCATTTTGCTCCGCTTCGGCGGTCTTCGAGCCGAAACGCAACCTGCCGCCGTCAAGTTCACGGAAAGTTTTCTTCGGGTGCAACCGCACCAGCGCCGGGTTTCCGGGCAAAGACATTAACCGGCAGATGCAAATGACCGGCCGGCTTGGTTCGATCTGCACCGGCGCGTGTACTCCTTCATATTCCGACACCATCGCCGCGGGAGCGATCCCGTAGGTAAAGGTGGGAGCCAGGGCGTGCTTCGCGCGGGTCCTGGCAGGCGCCTGAAGCGTAAGCGAAACCCACTCCGAGCCGCGAATCAGAACTCCGGCGCGGTCGCTTGGGTAATCCGCGGTGACGCTGGGCGCGGTCGCCACCCCGGAGTTTGCCGTGTCCTGTGCCGACGTAGACAGCGGCAACAGAAATATAATTGCCAAAACCAGCATGATCCATCGAGCACGACAAGTCATAACCCCTCCTCCCTGGGATGAAGACAAAGTCGCGATTTTTGGCGGGCTCGTGGCTGTCCCTCAGATTCTCAACCGTGGAACCGGTCTCCGCCACGGCTGCTCCTTTTTCCCCACCACAGAGCCACACCTGGTGCAGATATAGTCAAAAATTTCTTTATCGAGCAGCACCAGGAAAAGACGCTTTCGCACGGGCATGGCGCGTTTGCAGGTCGAGCAGAAGAGCAGGCTCGCCTCCAGGTCTTCAAAATCCTTTCGTTCGTCCGGCGGCATCATCAGAATCGGGACCCCTCAACCTTGTCGTGCGTCTCGCACCACTATTTTGCCGAAGTTTTGGCCCAGCAGCAATGCCCGAAACGCTCTGGCAACCGTTTCGGAGGATTGGGATGGCGGAGTGAACCGGGTGGGTGCCGCAGTGAAGAAAGCGCAGGCGGTAGAGGCCTTCGACGGTCAAGGCCAATCAAATAATCAGCCAGACGAGGAGCAGGCTGTTGGGGTGGTGATGACAGATGTGCTCCAGTTTCAGATCGCAGATCGAAAATCTCAGACTGCCAATCGTAAATTGAATCTCAAATCGCAAATCACAGATCGGCAATCTCACGTTGACAATCGTAGATCACAAATATCAGACCGCATATCGGCAATCGCAAATCGGCAATCGCAAATCACCCGATGGCCCGATAAGCCGATGCCCCGATGTCCTCGCCGGGGGTCAGGTACGGAGGATGGAACGCACGAGTTTGCGCGCTTCCAGGACGAACTGTTCCATCTCCAGAAGGAATTGGGCAGGTTCAGTTTGGGCGAGGATTGGATAATCCCGGGTCAAGACTGCCCAAGCGGGATCTTCCTCCAGCTTCCAATCTGGCGATTCGTTGATGCCGTAGCCCAATTCGTGCACCTGGCAGAGGCGGTCTGACAGGCTGACCAATGCCACCAGCGCGGGATGGAGTTTTGCTTGTTGGACGTCGTGGTGATGTTCCACAACCTCGGCGATGTCCTCCGGCAGGCGCCAGTGTTCGGCGAGAATTTTCCCCGTGTCGCAGTGGGTGAAGCCCAGCGCGGAAAGCTCGGCTTGATGGAGGGGAATCTGCTCGGACCGCGCCAGTTGCGCCGCGGCGCGGAACTCCTCCTGGAACGACAGCATGTTCACCAGTTCGCCCAGGTCGTGCAGCAACCCGGCCAGATAAGCGCGCTCCGGCTCCCGGTAGCGGACTTTGCGGGCGCAGAAACGGCTTACCAGTCCACAACCCAGGGAATGCTCCCAAAAGACCACCGGGTCAATAACCCAGCTCGCTTTGGGCAAGAGATTGAGCAAGCTACAGGAAAGGAGAATCTCGCGGATTTGGCGCACGCCCAGCACGATGATGGCGCCGTGCACGGACTTGACCTCGCGCGACCGGAAATACAGGGCGGAATTCGCCACCCGCAGGCACTGGGCGGAGATCGACTCGTCGCACGACACTAAATCGACGATGCGTTGGACTTCCACTTGGTCCACCGGCCTTTCGAGATAGAACAGCAGCGGGCGGATGATGGCCGGAACCGTGGGGATGGAATTCAGCCTTTCCACTCGTTCGCGAATCAGCTCTCGGAGCGTGGGCGTCATCGGGGACCCTGTTGCACCTCTGTATCTTATCGGCAGCCAGGGGGTTCAACATGAGGCCCATTGCCTACTGCCCACTGCCCACTGTCTGCTGCCGAGTGCCTTCTATGCCTTCCGGGGCGGAGGCGAGCACAACGATATCCACTCGCCGGTTCTGGGCCCGGCCATCAACGGTCTCGTTGCCCGCCACGGGATGATACTCCGCGTACCCGGCGGCGGAGAGGCGTGTGGCGGGGAAGTTGTAATGGGTAATGAACAACCTGATCATCTCGGTAGCTCGGGCGGTAGAAAGCTCCCAGTTGGAAGCGAATTGCGCGTTATGAATGGGCACATTATCGGTATGGCCTTCGATGCGAACGTTATTGTTCTGAGCCCCCAGAACCTGGGCAATGCGCTGCACCGCAGCTTCGGAGGCCGGCCGGAGCTCTGCCGACCCGCTATCGAAAAAGCCGATCTCCCGCAGGCTGATCACCAGCCCTTCACGCTGCGCCTTCATCACCACCTCGTGCCGCTGAATCTCCGGCGCCAGGGCACTGGTAAGTTGTTTTTGCAAGGTTCCCATATTCGGAGTGGGGGGGGAGCCCATCATCTTTTCCAGAGGGGAAACCAGCTTCCCACGGCCGGAAGTTCCTTTGCCATTTTCAATGAGCTGGAGGTTTTCTGCCGGCAAGGGATCAGCCGTAACCATGGGAACGCGCGAGTTCGCCGTCTGGAAGATACCCATCTGTTGAAAAGCCTCCTGAATCGCCGCGGAGAGTTTCCCCACTTTACGCTTATCGACCTGGGAGGAGGAGAAAAGGACCACGAAAAAGGCGAACAGGAGGGTCATGAAGTCCGCATAGGAGACCAGCCAACGTTCGTGGTTGGCATGCTCGGGCACCTTTTTCTTTCGGCTCATGCGGAGGACTCCCGGGATTCCTCCGGCGCGGGAGCGTTCGCCAGGAAGCCCTGCAACTTGGTCTCAACCATGCGGGGGTTCAAGCCTTCCAAGATGGAGATCACACCTTCCAGCATCATCTCCCGCATCTGGTGCTCGGTCCGAATGCGAATCTTGAGCTTGCCGGCGGAGGGCAGGAAGAGCAGGTTGGCGGCGCCCACACCGTAAATTGTGGCCACGAAAGCCACGGCGATGCCCCGCCCCACTTCGTCAATGTTATCGAGATGTTGCATGACTTCGATGAGGCCCAGAACCGCCCCGATAATGCCAATGGTGGGGGAGAATCCGCCGGCCGCCTCGAAGACCTGGGGGATGCGCTCTTCGTGTTCGGCCTGATTATCAAGTTCAAGCTCCATCATCTTGCGCAGTTCCTGAGGCTCAGTACCGTCCACCGCCAGCATCAGCGACTTGCGCAGAAAGGGTTCCTTGACGTTTTCGAGTTCCCGGTCGAGTGACACAATGCCTTCCTTGCGAGCCTTATGAGCGAAGCTGACAATCTCCTTGACGAGCTGCTGCGGGTCCTCTTGCGTATCGAAGAAGACATGGCGCAATCGTTTGGCGCTGGCGAGCACGATAGGGAGGGGAAACTGCAACATGACGGCGCCGATGGTGCCGCCGAAAACGATCATGGCGGCCGTAGGCTGGATGATCTGGGCGAGCTTTCCGCCCTCCAGCAGCAGGCCAGCCAGAATCCCTCCGAAGGCGATCAGCACTCCTCCCCAACTACTCTTGTCCAAAGTCAGATCCCCTACTCCTCGTCTTCAGACGACTCCTCCGGTTCCTCGGGCCGGTCAGTGGGCTCAACCGGATTCTCTGAAGGGGTGACAACGACCGGCCTGCGAAGCCGCCGGCGGTATTCGATAATCCGGGCCATCACCTCGTCGGCGGTTTCAAGAACAACGATCTTCTCGCCCGTTACCAGCGTGATGACCGTATCGGGCGCGTTCTCGATGAACTTGATGAGCTCCGAATTGACCACCAGCGACCGGTTATTGAGCCGGGTCAAACGAATCATAACTTGCGCGTCCTGTTCCACTGGGAGTGCGGACACTCCCGCGCGTGACAATGTCCCATATGGTTATATCGGCAGTTTTCCTTCAGGCTTGCGTGGAAATTAAGCGTTATCCATGTTTAGATCGGCCAAGGCATGAAGTTTCTTCAGTTTCGCCCGTGGAGTGTGAAGGCGGGGATTCGACATGGAATAACCGGATTCGTGGGGCTACAGTTGCAGGCCCAAGGGGACGGGGCTTCTGCTTAAAACCAGGCCGGAGTTGTAATGCTGAGGCCGGACATAATCGTTGAGGAGGAAGTGGCCGGGCGGAAACTCCAGGTCACGGGCCAGATTGGGGATGCTCCCAACGGACGAGTAGCCATGCATGTAGAGCATGGGCGTATACCCCCAGTCGAGCGTCAACCGGGCGTCGGGAGGGGCCAATCGTCCTTCCCTGTCCCGGGTACGCAGATTCAAGTCAAGGCGAAACAGCCGCCAGTAGAACCTCATCATGGAAGCTGTCGTCATCCCCAATTTGGAGTACTGGTGGAGGATCACTTCCGCCGCCGGTCGCGAGAACAGAATCATTCCCGCGCCTGTTCCCCAGTTGAACGAGTAGCCCGAACGATGTTCGATCACCCGGCTCCCATAGCTCCGAACGGTGGCGGCGCCACACACGATGCCGTCCGCGGCAGCGAGTACGAAAAGGTTCATTAACTGGCCGAACCAGCCGGGATGCATCACGATGTCATTTTCAATGAGCCCCACATAGTCGTACCCGAGGTTGAGAAGACGTTCGAGTCCGAAGCAGATGCACCGGTCCGGCCCACCCCGCACGTCATAGTTTACCTCCACCAGATGGGCGTTCTGGAAATGGAAGCTTTTCGGCAATGCCCGCGCCTCCGGGTCATCGCTTCCGTCGTTCCAGACGATGTCGTATCCGCTGTCCGCATCCATGGCTGCAATGGTTTGGCGCGTAAAGGACACGCGGTCTTTGCTGCTCAGCGCGAAACCGACCCGATCACCTCGCTGGGGCCAGCGGCATACGGTTCCTGCCTTGGTTTGCAGAAAACGGATGATGTCCACGGTGGCGAGTGCTTCAATGGGGTCAGTCATGGCAAATCTCCTCCAGCACGCGTGGCGGCGGTTCTCGCGATGAGCTCACGCAGTTCCCGCTCGACGCGGGCCACCACGTCCTTCCAGTTCCCCAGCGTGGATTGGCGAAATAGGGTGGTCATGGGGTACCAAGGGGTGTCGTCACGGTCCAGGAACCATCGCCAGTCGGCCGATTTGGACAAAATGACCCACACGGGTTGGCCCATGGACCCGGCGAGATGGGCCACGGAGGTATCAATGGAAATCACCAGGTCGAGATTGGCCACAATCGCCGCCGTATCGGCAAAGTCCTTCTGTTCGCCTTGGAGATCGATCAAACGCACCCGAGGGCCCAATTGCTTCACCTGCTCGGCCGGCGCGCCCATTTGCAACGAGTAAAAGGTTGCGCCCTCGAGGTTGGTGAGCGGCGCGAGCTGTTCCAACGGGATGGAACGCCAGAGCTCATGCGGGTGCAACGGGTTGCCCGCCCACGCCAAGCCGATGCGTAAAGAATTCCCCGGCAGCCGTTGCCGCCATGTCTCGACCTGGAGGGGGTCCGGACGAACGTAGGGGATCTGGGCAGGAATGGTGTGCAATTCCGTGGCAAAGGCCAAGGGCAAACTCAGCAGCGGGCACTGCCAGTCGACCTCCGGAAGCGCCTCATCACGGCAGATGACCTCCGCCGCTCCGGGAGTGTGCGCCAGCAGGCGGTGCAAACGGGGCTGGACTTCCAGGATGACTTTTCCTCCGCGCGCGGCGACCAGGGGGACATAGCGCACGAACTGGAGCGTGTCACCCATGCCTTGCTCGCAGTGAAGCAAGATTCGTGAACCTTCCAAGGGTTCGCCCCTCCAGAGGGGTTGGGAAAACTTCCGGCGAAAGCGGAACCCGTAGGTGGTACTCCAGCGGTCCTCATATTCGCTCAAGCCCCGGCGGAAGTTGCCTTGCTTCAAATGAAGCAGGCCCAGATAGGCGCGGGCCTCGGCGGAGTCCAGCTCCGATTCGAGAACGCGCTCGAAACACTCGGCGGCCTCCTCCAGGTTGCCCTGCAAAAGTCGAGCCGATCCCAAGAGAAGATGGGCGCGACTCAACTGCGGATTGAGCTTTAAGGCCGTCTGGTAGGAGTCAATCGCCGATGCGAGATCCCCTTTCCGCTCGAAAAAGTATCCCAAGCCAAAGAGCGCGTCGGGTGAATCCGGCTGGAGGGCGAGGGCGCGCCGGTGTGCCTCCAATGCCGCGCCATAATGTCCCAGGTCGGCGAGAGCATTTCCGAGCTGGGTGAGGATCTCAGGCTGGTTGGGATGGAGAGCCAGGGCGCGCCGGCAGGTCTGCGCCGCTTCCGCGAATGCCCCCTGCTTGGATTGCAGCGTGGCGAGGCTACAGTGCACGTCCGGGGAACCCGGCTGAAGGGCCAGGGCGCGCCAATAAGATTCCAGGGCGGCTCCCCAGTCCCCCAGGCGTTCCTGCATCTTGCCCAGCCGGTGGTGGATCTCCGGCGATTGCGGAAAAAGTTCGGCCAAACGCTGGTAGCATTGGCTCGCCGGTTGAATCTGGCGCTGGCCGATGTAGGCCTCCGCGAGACTGGTCAGGGTGTCGCGATCGTCGGGATTGAGGGCCAGCGCCTGCCCAATCCAGCGGATGGATTCCTGATATTCGCCCGCTTGCTGAGCTAGCAGGCCCATCAAATGGAGCGCCTGCGGGCACCGGGGGTCGGCCTTCAGACTTCGCCGGTAGCAGGTTTCGGCCTGTCCCCTCCGCCCCGCCTGGTGGTGCTTGATACCCTTGCTCAGGAGCTTGCGGACGTGCGGGTCAAGTGACAGTGGCTTGGACATCGATTTGCCTCGTTGACCGGCAGGCGGGAATGCCGGCGCATTGGCGCGCGGAGGCCACCGGCTTCGGACCACTTGGTCAACCGCGCGGTTCAATCCTCTACGCATCGAACCCAGCGCCGGGTATGGGCACGTTGCTTGCCACCCCAGATAAAGGTCTTTTCATTTACCGGCCGACCCCAGTCCCCTCCCTTTCGCGGCCGAGGCCGGGCTTTTACCTCTCACCCTCACCGTAATCTCTGCCGATAACAAGGGCGGAAGGAATGATGGCCATGAAAACGGTCCCGCGTGCGGATGTAGACCTTGCCGATATCTTTAATCAACCAATTCACATGGGAAAACTCGGCTGGAAATTCGGCCACATTACCAATAACAACACCCTAATCTTTCTCTGTTGCCTGGCCAAGGCCGGCTTTTCGCCCATCGTGGAATTTGGCACCTTTACGGGCCGGACTACCTATAACCTCGCTCTGAACACCACCGGCAAAATCTATACCGTGGACATCGGCAAGAATGTTGATGCCGGTTCCAACGTCCGGGGAATCCGCTATCCGGAATACCAGCCGGGCGAGGTGTTTCTCGATGATCCGAACCTGAAGGGCCGGATCGAGCTCATCATCGGCGACTCCCGAACGCTGGATTTTTCCCATTTGCACGGCACCGTCGGCATGGTCATCGTCGATGGTGGTCATTCCTACGAAGTTGCGAAATCGGACACGCAAAAGGCGCTCCGCATGATTCGTGCCGGCGGCATCATCGTTTGGGATGATTACGGGGCCGATTGGCCCGGCGTCAAGTCCGCCGTCGACGAACTGATCAACCCGGAGAAATTAATAAGGTTCGAAAGGGAAGGCATCGTCATGTTCGTGAACCCGCCCGCCTCCCAGACCTTGCCCTCGAGTGAGTCGCGGGATGAGGAAAGTCGGCTGGCGCCGCCCGGACGGCAATTGCCCATCCCAAGACCCGAGGGCGCAGGCCCTCCAAGCCAGGGCCCCAACTCGCCGAATGCGCCAAGAAAAAAATGAGAACTTATTGAATGCGCCTCTTCATGGCGCCCGGCTGGGTGGGCCGACGACAGTTCTGGCCATGAGCTCGCGCAATTCCCCCTCCACGCGCGCCACCACGTCCTGCCAATTCCCCAGCGTGGTTTGCCGGAACAGCCGGGCCGTGGGGTACCAGGGACTATCCTCGCGCTCGAGCATCCAGCGCCAGTCCGGCGATTTGTGCAGCAAGACCCAAACGGGTTTTCCCATCGCCCCGGCGAGGTGGGCCACGGAGGTATCAATGGAAATCACCAGGCCGAGATTGGCCACAATCGCCGCCGTGTCGGCAAAATCCTCCTGCTCGTCCTGGAGATCGACCAGATTCACTCGCGATCCCAACTGCTTCACCTGGGCGGCGGCCGGCCCCATCTGCAAGGAGTAAAAGGTGGCGCCTTCCAGGTGGGTCAAGGGCGCGAGCTGTTCGAGCGGGATGGAACGCCAACGCTCATACGGGAAGGTCGGGCTGCCCCCCCAGTTCAGCCCGATGCGCAGCGAATTCCCGGCCAGTCGTTGCCCCCAGGCCGCCACCAGGGCGGGGTCGGGATGAACGTAAGGGATCTCCGCCGGAATCGAATTCAATTCCGTGGCAAACGCCCGGGGCAAACTCAGCAGCGGGCACTGCCAATCGACCTCAGGCAGGGCCTCGCCCCGGCGAATGACCGCCCCCGCTCCCGAGGTTCGTTTCAGGAGACGATGCACGCGGGTCTGGACTTCCAAAACCACATTTCCCCCGCGCGCTCGGACCAGTGGGACATAGCGCACGAACTGGAGGGTGTCGCCCAAGCCTTGCTCGGCGTGCAGCAGAATTCGCGCCCCCTCCAAGGGTTCACCTTGCCAGAGCGGCGGCGCCAGCGGGCGGCGATCGCGGAGGAAATGCGGGGTACGCCAGCGGTACTCATGCTCGCTCCAGCCGCGAGAAAAATTGCCTCCCAGGAGATGAAGGTAGCCCAGAAAAGTGAGGGCCTCGGGGTTCTCCGGCGCGATTTCCCGAACCCGCTCGAAACACTCGGCGGCTTTCCCCACCTCCCCCTGGAGCAAATGCGTTATTCCCAAGTGCAGGTGGGCATCCACCAGGCGCGGGTCAAGCCGTAAGACCAGCCGGTATGACTCCGCCGCGGCGGCCAGGTCCCCTTGCCGCTCGAAAAAGTATCCCAGACCATAAAACGTGTAGGCCGAATCGGGCTTGAGCGCCAGGGCGCGCCGGTAAACTTCCACGGCCTCGCCATAGTCTCCGGCATTGACCAGGGCATATCCCAGCAGGGTGTGGAGTTCGTGCCGGCGGGGGGCCAGGGCCAGGGCGCGCCGGCAGGACTCCACCGCTTCTCCCCAAGCCCCCTGCTTGCCCTGGAGCCTGCCCAGGCTGCCATAAATGCCGGGGGAATCCGGCTGGAGCTCCAGGGCGCGCCGATAGCACGCCGCCGCGCCTTCCCAATCCCCCAGCCATTCGAGCGTGGTGCCCAACCCGTGATGGGCCGGGGCCGATTGGGGAAGAAGCTCCGCCAGGCGCTGGTAACACCGGCGCGCCGCCGGGATTTGGCCGTGGTCGAAGTAGGCCTTCGCCAAGCTGTGCAGCGTGGCCGGATCGTCATCGCGGGGGGGAAGGGCGAGAGACTCCCCCATCCACGCAAGCGATTTCTGATATTGGCCCGCTTGCTGGGCCAATAAGCCGAGCAAGTGCAGGGCCGGCGCGCACTGGGGGTTCACCTTGAGACTGCGCAGGTAACAGGCCTCCGCCGGCCCCCGCCGCCCTGCCCGGTGGTACCGCAGGCCCCTCTCGAGAAGATGCCGGACTTGCGGGTCGCGAGACAATCGCTTGGACACGAAAGAACCTCACGAGAAGTAGGTGTCAGGTGTCAGGTGCCGGGTGTCAGTAATATCCTGGCACCTGACACCTGATACCTGACACCTCGCCTCTAGCTCGCCGGTAAAGATCTTCTTGCTCGACCGGCGGGCGCGGGGCCTCATCTCATTCTTCAATATCTCGTTTTTCAGGGAGAAACTTTAACCGGTGGGGCGGCGCGCTACTGCACATGAAAATGTGCGAAGCACTTTGGAGTGCGGTCGCGAGGCTGCCGCTTTGCCCCTTCCCCACGAACCTAATGAATCAAGGGCGGAAAGCGGCAGCTTCGCGACCGCACTCCAAAGTGCCTTCGGCACCGCTACTCTTGCTTACAAGCTCACAAGAATTTGTCTGGTTTCAGCATTAGGCTAGGATCGCGCCGGGCAGCAATTCCGGCCCCGAACGCGAAAAAAAACGCGGCGTCCTTTAAGCTTTTAGAACTCATGCCGATAGGGGTCAATGAACTGAGAAACGGTTCCGTCGGTTGGAAAGAAGAACCACCGGCCCCTGGAAAGGCGCGCCATTTGGCCCCTGGGTTCTGCGGCCCAAGACGGAAACCAAAATTTGAGAGGAGATTCCTATGGGACTTAGCATCTTGAACAACATCCCTTCCTTGGAAGCGCAGAACCAGTTATCGATCACCGAAATGAAGTTGCAGAACACCTTATTTCAATTGTCATCGGGTTCCAAGATCAACTCCGGCGCGGATGATCCCGCCGGTTTGTCGATTGCGGATGGCTTGCAGGCCAACATCTCGGCCCTCACCCAATCCACCCAGAACGTTACGGACGGTGTGGGCATGTTGCAGACCGCCGATGGCGCCCTGAGCCAGGTGACCACCCTGCTGAACCGCGCCGTAACTCTGGCGACGGAAGCGGGCAACGCCGGCCTGACCGGCGATCAGCAAAACGCCCTACAGAATGAATACTCGTCGATCACGGCGGAAATCAACCAGATCGGCTCCAACACCACCTACAACAACAACCAGGTTTTTACCAGCCACCTGACCTCCGTGTTCCTTTCCGACGGCTCGCAGACCGATGCCGCCGACCCCACGATTTCGGTGACCATTCCCACCCTGTCGGCGACTTCGCTCGGCTTATCGAGCTACGCCACCGGGACGCTGGACCTGACCACCAATCCCCAGAACGGCAATACCGTGCAAATCGGCCAGCAAGTTTACACGTTTGTCAATTCCGGCTTCGCGAATTCCGCCGGCGACGTGGCGATTGGCACGGACCCGCAGGGGACTTTGCAGAACTTGGAAAACGCCGTCAACGGCACGGGCAATGCCAGCCCTGGCACCTACGCCCAGGGTACGGCGGCCAACCAATCCGCCCAGATTACTGCGGTGAACGGCGGCTCGGCCACCGTGCAATCCCTGGCGGCGGGCGCGGCGGGCAACAACGTGGCGATCATTGCCAGCCTGACGTCCAACACCGGCACTTCCGGGGCGACGATGACCGGGGCCGCCAACCAAACCTATAACAATGCCACCCTGGCCTTGAACGCGGCGCCGGGAACGATCGGCACAGCCACGGGAAGCGTGACCCTGAACGCCCTTCCCGACGTTGCCACCCAGGCCTCGGGACTCATCAACCTTGCCCCACTCGTTTCCGGCACGCCGACCAATACCCTACCCACGGCCGGCAACGCTATGGGCACGGTGAACATCGGAACCGACAATACAAAGATTGATGGCAAAACCGTAACCATCAACGGCGATGTTTATACCTTGACGGATGTCGCGCCTGCCGCTGCCGGCCAGGTATTCATTGGCCTCGCCGGCAGCATTAGCATTGCCACCGCTCTGCAAAACTTGTCAGCGGCGATAAATGGCACCGGCACAGCCGCCCAGTACCTTCCGATTGCGGTGCCCAATGGGGGGTACGTAGCCAGTTCCTACAACACCGCCACGGGTCTATTGAACATCGCTGATACCACCTTAGCAGGCGGAAGTGGCGTGGGCCAAAACGGTGCATGGGCGCTATCTACGAATATCGTTGGCGGCAGCTCGACGGCATTGGCCAATGGAGGGCCGGCCGATACCATGACCATCGGCAGCCAGACTTTCACGTTTGTCGCGGCGAACGCGGCGGTGGCAGCCGGCGAAGTAGCGATCGGCAGCGGCGTGGCCGGCGCCGGCCAGTTGACCAACGCGACCTCGGTGAACCAAACTCTGCAGAACTTGACCAACGCCGTCAACGCCGGCGCCATCGGAGCCGTCGGTGGCCAGTATGACATCGGCGCGGTCAATACCAGCGTATCGATGAACCTCGCCGCCGGTGGCACCGCCACCTCGGCGACCGTGACAGCTTTGGCGGCCGGCAATGCCGGAAACGCCTTGACCCTTAACGGGACGGGCACCAACGCCGCGAGTATGGTCCCTGCGAATGGGTTACTGTCCGGAGGAAACAACGCCGATACGGTGACCATTGGTGGCCAGACGTACACCTTTGTCGCAGCGGGTCAGGCATTTGGCGTCAACACGGTGGCGGAGGTTACCAGCAATAGCACCCTGAGCGCCAACATTGCGGCCACTTTGGCCCACTTGCAAGGCGCCGTCAACGGCTCCACCGGAGCCAGCGCGACTACATGGGGAGTCGGCACCACCGGAGCCAGCGGGGCGACGATCTCGACGATCAGCAACGGCACCGCCACCGTGACCGCGACGACCGCGGGTGCGGGAAGCAGCGCGGCAGGAGGCACCGGAAACTGGGTTGGGATTAGCTCGAGCAGCCCGGCGGGCCTGGTTTCGTCCACCGCCATGAGCGGGGGCTCGAACGCGGACACCGTGACCGTCGGCAACGTTACTTACACCTTTGTGGCGGCGGGCACGCAGATGACTTCCGGCAACGAGGTGGCGGTGGGCACTGCCAGCGGCGTCCCCAACACCAGTAACTACGTCAGCGTCCAACAGGCTACCTTGAACAACTTGACGGCGGCGGTCAACGCCACCACGGCTAGTACGGGAACGCAAAGCAATTTCTTTGTCACCAATCTTCAGGGGCCATCGGGGGCAACGATCACCAGTGATGCCAACGGCGTGGCGCAGATTTCCGCTCTCACTACCGCCGATATCGGCCTTAGCGCGGCGTTCGGTGGCGGCAACGCCACGGGATCGTTGGGCAGCTTGACCACCCATACGCTGGCCGGGGGCGCGGTAGCCGCCGGGACCACGGCAGCCCAAGCGGCCACGGGAATGATCGACCTCGCGGGCGGCCAACCGGTGATCAACAATGCCACTTCAACTCTAACGGCGACCGCCAATGTGCAAGTAGGTGATAGTATCGTGGTCGCCAACGAGACTTACAACTTTGTGGCGGCGGGAACCAATGGAGCCAACGATGTATATGTGGGCGCCAACCTTCAGCAGTCTTTCCAGAACCTGCAAGATGCCGTCAACGGGGTGACCGGAAAGGGGGGAACAGAATACACCACAGGTGCTTTGACACTCCCGACAGGCATGGTGCTCAGCTCATTCACGACCTCAGGGAATACGGGCACAGCAACATTCGCCAGCACCGTAAATGACCTTACTGGGAATGGAAATGGACTAGCCTTAACTTACACTAACGCTGCCGGGCACGCCATAACCTCGAGTGGCGTTACGTCCGGTGAATCGACTACAAACTTGGCCGATTTTGTCACCATCGGTGGTTATAACTATACCTTTGTCGCGACGAACGCCGCCGTGGCGGCCAACAACGACGTGGCGCTCGGCGTCGCCAGTGGCACCGCCGGCACGCCGACCTACATCAGCGCTGTGCAGGCTACTTTGAACAACTTGAAGGCAGCCGTCGCCAGCCAGGCCATCGGTGGTGGACCCGATGCGGCTTTTACTCTGGTCACTAATGACTACCAAAACGCCGGCACCGGGGCCTCGATCACTTCGGTCAACGGCGCCCAGGCGGTGGTGACCTCCAACTTAGCGGGCGTGGGAAATGGGACGAGTACCGGAAACTCCACGGTCCTCAAGTATACCGCCGCCGCGGCCACCAGCAACTTTGCGGGCAGTGCCGCCGCGGGGAGCGCAGCCACCACCTCCGGTGGAAGCTTCCAACTGACCGTCAATCCATTAAACGGCAATTCGGTGACCATTGGGAATGAGACTTACACGTTTGTCAGCAGCGCACCAACGGCTGCGTACCAGGTGTCCATCGGCGCCACCCCCAACGGGACTTTGAACAACTTGCTGCAAGCCGTCGACAATGGCACGGTTCCGGGGGCCAACAATGGCATCGGGGCCGGAAGTACTTACGGGACGGGTACGGTCGCCAACTCGTTGGCACAAATCTCAGGTGTCACTGGCAACCTGGCGAACCTGGTATCGGTCGGTACGGGCACCCTTCAGAACGCCATTGCTCTCAGTGCCAGTCTATCGACCGGCGCCGCGGGTGGCGCTGTCCCCACTCCCACCACGCTGACCGGGGGGTCGGACGCTACCAACACCAAGGCCAGCGGATTTCTGAACTTTGCCAGCAATCCGCTGAATAACAGTACCGTCACGATCGGCAGTACGGTCTACACGTTCGTCACCGCCACGCCGACGGGCGCCAACCAGGTGGCCATCGGGGCCGCCAGCGGCAACACCACCGCCGTCGAGGCGACTTTGAACAACTTGATGGAGGCCGTCAACAACGGGCCCACCGGCACCGGCGCCGGAACCGCTTACACGGCCGGCACGCAAGCCAACGGGCAGGCATCCATCACCGGCGTCAGCGGCAACCAAGCCACCGTGCAAGCGGTAAATGCCGGCTCCGATGGAAACAACATCAGCATTTTGATCGGCAGCGGCAACTCGCTGGGCGGAGGCGGAGGAAGTGTAGATCTGTCCAGCGCCGCCGACGCGCAAGCTGCCCTCACGGTCATTGCCGGCGCCATCTCCACGGTGGCTGCTAGCCGGGGCGTGATCGGGTCAAGCATCAATCAGATGAATGCCGCGGTCCAGGTTATGAACAACACCTCACAAAACCTGACCTCTTCACTCAGCGGCATCCAGGACGCGAATATGGGGCAGGTGATCGCCAACATGTCCCAATTCCAGGTGCTGGAACAGACGGGCATTGCCTCTCTGGCCCAGGCCAACCAGAATCAACAAATTGTCCTGAAGCTGCTCCCGTAATTGCGACAGGGCAATTCCTTGCGGAGGGGACCATCCCGGTCCCCTCCGCAGTTCTTTCTTAGTGGCACGGGCATCCTGCCCGTGTTTGGGCATGGCCAGGATGGCCATGGCACCAGCAAGCGTGGCACGGGCGTCCCGCCCGTGGTTAGACATGGCCAGGATGGCCATGGCACAGCCGATGGTTGAATGGCCATGAGCATCTCCTCAGCGCAAGTGATGCTGCAAGTCGCGACCGCGGCGAGCGCCGCGCCGGCCGGGCGCTCCACCCAGGCTGCGGCTCCCGCAGTACCGTCGGCCTCCGTTCCCACCGCCACCCCGGCGGTAGAATCCCCCCCCGAATTCCCAGCTCCGGCGCCGGCGGTTATGTCCCCTGGCCAGTTCAGCACCGACCGGGAGGTCGATAGCCAGCACCAGATCTACTACAAGTTTGTCGATGATCGCACCGGGGACGTGGTGTTTGAGATTCCCCCCGCGGCGCTCCGTGAAATTGGTGAAAGTCTGAACCTGCCCCTGGAAGGGGATGAAAGCGCCCACGCGTTTGATGTGAAGTCGTAGCGCGGACCCCCGTTTTTGGGGTCCGCGGTTCTTACCGTGAAATTCCCACAAACCAGAATGGGACTAACGCGCAGCCCTAATTCGCAAAAGTGAACCTGGGCAAGGGCTCAAGGAAATTTCGAAATTGCCGATAAAGAAATGTAGCGCGGACCTGGTCTGTAGGTCCGCGGCTCTTCCTTGCGCCTTGGGAACGAGCCGCGGACCTACAAGTCAGGCCGCGTAACGACCGCTCCACCGCCTTGGCCGTGCGTCGTCGAGGTAAAAAGGAGAAGGGGAATGAGTACCAGTTCGATCAGTTCGCTGCTGTCCAGCTTGGGCAGCGGTTCGACCGAGTCGCTGAGCCAGCTCCTGGGGGAAACCAGCACTACCTCTGGTGCTAGTTCCACGAATGCGAGCGAAAATTCGGCGATCCAGGACGCCGTGAATGCCATCCTGAACTCCGCTACCCAAACTTCCGGGAGCGGCATTGACGTAACCTCGACCGTGGACGCCATTTTGCAAATCGACGCCGCCCCGGAGGAGACATTGGACGCCGAGGTGGCCGCGGACAACGCCCAGACTTCCGCCTTGCAAAGCATCCAAAGCGATATTACCGCCTTCCAGACCAGCCTCCAGACCCTCACGGACCCCGTCGGGGATTTCGGAGGGTTGTCGGTGAGCTCCTCGAACAATGATGCGGTCAGCGCCACGGCGGCGAACGGAACGATCGCGGGAACCCACACGGTTTCAGTCACCCAGCTCGCCACCACATCCGCGGATTATTCCGCCTCCTTCTCGTCTCCCTCCGCCCAACTCCCCACGGGAACCTTGACCCTTGAGGTAGGGACGAATACCCCGGTGACCATTAATGTGGACAGCGCCGACAACACCAGCACCCTGAGTGGCTTGGAGCAGTACATCAATGGCAAAAATCTGGGGGTCACAGCATCGGTGGTTACGGAAAGCTCGGGATCCCGCCTGACCCTGGAAAGCCAAAGCTCCGGCACAGCGGGTGAGATCAACCTGACCGACAACACTTCGGCGGATTATTCCGGTGAATTTACCTCGCCATCGGCAACGCTCCCCACCGGGTCATTTGATCTTACGGTGGGCTCCAATTCACCGGTGACCATCCCCGTGGACAGCACGGACGGTACGAACACGCTTGCTGGACTGGCATCCTACATCAATAGTCAGCAAAACCTGGGGGTCACGGCCTCGGTGGTTACCACGGCCAATGGAGCCAGCTTAGCGCTGATCCCGCAGAGTTCGGGTGCGGCAGGAGTGATTACGGTCTCGAGCGACACCACGGGGATGGGTTTCACCAGCCCGTACAACCCCGCCACCCCCCCGGTGGGTGGAATGGGTTTTACCGATGCCGTGGATGGGAAGGATGCTGAGCTTGCCGTGGACGGCATCCCCGTCGATAGCCCCGGCAACACGGTTACGGGGGTTATTCCCGGTGTGACTTTGACTTTATCCGGCCTGACGACATCCGGAACCGGATCCGAGGAGACAAACAACCCGGTAACCCTCCAGATTGCTCCCAATTTGACCCCTATCGCCACCGACATCAACAATTTCGTTAGTAGCTGGAACACGTTGATCCAGGCGGTCAATACGGGCCTTCAAACCAACAGCACCACAGGTACGGCCGGCACTTTGACGGGCGATTCGTCGGTTGATTTTGTGCAACAAGAGTTGCTGTCAGCCCTTAGCTCCAGCATGTCGGGGAATAATGGCGCCGTTAATTTGCAATCGATTGGGATTGAAATGCAGGACGATGGGACGCTGTCCGTGGACAGTACGACGCTAAACGACGCCCTGCAAAATAACTTTTCCGCGGTCCAGAACCTGTTCCAAGGCACTACCGGCGTGGGCCAGACGCTCCAAACGAGCCTTACCGCCCTGACCAATACGGCTACCGGCGCCTTGAACGTGGACATGAACGGAATCGCCAATCAGGTAACCGACCTCAACAGCCAGATCAGTGATTTTCAGACGCAACTCCAGGCCACGCAAACGCAACTGACGGCGGAATATACCACCATCAACACGACGCTCGAGCAACTGCCGGAAACGATCGCTTCGATTAACAGCCAACTGAATGCTCTCAATCCTCCGAGTTCCAAATCATGAGGCGCCCGATGAGACACCCTGGCCTTGCCTATCGCCAATTCTCCGTCCAAACCGCCACGCCCCTGGGCTTGGTCGTAATGCTCTACGATGGCGCGCTCACCGCCCTGCGCGGGGCGGTAACCGCGATCGAGGCCCACGACATTTCGAACAAATGCACCCAACTGAATCGCGCCCAGGCGATTGTCCTGCAACTCGAGGGGACCCTGAACTTCGAGCTGGGAGGGGAAGTGGCCCAGACCCTCAAGGCCTTGTACGTGCACGCGCGCGCCCAAATGCTGAAGGCCAACATCGAAAACTCCCCGGAGATTCTCCGCGCGCTGATTGAGAAGATCTCGACCGTTCGCGAGGCTTGGAACGAGGCGGATCACCGGCCGTCCACTTCGCCCTCGATACCTCCCGGCGGGGAATCCCCTAGGGAAGTATATGAGACGGAGCAGCAACCTTCCCCGTCAACGTACGTCTGCGAGGATTCTCCTTACGCGCCTTCACCCCCTCGAGAACCGGGCTCCTGGCGGGTATCAGCCTGAAGATGAATGGCGAAGATCGGACTAAAAGACCGGCGTTGGAGCGCCAAATCGAGACTCGGCGGGGCTTGTCCCACTTCGCAACCCGATCGGGCAGTCTTGGAATGTATTGGGCACTCGTGGGTTATCCACTATCGGATGTGACCCTGAACTCCCCTTCGGAAAAACATTCATGAGGATCATCACTCCGCCGATAACAAGGGATGTCTAGAAGTAAGTAGTCTTTCCACCCGCTTCGGGGTGATTGGGCAGCGACAGCGACCCTAGCGGGAAGTTGAGATGATGCCAGAGTGAGAGGACAAGACTCCGATCGCTGTCGAGAGCAAACTCACTGAGGAGACTCGATCCGGTCCGTGCAATCGCGGTTCGAATCGGGGGGAGGAATTCAGCCGTGGGTGATATGGACGACATCGTTAAAGACTTCCTCGTCGAAAGCAATGAGAACCTCGACCAGCTTGACCGGGACTTGGTAGCTTTAGAAAAAGATCCGACGGCCCGGGAAGTTCTTGCCAGTATCTTCCGGACGATTCACACCATCAAGGGCACGAGCGGCTTCCTGGGTTTCCCGCGCTTGGAGTCCGTCACCCACGTGGGTGAGAATCTCCTAAGCCAGTTGCGTGATGGCCGCCTCCTTTTGAATGGCGAGATGACTTCCGGGCTGCTGGCCATGGTGGATGCCGTTCGCAAGATTCTCGTCAACATCGAAAACACCGGTAAAGAAGGGGAGGGTGACTATACTTCCCTTATCGATGCGTTGACCCGCTTACAGGGGGAGGGAAAGAAAGAAAAGACCGCCCCGGTACTAGCGACCCCGCCAACTCCTGCCGCCGACCTGCCGACTGCGCCGCCCGCCGTTGCCCTTTCTTCCTTTGCCGACCCCCCGTCTGCGCCCCCTGCCACGGAGGAACTGAGTCGCGAGCCAGTGAATGCTGATCCAGATTTGCCCCTGGGAGAAATACTGGTGCAAGCTGGCCAGACGAGTCCTGGGGAAGTCGACGAGGCGCTGCAGCTCCAACATGACGGGGACGCCCGCCGCCTTGGCGAAATCCTTGTGGAAAGGGGCGCCGCCAGGCCCGCCGCCGTGCAGGAGGCCTTGCAGGTCCAGGCGGAAGCACGCGCTCCGGCCCTTTCCGATAGCAACATTCGTGTCGATGTGAGCTTGCTGGATAAATTGATGAACCTGGTGGGGGAACTCGTATTGGCCCGCAACCAGATCCTACAGTTTTCCTCGACGCAACAGGATACGAGCTTCCTGAATACCTCCCAGCGGTTGAACCTCATCACCACCGAACTGCAAGAAGGCGTCATGAAGACGCGCATGCAGCCCATCGGCAACATTTGGAGCAAGTTCCCCCGCGTGGTCCGCGACCTGGCCACGTCTTGTGGGAAACAGGTCAACATCGAGATGGAGGGCAAGGAGACAGAACTCGACAAGACCATCATCGAGTCGATCAAAGATCCCCTTACCCACCTCGTTCGCAATGCCATCGATCACGGCGTTGAGATGCCGGAAAAGCGCCTGGCCTCGGGGAAAACCCCCGAGGGTCGCCTCCTCTTGCGCGCTTTCCACGAGGGAGGGCAAGTCAATATTGAAATCTCCGATGATGGCGCGGGGATAGACCTGGAGAGAGTCAAGCAAAAGGCCTTGGAAAAGGGCCTGATCACCCCCGACCAAGCTGCCCGCCTGACCGACCGGGAACTGTTGAACCTGCTCTTTCTCCCCGGGTTTTCGACCGCCGAAAAAGTTACCAATGTCTCGGGTCGCGGTGTGGGCATGGATGTGGTGAAGACCAATATCGAAAAAATCGGGGGCACGGTCGACATTCAGAATCGTTTTGGTCACGGGACCACGGTGAAGATCAAGATCCCTCTGACTCTGGCCATTATCCCGGCGCTGGTGGTGACCAGTGGAGGGGATCGCTACGCCATTCCTCAGGTCAGCCTCTTGGAACTCGTCCGCCTGGAAGGTGAGCAGGCGCGTAAAGGAATTGAGATGATCCACGGCGCGCCCGTTCATCGGTTGCGCGGAAACCTTCTGCCCTTGGTGAACCTGAACCACGAACTGCGCGTGGAGGAGAGCGGAAACGGATCGGGGCAGCATGCCCCGGCAGGTTCCCCAGCGGTTGTCGAAGCAGGTTCTGACGCTCAGGCACTGGACTTTGCTTCGGCGCGCAGTAAGCACCAGCTCTGGAAGACGAGGCTGCGGGATTTCCTGGATGGCAAGTCCACCCTGACCATAAATGAGGCCAGCTCCCACAAGGACTGCGCTCTGGGAAAATGGTTGTATTCCTCCGGCTTACAGCAGTTCGGCAAACTGCCGGAGATGCAGCAGTTGGAGACCCTGCATCAGCAGTTTCATGGGGTAGTTCGAGAAGT
>Ga0326727_10003756_pt1 | contig 47727 bp, 40 predicted proteins | sample MB2enrmetagenome_FD_207643 | JGI IMG/M metagenome (GOLD analysis project Ga0326727, IMG submission 207643) | Lab enriched peat soil microbial communities from McLean, Ithaca, NY, United States - MB29MY | ecosystem: Environmental > Terrestrial > Soil > Wetlands > Peat | place: USA: New York... | reverse complement strand
TCCTGGCCAAGGGCGGTACGGATGCTTCCTTAAAAGGGTCCTGGCCGGGAGGGGCCAGGTTACATTACAGCCAGAGCCGAGCCTGAAGACAGGACCTCGGCCACGGGGCGGACAGGTCCGCGCGGCCAGAACCGGGAAAATCGGCCTGTTGACACGGCCTTTTTGAAAGGGATATTATATATTATAGTGAGTTAAATTGTGAGGAATGATATATGAGAACACTTGTCGTGGATGATGATCAAGTAATAGGCACATTCTTATCCGCCGTGCTCTCCCAATACGGCGAATGCGTGCTTGAGGACGATGGAAAAAAGGCCCTGGGGACATTCGTCAAAAGTATCTATGACGGCGAGATATTCGATCTCATTCTGCTGGATATCATGATGCCGGAGATTGACGGCTTAAGCTTGCTCAAGATCATCAGGGAGCTTGAAGCCAAGTGGAATATAGGACGCGAGGAAAGGTCCAAAATAATGATGGTTACGGCGGTCGACTCGCCAATAGAAGCCGGAGAATCTTTTATTTTCGGAGATGTGGACGATTACATCGTCAAGCCGGTAAGCGTGAATGAATTGAAGAGTAAGATGGAAGGATTGTTCGGGACGGATGATCCCGTATAAGTGCTCAATGCCCGAATGTTGATGGTGCGGCATCCAGGATTCGAACCCGGGACCGTCGGCTTAGAAGTCAGAGGCCTCGAGCGAGCTTCACAACCTCCTAAAAAGATTGGAAGCAGATGGAATCATGGGACGAGATTTTCCATCAGCTCGCAGTAATCAGTTAAGTTTTGCCGACTTTGGAGGAAAAGTCCCACACCGGGTCCCCGCGAGGGGGCATGCAAGCGTGCGGCGGGGGAGATGACTCAATATCTCGGCTTGCTGATTGCGAAGAGGAAACCCTAGCTTTACAACAAGCTAGAATGGTTGGAATTTCCTGTAATAATTTGAGGTCACAATTTGCCGTGCACCAGGCCGAGTACTCCTATGGCGATAAGGTAGATGGCCACGATAAGATTGAGCAATCGCGGTATGACTAGGATCAATATGCCGGCTATCAAGGCGATGATGGGCTGGAGCGAGAGGTTTAACAACATGCGATTCTCCTTTTGATGAAGGGAATAATCTTATTCTACCATCACACCTCCCTGGGTATGTCAATTCTCAAAATGCGGTGTGCAGGTGCGGTTAGGGGAACTGGCTCGTCAGGATGGAGCTCGAGCCAGGCGGGCTCACAGCTTCCAAGTGTTCTACCCGGCGAGATACTCGGACCAAGACACGGTCTTGAAATCCCTAGTCCGGGCATATTCGAAGAAGCGGCCGATAAACGCAGCCCGCTCGTTGTAGAGGGCTTCTTTCCAGTCCGCGTGCGGGGTATGCAAAACATCCACCCCTCCTAGCAGGTGCTGCCGCGCAGCCAACTCTTCCAAGCCAATGGTTTTCGCGTTGCGCAGCATATCGTAGAGCAACATGAAGGTCGTGGTGCGTCCATCTCCGGCGTGGCAATGGAAATGCAGCCAAGTTCCCGGGGCTAGATCGCGTACAAAGAGGATGAAGCGGTCCACATCCGCATCCAATGGACGTGAGTGGTCGCTCACCGGGATACGCAGGCATCCAAGGCCAAGCTTGGCGGCAAGGCGTTCTTCGCTTTGGGCCAGGTTGAAAGAAGTCTCCTCGGTCCGGACGTTGGTCAAACGTCCCTCGGCATCCTTGGCGAACACCCTGGTAACCGTCGCCGAACCGGACATCGCCAGGGCCTCAATGCGAGAACGTTCGTCAGCCATCACCTCAGCCAGGGATTTGCCCTTGTTGGACCAGTTTTTTATCCCGTACCAGCTCACCGGATGCTCGCCCAGGTAAGCGTGGGATTCCTGGCGAAGATCAATCAGCGTCACATTTTTTCCCAGACCTCGGATGACACCCTCCAATTCAGCCAGTGATGGCTGTTCGCTTCCAGAGGCCATGAGACCGTCCAGGCCGAGTCGGGAGGGCTGGGAGGCGGCGGTTGTCGACAATGGGCCGGTGGTGGTCCGGAAATGGTTGGGCAGACCCTGTTCCCGGATAGAGTCGAAGATCAGGGTGAGATCGTTGTCCATTGAAATTAGCTCCCACGGATTCGTATTCATATCAACGGGGCGCGAAATGCGGGCAACCCTCTCAGCTCAAAACATCCGCACCGGCAAATGAATAGTGATAATGGTTTCATTACTTTCATCAGAAGTACGCATGTTGATGCTGCCGCCTTGAGCCTCAATTATCATCTTAGCCGAATAGTTGCCGAGTCCCGTGCCGAACTTCTTGCCAGAGGTGGCGTACTTCTCGAAAAACCGGTTCCGGACATCCAAGGGAACCGCGCCTTGATTTCGTATGTCGATGCTTAAATCCACGCCCGAAACCAGACTTACGAAAACGGTATTACCCGTTGGTGAAGCCTCCAGGGCGTTTTTCAACAGATTTTGCAGGGCCGCGCGCAGCAGCTTGGGCTCCCCCAGGCAGGGGCAGCTCGTATTCGCGGCCGGGCTAGCGCCGTCCACCAAAATGTTCATGGGGGCGAGGGCATGGTGGGACGAGTGTTGCAAATTATCGACTATTTTACGAATCAGGGGCAGGCAATCGAAGACCTGAGACACTCTCTGGTATTGTCCGGTTTCGATTTTAAAGATATCCAGAGCCCGGTTCAAGGTGTCAACCATTTCCTGCCCCGCTTCTTTCATCAGGCTCAGGAGATTACGCTGCTCCTCGGTCAGATTCTCATAATTAAGTAGTAATGTGGCGATGTTAACGGCGTTGCCCGCCGGCGTGCGCAGGTCGTGCTGGATGACCCGATCGATCTGCTTGTGCAGATCATCGGCAAGTTTGCGAACCGTGATGTCGCTTATAACCACGCGAGACACGTCGGCGCCGTCAACTTCCTTCGCGAAGCTGGCCGCCAAATTCGCCCAAAACAGCGTCCCGTCAGTTTTCATCATCCGCAAATCTAAAGTTTGCGGCTCACCGGTGGCCAAAAGCTGTTTGCGTTGCAAATAGTAAAGGTCTTGGTCATCCTTGAAGATGAACCGGCTTATCGGCAGTTTTACCAGCACGCTCTTGGACACGCCCAGCAGGGTCGCGGCGGTGAAGTTGGCTTCGAGGATCAACCCCCGCGGGCCGATGGTCACATAACCAACCGGCGCCAGGTCATAGAGGTCGAAATACCTTGCGCGCACTGCTTCCAGCGCGGTCTGGGTCCGGCGCAGTTCCTCGTTCTGTATCTCCAGTTCGATCTGGTACACGTGAAGTTCGTGGAGCGTCCGCCGGGTCTCTTCGAGCGACAGGGCGTTCTTGATCTCGGCCTCGCTGGCATTGATCAGCTTCTCCGCCCGGCGGCGCAGTTCGTCATTCATAAGCTGCCTCCGCTAGCCACCCTTACAGTGTTCGATACGCAGTAGACTTGGCCAGCGTCATTGACCAAGGCCGTGGCGGTCAGCTTGACCTCCAAGATTCTTCCTTCCTTGGCGATGCGCTGGGTGGTGTAAGGCTCTTGAACAACACCCTTTGAAATTTGTCGAATTTTATCAAATTCTTCCTCTTGCCTTTCCCGCGGAACCATATCCCGGAGGTTCATGCCCAGGGCCTCGGACTCGCTCCAGCCGAATATTCTCTGGGCGGAAGGATTCCAGGCCAGGATACGTCCGTCCAAATCCAGCATCAAGACGGCATCGAAAGAATCGCGCACGACCACGGCCAGGCGAAGCTGGTCCGCGGCCTCCTTCAACATATCCCGCGACTTCTTTATCTCGGTGATTTCGAAAAAAGTGATCACCGCGCCCTCGATCACATTGTCTAGAGTGCGATAGGGCCGAATGCGCATGGTGTACCAACGGCCCTCTATTGTCTGTACCTCCATCTCCTTGTAGGCAAGGGTATCCAGCACGGCCTGCGTGTCCTCAACCAGGCTGGCGTATCCGGACAAGTTGGTAACGACGTGGCCTATGGGCCGCCCCACATCCGTCCGGATCAGGTTGATGATTTGAGAGGCGGTGGGGGTGAAGCGCAGAATGCGCAGTTGAAGATCCACGAATACCGTGGCGATGCCCGTGCCGGCCAGCAGGTTGTTCATGTCGTTGTTGGCCCGGGACAAGTCCATCACCTTGGTTTGCAGTTCGGCGTTGACCGTGGCCAGCTCCTCATTGACGGATTGCAGCTCCTCCTTGGATGTTTCCAGCTCCTCGTTGGTGGATTGCAATTCCTCGTTGACAGACTGCATCTCCTCGTTGGAGGATTTCAGCTCCTCGTTTGATGTCTCCAGTTCCTCGTTGGTGGTCTGGAGATACTCCTCCTTGGCTCGCAGTTCTTGCTTGAGGGCCGCGACGCGCGCATCGGTGTCCGTATCCGGGCCGCCCTCCCTTTCGGCGATCTGCCGGGCGGCCATCCGCGCCTGTTCGCGGTCGAGCGGCGGCGCTTCCTCGAGGATGACCAGGAATAGGTGAGTCTCACGAGCCACGGCAGGCCCTATGGTTACCGGACCGATGGTCAGATTGACCGTGGTGAAGTCGCCGTTGGTTTTGACGCGTAAACCCGGGCGGCGCACAACCGCCTTGGCCCCGACGGCTTTGTGCAGAGCCGTGGTCAGTTCGCGCCGCAACCCTTCCCGGGCCATCTTCAGGATGTTGTTGACATCGGCTTTGCCCGGGGCCGGTTCCAGATACCGGCCGGTTCGTCCATGCAGGTAGAGGATGATCCCCTGGTCGTTGACCAGGGCCGCGGCCGGGGCGATATGTTGCAAGAGGGCCTGCTCGGTAAGTTCGCGCAGCGGCAGTTTGCCTGGATCGGTCGTCATGCGGCTGGTCCGCGGCATCGGGGTTTCCATCGCGGTCATGGGCGGGAGAAACCGGCCCAGGGTCACGCGCTGTGCGCCGTGAACATCCTCTCTGCGTTGGTACAGCTTTAATTTGCGGTTCAGGGTGGCGAAAAGATCGCCAAAATCGCCCACGGTCTCCGAGGTGCCCAAAAAGAGAAAACCGCCCGGATTCAGGGCGTAATGAAAGAGGGGAATGAGTTTCTTCTGCAGGTCCCCGTTCAGATAGATAAGGAGGTTGCGGCAACAGATAAGGTCGAGCTTGGAGAAGGGCGGGTCTTTGATCACATTCTGCTCGGAAAAGACCAGCATGTCCCGGATGCCTTTGTGGATGCGGTACGCGCCGCCGTCGGATTCGGCCGTGAAAAAGCGTTTCAGCCGTTCCGGCGAGACGTCGGCGGCGATGCTGGCCGGATAGAGCCCGGCCCGGGCCGCGGCGATGGCCTAGCTGTCGATGTCCGTGGCGAAGACTTGTACTTTGAAACTCTGTTTCAGCACCCCCAGGCGCTCCCGCATGAGGATGGCTATGGAGTACGCTTCCTCTCCGGTGGAGCATCCCGTGGACCATACCCGGACAGCCGAGCCGGCGGGCTTGCCGGCAAAGAGCTTGGGGATCACCTTTTCCTCAAGCTCCTTGAAGGCTGGCGGATCACGGAAGAAGCTGGTCACTCCGATCAACAGGTCGCGAAAAAGGGCCTCCACCTCGGCCGGAGTCTGCTGCAGATACTTGATGTATCCGTCCATGGCCTCGATCTGATGCACGGCCATGCGGCGTTCAATGCGGCGAATGGTGGTGCTCGGTTTGTACTGGGAAAAGTCATGGCCGGTCTGGGCGCGCAGCAGGATGAAGACCTTTTTCAAAAGATTCTCAGCCTTGAGCGGCAACTCCGTGGCGGGTTGAGGGAGTTTCCCGAAGGCCTGGGCCACATAGGCGATGATCTGGGCGGGCATCTCGGCCGGGGGCAGCGCATAGTCCACCAAGCCAGTGGCCATGGCGCTGCGCGGCATGCCGTCGTACTCCGTGGATTCGGGGCTCTGGGCCATGACCATGCCCCCCTCGCCCTTGATGGCCCGCACGCCCAGAGTGCCATCGCTTCCCGTGCCCGAGAGCACGACGCCGATGGCCCTTTCGTGCTGGTCCTGGGCCAGGGTGCGGAAGAAGAAGTCAATGGGCAGACGCAGCCCCCGGGGGGGCGGATGGTTCCAGCAATTGGAGCGTGCCGTTTATAAAGGCCATGTCGCGGTTGGGGGGGATGATGTAGGCGCAGTTGGCATGAGCCTCCATTCCGTCCTCGACTTCAAAGACCTGCATGCGGGTATAGCGCCGGATCAGGTCGGTCAGGATGCTCTTGTGGTCCGGGTCCAGGTGCTGCACCAGGACAAAGGCCATGCCCGGATCGGCGTCCGAGGGCATGCCGGAAAAGAAGGCCTCGAAAGCCGCCAGCCCTCCGGCCGAAGCACCGATGCCGACGATGGGGAAAGAGGCTTTTCGGGCTGGCCCCGGATCGGTTTCAGGCTTTTCTGTCCAGGTGGAGGGTTCTTTTTGCGCTACAAGCTTTTTGGCGGACTTATTCTTGACCAAGGTCAGCTCCATTCTTGTTTAATACCTTGCCCCTCGCGCGGATGATGGTGCGGATGATCTTTCATGCCTGATCAAAGTATACAATAAGTATACTCATTAAGGAGAGTATGGCAAGAGGATTAACGGCTGGATGCAGGGAGGCGATGTATGGCCAGATTCATATCAAGAAACAGTTGATATACCCGATTCGTGCTTGATTGGTGAACGACTTTAAGCATCGTTTTACGGTAAAAGATGGACTGGACTTCTTAATCCCGGAGGCATCCTTTCATTCATGTGAGGTTTTTCTTGATGTTTCACCTTTGCGACTGCGGGCAAAATCCGACTTTGTTCCATTCCGGCTGCTCCGTGGAGTCGCTCTTCACCCAGACAGCCACATCGTTCATTCCGTCAGGCTGGAACCAAGCCACGGCCGTCCTGGTGAAGGCGATGGCCTCACCCGTCAGCAGGGCCAGCCCGGCGCTTAGCGGCAGAAGGACGAAGAGAACCGTCAGGATGGTCAAGGCGGCGGCGCTGAGGAGCCGCCGCGTTCGCACGGGCAGAGGCAGCTTGTTCCGCAAGGGGTGCACCAGGGTGGCCAAGACCAAGGCGATGACCATGGCGTGCCTGAAGGGCCATAGCAGAGCCGCCATGATCACCACGGCCGCCATGAAGCTGGTCAGTAAAAAGGCCGGTAGAACGCGGTTTTTATGTTGGCCTTTGCCTTGGTGGCATCCGGGTCGGTTGGAAGTGAGCCTTCTTTTCCCATGGGGCCTACCTGCCTCCGCCGACAGACCGTGTCAAGGCTGGCAGGTAGGCCTGGTTGGGGCCTCGTTTCATGGCCGCGCTCCTCATGATCTCACTCCCCGCGAAAGCGTGAACCACTATTTCTAGTTTACCATTCAATTTCAGGATGATGTGGGTTAGTTCCTCGCAAAACCCCGTGATATGTTTTCGGAGGTATTGTAAAAAACAGAAATATTAAGAAGAAAAACTTGACAAACCTCAAGCCTAAAGGCACTAAGCTATTAAATCCTCTAAATTGGGGTTCATCAAGGAGACATCGTTATGATGTTGCGACATTACATCAGGTTGTTGCAGATTGTTGCAATTGGTACGGCGGCCATGGCGGCGGTAGGTTGCGCGCATCAGGACAGGTTGGCCTCCAGGTCCACCGACGATTCTAGCGCGTATTCCGGGGACCGGACCATGTCGGCGGAATCAACCGGCGTCTGGCACTACTACCGCGACGAGAACGGAAGGCTCTATCATGTCGATCCCAAGGGCGGCCTGCACATCATAGACCGGAAAGTGAGGGTGGAGCCGGCTACAGGGGGATTGTACACCATCATCGACGAGAACAACACGCGGTATTACTACGACGAAAACGGCCGGCTGTACTACCGGGATGATCAGGGCAATGTACGCTACATTGAGGACAGCGCTCCCGGCCAGGTCATCGATCCCCTACCAATTTTACGTGGGGAATACTCAAACCAGAACATGCGTTTGAGGAGCGTGGACTATTGCACCGGTGAATGGAGAAGCTGCATGGATGGCTGTAACGGTTCGTCGCTCAACAGGAAAGAGTGCCTGGAGAATTGCGACCTCAACAGGGAGCAGTGCCTGCAACCGTATTGAGACCATTCTGAATAAGGAGAAAAACATGTCACTGGGCACAATACTGTTGATTGTGGTGATTTTGTTGCTGATCGGCGCATTTCCATCCTGGCCGCACAGCCGTTCCTGGGGCTACGGCCCCAGCGGAGTTCTTGGGGTGGTGCTGGTCATCATTCTCATCTTATTCATATTGGGACGGCTATAGAGTCGCGCTGTGATCGCGGCCGGTGGGCGGGTTAACGCTACGAACGTATGGAGCGACCGGACATGACAAAGCTTAAGCGGCCATTCGCTTTATTCCTGCTCGCCCTGCTGGCCTTTTGCCTGGGCTGCGCATCGACCGCGAAGAAAGAGGGGACTGGGGAATATTTCGATGACGCGGTCATCAGCACCAAGGTTAGGGCGGAGCTTCTCAATGAACCCACCTTGAAATCCAACGAGATCAGCGTGGAAACCTTCAAGGGTGTGGTGCAGCTGAGCGGCTTCGTCAGATCCCGGGCCGACATAGACAAGGCGGTCGAGGTGGCGCGCGGCGTCCCGGGAGTCAAGTCGGTGAAAAACGACATGCTGGTCAAATGACCGCGGCTGAGCGGATCTCGGGATCGCTCCGGTGCGGCGCCATGGCCGGTGGTCTAAACTAATTATCAGGAGATGATCGTGAACAAAAAGCATCTTAGAGACCGGATCAAGGAAGCCGCCGGCAAGGTCCAAGCGACACACGGTGATCTTCAGGAAGACCTCAAAAAGGGCGGTTGACCGATATTTCCGGGGTTTTCTCCGATTTTGCAGATATGTGGAGGTCCCGCGCGTGTCGGGACCTCCGTTGCCCAAGGGACTTTAGACAGGAGGAAGTCATGAATAAAGCGCCGTTACTGGCCATGGTGCTGCTGGCCACAGTCATGTGTCTGGCCGGTCCGGGCTGGACCCAGGAAAAGGCGGCCGCGCCCGACGTGGATGGCCATGTGTGGATGAATTCAAATCCGCAGGAGAAGAAGGCCTTCCTGCTCGGGGCCGGCAGCGCCTTCGTGCTGGAGTACTACATCCGCACCAAACACGGCGAGCAGCCGTCAAGGTACGTCCAGGGCTGGGTGGAGGTCTTGAAGGACCAGAAGTGGTCCGATCTGGAAAAATCCCTGGACCAGTACTACACCGATAATCCTGACAAGAGAAACGAGCACGTCTTCCATGTCATCTGGCACCAAATGATCGAACCAAACCTGAAGGACTGAGGACAAGGCCATGAGGAAGAAACTCCTTTTCATGCTGATGGCGGCTGTCATTGGGGCCACAGGTTGCACTAACATGAGCCGCACCCAGCAGGGCGCCCTGTCCGGAGCGGCCATAGGCGCGGGCGCGGGTCTGGGCATCAGCGCCCTGGCCGGCGGTGATCTGGCCACGGGGGCCTTGCTGGGCGGAGCCCTGGGAGGCCTTGGCGGTGCGGTCTACGGCCACGAGCAGGAACGCAGGCATTACGAACGGAACTACTGATCCGGAAAGATCCCGCCCATGGTGATCTTTCCGGAAAATGACAACGGGGCAGGTAGTTATGCACCTTTCATGCAGGATGTATTTTAGGCTTTTCGTTGCTTGCTGGCTGGTGCTGCTGGCCTTCACACTTCCCGCGCGAGCCATATCGCTGCCTATCAAAGGCGAGGTGCTAGGCAGCGCCGAGACTTTCACCGGGAAGGCCACGGTGTTCCTGACCGGCGACGGCAGTTTGATCCTGGCCACGAACCAGGGCGTGACTTGCCACGGCGATTTCGTTCATGTGTCCAGTCATAAGGGCACCGGCACGGTCCTTTGCGACGACGGTCGGCTGGGCTTCTTCGCGTTCGTCACCACCGGCCTCTTTTCCGGCAGCGGAAGCGGGAAGATAGGCCTGGAGGACTTCGAATTTCGTATCGGCAAGTGACCACCGTCGCGGTCAGGGCCCTGGCGCCGGGATTGGCCGGGATTGGCCTGACCTGATCTTCAGGCTGGCAGGTCGCGTAATACTTGAAGATATTGTGCACTTAGCGCACCGGCCCTTGCCCAATCTCCCGGGGCGCGACCATATTTACGAGGGCAGTTGCTGGCCTGGCACCGGGAACTCATCCGCCTAAGGAATCGGGACTTGGCCAGCCCGGAAAAAACGCCTCAAAGCCCGTATGGCCAGCGAGCATGGCCTGCTCATTGTGGAAGGAAGTCACGGCCTGGAAATGATGCTGAGCATTTTCATCCTATCCAGGGAGGGCCAAGTCTTGAAGTTTGGCGTGGCGAAGCAGGCCAGGGGTTTGCGGGAGCGCGGACCGGGTTGGTCCTGGCCCTGGGAAAAAATCCTCGATCCCGCCGAAAAACGCTGGGGGGGAGCCGGGCTCGGCCATGCCCCGGATCCTTCAGGACAATGCGACTCTTTCCGGATGGTCGGTGGCGGTCTACATCCATAAGAGGCTCGTTCATGATTGAGATCCCTTTGTCCACATACAGGCTCCAGCTGCGTCCGGGCTTCGGTTTCGCCCAGTGCCGGGAAGTGCTGCCCTACCTGGCTGCCCTGGGCATCTCCCACGTCTATTCCGCGCCAATCTTCAAGGCTCAGCCCGGGTCGGAGCACGGATACGATGTTTGCGACCACCAGGCCTTGAATCCGGAACTGGGCAGCCCCCAGGAGTTCGAGCAGCTCATGGCCAGATGTAAAGAGCTTGGCCTGGGCTGGATTCAGGACATCGTTCCCAACCACATGGCCTTATCCGGGAACAACGGCATGCTGGTCGATGTGCTGGAAAACGGAGATTCATCCAGGTATATCAGTTATTTCGATATCGATTGGGATCACCCGTACAAAAGCATGGCCGGACGGATGCTGGCCCCCTTCCTGAGCGGCTACTACAGCCAGGCCCTGGAGAACGGGGAAATTCAATTGAAGTTCAATGAGGATGGATTCAGCGTCAATTATTACGATTTAAGCCTACCATTGCGCATAGATTCATATGTCAAGATTCTCACGTACAATACTAACGATCTTCGCGACAAGATTGGACGCGAGAACCCGGACTATCTGAAGATGCTGGGGATACTTTACAACATCAAAGGTTTGATCGGAGAGAAGCGTGAATCGGAACGCTATGACCAGCTGCACCTCATCAAGTATTTACTCTTCGAGCTGTATCATTCCAGCCAGCCTTTGCATGACTTCATAGACAACAACATCAAGATATTCAATGGACAGGATAAATCGATTCAGGGCGATAAATTTTCCCTGATGGACGATTTACTTGCTGACCAATTGTTTCGGCTGTCCTTCTGGAAGGTGGCGGGGGAGGAAATAAACTACCGGCGCTTCTTCGGCATCAACAACCTGATATCCCTGCGCGTTGAGGACGAAGCGGTCTTTGACCACACCCACAAGCTAATCCTGGAGTACACCCGCAAACAGTTCTTTTCCGGCCTGCGGGTCGATCACATAGACGGCCTCTACGACCCCACGACCTATCTCCAGCGGCTCAGGGGACATATGCCCGACGCTTATCTGGTGGTGGAAAAAATCCTCATGGGACACGAGTCCTTGCCCGCCTTCTGGCCCATTCAGGGGACCACGGGCTATGATTTCATGAATCTGGCCTGCAACCTGTTTGTACACCCGGAAAAGGAGACGGCCTTCCAGCGGCTTTACGCCTCCTTTGCCGGGATGAAGAAATCCCTGGGCGATATTCTCGCGGAAAAGAAGAGGAGCATGATCCAGCGCTACATGGCCGGCGACGTGGAAAACCTGGCCCGGTTGGTCAAAACGGTTTCCAGCAAGGACCGCCAGGGCACCGACATCACCATGCTGGCCCTCAAGCAGGCCATCACGGAACTGCTCGTCCAGTTCCCGGTCTACAGGACCTACATAAGCCGCGAAGCCTTCAGGCCTGACGATCTGTCCTATATCCGGGACGCGATACGGTCCACGCGCAGGGCCAATCCGGAAATGAACTTCGAGTTGGATTTCCTGGAGCGTTTCCTTCTGCTGGAGTTCGGTGAAAGCATGGAAGCCACGGGGAAAAAAGAGTGGACCCATTTCGTGATGCGTTTTCAGCAGGTGACCGGACCGCTATTGGCCAAGGCCATGGAGGATTCCACATTCTACGTCATGAACCGTCTGCTCTGCCTGAACGAAGTGGGCGGCGATCCTGGCCGTTTCGGCATTCCCCCCAAGGACTGGCACGAAGCCATAAAAAAACGCATGAAGCCGTGGCCCGACACCATGAACTCCACGGCCACGCATGACGCCAAACGAGGCGAAGATGCCCGCATGCGTCTGGCCGTGCTCTCGGAACTGCCGGAAACTTGGTCCGAGGCCTTGAAGACCTTTCGCAAGTCCACTGGCGGGAAAAAGCAACGCGTGGACGGCCGGTTGGTGCCGGACCGCAACGAGGAATATTTTCTGTACCAGACGCTTTTGGCCAATCTGCCATTCGCGGAACAAGAGGCGGCCACCTTCCCGCGACGCTTGGGGGATTATCTGGTCAAGGCCCTGCGCGAGGGTAAGGAACATTCCAATTGGTTGAGCCCCGACGAGCCCTCGGAACAGGTCTACCGCACCTTTGCCGAAAGCTTGCTCAAGCCAGGGCATAAAAACATCTTTCTTAAAGAACTACTGGTATTACAAAAAAGGATCGCCAGGCTTGGCCTGGTCAATTCCCTATCTCAGACCCTACTCAAGATCGCCACCCCTGGCCTCCCGGATTTCTATCAGGGCACGGAGCTTTGGGACTTTTCCATGGTCGATCCCGACAACCGCCGTCCGGTCGATTTCGCCCTGCGCCAGAAGATTCTGGCGGAGATCGGCGCTGCTTATGATTCGAACCGGGAAAAACTACTGGGCGAGCTTGTAGAACGCCCCGAGGATGGACGGATCAAGCTCTTCCTGATCTGGAAAGGCCTGGAGGCGCGTAAGGACAAAGCTGAACTGTTCCAGAAGGGAGAATATAATCCCCTGGAGTTCGAGGGGAGCAGACGAGAAATGGCCTTCGGCTTCGCCAGAACCCTGGGTGATGCGGCGGCCCTGATAGTTGTTCCCCGGTTGTTCGCCAAGGCGGCTGGGGAGGAAGCCCGATACCCCATGGGATCTTTCTGGGAGGATACGAGCCTTGGCCGGCCGGAGGCGAGGGGCCTCGTGGACGTGTTCACCGGCCAGCAGTTCCCTGCCGAGAAAGTGGTGTTCCTGAGGGATGTTTTCCGGGACCTTCCCTTCGCGCTCCTGGTTTCGCGGCTTCCGAATCCGAGACGAACGCCTGAGAACCTTTAAGGGCTATGGCCGACCTTGATCCATAAGATGGAACTGACCAGGAGGTTGCGATGCCGGACCGTTATGTATGCATCCATGGCCACTTCTACCAGCCTCCCAGGGAAAATCCCTGGCTGGAGACCATTGAGATCCAGGATTCCGCCTTCCCCTACCACGACTGGAACGAACGCGTCTCGGCCGAATGTTACGCCATCAACGCGGTGTCGCGAGCCCTGGACCAGCAAGGTCGAATCACTCAGTTGGTGAACAACTACGCCAGAATAAGCTTCAATTTCGGGCCCACCGTCCTGCTTTGGATGCAGCAACATGCAGCCGAGGCCTACCAGGCCATCCTGGACGCGGACAAGCAGAGCGTGAACAAGTTTTCGGGCCATGGTTCCGCCTTGGCCCAGGCCTACAACCACATGATCCTGCCTCTGGCCAACAGTCGCGACAAGTACACCCAGGTCCTCTGGGGCATCAGGGATTTCGAGTATCGCTTCAAGCGCAGGCCGGAGGGGTTGTGGCTACCTGAAACCGCCGTGGATATTGAATCTCTGGACATGATGGCCAAGTTGGGCATCGTCTTCGCCATACTGGCCCCCAGACAGGCGCAGCGGGTCCGGGCCAAGGCCGGAGGAGAATGGCAGGAGGCTGGCGAGGGAAAAACCGACCCGGGAAGGGCCTACCAGGTGTCCTTGCCCTCGGGCCGGACCATGAACCTGTTCTTTTACGATGGCTCCCTTTCCCGGGCCGTGGCCTTTGAAGGCCTGCTCAATAACGGAGAGGACTTCGCCAAACGGCTGTTGTCCGGCTTCCCGGCGGACAACGCCGATGCCCGCCTGGTCCACATCGCCACGGACGGCGAGAGTTACGGGCACCACCATCGCGGCGGCGAGATGGCCTTGACCCGCGCGCTCGATTTCATCGAATCCAGCGGCTTGGCCCGGCTGACGAATTATGGCCAGTATCTGGAAGAACATCCGCCGACCCACGAGGTGGAGATCATCGAGAACAGTTCCTGGAGCTGCATCCATGGCATTGAGCGCTGGAGATCGGATTGCGGCTGCAACAGCGGCGGCCACGGGAACTGGAACCAAGCCTGGCGAGCACCCTTGCGAGGGGCCTTGGACTGGCTCCGGGACAGGGTCAATCCGGCCTTCGAAAAAGCGGCCCAAGGGTTGTTGAACGATCCATGGGCCGCCCGGGACGAGTATATCGACGTTGTCGTGGACCGATCGCCCGAAAGGGTCGGCGAGTTTCTGAGCCGCCAAGTAAGCCGCCCGCTTAGCCACGAAGAGGAGGTCATGGTCCTGAAGCTCATGGAACTCCAGCGCCACGCCATGCTCATGTATACGAGTTGCGGTTGGTTTTTCGATGAGCTCTCCGGTATCGAGACCGTGCAGATCATCCAATACGCCGGCAGGGTACTGCAACTGGCCGGTCAGCTTTTCAGCGACACCTATGAGAAAGAGTTTCTCGACCGCCTGGAACTGGCCAAGAGCAACATCGCCGAACTCAAGGACGGACGGGGCATCTACGAGCGATTCGTCAGGCCCGCCATGCTCGACTTGATAAACGTGGGCGCCCACTTCGCCATGAGCTCTTTGTTCGTGGAATATGGCGAACGCGACTGCATATATTCATATTCCGTAGCCACGGAAAACTACCGTCGTTTTCAAGCGGGAAAAACTAAACTTGCGGTCGGTCGGGTGAAGGTGACTTCAGATGTAACACGCGATTTCACCACCCTATGTTTTGGCGTTTTGCATCACGGGGATCACAATATCACCTACGGCATAGGTGAATACGTGGAGCCATCAAAATACGAATCCCTGGTAAAAAAGCTGTCCGAGGCTTTTTCCAGTGGCAATCTCCCGAAAACACTTCTCGTATTGGACGAATACTTCAAAACATCAACCTACGCCCTGACCTCGCTGTTCAGCGATGAGCGGCGCAAAATCCTGGGCATGATCATGGAGCCGACCCTGGAAGAGGCCTTGGCTGCGTACGAGGCGGTCTACGAGCACCATGCGCCCTTGATCCGTTTTCTGAAAGAGTCTGGCACGCCATCGCCCAAAGTCCTTTACGTGGCTGCGGATATTTGCCTGAACGCCAAGCTCGGCAAGGCCTTTCAGAGCGATGAATTAGAGCTACAAACAGTGAAGCCCCTTCTGGAAGAAGCCCAGTCGACTGGCGTTACCCTGGATGCGGTCAGGCTTGGCCTGCTGATCAAGCTCACCATCGAGGGCATGGCCGAACGGCTTCTCGAAAACCCCGGCGATCTTTCCTGCATGGAAAAGTTGAACAAGGCCGCGATACTGTCCCGGGCAATGCCCTTCGAGGTCAATCTCTGGAAACCCCAGACCCTTTGTTTCCAGATCATCCACGCGCATTGGCCCGAGTTCAAGGGTAAGGCCGTTCAGGGAGGCAACGCCGCCAAGGAGTGGATACGCCAGGCCACTCTCCTGGCCGAGAATTTTTCCGTCAAGTTGCCGTAAAAATATGAACGACAGGCGGACTCCATGCTCGTGCGCCCAGCGGTCAAAGGTTGGGGGCAAGTTCAAAGTTCAATGCCCTTTACATCCAGGGTGGACCAGGTTGGGGGGCAGGTCACTTCCAGGCCATGAGCTAAAATTACCCAACATTTCAGGAGATGGTTGACTTCTCAAGGCTAGCGGATGATAAAATAAACAAAGTCCTGCTCATGACTTGGTTAAATATAAGAAATAATTGCATCCAGGCGGGCTCGGCAGGGGGTATTCGGCATTTGGCGGTAATGAGATGGCAATAGTATTCAAAACTGCATAACGAGAGGAATGAGCCATGTATGATCTAGTAGTCGTTGCTTACGGTGGGACTTATAAAGCAAAAGAAGTGCGCACCGAACTTCTGCAAATGCAAAAAGAGTATTTGTCGGAGATAGAGGATGCAGTGGTCGTCGACAAACTGAACGATGGGAATATGCTCATCGACCACATGACACCGCTCAGCGTGGGAAAGTCGCTTGGCGACACCTTCCTGGGCAATCTTATTTCTTTTATTTTTCACAAACCTGAACCAGGTGATGCCGTTGAGCACGTCCCGGGATCGATTAAAGGAGCGCTTCAGGATGTGGGAGTAACTGACAGCTTCATGAAGGAGCTGGCAGAGTCATTGCGACCAGGCCAATCCGCGCTTTTTGTAATGATCTGCCCGGGAAATGCTGGAAAAGTCCTCGAAAAGTTAAGCGAGACAGGCGGGAAAGTGTTGCATATATCTCTGTCGCACGCGGATAAGAACCTGCTTCATGTCCATCCATAGAGGTAGGTAATCTTAATGAGTCATGGGGCGGAATATGTAACATTTTTCGTATAAACCTAGCCAAGGGTTTTAATCTCTAGGATGTTACCCGTGAAGTGTTTGCGCGGAAGGTGCTTGCTGGCAGGATAAACACCTTGGACAACCTGAACGCCATTGATGTTGAATCATAAAATATGTGGTTTAACAGCTATGGATGCTGAGATAGCCGAATTTATCGGCTACAACGGGTTATGTTTCCGGCCAAGCACTTCCGAATGTGTGAAAGGTCTGGATGTCCGGTTGGGTACACGTTCCGGGATGACGTGCACCACAGGGCTTGGAGGCCGCTTCGCAATAACTTAAGCCCCGTGTGCATCGTTATTATTTGTCCTTACCCTCAGTTTGGGAAACAGAAGATACTTCCCACTTGACCGCAATGGATTCTTAAAACTTCAATGGGAAGACCCTTCCAAGGGTCTTTCCATTGAAGTCGAGCGATACCCTTTTGTTCCGGCCCTCCTGTACACGTCCACTCCGGCTTTCTCTGCCACCTTTAGAGATGTTCAGTTTTATTCAGCCAGGCTGAAACTAGCTTTTGCCCATTCGTATTCCAGCCCCAACATCGCAAGATTTGTCTTGAGCTAATCTAATGTGGCAACAATATTAAGGATTTTGATATGTTATATCACTGTGAGTTTTATCATAGTTTCTATTTCAACAGTTTTGAGAAGACATCTTTACCTAATATACACAAGCTGTTTGCCCAAAAAAATGTATACTCGCGGTAAAAATGTGCTAAGAATATTTTATTGATGAAAAATTTTATTCTATCGAAAAGAAAAAAAGGCGCCAACCTGTGAGTTTAATAATATATTTTCTGCGACATGGGGAAACCACCGCCAGCCAGGCCGGCGGTTACTGCGGCACTCTTGACCCGGATTTAACCCCGGAAGGCTATCAAATGGCGGAAGATTTTTCCCATTATTATAGCCATATGTCCTGGGCTGCTGCCTTTTCCAGTCCGCAGCGCCGGGCCGTGGCCACGGCCAAACCCCTTTGCGACGCGGCAGGAATACAAATGCTACTCAAAGATGGGCTGAGGGAACTTGCTTATGGCCAGTGGGAGGGAAAAACCCCGGAAGAGGTGAATCACGAGTTCCATGACAACTATGTTCGGTGGTTAGCCGATCCGGGCTGGAATGCCCCCACCGGCGGGGAAAGAGGCGTCGATGTTTCCCGACGCGGTTCGCTGGTCATCGAGGAGATCGAACGAACATGCGCTACGGGAAATGTCCTTGTCGTCTCTCATAAGGCCACGACAAGAATCATGTTGTGTTCCCTTATAGGCATTGATGTGGGGCGTTACCGCGACCGTTTCAGCATGCCCGTGGCCTCCACCAGTATCGTGGAAATGGCGGAGAACGGTCCCTTGTTACACGTGCTCGGCGACCGGGCCTACCTGAGGGAGCACCTGCGCAATCGAGTGGGAACATAAACCACCCGTCAGTTAGTGGAGACAAAATCATGGAAGTAAGTGTTTTTGCGGGAAAGCCGGCCGAACTGGCGATGCTGGTGAATGTGCCCAGGCTGGTCACGGCCTACTATGCGGATGTACCCGACCCTTCGGTTCCGGAACAACGGGTCGCCTTCGGCACCTCGGGACACCGCGGTTCCGCATTCAAGAGGTCTTTCAACGAGGGGCATATCCTGGCCATCACCCAGGCCATTTGCCTTTACCGCGGGCGGCAGGGAATCGACGGACCGCTGTTTCTCGGCATGGACACCCACGCGCTGTCGGTTCCGGCTCAGGCCAGCGCCCTTGAGGTGCTGGCGGCGAACGGGGTGGAGGCCATGCTCGCGCCGGGAGATGAATATACGCCAACTCCCGTCGTCTCCCATGCGATTCTTGGGTACAATCGCGGGCGCAAGAAAGGTCTCGCCGACGGCATCGTAATAACTCCATCGCACAATCCGCCTCATGACGGCGGGATCAAATACAATCCCCCAAACGGCGGACCAGCGGAATCCGTGGTCACCGACTGGATAGAGGCCAAGGCGAACGAATTTCTCGATCATGGCCTTTCGGGGTTGAAAAGGATTCCATTTGAGAAGGCTCTTCGGTCCTCCACGACGCACCGGCATGACTATCTCAATGTTTACATCGCCGATCTAGTCAACATGATCGACATGGAGGCCATCCGCGCGGCGAAGATCAATATGGGAGTCGACCCGCTCGGCGGGGCCGGGGTCCACTATTGGGGGCCGATTGCCGAGCGGTACGGCTTGAATCTCATGGTCGCCAACCAGGCCGTCGACCCGACCTTCCGGTTCATGACGGTCGACTGGGACGGCCAGATCAGGATGGACCCATCCTCGCCCTATGCGATGCAGAGGTTAATCAGCCTGAAGGATCGCTTCGATATCGCTTTCGCCTGCGACACCGACCACGACCGGCACGGGATTGTCACCAGCAGCGAAGGGTTGCTCGCTCCCAACCACTATCTTTCGGTGGCCATTTTCTACCTTTTCCAACACCGGCCGAAATGGCCCAAGGGCGCTGCCGTGGGGAAGACGATGGTCAGCAGCCAGATGATCGACCGCGTCGCCGCGAAGCTTGGCCGCAAACTCTACGAAGTGCCGGTCGGCTTCAAGTGGTTCGTTGAGGGTTTGCTCTCGGGGGCGCTTGGTTTCGGCGGTGAAGAAAGTGCGGGGGCGTCTTTCATCCGTTTGGACGGCCATGTCTGGACCACGGACAAGGATGGAATCGTCCCGGCGCTGCTGGCGGCGGAGATCACGGCCAAGATGGGCCGCGATCCCGGGGAGATCTACCGCGAACTCGCCCGGGAATTCGGCGAGTCCGCCTATGACCGTGTCGATGCCGCGGCCACCCCGGAGCAAAAGCAATTATTGGAGAGACTCGCACCGCGGCAGGTTCGGATCAAAGACCTGGCTGGGGAGAAAATCCAGACCATCCTCAGTAACGCTCCAGGCAATGGCGCGCCGCTCGGCGGATTGAAAGTGGTGGCCGAGAGTGGATGGTTCGCGGCGCGCCCGTCCGGGACGGAAAACATCTACAAGATTTATGCGGAGAGCTTCCAGGGAGCGGATCATCTTCGCCGCATCATGGAGGAAGCCCAAACCATCGTCAGCGATGCGTTGGCGGCGGAAAGCAAGTGAAGTCAACAGAGAGCGGCGTCACGAGATAATCCAGAACTGCTGCGTTAGAAAATTGGTTTCGGAAAAATTTCGGGGAAAATACATGAGCGAACAAACACGGTCCATCCATCCAATATACAACCTGCTCCCCACGGAAATTGAAGGTTTCGATTCCCTGGCCGAGCTCGCCCTTGATGTGCGCTGGTCGTGGAATCACGCTTCCGACGAGATATGGCGGAGGCTTGATCCTGAACTGTGGGCACTCACGCACAACCCCTGGGTTATCTTGCAGACAGTCCCGCGCGACCGGATTGAGGCCATGTTGGCCGAGCCTGTCTTCCGTAAGGATGTTGATCGGCTGGTGCGGTCCAGGCGCCAGGAGAATGAAGCCCCCGCGTGGTTTCAGAAGCATCATCCCCGCAGCCCCCTGACCTGCGCCGCTTATTTCAGCATGGAATTCATGTTGAGCGAAGCTTTGCCCATATATTCTGGCGGCCTTGGCAATGTGGCCGGCGACCAGCTCAAGGCCACCAGCGATCTGGGAGTCCCCGTGGTCGGCGTGGGGCTATTGTACCAGCAAGGCTATTTTCGCCAGGTGATCGACAAGGACGGGGCGCAACAGGCCCTGTACCCGTTCAACGATCCCGGACAGCTGCCGATCACCCCTTTGCGCCAGGCCAACGGCGAGTGGTTGCGCTTGGAGATAGCCTTGCCCGGGTACTCGGTCTGGCTGCGCGCCTGGCAGGTGCAGGTCGGGCGGGCGAAACTCTACCTGCTGGACAGCAACGACGCGGCGAACTTCCCCGCTCATCGCGGGATCACCAGCGAGCTATACGGCGGCGGGCCGGATCTGCGCCTCAAGCAGGAGTTGCTCCTCGGGATCGGCGGATGGCGGCTGCTGGTTGCGCTTGGTCTCAAGCCGGAAGTCTGCCACCTGAACGAAGGACATGCGGCCTTTGCCGTGTTGGAACGCGCCCGCGATTTCATGCAAGAGACCGGGCAGCCTTTCGAAGTGGCGTTGGCCGTCACCCGGGCGGGGAATCTCTTCACCACCCACACGGCGGTGGCCGCTGGGTTCGACCGTTTCCCTCCGGCCTCCGTCAAGCAATACCTCGGCGGGTATGCCGAGCAGAAGCTCAGCATATCGCTTGACGATTTGCTGGCCCTGGGCCGCCGGAACCCGGACGACTCCTCGGAAAGTTTCAACATGGCCTATCTGGCGATCCGGGGAAGCGGGGCGGTCAACGGCGTGAGCCGCCTGCACGGGAAAGTCAGCCGGCATCTCTTCGCGCCGCTCTTTCCGCGCTGGCCGGTGAACGAAGTGCCCGTCGGACACGTGACCAACGGAGTCCATATGCCCAGTTGGGACTCCGCGGAAGCCGACGGCCTTTGGACAAAGGCCTGTGGAAAAGACCGCTGGCTGGGGACCATGAAATCCCTGGAGCAGGCCATCCGCGGTGTCTCCGACGCCAGCTTATGGCAATTCCGCCTGGCCGCCAGCAAGTCTCTCGTGGAATACGCCCGTGAGCGCTTGTCAGGGCAACTGGCCGCCTCCGGCGCGTCTCCCGAGGAGATAGAAGGGGCCAAGCATCTCTTCGATCCGGACACGCTGACCCTGGGCTTCGCGCGCCGCTTCGCCACCTACAAACGGCCGAACCTGCTGCTGCACGACCCCGGGCGGCTGCTGCGCCTGTTGACCAATCCCGAACGCCCTGTGCAGCTCATCATCGCCGGCAAGGCTCATCCGGAAGACCTGGCGGGCCAGGTCCTGATCCACGAATGGATCAGCTTCATCCGCCAGCCGCAGGTCCGGCCCCACGTAATTTTCCTTAGCGACTACGACATGCTGTTGACCGAAAACCTGGTGCAGGGCGTGGACGTGTGGATCAACACGCCGCGTCGTCCCTGGGAGGCCAGCGGAACGAGCGGCATGAAGGTTCTGGTTAATGGAGGCCTCAATCTCTCGGAATTGGACGGCTGGTGGGCGGAAGCATACTCGCCCGATGTCGGGTGGGCCTTGGGAGACGGCCAGGAGCATGGCGACGATCCCGCCTGGGACGCTGCCGAGGCCGGCGCGCTCTACGACCTGCTCGAACGGGAGGTGACGCCGGAGTTTTATGCCCGCAATGAGAAGGGCATTCCCGGCGCATGGGTCAACCGGATGCGGGAAAGCATGGCCCGGTTGACGCCGCGATTCTCCGCCAACCGCACGGTGCGCGAATACACGGAGCAACGCTACCTCCCGGCCGCTATCGCCTACCGCGAGCGCGCTGCCGATAAAGGCGCGATGGGCAAACGGATAGCCGATTGGCGGCATGCGATGGATATAAAATGGAGTTCTCTGCGCTTCGGCGGCTTGCGGGTGGAATCCAACGCGGACCACCACGTGTTTGAAGTCGAAGTGTTTCTGAACGATCTCGATCCGAACGCGGTGCGAGTTGAGCTTTACGCGGACGGACTCGATGGCGACGATGGCGTTCGGGAGGAAATGAATCGGGCCCGGCCGCAGCCAGACGAGTCCGGCCGCTCCGTCTACAAGGCCACGGTGCCGGCCGCACGCCCGGCAAGTGACTACACGGCGCGAGTGGTACCGCATCGTGATGGCCTGGCGATCCCTTTGGAGGCCGCCAAAATTCTGTGGCAGAGATGACGCGCCGTTCAGACCAAAAGGAGAATCATATGACGCCAAGTGTCGCGCCGCTCATGACCACTGCGGCCTGGAAAGCCCTTGAAGCCCATTATGCGCAAGTGCGGGAAGTGCCCCTGCGCACCCTCTTTGCCGAAGACCCCAAGCGCGGGGAACGGATGACGGCCGAGGCCGTGGGCATCTATTTCGATTACTCGAAGAACCGGGTGACCGATGAGACGCTCGCTCTGCTCCTGCTGTTGGCGGATCAGTCCGGCCTGAGGGCGCGCATGGAGGCCATGTTCGCCGGGGAGAAGATCAACGTCACCGAGGACCGGGCGGTCCTGCACGTGGCCCTGCGCGCCCCCAAGGGCCAATCCATCACCGTGGACGGCCATGACGTGGTGCCCGAGGTCCATGCCGTGCTGGACAAAATGGCCGACTTCTCCAACCGGATTCGCAGCGGAGACTGGAAGGGCTACAGCGGCAAGCCGATCCGCAACATCATCAATATCGGCATCGGCGGCTCCGACCTGGGACCGGTCATGGCCTATGAGGCCTTACGGCATTACAGCCAGCGCGACTTGACCTTGCGCTTCGTCTCCAACATCGACGGCACGGACTTTTTCGAGGCCACCCGCGATCTCGACGCCGCGGAGACGCTGTTCATCATCTCCTCGAAGACCTTCACCACCCTGGAGACCATGACCAACGCCCGCACGGCCCGTGATTGGAGCCTCGCGACCTTGAATGATCCCGCCGCCGTGGCCAGGCACTTCGTCGCGGTATCGACCAATGCCGGGGAAGTGGCCAAGTTCGGCATCGACACCGCGAACATGTTCGAGTTCTGGGACTTTATCGGCGGCCGTTACTCGATGGATGCGGCGATCGGGCTCTCGACCATGGTGGCCATCGGCCCGGATAACTTCCGCGCCCTGCTCGACGGTTTTCACCAGATGGACGTGCATTTCCGCACCGCCCCCTTCGAGGGCAACCTGCCGGTGCTCATGGGACTACTCGGCCTGTGGAACAATAATTTCTTCGGCGCGCAGACCGTGGCTGTTCTGCCTTACGAGCAGTACCTGAAACGCTTTCCCGCCTATCTCCAGCAGCTGACCATGGAGAGCAACGGCAAGCACGTCACCATAGATGGCAAAGACATCACTTATCAAACAGGCCCCATCTACTGGGGAGAGCCGGGAACCAATGGCCAGCATTCCTTCTACCAGATGATCCATCAGGGGACAAAACTCATCCCCTGCGACTTCATCGCCTTTGCCCGGCCGCTTCACGCCCTTGGACGCCATCACGAATTGCTGTTGGCCAACGTCTATGCCCAGGCGGAAGCCCTGGCCTTTGGAAAAACCCCGCAGGAGGTTCTAGCCGAGAACACGCCCCCATGGCTGGCCCCGCACCGGACCTTCGAGGGCAACCGTCCGTCCAACATGATTATTCTGGAACAGCTGACCCCGGCGGCGCTCGGAAAGCTCGTCGCCCTCTACGAGCACAGCGTCTTCACCCAAGGGGCGATCTGGCAAATCGACTCTTTCGATCAGTGGGGGGTTGAACTCGGCAAGGTGCTGGCCGGGCGCATCATACCCGAACTGGAGGCGAAAACCGAGCCCCGGCTGACGCATGACAGCTCAACCAATGCCCTGATCCGACGCTACCGGAAAAATAGGGAGCCTGCGGATGGATAATAATGGTCCGTCGAACCGGGCACCGGTGCCAACCCCCCAACGTGAAGCGCACGATTATCTCTCGGAGATATCCGAGCGCGCTGACGTTCGGCCGGGCAATCCTTGCCTTTGGGAACCCAGCAGCGCGGCGGAGGCTAATTTCGCCATTTTCAGACGTGACGCAGCCATGTTCGACCGGAGTAATTCTACCATCCGAAAACGCGGTTCCCGCTCGGGTATGTTTCCCGGACGGAACTGTCCATTCAATGGGGAAAGTTCATGGCAACCGGAAAATGGTTTTTTCAAATGTCTAAATCATAGAGGTAATGGAAATGGGAAGAAGTAATCCTTTTAGTACTTTGATCTTCGTCATAATTCTTGCAATTGGCGGAGGTCTTGCCCTTGCCACGAATAGAGTCAACCTGGAAAATGCCTGGATTGGAGTAGTTATATTTTTAATAGCCCTAGTTGTTTCTCTGGCCATAAAGGTTGCTGACCAGTGGGAGAGGGTGGTGATATTGCGGTTAGGCAAGTTCCGCTCCCTTAATGGACCGGGACTGTTTTTAATAATCCCGATAATCGATGTGATAGCCTACTGGATTGACACCCGCGTGATCACCGCTTCTTTCAAAGCGGAAAAGACCCTTACCAAGGATACGGTTCCTGTTGATGTAGATGCGGTGCTATTTTGGAAAGTTGTGGACCCCAAGAAGGCAGCCCTGGATGTGGCCGATTATCGAAGCGCCATAAGCTGGGCCTCGCAAACGGCTCTGCGCGATATCATCGGCAAAACCATGCTTTCGGACATGCTGGAGGGCAGGGAGAAGATTAGTGGTGAGCTGCAGAAGATAATTGATGAGCGCACCGAGCCCTGGGGTATTAATGTCATCTCGGTGGAAGTCAAAGATGTGCTTATCCCCTCGGCCCTGGAGGATGCGATGTCCATGCAGGCCCAAGCTGAAAGGGAACGGCAGGCCAGGGTGATCCTGGGAGATTCGGAGCGGCAGGTGGCGGAGAAGTTTGGAGAAGCGGCCAAGACCTATGCCAACAATCCTGTCGCTCTTCATTTGAGGGCCATGAACATGCTTTACGAGGGGCTGAAGGAGAATTCCACGATCGTAATCGTACCCAGCACAGCCCTGGAAACCATGCAGCTGGGGAGTGTTGCCGGGCTGACGGCCTTGACCATGGGAATCGGCCAGGAGCACGCGGAAAAAGAGAAGGAAAGCGGGTTCAAAGGACAAGAATGAATCCAATGATTGATTGGTTATCGAAGCACGATATCACCCGGCCGCCCCTGGCAACCAGCCGGGGCGGCCAACGGGCATGGCTATCTTTCGCCGGAGTCGCGATCCCGCTGGAGTACGTCCGCACGCGCGAAACCGGCTTAACTCGGATTGCAAGTGACGATGGAGCCTTCCATGAAACCGGCTAGCCCAAGCATCCTGACGATCAACGGCGGCTCGTCGAGCATCAAGTTCGCGCTGTTCGAGGCCGGTGGTGCGCTCCGACGGATTCTGGAGGGTGCGATAGAGCGGATAGGGCTGCCCGAAGCCGCCATGCGGGTGAAAGGCCTGGACCAGGCCGACAATTTTTCGCTACCGGTAAAGGCTTTGGATCACACGGCCGCGGTGGGCGCTCTGATGGACTGGATCGAGAAACGCGACGGTCATGGCGCCTTGACCGCGGTGGGACATCGCGTGGTGCATGGCGGGCCGAAATATAGTGATCCGCGGCGGATCACCCCGGAGATGATTGAGGAACTGCACCGGCTCAGTCCGTTCGATCCCGAGCATCTGCCGGAGGAGATCCTGCTGACCGAGGCCTTTCATCGCCGATTTCCCGACTTGCCTCAGGTGGCGTGTTTCGACACGGCTTTTCACCATGACCTGCCGCGCGTGGCCCGGTTGTTGCCCATCCCGCGCAGGTACGAGGCGCAGGGGGTGCGGCGGTACGGATTTCACGGGTTGTCGTATGCCTTTCTCATGGAAGAATTGGCCCGACTGGCCGGAATGGAAGCGGCAAAAGGCCGGATCATCCTGGCCCACCTCGGCAACGGGGCGAGCCTGGCGGCGGTGCGTGAGGGAAAATCCCAGGACACGAGCATGAGTTTCACCCCGACAGCCGGGGTGCCGATGAGCACCCGCTCGGGCGATCTCGATCCCGGACTGCTTTGGTATCTGGTCCGCACCGAAGGCCTCGATGCGAAACAATTCAACGAGATGGCCAACTTCCACTCCGGGCTGCTCGGCGTGTCGGAGACCAGCTCCGACATGCGTGACCTCCTCGACAATGAAGCTCGGGATGTAAGGGCGGCTGAAGCGGTGGCGCTGTTTTGCTACCAGGTAAAAAAATGGATCGGCGCATTCGCGGCGGCGTTGGGCGGGCTGGATACCTTGGTGTTCGCTGGCGGCATCGGAGAGAATGCCCCCACGGTCCGGGCCAGGATTTGCGACGGGCTGGGGTTTCTCGGAATCGCACTCGGGGAAGAACGAAACGCGGCGACCGAGGACGTGATTTCCCCGGCGGGCAGCCGGGTTTCGGTCCGGGTCATCCGCACGGACGAAGAACTGATGATCGCGCGCTCAGTGTGCCGCGTTCTCGAGCTTGGCAAATGAAAAATGAATCCAGCCAAGGCGCAATGCATCTGCCTTCGCGCTCATTCTTATTTGTCCGGTGCTGCCATTTAGCGACTGTTAATTTGTAAGATTCAGTAAGGACGCGGCATCATGATTTACACTTGTCCGATGCACCCCGAAGTTGTGCAGGACCATCCCGGTGATTGCCCCAAGTGCGGCATGGCCCTGGAACCGAAGATGGCGACAGCGGGTGCCGGCGACGAGGAAAACGTTGAGCTGCATGAAATGACGAGACGCTTCTGGATCGGCGCCGCGCTGGCGTTGCCGGTATTCATCCTGGCCATGACGCACGTGATCCCGGGCTTGGGAGGACAGCCTTGGGTGAATGGCGAGGCCTCGCGTTGGCTGCAATGTGGCCTGGCCACTCCGGTGGTGTGGTGGGCCGGGTGGCCGTTTTTTAAGCGTGGATGGAGCTCCGTCGTGACCCGTAACCTGAACATGTTCACGCTGATCGCCATAGGCGTGTTCGCGGCTTACGCATTCAGCGCGGCGGCCATGCTTTTGCCCGGCATATTCCCACCCACTATGCACCACGAGGGCAAGGTGCCCATCTATTTTGAAGCCGCCGCAATGGTCACGGTGTTGGTGCTCCTGGGCCAAGTGCTCGAACTTCGCGCCCGCAGCCGCACGGGCGGCGCCATCAAGGCGTTGCTGAACCTGGTTCCGCCCACTGCGCGACAAGTCACGCCGGAAGGAAGCGACAGGGAAATCCCGCTCGATCAGGTGCAGGTCGGGGTCAGCTTGCGCGTGGTTCCCGGCGACAAAGTGCCGGTGGACGGCAGGGTAATTGACGGTCACTCCAGCGTGGAGGAATCCATGATCACCGGCGAGCCGCTCCCGGTGGAAAAGGCCGTGGGCGACAAAGTGACGGGCGGCACCCTCAACGGTTCCGGCAGTTTCGTCATGCGCGCGGAGCGGATCGGCAACGACACGTTGCTCGGGCAGATCGTGGCCATGGTCGCTGAAGCCCAGCGCAGCCGCGCGCCCATCCAGGGCCTCGCCGACAAGGTGGCGGGCATTTTCGTCCCGGCCGTGCTGGCCGCTTCCGCTCTCACTTTTGTCCTTTGGATGTGGCTTGGGCCGCAGCCGAAGCTCGCGCACGCCGTGGTCAACGCCGTCGCGGTCCTCATCATCGCCTGCCCGTGCGCCCTTGGTTTGGCCACTCCCATGTCCATCATGGTCGGTGTCGGACGGGGCGCGAAGGAAGGCGTGCTGCTGAAAAACGCCGAAGCACTGGAAAGTTTGGAGAAAATCACCACCCTCGTCGTGGACAAAACAGGCACCCTCACCGAGGGCAAACCGAAACTGACGGATGTCCTGCCCTGCGAAGGTTTCGACCCAAAGGATCTCCTGCGTCTTGCCGCCTCACTGGAGCAGAATAGTGAGCACCCACTGGCCGCAGCCCTTGTTCACGGCGCGAAGGAGCAAGAAATCGATCTGGAATCCGTGAAAGATTTCAATTCGGTGACGGCTGGAGGAGTTATCGGAGCAGTCGATGGTCGTGCCGTGATGGTCGGCAAGCCGGATTTTCTGCGCGGTGCAAAAATTACCGGCCTGGAGCCGCTCGAAGCCTCGGCCACGAAACTTCAAGAACAGGGCAAGACCGCGCTGTTTGTGGCCGTCGACGGCAAACCCGCCGGAATCCTCATAGTCGCCGACCCGATCAAGTCCACCACCTCTGAAGCCATCCGCGAGATTCACTCTCTCGGGCTGGAAATCGTGGTGCTCACCGGGGACAACCGCCTTACCGCCGACGCGGTGGCCAAGCAACTTGGCCTTGATGCGGTGGAAGCGGAAATCGAACCCGCCGGGAAGGTGGCCCGCATCAAGAAGCTGCGCGGGCAAGGCAAACATGTTGCGATGGCCGGCGACGGCATCAACGACGCACCTGCCCTCAGCGAGGCTGAAGTCGGCATTGCCATGGGCACCGGCACTGACGTGGCCATGCAAAGCGCGGGCATCACTCTGGTGAAGGGCGACCTTCGCGACATTGCCAAGGCCATCCGCTTGAGTCGCGCCACCATGCGGAACATCCGGCAAAACCTGGTCTTCGCCTTTTTCTATAATGCCCTGGGCATTCCGGTGGCGGCAGGGGTGTTTTACCCGTTCTTCGGATTGCTGCTCAGCCCGATTATCGCCGGCGCCGCGATGAGCCTGAGTTCTGTTTCGGTCATCACCAATGCCCTGCGGCTACGGAAAATTCAGTTATGAAGGCATCCGCTCAAGACGTAACAAGAGCGCATGAGAGCCGAGATGGCTTGCCGCGTTCTCGGCTTTGTTCACAAGATTGTTTGGCAGTTCTATTAATTTAAACGACAGCAAAGATGATTGTAGCCTCATAAATTAACAGGGAGTGTAACGCTATGCTCATAAAAGCCAAAACGCTGAATGGATACAAATTGAATGGCAGCGATGGAGATATCGGGAAAATCAAGGATTTCTACTTCGACGACCGGCACTGGGCGATCCGCTATCTCATCGCGGAGACTGGAAATTGGCTCACGGAAAAGCAGGTCTTGATCTCCCCGTGGGCGTTTGGTGGAATCGATAAGAAAAAGAAACATATCAACGTAAATCTGACAAAAAACAGATAGAGGACAGCCCGCCGCTTAGCAGCGACAAGCCCGTCTCGCGTCAATTCGAGATGGACTACTACGCGTATTATGGATGGCCGATGTATTGGAGTGGTCGGAACATGTGGGGAGACTCTCCTCACATTGAACGACGAAATTTGCAAAAGATGGAAGCTGCCATGACAGATAACTCATGGAATCCGAATTTACGGAGCACACACAATGTGGATGGTTATCGCATACAAGCAAATGATGGCGACATAGGTCACGTCGATGATTTCATCATCGACGACGACGCATGGGCTATACGCTACCTGGTCATTGACACGCGGGACTGGTTGCCTGGAAAGAAGGTGCTTATTTCCCCGCACTGGGTTGAAAGCATAGACTGGAGCGAGTCGAGAGTCAGCATCAACCTCTCTCGCGAGAAGATAGAGGGTTCTCCTGAGTATACGGATGAGTCCCTGCCAAGTCGAGAGTATGAGATAAAACTGCATCGTCACTACAAGCACCCAGGATACTGGGAGACAGGACACGACTCTAAAGAGCAGTCCAATTCAAAAAGTTCAGAGGAGATTTGAATCATGGAAACGAAGCCTCTTTCCCCAGAACTGCTCCACAAGATGGACGCCTACTGGCGGGCCGCCAACTATCTCTCGGTCGGCCAGATTTATCTCTACGACAATCCGCTTTTGAAGCAGCCGCTGAAACTCTCTCACGTGAAGCCGCTGGTGGTCGGACACTGGGGCACGACTCCAGGTCAGAACTTCATCTATGTGCATTTGAACCGGGTCATCAAAAAATATGACCTGGACATGTTCTACATCGCCGGTCCCGGTCACGGCGGCCCGGCCCTGGTGGGCAATACCTACCTCGAGGGCACCTACAGCGAGGTTTATCCGGATATCAGCCAGGACGAAGCCGGGCTGAAAAAGCTGTTTACGCAGTTCTCGTTTCCTGGCGGGATTTCCAGCCACGTTGCGCCGACCACGCCTGGGTCGATTCACGAAGGCGGCGAGCTGGGATACTCGCTCAGCCATGCCTTCGGGGCCGCGTTCGACAATCCCGAGTTGATCGTCGCCTGCGTCGTCGGCGACGGTGAAGCGGAAACAGGCCCCTTGGCTACCGCATGGCAGTCCACCAAGTTTCTCAACCCGATTACGGATGGGGCCGTGCTGCCGATTTTGCACTTAAATGGCTATAAGATTAACAATCCCACCGTCCTGGCCCGCATAGAGCATGAGGAATTGGAGCAATTTTTCCGCGGCTGCGGCTGGACGCCTTATTTTGTGGAAGGTGATGAGCCGGAAGAGATGCACCAACTCATGGCCGGCACGTTGGAAAAGGCCATCGAGCACATCCGGCAAATCCAAAACAATGCCCGCACCAATAACGACACCACCAGGCCGCGCTGGCCAATGCTCGTCCTGAGGTCGCCCAAGGGCTGGACGGGACCGAAAGTCGTGGACGGCCTGAGAGTCGAGGGCACGTCACGGTCGCACCAGGTGCCGCTGTTGGTGGATTCCGACCATCCCGAGCATCTTAAGCAGCTTGAAAGCTGGATGAAGAGCTATAAGGCGGAAGAACTGTTCGACGAGAATGGCCGGCTCATGCCGGAACTGGCCGAGCTGGCCCCTAAAGGCGACCGGCGCATGGGCGCCAATCCGCATGCCAACGGCGGCATTCTGCTGCGGGACCTGCGCATGCCGGACTTCCATGACCATGCGGTGAATGTGCCAGCGCCAGGCGCCGTTGACGGCCAGGATACTCTCGTGCTGGGCAAGTTCCTGCGTGACGTGGTCAAGCTGAATCAGGAGCAGCGTAATTTCCGCATCTTTGGACCTGATGAGACCCTTTCGAATCTCCTGGGAGCGGTCTTTGAAGTCACCAACCGCCAGTGGGACGCTCGGCAGGTGGAAGACGACGATTCCCTGGCTCCTTCCGGACTCGTGCTGGACTCGATGCTCAGCGAGCACCAGTGCGAGGGTTGGCTGGAAGGGTACCTGCTGACCGGACGGCACGGGCTGTTCAACAGCTACGAGGCCTTCATCCGCATCGTCGATTCGATGTTCAGCCAGCACGCCAAATGGCTCAAGGTGACCTCGGAGCTGCCCTGGCGCTGGAAGATCGCCTCTTTGAACTACCTGCTGGCCTCCCATGTCTGGCAGCAGGATCACAACGGCTTCACGCACCAGGACCCCGGCTTCCTCGACCACGTCATCAACAAGAAGGCCGATATCGTGCGCGTCTATCTGCCGCCCGACGCCAACTGCCTTCTGTCGGTCTTTGATCACTGCCTGCGCAGCCGGCATTACGTCAACGTGGTGGTGGCCGGCAAACACGCCCTGCCGCAATGGCTGAGCATGGACGCCGCGATAGTGCATTGCACGGAAGGAATCGGCATCTGGCAATGGGCCAGCAACGACCAAAATTCCGAACCAGATGTGGTGATGGCTTGCTGCGGCGATACGCCCACGCTGGAGGTTCTGGCCGCCGTATCCATTTTGCGTCAGCATCTGCCAGAACTGAAAATCCGGGTCATCAACGTGGTCGATCTGATGAAGCTGCAGCCCCAGTCCGAACACCCGCACGGCCTCTCCGACACGGATTACGACTCGCTCTTCACGAAAAACAAGCACATCGTCTTCGGGTTTCATGGGTACCCCTGGCTGGTCCATCGGCTGACCTACAGGCGGACCAACCGCAACCTCCACGTCCGCGGCTACAAGGAAGAGGGCACCATCACGACGCCCTTCGACGTAAGGGTCCAGAACGACCTGGACCGGTTCCACCTGGTGCAAGACGTGGTGGACCGGCTGCCGCATTTGGGCGGCAAAGGGGCCTACTTGAAGCAGATGATGCAGGACAAGCTCATCGAACATAAGCAGTACATCGACAAGAATGGGCAAGACATGCCGGAAATCCGGAACTGGAAATGGGGCGACAGCAAATGAACGCACCAGAGATCAGAGACACGGCAAAGATGCTGGTGGCCGCCGACAAGGGCCTTTTGGCCATGGATGAAAGCAATCCGACCTGCAACGCGCGCTTCGCCAAGCTGGGGATTCCCCTGACCGAGGAGACCCGGCGGGCCTACCGCGAGTTGATCGTGACCACGCCCCGTCTTGGGCAGTGCATCAGCGGCGCGATCCTCTACGACGAGACCATCCGTCAGCAAAAGAAAGACGGCACTCCCTTTGCCAAAGCCCTCAGCGATGCGGGAATCATTCCCGGCATCAAGGTTGATACCGGTGCAAAGGACATGGCGGGCCATCCCGGTGAGAAAATAACCGAAGGCCTGGATGGATTACGCGGCCGTTTGGCCGAATACTGGCAAATGGGCGCCCGTTTCGCCAAGTGGCGCGCGGTGATCACCCTGGGCGACGGCATCCCCAGCCGGGGCTGCATGGAGGCCAACGCCTGCGCCTTGGCCCGCTATGCCGCGTTGTGCCAAGAGGCTGGACTGGTCCCCATCGTGGAGCCGGAAGTGCTCATGGAAGGAGCGCACACGCTGGAGCGATGCCGCGAGGTGACGGAGGAAGTCCTGCGAGCGGTTTTCAACCAGCTTTACACGCAACGCGTGGCCATGGAGGCTATGATCCTGAAGCCCAACATGGTGCTTCCGGGATTGGCCTGCCCCAAGCAAGAAGCGGTGGACGAGGTGGCCGACGCCACGGTGAGCTGCCTCATGCGAGCCGTCCCCGCTGCCGTTCCTGGAATCGCCTTCTTGTCGGGCGGTCAATCCGGTGAGCTGGCCTCGGCCCGTTTGAATGCCATGAACAGTAGATTCAAGTCGCGGCTGCCTTGGGCGCTGGCGTTTTCATTCGCCCGGGCCATCCAGCAACCGGCTTTGGAGATATGGAAAGGCGAGGAAGCCCAGGTGCCGGCGGCACAGCAGGCTCTGTATCATCGCGCCAGGTGCAACCTGGCTGCCAGGCGGGGCGAATACACCGCCGTGATGGAAAGGACATGAAGTCCTCTTCCTGCTTTTGCAGCTCTAGTCCTAACCTGAATCGAATCACCGGAGTACGAAATGCCTATTCACTTCAATGAAGAAAACGGCGGAAAGGTGCTCATCGTCCACGCCAGTGGGAAGTTGGCAAAGGCGGATTACGAGCATCTTGAGCCCGAATTCGAGCGACTCGTCCAGCAGCACGGAAAATTGCGCGTGCTGGTCGAAATTGCCGACTTCCAAGGTTTGGACGCTGGCGCGCTGTGGGAAGAACTCAAATTCGATGTGAAACACTATTCCGACTACGAACGGCTGGCTGTGCTTGGGGACAAGAAATGGCAGCAAGCCATGACGATCTTCTTCAAGCCGTTCACAGAGGCGACGATCCGGTACTTCGATCTTGCCGACGCCGTTGAGGCGCGGAAATGGCTCCACGAATCCTAGCGGCTCCAGCAGCAAACGGCGCGAATGCCGCGGGCGGATCATGAAGCGTTGCAAACAGAATCGCACGACACGCCCGGAGGCGTCTTGAATTTCTTTCCCCTGGTCAGCATCCTGATCTCGCTCGCTGCCGTCTCGAGCTACGTCAATTTTCGATATATCAAGTTGCCCACCACTGTCGGCGTCATGCTGGTGACCTTGGTCGCATCGCTCTTGCTCGTCCTCGCAGGTCCATACACTGGAGAATTTCGCGAACAGGCAGCCACCATGGTTTCGCAGATCAATTTCCCCCAGGTCGTCCTGCATGGCATGCTCGCATTTCTGCTGTTCGCCGGCTCCATACACGTGCAGATCGAGGACCTCTGCCGTGAATGGCTGTCCATCTCGCTGCTCGCCGTTGTCGGGACGCTCATCTCCACCTGCGTTGTCGGCGGTTCGACCTGGCTGGTCCTTGGCTGGATGGGCCGGAGTATTCCCTTGATGCACGCGCTGTTGTTTGGCGCTCTGATCTCACCGACCGATCCTATAGCCGTGCTGGGAATCATGAAGTCTGTTGGTGCTTCCCGTCAGCTCGAGGTGCAGGTGACTGGTGAGTCTCTGTTCAATGACGGGCTGGGTGTCGTCGTCTTCCTGCTTCTTCTGCAACTCTCGGGTCTGGATGGATTTGGCGGAGAAGGCTCAATGGCGCCTCTCCCGATTGATCTCGGCGCGGTGGCGATGCTGCTGCTCAAGGAAGTGGGGGGCGCTTTGGTGCTGGCCCTGGTGGCTGGAATTTTAACTTACCATATGCTCAAGCGTGTGGATAACTACCAAGTTGAAGTCCTGCTCACACTCGCCCTGGCCATGGGGCTCTACGCCTTGGCGGATGCCCTGCATCTTTCCGCACCGATAGCCGTCGTGGTCGCGGGGTTGTTCGTGGGGAACCGTGGACGAGCATTCGCCATGACGGAGAAGACACGTGAACACGTCGACACCTTCTGGGAGCTTATCGACGAGATTCTCAACGCGGTTCTCTTTCTCTTGATCGGCCTGGAGATCCTCGTGCTGCCAATCGAACGCGAATGGCTGGTGGCCGCGGCCCTGGCGATACCGATCGTACTGTCGGCGCGCTGGCTGAGTGTGGCGGGAATCATCGGACCACTTGGCTGGGTTACGGCACAGTCGCGAGGGGCAATAGCGGTCCTTACCTGGGGTGGATTGCGCGGCGGCATCTCGGTGGCCATGGCCCTCTCACTGCCGGCCAACGACTCGCGGAGTCTGGTGCTGACTCTCACCTACTTCGTGGTGCTGTTTTCGATCCTTGTTCAAGGCCTGACGGTGGGCTGGGTAATTCGAAAAACCAGCGGCGGACTGGAGCCTTCCAGTCTTCTTCAAAACTGATGCTGGCGGGGACATGGCCTGGCCCGGGGCATTTAGCCACACATGAACACCCGGCATCGTGAAGACAAAGAGGATACAAGCATGGAACCCAATGCCGACCGGCCAAAGGCCCCCGAAGCGAAACCAGGATCGAAGCCAGATGTAAAGGACAATGCGAAGGACGACATGAAATCCCTTCCCATGCCGGAACTGCTGGAAAAGTTGGGATCGTCTCCTGACGGTCTCAGTCAAGCCGAAGCGCAAAAACGTCTGACCCAATATGGGCCTAACGAGATTCAAGAAAAGAAGACCAATGCCTTCTTGAAATTCCTCACCTATTTTTGGGGACCCATTCCCTGGATGATCGAAGCGGCCGTGATCCTTTCGGCGGTGGCCCGGCACTGGCCGGACTTCGCCATCATCCTGCTTCTGCTTCTGGCCAACGCCGTGGTCGGATTTTGGGAAGAACACCAGGCGGGCAACGCCATCGCCGCGCTGAAGGCCAAACTGGCGATCACGGCTCGCACCAAGCGCGACGGGAAGTGGATCGCGCCGCCAGCGCGTGAGCTGGTGCCGGGCGACGTCATCCGCCTGCGTCTGGGTGACATCGTGCCGGCGGATGCTCGCTTGCTGGAGGGAGACCCGATAGAAGTGGATCAGTCCGCGTTGACGGGTGAATCCTTGCCCGCCACGCGCACATCCGGCGAAGCGGTGTTCTCGGGTTCGATCATCCGCCAGGGTGAAATCGACGCGCTCGTCTACGCCACTGGCCAGGGCACCTATTTCGGCAAGACGGCGCAACTGGTGCAGGAAGCACACACGGTCAGCCACTTCCAACGCGCGGTGTTGAAGATCGGCAACTACCTGATCGTCCTGGCGGTGACTCTGGTTGTGCTGATCCTGTGCGTCGCTCTCTTTCGCGGCGACCCGATGCTCACCACGCTCCAATTCGCGCTGGTGTTGACCGTGGCCGCGATTCCCGTAGCCATGCCCACGGTGCTGTCGGTGACCATGGCCGTGGGCGCGCGGCTGCTGGCCAGGAAAGAGGCCATCGTGACCCGGTTGGCGGCTATCGAGGAATTGGCGGGCGTGGACATTCTGTGCTCGGACAAGACCGGCACCCTGACCCAGAACAAGCTGACCCTGGGCGATCCGTTCAGCGTGGACGGCGTCACGGCCGTTGAAGTCATCCTCAGCGCAGCGCTGGCGTCGCGCGCGGAGAACAAGGACACCATCGACCTGGCCGTGTTGGGCGGCTTGAAAAACGATCAGGACTTGAAAGGCTATGAGGTGGTTCATTTCCAGCCGTTCGATCCGGTGCACAAGCGCACCGAGGCCACCGTCAAGGGCACAGATGGAAAAGAGTTCAAAACGACCAAGGGCGCGCCGCAGGTGATCCTGGAGTTGTCGGCCAATGCCGGACAGGTCAAACCAGCCGTCGAGAAAGCCGTCAATGAATTCGCGACGCGAGGCTTCCGTTCGCTGGGCGTGGCGAGAGCCGATGGAGACGGGACATGGCGGTTTCTCGGCGTGCTTCCCCTGTTCGACCCGCCCCGGGATGAAGCCAGGGCGACCATCGCCACCGCCCGCAAGATGGGCGTCGCGGTCAAGATGGTCACCGGCGATCAATCCGCCATCGCCCGGGAAACAGCCGAAAAACTGGGGCTGGGCACGAACATTCTCGATGCCGCCGGTTTCGGCGACACGAAGCATCACGAGACGGCTCAGTTGGCCGAGGCCATCGAGAAAGCGGACGGCTTCGCCCAGGTGTTCCCCGAACACAAGTTCCACATCGTTGACGTCCTGCAGCAACGCGGCCACATCGTGGGCATGACCGGTGACGGGGTGAACGACGCCCCGGCCCTAAAGAAGGCCGACTGCGGGATCGCCGTCTCGGGGGCGACGGACGCGGCGCGCGCGGCGGCGTCCATCGTGCTGATGACATCCGGCCTGTCGGTGATCATCGATGCGATCAAGGAAAGTCGGAAAATATTCCAGCGGATGAACAGCTACGCCATTTATCGCATCGCCGAGACCCTGCGTGTTCTCCTGTTCATGACCACAGCCATCCTGGTGTTCAATTTTTATCCGATGACTGCGGTGATGATCGTGATGCTGGCGCTCCTCAACGACGGGGCGATCCTGTCCATAGCCTACGACAACGTCCATTACGAGGACAAGCCCGAGGCCTGGAACATGCGTATGGTGCTTGGGGTGGCCACGGTGCTGGGGGTCATCGGACCCGTGGCCGCGTTCGGCCTGTTTTACCTGGGCGAGCGCGTCTACCACCTCGACCGGGCGCACATCCAGACGCTGATGTATCTGATGCTGTCCGTGGCCGGACATCTGACGATTTTCCTGACGCGCACGCGCGGCCCATTCTGGTCCATACGCCCGGCCCGGGCTCTGTGGGGAGCGGTGCTCGGCACGCAAATTCTGGCCACTTTGATTGCGGTTTACGGGCTGTTCATGACCCCCCTTGGCTGGGGTTGGGCACTGTTCGTTTGGGGCTATGCCCTGGCGTGGTTCCTCGTGAACGACCGCGTGAAGCTGCTCGCCTATCGGGTGTTCGATCCAACGGCCGCACCTTTATTAATCAAAAAACCTGTCGATGTGACACCGCGGATCGCCATGCGAGCTTATGAACTTTATGAGCGTCAAGGCCACCACGATGGTCATGCTGTTCAGAACTGGCTCCAGGCGGAGCGTGAGGTTCAGAAAGGTGAATCCCCTAAATAAACAGGCACGAACGGGGTTGTGGAAAGGTAAAGACGTTGGGTGCACGCCATGCTTCGCAGACCAAAGGATGTTACGACGACCGAGGGCAGAAGGGCATCGACCTGGGATACCTCAACGTCTTTGTCATCAGTTGCATATCGACAAAACATTTCATATTTTAACATGACAGACTGTCCCGGCCATGCTAACTTCTCTTGGATTATCAAAAGTGGCGCTATCGAACGATGAACTGTTTTGAAGACAAAAGGAAAAATGAAATGAGCAGCAAGAACGCAGTTGTTGGAATCTACAATGCCCACAGTGAGGCCGAAGCCGCGGTCAAAGAGCTTCAAAAATCGGGCTTTGACATGAAGAAGCTCTCAGTGGTGGGGAAGGACTACCACACCGAGGAAAATGTTGTTGGATTCTATAACGCCGGGGACCGGATGAAGTTCTGGGGGAAGTTCGGGGCCTTCTGGGGAGGCTTGTGGGGGCTTCTCTTTGGTTCGGCCTTTTTCGTCATCCCTGGGTTGGGGCAACTGGTGGTGCTTGGTCCCTTGGCCCTGATGATTGTGGGCGCCCTGGAAGGCGCGGCGGTGACAGGAGGGCTGAGCGCTTTGGGAGCTGGGCTGTTCAGCCTGGGAATCCCAAAGGACAGCATCATCAAGTATGAGACCGCATTGAAGTCTGATAAGTTTCTGGTCATTGCCCACGGCTCCGCTGACGACGCCGCCAAGGCCAAGTCTATCCTGGAGTCCACGTCCAAGGAAGAACTCGTGGTGCACAAATAGTTTCAGATGACCACGGGCTGGGTTTCCTGGCGTACATGTCAATGGCGTTAAAGCCGCACGCGACGGGCATACGCTTCAAAGGACAACAGTAAACATGAATTTTGTCCAAGACTAACATGGGATATTTCCATGGTAGCTTTAACACGTCAGGAGTGATGATCAATATGAAACGTATCGTCCTCAGATTCGTCATCCATTCGGATTATCACAACTTCACCTGCTGCACACCAATGGTGAAATCATTATTCATTATTACCAGAATGAACAAGAAGTCAATCTTGGTGACAGGATGGTGATTATCAAGCATCGGCGCATAATCCCAAGGGTTAAACTTCCAAGTCTTAAACCTAAGCAGGCCGCCACGGTGGACGAGAATCTTATTGTCGTATTATCCCTCAATATAAAGTGCTTCACTGTCTATATCAATCCATTTCATATAAACTTTGAGAGGCTTCTGAAGTTTGATTATTAATCGTTCATCGTAAATCTTATTCTTGATCCTCTCATGTTTCCGAAAAATGGCCGTATATAGTCGTTAAGCGAGGCGTTCCGAGATTCCATTTTGTCCAAAAGAGCAAGCAGCCTTACCGCTTGGTCATCCCCGGCGGTTCGGGCGGAAAAGGCTACCGAACAAAGGCCGGACAAGGCGGTCGCCAGAATTAACCAACTCAAAGCCGCCCTTTCGGGGCGGCGCGAAGCTAAGTGGCGGCCGCTGGCTCGTTGAAAGCCAAAGGACACGGGAGTTGGGGAAAACCAATGGCGCTTCATGACTTTCTAGTCCCACGTGCCGTTTTGGCTCGCGCCTGGCCTGCGGGGGATATTGCCCCTGTTAAAAAAGCGATGAGGCCGAGGCTAAAAGCCACCCCATGGCCTTCGGCCTCATCGCGGAATGCTTCCCTCAAGTGTCCGCGCTCGCAGACGCGAGACACTATCAAGAAGCGCCTAGGTCACGGCGTGCTTGTATGCGGGCATGGCCTTGACCGCTTCCTTGGTGGCTCCGGGCAAAACGATACGCTTGTCCTTGACCATGAACTGGTGGACGGGAATGGCCACATCGTGCTTGGCCATGCCCAGGAAACCGCCGGCACCGACTATGGCGTAAGCCATGCCGTTTTCGTGCGTCACGATAAGGTCTTCCACTGTACCCACTTTTTCGTTGGCGTCGTTGTGGACAACCTTGCCCAGGATGTCATCCTTGATGCTCCAGGCATGGGCCATAGCCTTGCGCTCATCGCTGGCGCTGACGCTGGTGCTTGCAGGGGAGGGTGGGGTTTTCGTCGAAGCGGCGTCTGCGGCCTTTCTCGGCCCCACGGGGCATATGAAGCCATGCTCGTCGGAATGGACCGAATCCATTTCGTTTCCCCACATGAGCTCGAGCACCAGTTTCTCCTTGCCTTTCTTGACTTCCGCCTCGATCTCGAACTCCAGAGACTCGGTCGGCTTGAGAGTCAAGAATTCGTTTCCCTTGCGGATGCAGACCGTGCCATCCTTGAAGCCTTGCACTACGTCATCCAACAGACAGGTCAGATCCTTTCTGTCCAAGTGCCCTTTGAGGGCGATGCCGTTCTTACTCATGATGCGTCTCCTGATTCTTGGAACTGGGTTGTATTTTCAGGCGTCTGTCCTTCCCCAGCCTGGGTCCGGAGTCTGTCCCGGCACGGCCCGTCTGAGCGGGAAGTTCAATGACGCCAGGCCAGCCAGCTCGGAGCCAAAGAGGGCACTCTTCCTACTTGCCCACGACCTTCTCCACTTGGCCAATCTTTTCTTGTATCTTCCCACTTAAGTTTTCGCCTTTGCCTTCGGCTTCCAAGTGGCTGTCCTCGGCTATTATCCCGGCTACCTCTTTAGCCTTGCCTTTAACTTGGTGCATCTTGCCTTCAGCATTGTCTTTTGTGCTGGATTTCATGGGCGTTGCTCCTGTTTTTAGCTGGGTTGGTTAGAGTCTGCCCAATAAGAACAGAATCAAAAGGATAACCAATATCACACCGACCACACCGCTGGGCCCATACCCCCACGACCGGCTGTGCGACCAGGTTGGGATTACCCCTATAAGCGCCAACACTAGAATAATGATTAATATTGTGCCTATGGACATGGCACTGCTCCTTTTAAAGAATTTGTACGGCCATGGCGCCACATCGAGACAGTAGGCAGTGAGCCGATAGCCTCAATTGGTCGTGGACCCGATTCATTCGACGGTCATGTTGTTGATCACCTTCTTTACTCCCCAAACGTCGCTCACAATTTTGGCGGCCAGGTCCTTTTCAGCCGCGTTTCTGGCCTTGCCACCCAATGTGACCACGCCATCTTTCGTTTCGACTGTGGTGTTGAGGACGCTGGTCGAGCGATGATAAAGCAAAGTTGTCTTGACCAGTGCGGTGATGGATGCGTCGTCTATCGATTCGCCCACGGCATTCATCTCTCCACCCATTGTTTTCTCGCCTGGCTTCATGGCGGCGGTCGACACGGTCATCTCGTTTTTGACGTTTTTCACGCCGTCCACATCCATGGCGTATTCGGTCGTCAGATCCTTTTGGGCCGGGCTGGAGGCTTGGCCGCGCAATATGATGCTCCCATCTTTCGCGGAAACCTCTGTTCCGGTGGCGTTCACGTCACGATGGAAGAAGAGAGTGGCTTTCACTTTGGTGATGAGCCACGCATCCGAGTAAGCCGCAGGGCTACCACCTTTCACTTCCAGCCTGCTGTCCACGCTCTTAACCCCGGGCAGACTAGCAACAGTCTCCCGAGCCAGTGATTTGTGCGATTCCTCGGAAACTGTCCCGGTCAAGGTGACAACCCCATCCTTGGACTGGATATTAATGTCATCGCCCTTGAGGTAGGTCTTGAATACGTAGGATTGCTTTGCGGACGATTCGATGCGGTTATCCGCATCGGATGCGAACAGACTGGGGTTGGTCAAAAACAATGTGGCCACTGTTACTATCAGTGCTAAGCTAAACTTTGTTTTATTCATGCTGTTCTCCTTTTTCAAAAAATTATAACAGAATTATGCGCAAATAAGGCGATGCTCCCGGTGACGCTGTCCTCGATGAAACCGAGCCTGCCCTTAGCAGGAAGTCGACCAACCAACCGGCCATCAGGCCGACCAACAGAGGCCAGCGTAGTCCCTCCATGGCATGCTTCCATAGGGGAGTTGGGACCTTACCGGAACCATAGCATGATTTTAGGAAAAAAAACTTAAAATAGAATTAATTTTGTCTTAGCGAAGAGGATTATTGAATGATCATGCTGATGATTAGTAAATATCCAACATATCACATAGTTTGTATGAGCGCGTGACCTGCCTCAAAAGGCTGGTTCACACGACTGTCCACACCTCCACATGAACGTGGCGAACCTCATAAGCGTGGTAAACGGAAAATTTCTAAGTATATAATAGTGTTATATTAATATATAAAGTATGCTGGCCCATTCGCGCTGATAACACCTTAAAATTCTTGAGGAGGCCTCAGGAATTAAAGCTGGAGCTGACCGGTTTCTTGGCCATATGTACTGCGCCTTGTTTAACAGGTGTCCGCTAAGTGAATCTCGCGGCTGAGGTGTTCTGCCTCGAAGTCGTCGAGCGATCTGTAGCCGAGGGGCGAGTACAGGTGGTTGAGTTGTAGCCATCAATCCAGCTGCCCAAAGCATCCAGGAAGGCGCCTGGGGCTGGTGAACTCGTTGATCCAGACCAGTTCTTCCTTGAGCGCGCGCATTAAGCGCGCTGTGTCCGTGTTGCCTTTCGGGTTGGCCGTTCAGGCACGCCTTGGTCCTGGCCGTCTGGCCTACCCCCTGCGGAATAAGCTGCCTCTTTCCTTGAGAACGAGGCAGCTCCTCTCCGCTAGAACATTGACCATCCTGAAGGTTCTCTTAGTTCTTCTCCCGCTTGGCGCCGCGCTGGCCCTGCCGACGGGTGAGGCTATTGCATTCACCCAGACAGCAGTGACCTGGTTCCACTCCTGGGGGGTAAAAGACGTAGCTGCCTGGGGCCACCTGGACATGTCATCCATCGTCGTGAAGAAAATCAAGTCCTGGGGTATATTTTCCTGGGGAAACATCGGCTTGTGGTGCTTCTGGAGGGCCTGGGCACAAGCCTGGCAATCTACGTATTCACCTGCATCGGCCTATGGATTGCGGGGATAACCCCCTTTCTTTGGGGGGATGTCGACGCAATCGCCTCGCTTATTCCCGTTGTGGGCTTAAGCCTGATCATGATTCCCTCGGTGGAACACGTCATCCGGCCGCTGTTCATACATGGCAAGGCCCGCATATATGTGGTATGGTTTTTTGTCTCCATCCTCGGCGGCACCATCATGTTCGGTCCCCTGGGGATTTTGTATGGGCCGCTTGCCCTGAGTATCTAATTCGTATTCTTCGAGATCTTTCTCGAGGCCCAAGGTGACGTGGAGGAAATGGCGTCGCCTGGCCATAGCCGACCGCATGGGGCCGGCAATCCAGGAGTACAGTTAACATGATCACAAAACCAAAACGGCGCTACCCAATTGGAGCCGAAGTCCAGCCCAAGGGCGGAACCCATTTTCTTGTCTGGGCGCCTCGCCCTAAGCGCATCGATGTCGTTCTGGAATCCGGGCCTGGGGCTCCGGCGATCATACCCTTGAAGCCTCTTGAAAACGGATATTACGAAGGTCTGGCCCCCAACTCCGCCGCCGGCACCCGGTACCGTTTCCGCTTCGACGGAAACGGCTCTTTTCCAGATCCATGCTCCCGGTATCAACCCAATGGCCCCCATGGGTCATCCCAGGTCTTGGATCCCTCGACGTTTCCCTGGCGAGACGCCCGCTGGCCTGGAGTCAGCATCGAGGGCCAGATCCTCTACGAGATGCACATCGGAACCTACACCAAGAAAGGCACCTGGGCCGCGGCGCAGCAGGAATTGGTGGAGCTTAAGGCTTGCGGCATAACCGTTATCGAGGTCATGCCCGTGGCGGATTTTCCGGGCCGTTTCGGCTGGGGATACGACGGGGTCGGACTCTTCGCCCCGGTGTGGTTGTACGGCGAGCCTGACGATTTCCGCCGGTTCGTGGACCAGGCCCATCACCTGGGCCTGGGGGTGATCCTGGACGTTGTTTACAACCACTTCGGCCCAAGCGGGAACTACCTCAATGAGTTCTCTCCGGACTATTTCACCGACCGATATGAGAACGATTGGGGCCAGGCCGTCAATTTCGACGGAGAGAATTCGGAACCGGTGCGGGAATTCTTCCTGACAAATGCCGCGTACTGGATCGAGGAATTCCACCTGGACGGGTTGCGCCTGGACGCCACTCAACAGATATACGACCAGTCGCCGGAATATATCGTGACCGCCATCGCCAAACAGGTGCGCAAGGCGGCTCGTGGCCGCAAGACCATCATCGTGGCCGAAAACGAAACTCAGGACACCCGCCTTGTGCGCCCCGCCAAAGACGGCGGTAGCGCCCTGGATGGACTGTGGAACGACGACTTCCACCATAGCGCCATGGTTGCCCTGACCGGGCGCAACGAAGCATATTACACGGATTATTTGGGGAAAGCCCAAGAATTCCTCTCCATGCTCAAATACGGCTACCTGTACCAGGGCCAGCGCTACAAATGGCAAAAAAAACGGCGCGGTTCACCGGGCCTGCGCCTGCCTCCGGCCTGCTTCGTTATCTACATTCAAAATCACGACCAGGTGGCCAATGCTGGACGTGGCGAACGGATACAGTTTCTGACCAGCCCGGGGCGGCTGCGGGCCATGACCGCCCTCATGCTCCTGGCCCCTGCCACCCCCATGCTTTTTCAAGGACAGGAGTTCGGGGCCTCCGCCCCTTTTACCTTCTTTTCCGACCACATCCCGGAACTGGGCAAACTCGTCAAGAAGGGCCGCATCCAGTCCCTGCATCAATTTCGGGGATTGGCCACCCAGGAGATGCAGACCTACATCCCGGACCCGGGCAATCCTTTGGTGTTTGAAGGCTGCAAGCTCGATCTCACCGAACGCGATAGCCACCGCTCCATGTACGACCTGCACAAGGATCTGCTGCGCCTTCGGCGCGAGGATCCGATCTTGGGCTCCCAGAAACCTGGCGGTTTGGACGGGGCGGTGTTGGCCGAGGAATGTTTGCTCCTGCGCTTTTTCGCCGATGGTGGCGACGACCGGCTGCTGCTGGTGAATCTAGGGCGCGATCTTCACCTGGACCCGGCCCCAGAGCCGTTGCTGGCCCCGCCCCAAGGTATGCGTTGGCGGATTCTCTGGTCCAGCGAGGACCCCAGGTACGGCGGCACGGGAACATCCCAGCTTGATAGCGAAGACAACTGGCGCATTCCCGGCCATGCCGCGGTGGCCCTCAGCCCGATACCAAGGAAAAAACAACGCAATGACTGAGACTGTCCGCCTTCTTTCCAAGCATGAAGAGCCGCATCCAGACCATGATCCCCATCTGCTCAAGGAATGGCTGGTCACCAACGGCCTCGGGGGCTACGCCTCCGGCACTGTGACCGGGACCATTACCCGCCGTTATCATGGCCTGCTGATCGCGGCCCTGCCAAACCCTCTGGGCCGCATGATGATGCTCAATGGGCTCTCCGAGAGGCTGCGGCTGCCGGACAGACGGGTGATCTACACCGGGGCCGAAGAACTGGCGGGCGTCTCACCCGAAGAGGTGTTTCCCTTGACTTCATTCCGCCTGGACAACGGCTTGCCGGTCTGGCGCTATGAAATAGAAGGCTTTGTCCTGGAAAAGCGCCTGCTCATGCCTAACAAGCAGAATACCGTCCATGTGACCTACCAGCTGCTGAGCGGTAAAGGGGTCTTGCGGCTCAATCTGCGTCCAGCCATTCATTTCCGGCCCCATGACGAAGCGGCTTGCCTCCTGCAAACGGTGCGTTATCGACTTTCCGTCTATGAAGACCAGTTTGAAATCTCCGGCGAGGAGCATCATCCCATATTGCGCATGTTCCTTCACGGTCCGTCCACAGCCTTCACCTTCGACCGCAAGGAGACCTCGACCATCCCCTACACTACGGAACTCAACCGAGGGTACATTTGCCAGGGCTCCCTGTGGAGCCCTGGCTACTTCCGCACCAATCTGGAGCAGGGACAGCAGACTACGCTTGTGGCCTCGACCGAGGGATGGGAGACCATCCGGGCCTTGTCCCCGGAGGCGTCATACCGGGCGGAAGTCGAACGGTGCAATCTCCTGCTGAGCATGGCCGCTCCACAGCTAAGGTCCGGGCTCGCCTCTCAATTGGTCCTGGCAGCGGACCAGTTCCTCATCACTCCGGTGGGGCGCGTGGAGGATGCTGCGCGCGCCAAAGCCCTCGGCGGCGAGGTACGCACGGTCATAGCCGGGTATCACTGGTTTACCGATTGGGGCCGCGATACCATGATCAGCCTGGAAGGCTTGACTCTGCTGACCGGACGCCACAACGAAGCCGGCTGGATCATACGGACCTTCGCCGAATACATCCGCAACGGCCTCATTCCCAATATGTTTCCCGAAGGGGAAAAAGAAGGGCTGTATCATACCGCAGACGCGACCCTGTGGTTTTTCCACGCCGTCCACCGCTACGTGCTGATGACCGAGGACCGCATCACGCTGCGGCTTCTTCTCCCCAAGCTCAAGGACGTCATCGAGCACCATATGCGGGGCACGGATTTCGGGATCCATATGGACCCTGAGGACGGTCTGCTCAGCCAGGGCGCGGAAGGCTACCAACTGACCTGGATGGACGCCAAAGTGGATGGCTGGGTGGTCACGCCTAGGCGTGGCAAGGCCGTGGAGATCAACGCTCTCTGGTACAACGCCTTGCGCCTTCTGGAGCGATGGCTCATCGAGGCGGACGAAGCCACCGCCGCTGGCCCAATCGGCCTGACCGCCGACCAGGTCCGGGAATCCTTCAACAAACGTTTCTGGTATGAAGCTGGAGGCTACCTCTACGACGTGGTCGACGCCGAAAACGGCGGCAACGACACGGCCTGCCGGCCCAACCAGGTTCTGGCCATTTCCTTGGACTATCCCGTTCTCTACGAGTCCAGGTGGCAGCCCGTGATGGATGTGGTGACCAAGCATCTCCTCACCCCGGTGGGACTGCGTTCCTTGATTCCAGGCCATCCGGATTACAAAGCCAAATACTACGGCGACCTGCGCGCCAGGGACGCCGCTTACCACCAGGGCACGGTCTGGGCCTGGCTCATCGGCCCGTACGTGGACGCCTGGCTCAAACTCAGTCCCGGCAAGGAGGTCCAAGCCAGGGACTTTTTGGACGGGCTCATGGCTAATCTGGACGAGGCCTGCGTCGGTTCCATCAGCGAGGTGTTCGACGCCGAATCGCCTTACTTGCCGCGCGGCTGCATCGCTCAGGCCTGGAGCGTGGCGGAAGTTCTGCGTTGTTGGGTAAAAACAGAAGGGAAATCGGGCTGATAGGAATGACACCCCTGACGTCTGAGAGGTGCCATTTTTTATCTCATACCATTGGGCAGGTCATGCTCACGCCCAAGGCCGGGAAGGGCGGGAAGCTTCTTTCCCAGACCTCAGAAACAAGACTTCATAAAGAGGAGCTATTCGCTTATTTTGGTCCCAGCCGCTTCCCAGGAAAAACCGATTGCCACCAATTTGCCACCACAAAGGTCGTTTTAATGCCGGAAATAGGGTGGAGTCCGGGAAAGTGGCGCGGCATCCAGGATTCGAACCCGGGACCGTCGGCTTAGAAGGCCGATGCTCTATCCACCTGAGCTAATGCCGCCCGGGAAATGCTAAGCCAGCCCGGCCTGTCGGGTCAAGGTCCGGCCGGTCTTGACACCATGGCCGGTTGGGTTCAAAGGCGGCCTCATGGAAATTTCGCTTGGCAGCCGGGGCCAAGGGCCGGAGAACATATGCTGATGCGCGTGCTCGGTTGTTCCGGCTCGGACCTGCCCGGGCACCATCTGACCTCTTTTCTGGTGAACGAGCATGTCCTTCTGGATGCCGGGTCCGTGACCTCCAGCCTGTCCCTGGAGGAGCAGGCCAAGATCACGGACATATTCGTGACCCACTCCCATCTGGACCACATCAAGGACATCCTGTTCCTGGCCGACAACCTCATCGAATTCTTCACGGACCATCAGCCGCCCCCGGTGAACATCCGGGGCCTGCCCCAGGTGTTGGAGGCCATAGCCGCCCATCTGCTGAACGACACCATCTGGCCGGACTTCACGGCGATTCCGCCCCATGCCCCGGTTCTCACCTACGCCCCCATGCCCCCCGGCCAGGCCGTGTCCACGGGCGGGCT
>Ga0326727_10003755_pt1 | contig 47733 bp, 30 predicted proteins | sample MB2enrmetagenome_FD_207643 | JGI IMG/M metagenome (GOLD analysis project Ga0326727, IMG submission 207643) | Lab enriched peat soil microbial communities from McLean, Ithaca, NY, United States - MB29MY | ecosystem: Environmental > Terrestrial > Soil > Wetlands > Peat | place: USA: New York... | reverse complement strand
TTGACAAAGCCGCTGTAGGTGACGGTCAAGACCGGGTTGGTCGTGCCGTAGAGACGGCTTTTGGGATCGGCCGAGACCGTCAGCACCGCCTGGGTGACAGCCAGCGTGCCGTCCACGTACCCGATGCTATAGTTGGGCGCGGTCTGCGGAGTGATGACGTGGATGGGATAGACGCCGACCACGGTGTTGGTGTCAACAGGAACGCTGTTGGAGTCCAGGCAAGTGAATGCGAGCGTGCCGGTGACGACGCTGCTGTCCTGGCCGTTGACGAAGCCGCTGTAGCTGACGGTGAAGACGGGGTTGGTCTGGCCGTAGGCGCGCTCGACATTCTGCGCCGTGCCCGTCAACGAGGCCGGGGTGATCGTCAAGATTCCGCTGTTGAAGCTGAAGGTGTAGTTCAACGCGCTCAGATTTCCCAGTGCAGTGGCGATGCCGTAGGTTCCGACCGGGCTGGAAGAGACCGCCGACGTGCTCAAAGCGGGTTGGCCGCTGATAACATTGGTGTTGTCTCCATTGACGAAACCCGAGAAGGCAGCGGTGAAGACCGGGTTTGTGGCTCCATAGGCGCGAGTCGCCGGATTGGCCGTTACAGTCAACGTTGCCTTCGTCACAGTCAGTGTTCCATTGGCATAGGTGATCGAGTAATTGGAGTCTGACAATCCGCCGGGGATGATAGCATAGGTTCCAACCGGGCTGGTGGCGGCGGCCGGGCTGGTGACGGACAATGTTCCGCCCAGGACACTGGACGTTTCCTCATTGGCGAAGCCGCTGAACGTGACCGTGAATGTGGGATTGGTCGCTCCGTAAACCCGGGTCTGATCGTCGGCTGTAACGACCAACGAGGCGGTTGTGACGGTGAGCGTGCCATTGGTCGAACTGACGGTGTAATTGGGCAGCTTGCCTTGTGGGTCGTTGAGCGAGGGCACGATGCTGTAAGGCCCAACCGGACTCGCCGGCATGGCGGTCGTGCTGTAGCTTGCGGTGATATTGTCGCCATTCACAACGCCGGTGAGGGTGCCGGTGAGCGTGGGATTGGACTGGCCATAAGACCGGGTTTGGTTGTCGGCGGCAACGGACAGGAGTGTCTGGCCCACCGTCAGAGTGCCATTGCTTGCGGTGAGCAGGTAGTTGCCCAGTTTATTGTCGGGATCGCCGAAGGCGGGGACAATATCATAGTTGCCGACCGGACTTGGCGGCGTGGCGGCCGTGCCGTAGGTAATGCCCAGATTATCATCGTTGAGCAAGCCCGTCACCGTGCCGCTAAATGGGGGATTGGTCTGTCCATACAGGCGGCTGGCGTTGCCCGCGGAAACCAACAGCGGCGCCTGCGTCACAGTCAAGACGCCATTGGTGAAGTCAATGAAGTAGTTGGTGGCCGAGACTCCGCTGGGAACGATGGGATACGCGCCCACCGGGTTGGTGAGGCCGGCCGCGGTGGTCATCGTCAACGCGCCACTGAGGACGTTGGAATCCTCGCCGTTGACATAGCCGGTAATGCTGGCGGTGAAGACCGGGTTGGTGGCGCCATACATGCGGTTAGCGGCATTGCCTGCCACCGTCAATACCGCCTGCGTCACGGTCAGCGTGCCGTTGGTGTACTGGATGACGTAGTCAGGCGCGGTTTGGCCGCTGGTCACCGCAATGGGATAGGTTCCCACCGGCGTGTTGGTATCCACGTTGGCTCCGTTGGTGTCAATGCAGGCGAAGATCACATTGCCGCTGAGCAAGTTTGAATCCTGGCCGTTGACAAACCCGCTGTAACTGACGGTGAAGACGGGGTTGGTCTGGCCGTAGGCGCGGGCGACGTCCTGCACCGCGCCAATCAATGTGGCCCCCGAAACGGTCAGGATGCCGCTGTTGAGGGTGGTGCTGTATTGTCCCAGCTTGCCGCCGGGATCATTCAGTGAGAGCTGGATGATATAATCACCCGGCGCGCTGTTGGTGGACGCACTGGTGGAAAATCGGGCGGTGATGTTGTCGTCGTTCATGACGCCAGTGAGGGTCGCCGTGAAAACCGGGTTGGCCGCGCCGTAGGGACGGCTGGCGTTGTTGCCCACGACCGTCAACGGCGCCTTGGTGACCGTCAGTGTGCCATTGCCGTAAGTAAAGGTGTAGTTGCTGGACACACCGCCGCCAACGGTGATCGGGTAGGGACCCACGAGCGAAGCCGGCGTGGCCGCGGTGGCGGCCGCAGGCTGCGTCACAAGATTGCCGGGGCCATCGCCAACGACGAACCCATTGTAAGTCAGGGTGAGCGCCGGGTTGGCATAGCCGTAGTCCCGGGTCTGATTGTCGGCCGTGACCAGCAAGGGGGCCGGGGTTACGGTAAACGTCCCTATGTTGGTGGTGACGGTGTAATTGGCCAGCAGACTCGGCTCGTTGAACAAAGGCAGGATGTTGTAAGTGCCAACGCTGCTGCTCTGGGTCGCGACGGTGGTGAAGGAAACCGTCAACGGATCGTTGTTGGTCACGCCCGTCATCGAGCCGCTCAGCGCCGGCATCGGTGAGCCATAAACGTTGGTCGCGTTGTCGGCGCTCACGGTCAGGGAGGCCGGCAGGACCGTAAAGGTTCCGTCAACGAAAGTGAACACGTAGTTGCTGGCGCTCAAGGTGCCATTGGTGATGGTGATCGTGTAAGGGCTGCCCGCCACGGGGCTGCCGGAAGAAAGATTGGTGCTCAAGCTCGGAGCGCCCGAGAGCACATTGGCGCCTTCGCCGTTGACAAATCCCTGGTAGCTCCAGGTCAAAGGCGGCATGGGCGAGCCATAAACGTTGGTCAAGCTATCTGCCGTCACCGTCAGGATGGCGCCCGTGATCGCCAGCGTGCCATTGCTATAGGTGATCGAATAGTTGCCCGAACTCAGACCGCTGGGAATGATCGAGTAAGTCCCGGCCGGGGTATTGGTGTTCACCGACACGACGTTATTGCTGATGTCCTCAACGGTGAAGGTCAAGGTGCCCGACAGGTTGCTCAAAGTCTCACCGTTGGTGAAGCCAGTGATAGCGGCCGTAAAGGGGGCGTTGGTCACGCCGTAGCTGTTGGTCATATTCTGAGCGGCCACGAGCAGCGGGTCTTGGCCCACCAGCAGCGTGCCGGTATTCGTGCCCGCGTAGTTCACGTCGTCAACGGTGGCCACCACCGTGTAGCTGCCGGCATTCGTCGGCGGCGCGCTGGAGCCATTGTAGGTCACATCCACCGTCAAACCGCCCGGCGTGGTGGTGACGGTGACGCTCTTGGCTGTGCCGTCGTAGTTCTGGTTCATGCCGCTCAACGAGACGGTGGCTGGTGCTTTGTTCACTGTGACCGCGATATTTGTTGTCAACACCGCGTAGTTCGTGTCCGTGGCCGTGAACAACACCACCGCGTTGTAGGTCCCAGCCCCGGCCGGGACCGTGCTGCTGTTGGCGAAGCTGAAACTTCCGCTCACCGTCGCGGTCCCGCCGCTCAAGGTCGAGGCGGCCAGGCTCTGGAGGAAGACGATAGGCGCAGCCGTCGGCAGGGCTGTGATTCCCACCAGGCCTTGCGCCACCGTAACGGCCACCGTTCCATTGACCGTGTTGTAGTTGGTCGTGTCTGTCGGCGTGAAAACAACCGGGACATAGTTGATGCCTACGTCCAGAATCGCCGCTGGGTCAGTGAAGGCAAAACTGCCGGCGACGGCGTTGGTGCCCACGCTGGCGCCGCCGCCGCTCAGGGTCGAGGCCGACAAGGCCTGCGGGTAGGCGATGCCGCCGGCGCTCGGCCATGTATTGACCGCGGGCGTGGCCGGGTTCACCACCAAGACCGCCACGCTGCTGGTCACGCTGCCGTAAAAATCGCTCACCACCACGGTGTAGCTGCCCGCATTGGTGGTCATCACGTCAATGAGGCTGTCGTTTGTCGCCGTCGCCTCGCTGATGTTGGCGCCATTCAACTGCCATTGATAGGACAAGGGCGCAAAACCACTGGCCGCGACCGTGAAAGTAAAATCGTCACCGACTGTCACCGTCTGGCCGGTTGGCTGGCTCGCGATCACCGGCGGCAGCCCCATACCAACCGCCAAAGTGTGGTAAGAGGTGGGGCCTGAAATGACATCGGCCAGGGACATGCCGGGCACGGGCACCGGACCAATCGGTTCGGTCGTTGTTCCGTCTCCCAATTGGCCGTAGCCGTTGTAGCCCATGGCCCACAACGTCCCATCGCTCTTCAAAAACAGGGAATGATAGCCTCCCGCCGCCACCGCTACCACGTTGCTGGCTACGGATACGGGACTGCTCTGGTCCACTGTGGTTCCGTCTCCCAACTGGCCGAACGCGTTGTAACCCATTGCCCACAACGTCCCATCGCCCTTCAAAAACAGAGAATGAAAGTATCCCCCCGCCACCGCCACCACATTGCTGGCTACGGATACCGCACTGCTCCGGTCCACCGTGGTTCCGTCTCCCAATTGGCCGAATGCGTTGTAGCCCATGGCCCACAACGTCCCATCGCTTTTCAAAAACAGTGAATGATAGCCTCCCGCCGCCACCGCCACCACATTGCTGGCTACGGATACGGCACTGCTCCGGTCCACCGTGGTTCCGTCTCCCAATTGGCCGAGTTCGTTGTAGCCCATGGCCCACAACGTCCCATCGCTCTTCAAAAACAGAGAATGAACGTGTCCCCCCGCCACCGCCACCACATTGCTCGCCACTGACTCCGGCACACTCCGGCTGTCTGTGGTCCCATCTCCCAACTGGCCGTAGTAGTTTTGGCCCATCGCCCATAAACTGCCATCCCCGGTCACAAACAAGGAGTGCCAGGCGCCTGCCGCCGCCGCCACCACGTTGCTGGCCACGGATACCGCGTTGCTCCGGGTCACTGTGGTTCCGTCCCCCAACTCCCCGTCAGCGTTATACCCCATTCCGTACAACGTGCCGTCGCCCTTCAAAAACAGCGAGTGATCCGCTCCCGCTGCCGCCGTCACTACGTTGCTGGCCACTGCCTCGGGCAGACTCTGGTTGACCTCGCTGCCGTCGCCCAGCTCGCCGACGCCGTTGTCGCCCCACGCGAACAGTTGAGGGACGCCCACCGTCACCGTCACTGGTTGGCTGATGCTCATGCCATAAGCGTTGGTGATCACCACATAATAAACGCCTGAATTCGTGACATCCGCGCTCATCAAAGTCAGGGCGCTATTGGTTGCTCCCAAAATCATTCCGCCATTCTCGAACCATTGGCAACCAAGCGGTGCCATGCCGCTGGGCGAAACGCTCAAATTGACCGTCCCGCCCTCTGCCACAGCCTGGCTGATCGGCGGCGTGGTGATGGAAGGCGGCACGAACACCGTCAACGTCGCCACGCTGCTGGTCGTGCTGCCGCCGGTGTTGGTGACCACCACGGTGTAACTGCCGGCGTTGTTCGTTGACACGTTACTCAACGTATAACTGGTACTGGTTTGCCCATTGACCGCGCCGCCGTCGAAATACCATTGATACGTCATTGTCATGGGGCTGCTCGCGCCCACCGAAAATGTGGCGTTGCCGCCAACCACTACGGCTTGACTGCTGGGTTGGTTGGTGATCACGGGCGGGACAATCAGCGTCGGAACCGCCGAATTTTGGACGAAACTGAAAGTGCCGGCGCCTCCGGCACTTCCACTGCCCCAAGCGTTTTGACTCGCCGCGCCGCCATTGACATCAATGGCACCGGTAACGCTTCCGGAATTCAGATAAGCGATGTAAACCCTGCCTCCTCCGCCCCCGCCGCCGCCCTCGCCGGAACTGGCGTTGAGCGACCCGCCGCCATAGACGTAACAGTCTCCGCTCATCGTCACAGTCGTGCCATAAATCAGAATTCCACCGCCGCTGCCGCCTCCGGCGTTGCCATAGGAGGCGCCAGCTCCCTGGCCGCCAGACGCATCAATAAACCCGGAAAGTGTGAGGGCGCCCAGGGCGCCCAGTTGAATCGCGCCCCCGCCGCCGCCACCTCCGCCCGTCTCGTCGTAGCCATATAAATAGTAGCCGCCCCCGCATCCCCCGCCGCTGCCGCCCTGTAATTGGATGGAAAGATCAGAGGAACCGTAGTTGACGCCGCCATAGCCGTAACCGCCGCCATAGCTGCCGCCGACGCCTCCCGCGCCGCCGAAACCGCCGCCTCCACCACCCACATAGCCATTTGGATTGCCGCAAAACCCGCCGCCGCTGCCGCCGCCGTCGCCAGAAGGGTAACTGCCGCCGTTGCCGCCCGCGGGACCCCCTGTCCCGCCGGAATCGAAGGTTCCATCCGCCCCGTAGGCGTAAATAACGCCCGCCATGCTCATGTCATTCTTGGAGAGCAAGGCGGCCGCTGGCGTCCCCGTTCCGCCGTTGACGATGTAAATGGAATAGCTGGAAGCCAGATTAAAGCTGTCGAAGGTGAACACCCACAATGGCGTGCCGGCTTGGTTAATGGACACGCCCTGGCAAGACATTCCTCCACTCATCTGGCCAGTGCTCACATCAATTGTGACGGAGCCGGAAGGATTAAATGTGCCAAGCGAGGTGAAATTCGCCGCATTGAGAAAGGCACTTCCCTCGGGGCCTGCCCGGCCGGTTTCCGGCAGGCAAAGCGCGCCCGCCGCCAAGAGGACGGCCAGGCTGCGCCGTAGAATCAGCGTCGCCCAACGCAACAATCCTGGCTGGCCCGGGTTTTCGATTCGCGCCTGGCGCGCCTCAAGAGGGATGGGTTGCGGTTTTCCCGCCGGCGTGTCAAGCTGGAAGCGGGCATCCTCAGAAGTGTCTCTCTTGCTGACAGAAGGTTTCATACATTCCCTTTCAGTTGTTTAACTTTGCTTTGTCTTTGTCCCACTAGACCATAATAGCTTTTCCGATGAGATGACAACTAACTTCGTGATGGAAATACACTACCGCTTTCTTTTGGAAAGCCCGACATGGATAGTTGACAAACTTTGGGGATAACTTGATCAGCCACGTCAGAAAAACCCTACATGCAACCGGGATAACTTTGGAAATTGAGACGCGACCGGAAGCGTGGCTCCTATAATAGGAATTGACCGCCGGAGTCTCAGAGTGTGTTTCAAAAATACGATTTTTTGAGCGCCCTCCGGCAAATGGCTCGGCAGGAGCCTCGCCCTACCGAGGCGTTTGTGGTAGGGCGAGGCTCCTGCCGAGCCGGGTGCCAAAAAAATGAGATTTTTCAGACACGCTCTCAGGCCGCGCGCCGCTCAGGCGGCCACGATGTTTTGGCGGATGGCGTAGCGGACAAGTTCGGCCGTGCTGGGGCAGGCCAGTTTGGCCATCAGACGGGAGCGATAGGTTTCAACCGACTTGGCGGTGACATGGAGTTCCCCGGCGATTTCCTTGTTGCGCTTCCCTTCGGCCACCAGCCGGAGCAAATACTTCTCACGCTCAGACAGGCCGGTGGAAGGGTGTTCATCGGAGGCCTTGGACTGCTCCTCCAGGAGCAAGGCGGTGGCCATTTCCGGACAGAGGAACCGTTTCCCCTCCAGGACCGCCCGCACGGCATGGATCAATTCACTGGAGGCCGTCACCTTGGAGATGTAGCCGAAGATTCCCATTTTGAGCGAGCGATGGATGTCCTCCGGGCATAGAAACCCTGAAAGGATGATGACGCGTATGGCCGGCCGATCCGTCAGGATGCGAACGGCGGTGTCAATGCCGTTGCCGTCGGGAAGCTGGATGTCCATGATGACCACCTCTGGCAAGCACTCGGCCACGACGGCCAAAGCCGATTTTGCATCCGCGGCTTCTCCCACGACTTCCATGTCGGGCTGCGCCTCGATCAGGGCGCGCACTCCGTCGCGGAGAAACGCATGATCATCCACCACGACCAACCGAATCTGTTTTCCCATCATGCCGCTCATAATTCTCCCGCCATTGATGCCCTCAACCGCTCATCCCGTGTCCCTGCCACCCTGACCGGCTTTGGACATTCGCTCTACCCAAATTTTGCGAAAAACTTGTCATTTCTTGCCATGAAAGCCTGCGGGCATGGCACGGTTGCGGACCGGCAGAAGCCGGGAGGTCGTCAACGACTATTCCGGCACTATTTCTGACTATCCTTCCACTCTGCTTTGTTAGCCATTTTATCAGCCATCAAGCCAACCTCGCAAAGGCGTTAAAAACCGATTCTCGGCCATTCTGCCACTGTGCAACACCGATGACCTGGCAATACGAGCGGGGAACCACGGCGGCGGAGCGTGGGGCGAAACCGGACATCACGCTCACGAGGTCTTCCCCGGCTTCCGGCTATGCAGTTGTCACGAGGCAACCATTGGAATCCGAGTCGTGAGCAGTGACTAACGGTTGCGGGGAAGCAGCGGGACGGACTACTGTGGCCAGAACCCGAAGCAAATCGTTAACATGAGGAGGTTTGTTCAACAGGGCATCCACGTTGGACATGCCTTGATTGTTTTCATCGAGCATTAAGCCCCAACCCGTAAGCAGGATGACTGGCGTTTTCGGGGATGAGCCCTTGACCCTCTCTGCCACTTGCCTCCCGTCCATGCCGGGCATCCCCAGATCCGTGATGACCACATCGAAGGGCTGGCCTTTGGCTTTTGCGCTCTCAAACACAGCCACTCCGGCCTCTCCACAATCAACCGACTCCACGTGATGCTGGTGAAAAGATAGGACCTCGGCGACCATTTCACGCAGCAAAGGCTCGTCGTCGATGAACAGCACGCGCAAGCTGCGTTCCGGCTGTGCCGCCCCACCGACCGGTGCAGCCTTAGACTGGGGTGGCGGGCTGAGCGGGAGGATCAAGCGCACGGTGGTCCCTTTGTTCAATGCGCTTTCAATCTCGATACGGCCTCGGTGCCGCTGCGCTGTTCCGTAAACCTTGGCCAAGCCAAGCCCGGAACCGCCCCGCAATCGCTTGGTCGAGAAGAACGGTTCGAGACAATGCTGGAGAGTATTCTCATCCATGCCGATGCCGTTGTCGCTGACCTCGAGGATGACATGGGTGGCTTTTCCGTTTTGGCCGAGCGTGTCGGGCAGCCTCACGGAGCGGGCGCCGAGGGTTATCAGCCCGCCCTTGGGCATCGCATCTACGGAGTTGAGGATGATGTTGGTCAAAGCTTCGCGGATTTCAAATTCGTTGCAGTAGAGTGACGGCAGGAATTGGTCAAACCGCGACTGAACCTGGATCGCCACCCCATGGCTCTCCGGGATGTCGCGCCAGCAGGGGCTGGTCAACTCTTTGACCTTCTCCATCACCTTGGCAGGTGAGACCGGATGCATCGCTTCACTATTGTCATGTGGGCGGTAAAATTCGCCCAGTCGCGTCACAATCTGGGCGATGTCCTCAGCCGAGACCCGGATATTCGCCAAGTGCTTCTTGCCGCTCGCACTCAGGTTGGGCTCCTTCTGAAGCAGCAGCTCCGAGAACACCAGGACCGGCGAAAGCGCATTGTTCACATCGTGGGCGATCCCACTGGCCATCTGGCCAAGAGCCCGCAGGCGTTCCTGCTGCGCCACCAATTCCTGAGTTTCGCGGAGTTTGTCGTAGGCCGCCTGCAGTTCCGTGCGGGAACGGGCCTGCTCAAAGAGGCTGTGGCATTTGTCCTCAGCCGCAAGTACTTTGATCTGCAATTCGCGCTTCTGCGAGTTGACGGAGTCCACCTCTTGCTGGATCTGCTGGTTGATGAAGCGCGCTTCCTCGAGCACCAGAACGATCATGCTCACCGCAATGAATAGCTGCAAAAGAGCTGAAAAGAGGAAACCAGCGGTCGTGAGGCTGGAATACTTTTGCAAAATGGGGTAACTAATCAAATACACGCCCCATAAACAAAAGCCGAAAACGAGGAGGCTCACGGCCACAAACCGCTGCTTCTTCCGCAGGCGGTAAAAAGAAAATCCGGAGAACATGCTTGCCAGACCAATGAGCACGAACACCGGCCACTGCACATTGAACGAGTCGCCCACGATAAAGCGCGCCGCATAACTCCAGCCAAGCAGGAAGGCGATAAACCCGCCAAACAGGCTCTGCGGAGCTTTCATTTTCCATAAAGAAAGGTTTATATCCAGAAAGGAAACACTTCCCCAGAGCAGGAACACAGCCGACAGGCAAATGCACCATAGTCGCAGCACCGGCACAAACGAGCCGGAATCGGGGTCAGGAATATTAATCCCCAGGGTTAACCAGAGGGCGTAGAACAGCCAGGCCGCTGTCCAAACCCTAAAACAGTATCGATTCGTGTAGCGGTTCAGGTAATAGAACAGGCCAACCAGCACCCAAACGCTCAGCATGGAAACGAGCAGAGCAGTTGGCAAATATTCGCGTGGGAAGACGATATCGAATTGGTGTATAAACTGCATAAGCAGCTAAGGTTCAATATGTTGCGCTTGTATTGGCCTGGCCGGCCACCTGGACACGAAATACCCTTCCTGGTGCCGGCTTGAGGTTCTGGTGGCCCGTCGTCTGACGAACCCGCCCAGTCGCTCTTCGCCTGACGTACAGTGATCTCCAAACATATCGATTCTGTTGTGCGGTCTTCACTGGCAAAGTCTCAACTCCAGGCCTTTCAGCAACCTAGCACCGGTCTCTGGAATGAAAAAGCAATTCCTTTGCCAAACCGGCAGGCTCTCAGAAATTAGGCCGGTTTTTATGGAAGAAGTTGGCATTTAAATTGCTGCGCATAAAGCGGTGAAATCCGTCAACGGAATGCATCAAATGAAGGAAAAAATGAGTGCAACGCGGAAAATGTTAGTCGTTGGCGCAGAACCGGCAACGGTCTCGCAGGAGCCCCCCCCGGGCGATGGCGATCTGCGACCGGACGACGAACTGATCCAGGACAGGCTGCTTGTAACCAAAAAGCTCTGTGCGGTCGTAAGAACCTTCTGCCGGACTGCGGAGCGGGAGAGGCGGATTGATTTGCTGGCGGTTATGCGGCAAGAAGCACGCGGCCTCCGCGAAACCCTCTCGGCGGCGAAATTCGGAGCGTTGGCGAACTTTACCTCTGCTCTGGAACGATGGTTCACCGCGTTGGCAAAGGACGTGGACGCGATAAATGGCTCCACGCTGAAAACGGTTTCGCACGCAATAGATTTTCTGACGCGGGCGGCGTCCTCCAACTCAGGGCATGAGGAGATGGCGCGGACGCCCATCCGGATGCTCGCGGTGGACGATGATCCGGTCTGCCGGCGCACGCTGACGGTGCTGGACTCGAATAACAATGGTGTGCGCCTGGTCACTTGCGATGGAGCCGAGCCAGCCCTTCTTCAGTTGAAGAGTGGCGACTTCGACCTGATTCTCTCCGACATCCAGATGCCCGGGAAGAATGGGTTTGAATTCGTGGCCGAGGTGCGCACGCTGCCTAAACACCGCACCACGCCTGTTATCTTCGTGAGCAGCCTCTCCGACTTTGAGACGAGGAAGCAGTCAGTCCTCATCGGCGGCTGTGATCTCATGGCGAAGCCGTTCACGGCCGACGAAGTGTTGGTAAAAGCCCTCACGCTTGGGCTGGAGCGGCTGTTTGACTCCGCTACTGCTGTTGCACAGGTGGAAGGGCAGCGGCAAGAAGTGCCATCCAACGGGGCCTCGCAAGACTCCGAATTGCCCTCGCCGAATAAAGGGAGGAATGGCCACGAAACTTCGGACCGGGGAAGTTCCACACCCCGCAGATTGGCGACTTCCGGCGTGATCTTCGTGGAAGAATCTGGCGGCATCAGGTCAACGAACATGGGTGGCATCGAACTCCTGGGTTACACTCCGGGTGAAGTCGCCAACCGGGATATTCGATTCCTAATCCCGGACGAACTGCAGTCCGAGGAAAACAAGACGCTTTTGAGCCAGGCACTCGCGGGAACGGTTAAGAGCAAGAATGGGATCAAAATGACCGGGCGTCACAAGGACAATTCAACCGTCCAACTCCTGGTCGCCTTCTCAGAGACGTGGGTGGGGCAACAGCGCTCGATTTTATGCCTGCTGAAGCTGGCTTCCCCGCCTGTGGCAGCGAAGGAAGACGTGTGCGCGCCGGCAGTTGAGGCGAAATCCGCGCGGGCGGAATTGACCTCTCGCATCGAGCAGCATGACACAACCCTGGCAGAACTGGTACGATCCAAGAAATTTTGGGAAGCCTGCGCCAGCGAGCGCGCCGCTTTGCTCGAGGAGCTAAGAAACCGGTTGCGGGGGCAGGACAGCGCCGTGGAAAACCTGCGCCGGGAAAGCGAGTCACTCAAAGGGTTGCTGAAGCGCCAGGCTGAAGAACACCTCGAGCGTCAAAGCGAGCTGAAAGAGCTGATACAGGCCAAAAAATATTGGGAAGACTGCGCCAGCGAGCGCGCCGCTTTGATCGAGGCGCTAAGAAACCAATTGCGGGGGCAGGACTGCACCGTGGAAGATCTGCGCCGGGAAAGCGAGTCACTCAAAGGGTTCGGCGCGACCCGTCTCGCTGAACTGCAGCAGATGCGCAACTTGCTGGAGCGCCAGACTAAAGAACACCTAGAGCGCCAAAGCGAGCTGCAGTGCAAGTGCGGTACTATGCAGGGGCAACTGGACTCCCTGGCCGAATCGCTGGCGCAAACCCGGGCGCAATTTGCCGCTGAGCAGGCCGCACTGGCGGAGCGGGCCCAACAGGAAGGCCAACTCAAGGGCGAGTGCGCCAGACTGGAGCAGGAGTTGGCGCGGCGCAAGAAGACGGAGGAGAAGCTCCAAAGCGAGTTGCAGGAAAAGCAGGCGCAGCTTCAGACCACCAATGACAATTTGTCGGCCCAGCAGAGCCACTTGGAGGGCCAGAGCCGGGAATTGCAGGCGGCGCAGGCCGCACTGGCGGAGCGGGCCCAACAGGAAGGCCAACTCAAGGGCGAGTGCGCCAGACTGGAGCAGGAGTTGGCGCGGCGCAAGGAGACGGAGGAGAAGCTCCAAAGCGAGTTGCAGGAAAAGCAGGCGCAGCTTCAGACCACCAATGACAATTTGTCGGCCCAGCAGAGCCACTTGGAGGGCCAGAGCCGGGAATTGCAGGCGGCGCAGGTGACGCTGCGCGAACTGACCGCTGCAAATGAAGCGGTCGCCAAAGAATTGAGTGCGGCTCGAGGGCAACTGCAGCAGGAGGAACTGCAGCGCCAGCGACTTGCCGCAATGGTTCTTGAGGAGCAAGACGCCAAAGCGGAACTCAGGAAACAGTTTCAGGCCATGTATGAGAGCGACAAAGCCCGGCAGCAGACAATTGCCGAACTGGAGGTGGAAGTTCAGAAGAATTTGAGGGTGCTCAGAACACTAGAGTTGTCACTGGAAACCCAGAGCGTTGAGCAACGCAGCCTGCACTCACGTCTTGAAAGTGTCGAGGCAAGGCTGGGTGAGGCCTCGCGCCAACTGGAGCTGAAGAATGCCGCCGAGCAATGCTGGCGCCAGCGCGAAGCCGAGTTGGAGGCCGGCGTTCATCGACTGCACGAGCAGGTCATCAGTTCAGCCGCCACCATGACAATCCGGGAAGGAGAAATTCGGAGCGCAAGAGCAAGACTGGAAGAATCGCTTCTCATTCAGTCGGCACTTTGTGGAAAAGTCAAAGACCTGACGGCCAGAGAATGCTCTTTGGCTCAGTGCCAAACGGAAATGAATGAGCATCTAGCCATGGCACAGCAGAAGATCGACGAGGGCCAGAAGGATTTGGCCGCGTTGCGCTACGCGGTTCTCGATGCGCAACGGTTGCGGCTTCAAATTGGCCGTGAGCGCCTCCAGGGCACACGTCAGCACCTGGACGGCCTGCAAGAAGTCACTTCGGTCCTGCTGAACACGCCGCTTTCAATGGCTCAACGAGGCGTGGTAAATTCGCTCAAGGCTGCCTTGGCGGGGTGGATCGGCGACTGTGGTCATTCGGTGGGCCGCGAGACCTTCCCCGTTGAGACCCCTAATTTCCAAACCTCTGAGTTCAGCCTTTCGGAAGTTGCTGGAAGCGCGTTTAAACTAATTGCCGATTCGGCCGCCCAAACGAACGTCAAAGCCTCCACGATGATACCCGGAGAGGTGCCTGACGAATTGTACGGGGACGCCGGGCATATTCATCAGCTCATTACTTTGCTCGCGGATTCACTTTTGCGATTCCCTAACGCCCGAACGCTGGCGGTGCGAGTTCTAGTGAACCAAGAGCTGCCGGCTGGAGCCGAATTGAATGTCCTCTTTTCAATCGAATCCCACGTCGACTTGAAAGAAGTCTGTAACAACTTGGCAAGAACGATCGCGGGTTCCTGCACGTGGGAAGCGGCCCAGCTTGGGGAAGTCGAATCGGGCCTCGCTGCCTGTTGGCATTTGGCCAAAGCGATGGACGGAAGTCTGCAATTCGACACCCCGGGAGACAAGGAAGCCAGCTTTAGACTAGCGGTGCCGGTGGGAGTAGTTGAACCGATACGCTCGGCAGAAGCCGCCGCGATGGCGCAGCCATTCTCACGGTTATTGAGGATACCTGAGCCTGTGGAAAGTGCGGCAAGCGATACTGGCCAGATCATGCCAGATTAGTGCCAGGATTGTGGCCGGATAGTGAAACTACCGGAGATTTCACTGGAGGTCGGCCAATCTCGCTTGCCGGTTGGTCTTGTTTGACTTTTGACCGGCCGTTTTTGGCCGCCGGGCCTTGAACGCGCCACTTGCGCGATGGCCGCCGAGACGGGGCGTATTCTACAAATCTGTCAGGGCAATTTTTTCAGGAAGGCGCGAACGGGACTGGCTTCTGCGCCTGCAAACCGCAACGGCGCGGCCTGCAGAAAATAAGAGCCTTCCGGGGCGGCCTCAAACTGCAACCCTTCCAAGATCACGCAGCCGGCTCCCAGGAAGGCATGGTGCAAGGTGAAGCTGTTTCCCTGCGAGTCATCCACGCTCAGACGGTCGGTGCCGATCAAGAGGAGGCCTTTCTCCAGAAGCAGCACGGCCGCTTCTTGGGTCATCAGCGGTCCGTGGGGTTGGTAATCCGTCCCGCCGCTCTTGTGGCGGGAGTTGATCAGCAACCGTTTGACGCCGGCATGTTGACGGGCCAGGGTTAATTCCATGATCGCCGATTTCGTCGTGGCGAGATCAACAACCTGGCATTTGCCAATGAATGTCTCCGGCGTGATCTGATCAATGGGCTTTCCGCCTGCGACAAAATGCAGGGGCGCATCCATGTGGGTGCCGGAATGGGGGCTCATCTCCCAAAATGAGATGTTGCAATGGCCTCCCGCCTCGATGCTTTTCTCCCACCGCAGTTTGGGCCGGGGACGGCCCGGCCATCTCACCAGCGTCTCGTCCATGGGGCGTGTAACGTCAATCCATGCGCTCATGGCAGGACTTCGGGATTGATGGGATATTTTGGTTTTTTTCCCTGCAAGACATCCAGCACGCCTTGGGCGGCATCTTGCGCCATCCGCGCCAGAGATTCCCTGGTTGAGGAGGAGATATGGGGCGTGAGCAGCAGGTTGGGAGCGCGCAGGAACGGATGATCGGCCGGCAGGGGTTCCTGTTCAAACACGTCCAGTGCCGCGCCCGCGAGGCGGCCAGACTGCAAAGCCTGCGCCAGCGCGGTCTCGTCAATCACTCCGCCGCGCGAGGTGTTGATGATCCGGCAGTTTGGCTTGAGCCATTGCAGCCTCGCGGTATTGATCAGATGCCTGGTTTCGAGCGTGAGGGGGACGTGGAGCGTGAGGAAATCAGCGGCGCGAAGCACGGCCTCAATCGAGCTTTCAAGGGTGAAATCGCTTTGCGTGACCAAGGGGTCATAGGCGCGCACCTCCATGGCAAAGCCGTGCCGCGCCATCTGCGCCACCCGCCGGCCGATGCGGCCAAATCCAAGGACGCCCAGCGTGTTGCCGGCCAGTTCGACGCCTTCAAATTTGGCCCATTTTCCGGCGAATGTCGCAGCGCAGGCAGGGTAAAGATTGCGAGCCAGCGCCAGCATCAGGGCCATGGTGTGCTCGGCGACGGCGTTGGCGTTGGCGGTGGGCGTCCACAGGACTGGAATGCGGCGCGCGGTGGCTGCGGCGAGATCAATGTTATCCACCCCCACGCCATGCTTGGCAATGACCTTCAGGCGCGTGGCACGCGAGAGGTCGTCCGCCCGGATCTCGAAGACACGGACAATCACGGCATCGGCCTGGGCCAGAAGTTCCTTGTCCGGCTTCTTCCCTTCCAGCCATGGAGCCAGACAGTTGCATCCGGCTTGAAGCAATGCCATTCCACTGGCGGCGATCGGATCGGGAATGAAGACGGTTGGTTTCATAGCGCGTTTGTTTGACGCAGATATTCCAGTTGATGGACAATCTGCCGGTCGCGCCGGCCGGCCAGCGCCTTCATTGCCGCCCTGCTCCGGTTGTGGAAATTGCGGCCGTTCTTGACGAGCTGCGTCAGAAGCGGCAGCGGGCGGTGGTCGTCGGCCAGATCCGCGAGCAGATATTTATGTATGGTCTGGATGAGATCAAGCCCGACGAGGTCCATGTTTTCCAGCGGGCCAACGGCGGGCAGGCGCAGGCCGAAGGTCAGCCGCGCGACGCGATCCACATCTTCAGGCGTGGCGATGCCGCGCTGGACGAGGTTGACGGCCTCGCGCCACAGGGCGTGGAGCAGCCGGTTGCCGATGAAACCCGGAACGTCCAGGTTGACGCGCACCGGAATCTTGCCAATGGCGCGCATGACGGAGATGACGGTCTTCATGGCCTGCTCGGATGTGTCCCGCCCGCGAACCACCTCGACCAGCGGCATGAGGTGGGGTGGATTCCAGAAGTGCGTGCCGACCAGATTCCGGCCGACCCCGCTGCGCCGGCCCATCTCGGTGATGCTCAACCCGCTGGTGGTGGTGATGAAAATTGCCTTGGGCCGGCGGGGCCGCCGGAAAAGTTTGACCTTTTCCGCCATATCCTCGGCGATGCAATCCATCACCAGACCGGCCTGGTCGTCGAGGACGGCAAGGTCGTCCGTCAATTCGATCTTTGCCGCGCGCCTGTTTGCCGGGCCCAGATGCTTGACAAGGAATGAGTCCAATTCCGCCAGGGTCTTGCGAATGGCCGGATGTTTCCTTGAATTGCGCGCCCACAAGATGACGCCGCAGCCGGCGCGCCGGAAGCAAACCGCGGCAGCCGCGCCCATCTGCCCGGCCCCGTAAATGCCAACGGTCTTCATTTCTTTTTCGGCGGAGCGGCGGACACGCCTTCGAGACCGCCGCTGACGCGCAGAATTTCGCCGGTGATCCAGGCCGCTTGCGGACTGCACAGGAACGCGACCGCGTTGGCGATGTCGCCGGCCTGGCCCCACCGGCCCAGCGGAATGGCGGACCGGACACGCTCGATCATCTGTTCCTCGGTCAGGTTGAGACTCTGGCAACGCTGCGCCATGACGGTCTTGTTGAAGTCGGTGTAAACCGGACCGGGACTGACGGCATTGACGCGGATGCCATAGGCAGCCAGTTCCAGCGCCAGCGTGCGCGTGAGGCTGATGACACCGGCCTTGGCGGCGTTGTAGGCGGCGACAAGCGCGGCGGGATTCTGGCCATTGATGGAAGCGATATTGACGATGCAGCCGGAACCCTGCCGCTGCATGAGGCGCGCGGCGGCGCGGCAGCAATAAAATGTGCCCGTGAGCGTAATGCCGATGACGCGCTGCCATTCCTGGTCGCTAAGGTCGCAAATCGGCGCGACGTTTTGACCGGCGCCGGCATTGTTGACGAGAATGTCCAGCCGGCTCATTTGCTGGAAGCATTGGTCCACCGAAGCGCTGTTGGAGATGTCGAGTTCCAGCGCATGGCAGGAGAGTTTGGAGGCGGCGGCCTTCGCCTTCTCGCGCTGGATGTCGCCAATCGTGACGCTGGCGCCGAGGCCCCTGAGCATTTCGGCGATGCCGAACCCAAGCCCCTGCGCTGCGCCCGTGACCAGGGCCGTTTTGCCGGAGAGAGTCATCGGCGCACCTCCGTGATGAATTGACGGGAGGCGTTGACCATGAAACGCATGGCATGGGTCGCGATGTAGAGCGCGCCCAGTTGGACGTAGCGGCGGGCGGTGGCGGCGTCCGCGGCGATGCAGCCGGCCGTTTTGCCGGCGGCGGCGATTTTTTTGATGGAATCTTCCACCAGCTTCACCACACGCGGATCTTTGCTCTGGCCGGGAATGCCGAGGCTGTTGGAGAGGTCTTCCGGGCCAAGGTAATAAACATCAATGCCCTCCACAGTGAGCAACTGATCGAGGTTCTGCACGGATCGCTCGCATTCGATGTGCGCGATGCACATGGTTTCCTTGTTGGCGGCCAGCGTGTATTCTGCCAGCGATTGCTTAAGCCCGTAATCGGCGGCACGCACGCCGGCTAGGCCGCGGTGGCCGACCGGCCCGTATTTTGTGCTCCCCGCCGCCAGACGCCCGTCCTCGGCGGTCGTGACTTCCGGCACGTGGACGCCCTGCGCGCCGATGTCAAGGGCGCGCAGGATGAGATGCGGCGAATTGTGGGTGACGCGGATGATCGGAGTGGCGCCGGTCAGTTCGGCGGCACGGACCATGTCTTCGGCCACCACCGTGTCCACCGGGCCGTGTTCCATGTCGATGACGACAAAATCGAAGCCGGCGAGGCCGACGATTTCGGTTAGTTTTGCGGACGGGACATAGACAAAGCTGCCCACAACGGCCCGGCCGGCGGCCAGCTTGAGTTTGAGTTCGTTGGTTCGCATATATTATTTTTTATTTTTCGATCGGATAGGGCCATGGGATTTGCGACCACAGGCCGCCGTCCACGTACAAGGTCTGACCAGTGATGAAGCCGGCCTTGTCGCCGGCCATAAAAACAACCGCATCCGCCACGTCCTTCACGTTGCCGATGCGGCGCAACGGGGTGAGGGGGCTCCAGGTGCCGGCGTAGTCTGGTGATTCCTTTGAGGTCCGTTCAACCTCGATCGTGCCGGGGGCGACGCAATTGACGCGGATCTTGAATGCGCCCAGTTCCACGGCGGCCACGACGGTGAACGTCTCGATGCCGCCTTTGGAGGCGCAGTAGTCCGCCAGATTAGGGAACGGCGCCTTGTTCGAGCCGGAGCCGATATTGATGATGTTGCCGCCGCCGTGTTGCCGCATGCGCAACGCCGCCTGCTGTGTGCAAAGGAATGTGCCGGTCAGGTTGGTGCGGATCGTGCGTAACCAGTCCTGCTCGCCAAGCTGGAGCAACGGAGACCAGGTCTGCACGCCGGCGTTGTTGACCAGCAGCGTCAGCGTGCCGGCCTGCTGGTCGAGCCTGGCGAACATGGCGCGCACCCGCCGCGAATCGCCGACATCGGCCTGGAACGTCCAGCAACGGCCGCCGCTCCCGCGGATGGCGGCGGCGGTTTCGTCCGCGCCTTTTTTGTCATGATGATAATTGATGGCGACGTCCCAGCCCGCGGCCGCAAGTCCGAGCGCGATGCCGCGACCGACGCCTTTGCTCGCCCCGGTGACCAGCGCGATCTTGGAACCGGAGCCGGACTTCTCTTTTCCGGTTCGCCTCATATCTTTAATTTTCCACCCGCTGCTGCCGAACGGGCTGATTCAATCCCATTTTGCAACATGCGGCTTCCCGTTTTCGCCTGAATGTTTGCTGTTTTGGACACCGCATTTATTAACCAGGGTGCCGCTCTTCAGTTGACCACATTCCGCGGGACGCCGGCCAAAAAGCCGCGCACGTTTTCCGCCGTCTCCCGCAGGAGCTTTCGGCGCGCGGTCTCACTGGTCCAGGCCATGTGCGGCGTGATCAGGCAGTTGGCCGCCTGCAACAGGGGATTGTCCGCCAGCATCGGTTCGCGGCTGATCACATCCAGGGCGGCTCCGGCAATCGCCCCGGCCTCCAGCGCGCGCGCCAGGTCCGCCTCGTTGATGAGCGCGCCCCGCGCGGTGTTGATCAGGAAGGCGGATGGCTTCATGGTCTTGAGCAGCGCGCTGTTGATGAACTCAAAATTATCCTTCGTCTGCGGACAATGCAGGGTGACAACATCCGCGCCCGCAAAAACTTCCGGGACGGATTTCCAGGCAAAGGGTTTGTAGTCCGGCGGATCTTGTTGTCTGGTGTCGGCGGCCCAGATGGTCATGCCAAAGGCATGGCCAATCTGCCCCACCATGCGGCCAATCCGTCCGAAACCGACGAGGCCCAAAGTACGGCCGGAAAGTTCAATGACCGGTTTCTCCCAATAACTGAAATCCGCGCTGCGGACCCAGCCTCCGTGCTTCACCGAGCGGTCATGCAGCCCGACGTGGTTGCAAAGCTCCAGCAGCAAGGCCATGGCATGCTGCGCCACGGTTTCCGTTCCATAAACGGGCACGTTGGCCACCGGCACATTTCTTTCCCTGGCAGCCTTGATGTCAATTACATTATAGCCCGTCGCCAGCACACCGATGAACCGCAGCGCCGGCAGCCTCGCCAGTGTCTCGGCCCGAAGCGGAACCTTGTTGGTCAATACAATATCCGCGCTGGAAGCGCGTGTCACAATCGCCTCCGTCTCAGATGGTGTCCGGTCGTGCAGCGCCACCTCTCCCAATTGGCGGAAGAGGTCCCACTCCGAACGGTCAAAGCAAAGGGTGGCGGCATCCAGCACAACGATCTTTGGGTTGGTGTTGGGCATGGGCGTGATGATCAAACTCGCGGCTGGACGCACGCGCGGCCGGCCAAACCGGCCAAATTGGTTGACGCCGTTTTCCGAAGCATGCTAGACTGTAAGTAACGGAACCGGCCATGCTTGTCAAAGTATTTGATGTTTCGCCTGCGCTTCAGGGAGATCGCGCGAAGAAAAACTTTCGGGCGGCCATCGAATTTGTTTGCAGGCAGCCTGATTTTGAAAGCCATGAACCGGCAACCAATCAAAAATGAACCGCCGGCCTTGGACCTCAAGGAGTGCCGCGCCCGCCAAAAGGAACTTTGCTCCCGCCTGCAAGAACTTGGGCTGGAAGCGGCCATCATCGGCGATTTGCGTCACGTCCACTATTTCACCGGGTACTGGTGCCGTCCGATGTATGCGCCCTCGTTGCTGCTGGCCGTGGATGGATCGGCAGTGTTGGCCACGCCGGCCCCGAATGAACAGGCTGTGGCCGCCGACAAGGTGGTGGTTTACCGGTCCAATCACCTGGCCACCATGGTTGATCACCAAAGGGCTGCCGCCCTGGAGGCCGTTTCAAACCAGCGGTCCAGGCTCAAGAAACTGGGGTCTGACATCCCGCTGGCTCGCGGCATGATTTCCGGAAGCCATCCGGCGGATTTAAGCGATGTGATGCTTTCCTTGCGCCGGTTCAAGCGTCCCGACGAAATTGCCTTGTTGCAGCTCGGCATCGCGGCCTCGGAGAAAGCTTATGCGTACGCCCTCCAAAACCTCAAACCCGGCCTGACCGAGCTGGAGCTTTATGCTCAAATGCAGGCGGAAGCGATTCAGCACGTGGGCGAACCCATCGGCGAGTTCGGGAACGATTTTCAAATCGGCGCCCTGGGCAGCAGCCCGCGCCGACGCCCTGCCCAAGCCGGGGAAATGGCCATAATTGATCTCACGGTCGTGGTTCGCGGCTATGCCAGTGATATGTGCCGGAGCTTTGTCGTCGGCGGCGCGCCCTCGACCAGACAGACCAAAGCCTTGCAGCGTATTCGTGAGGTTGGCACGCTGCTGGAAGAGTTCATTGTTCCCGGAATTTCCTGCGCCGAGCTTTACCGGCGGGCCAACGAAATGCTCGACGGTTACGAAGGCTGGTCCTTCAAGCATCATGTCGGCCACGGCCTCGGCCTGAGCAACCACGAAGCCCCCCGGATTAATCCGCATTGGAACGACACTCTGCAAATCGGGGACGCCATCACGCTTGAACCGGGGCTTTATGGAGCCGATCTTCGCGCCGGTCTCAGGATTGAGGAAGTCTATCATCTGTCCGCCGCCGGACTAAAAAAACTGACCACATTTCCGACGGAGCTGGCTTGATTGAATCGGCTGTAGAACCTGCGAACGCGCTGAGATGAATCGTAAAACAAGCCCAACCACCATTTCGGAACTGTCCTGGCTGTCAGAGGTCAAGGAATCTGGCCCGCGTTTGACCCCACAACGGCCGATTTGGGTGCGGCGCTTTGCCCTCCAGCCGGGTCTGGCCATTCCTCATCCGGAATGTCATCCCTATTGCGAGCTGGGTTTGCATCTGGGCGGCAGCGGCAGCGAGTATGTCGGGCAGGAGAAGATCGTCCGCCAACCGGGAGACCTCTTTCTGGCGGGGCCGGGCATGCCGCATTGGTTCAAAATCACCCGCTATCCCCTGACCGGGATCGTGATCTACTTTTTGCCGAGCCTGTTGTGTGAATTTGGTCCGGAACGGGATGGTCTTTGCCTGCTGCGTCGCTTTGCCTCGAAGCAAAGCATCGAACGGCGCGTGGTCCGCCCGCCGGCTGCGCTGGGCAAGCGATTGACCCTCAGCTTCGAGAGGATTTGCGCCGAGTTCGGCCAGCGTTCGCTCGGCAGCGAGATGCGTCTGCGCACACTGCTGATTGACATCCTGGTCGAGCTGGTGCGCTGGGAAGGGCGGGAGGGGCGCGAAGTGGGGGAGGCCGATTTTCCGTCCAAGTGGCAGCACGTCAACCGCGCGCTTCACTATTTGCGGGAGAATTTCGCCGAACCGGTTTACGCGCATGAGGTGGCGGGTGCGGCGGGTGTGAGCGAGTCGCGCCTGAAGGTCCTGTTCCGCCAGGCCTTGGGCATCCCCTGGTCGCATTACATCCGCGGCTATCGTATTCAACAGGCCATCGCCTTGCTGGGCACTTTCAATTACACGGTGACGGAAGCCGCTTTTGCCGTTGGCTTCGAGAGCGTGAGCCACTTTAATGCCACCTTCCGCTCCTTCACGGGACTTGCGCCCGGTGTCTATCTAAAAAGGGCGGTATCCAAAACAGCAAACATTCAGGCGAAAACGGGAAGCCGCATGTTGCAAAATGGGATTGAATCAGCCCGTTCAGCAGCAGCGGGCGGGAAATGAAAGCGGCTGGGCCATGTCGTCCAGAGAGTGGCTGCATGGCAGCGGATGCCTTTGGCCTGGTTGGAACCGGGCGGATGGGCTGCTCTGATTTATTCTCCTGACACGATGGAATCGAGTATTCAGCCAGCCAAGTCCGCCGCAAAAATTAACTTTTCATATCTGTTGCCCGTTTGTCTTGTGGCAACTCTGGGAGGGCTTCTGTTCGGCTACGATACGGGTGTCATCTCCGGCGCCATTGAACCTCTTACCGCCCGCTTCCATCTCAGCGACTTCATGAAAGGCTGGGCGTCCGGTTGTGTGCTTATTGGGTGTGCGGCGGGCGTGCTTCTGGTCGGGCCAATCTCGGACCGTTTTGGCCGCCGCCTGGCCATGTTTCTGGCGGCCGCGATGTTTGTCGCCTCCGCCCTCGGCACGGCGATGCCTCATGTCATTGGCATCTTCATCCTCTTCCGCATTCTTGGCGGGGTGGGCATTGGCATCGCCTCCATCTCAACGCCGATGTATATCGCGGAGATCACGCCGGCGCATATTCGTGGACGAATGGTTGCGGTGAATCAAATCGCCATCGTGGGTGGCATGGCCCTGACTTCATTCCTCAACTACTTCATCGCCAAATTTGGCGATCAGGCCTGGCTCATAGAAACCGGCTGGCGCTGGATGTTCGGCGCCGGCATCCTGCCGGCGGTTCTCTTTGGCCTGCTGCTGATTCCGATTCCCGAAAGCCCGCGCTGGTTGATCGAGAGAAAGCGCGAAGACAGCGCCAAGCACATTCTGGAAAAGGTCGGCGGGCCGCAGTTCGCCGGAACAGAATTCGAGAGCATCAAGACCGCGCTGAATCTGGAAAAAGGCACTTGGGGAGAACTGTTCTCCGCCCGGCTGCGTCTGCCGCTGTTGATCGGCGTCTTGCTGGCCATCCTCCAGCAAGTCACCGGCATCAACGTCTTCCTCTATTTCGGGGCGACCATTTTCAAGACCCTGAGCGCCTCCACCGGTGTGAATGCGGGGCTGCTCCAGCAAGTGATCATCAACGGCGCGTTAGTTTTGTTCACACTTGTGGCCATTGCCACTGTGGACAAATGGGGCCGCAAACCACTCATGTTCATCGGCGCCACCGGCATGGCCATCAGCCTCGCGGCGATGGGGGTAATGGCCCAGACCTTGACCGACCCAACGGCGTCCAGCGGCGGGATGCTCTTCTTTATCCTGCTCTACATCGGCTGTTTCGGCTTGTCCGCGGGGCCCGTGACGTGGGTCATCCTCTCGGAAATCTTTCCAACGGCGGTGCGCGGTCGCGCCCTCGGTTTGGCCACGTTCTTTCTGTGGACGGCGGATTATGCGGTCACGCAGACCTTTCCGATCATGGATGCCAAGGGTTCCTGGTTCGTCGAGCATTTCAACCACGCCTTTTCGTTCTACATCTACGCGGTGTTTTGTGTCGCGTTGGCGCTGGTGGTCTGGCGTCTCGTTCCGGAAACCAAGGGCCGGACACTGGAGGAGATTGAGCGCAGTTGGCCGGGCAAGTATTGAATCGCTGTGAAAAAGAACACCAGCAGCGTAACGCCCGATTGTGACGGACCAGCAGGCGGCGGCCGGGCCAAAACATCCATTGCACACGTTGGTGTGCGTTCAAAAGCAGACTTCTGCATGCACCACAACACGGTCAAAAAATCCCTTGCCCAGACCCGTCATCCTGCCCAAATTACTCACAGACTCAGCGCAATGGAGCCAAACATATGAGAACCATGACCTCACGCGAACGCCTCGCAACCACTCTGAACCACCGCCAACCCGACCGGGTCTGCGTGGATTTCGGAGGCACTTTGATGACCGGCATTCACACTTCCATCATCCATAAGCTCAAGCAGCGGCTGATCGGGCCTTCCGCCGAACCGGCTCGCGTTCACGAGCCTTACCAGATGCTGGCCGAGGTGGACGCCAAGCTCCGCGCGGCGCTGGGCGTGGATGTCGTTGGCGTCTGTCCGCGCACGAATATGTTCGGTTACGAAGCCTCCGACTGGAAACCGTTCACGCTCTTCGATGGCACGCCCTGTCTTGTCCCGGGCCAGTTCAACGTCACCCCCGCGCCCGATGGCGGCTGGCTCATGTATCCCGAGGGCGACCTCTCCGCGCCGCCGTCGGGACACATGCCCAAAGGCGGTTACTTCTTTGACACGCTGATCCGGCAGGGGCCGATGGACGAGGATCATTTGGACCCGGCGGACAACCTTGAAGAGTTCGGCCTGCTTTCGGCGGAGGACATCTCCTATTACCAAAAACAGGTTGCCTGGCTGGACGAGAACGCCAAGGACACCGGGGTGATTCTGTTCGCTCCGGGCACCGCGTTCGGCGACATCGCGATTGTGCCGGCCCCGTTCCTCAAGCGCCCCAAAGGCATTCGTGACATCAGCGAATGGTATATGATCACCGCCGCGCGCCCGGACTTCGTTCATGCCGTGTTCGAAAAGCAGTGTGAGTATGGCTTGAAGAATCTGGAAACGCTCATGGGCCTGTTCGGCGACCGTGTCCAGGCGGTGGTCACCACCGGCACCGATTTCGGGACGCAGAGGGGCCTTTTTATTTCCATTGAAACTTACCGCCATCTCTTCAAGCCCTATCACCAGCGGCTCAACGAACTCATCCACCGCAAGTCGAACTGGAAAATCTTCATCCATTCCTGTGGCGCGGTTGCGCCGCTGATCCCGGACTTCATTCAGGCCGGCTTCGACATTCTGAATCCAGTCCAGTGTTCCGCCGCCGGCATGGACGCGGCCCAACTCAAAAGGAGTTTCGGCCGGGACATCACCTTCTGGGGCGGAGGCCTCAACACCCAGCACACCATGTATAAAACGCCGGAAGCTGTTTACCGCGAGGTGCGCGAGCGCATTGACATTTTCAACCAGGACGGCGGTTTTGTTTGCAACGCAGTCCACAACATCCAGGGCAATTCGCCGATTGAAAATGTCCTTGCGATGTTCAAGGCCATCAAGGATAGCAGCCGGTAGCGGAAGCTTGCAAGCCAGGGAAGCCAAAACGCCAAAATTCGGTCATGGCCGGCATCCATGCGCCTCAGCCGCTCGGCCATTGTTTCGGACGACACCAACGCTTCAAACCGCCCGCGCTCATCATCCATGGGACGAAACCATCCGCTCAATAGAACGTCGTATAGTTGTCGCTGGACCATTGCCACTGCATCCGGGACTTGGGCACCGTCACCGCGTGGCCATCGACGTAGAGCGTGTTGACCGAGCTGAGGTTGTTGCCATTGAAATGAGCGCCACCGCCCGCATAACCGGGGATGTCGTCATTCTCACCAATAGTCCCAGTAATAATCTCACTGACGGGCGCGGCCTCACCGGGGGCGGAACAGTAATCCGAAATAATCGGCTGGAGCGGGGCGCAGGGGTCGGTGGTTTTGGCCGGCCAGCCATAGGGCAGGCGCGCGATGCCAGTGACTCCGTTCGGATCGGGGAAGATTAAATCGCCGGTTTCGATGCGCGGCACCCACCAGTCATGATGGATCATGGCGAAGGTCCCGAAGTAATAATCGGAGTAGATCGTCAGATCTTCAATGGTGGCGAGTGGAGAATTATGGTTTTTGAGGAACCAACTGTTGGCATACTCATATTCAAACGCGCGCACAGGGCAGAACCACATCGGGACGGTCAGGCCATAGGGCTTCAAGCCGGCCGGCATAACGGAGGCGACACCCCAAGGCAATGTTCCAATAACGACACCCAGCGGCCAGGTAGGCAACTGGTCCCGGCTATCCGCCGCATACATGGTCGAGGTAATGCCCCATTGCCGATAATTGGAGGTGCAATTGGTGACCTTGGCCTGGAACTTGCTGCTGGCCAGCACCGGCAGGAGCAGCGCCGCCAGAATGGCGATAATCGCAATGACCACCAGCAACTCAATCAAGGTGAACGCCTGCCTGCCCAATCGGACCCGGCCCGGTATTCTCGAATTCCTATTCATGGCACGTTCTTTCATACGGCAGCCGGGTGAAAGCCCGGCCGCATTTAAACTCGATGTTGCCAGCATATAATTTTGCCCTCATGCACGCGCCCGGTCTTGCAATTTCATTCGGTGAAGAGAATTGAACATGATTGCCGAATTACGGGGCCATGAGCCGGTAAAACTGCTGTGCGTTTGTCAGGGCAATGGTGCAAGGCGAGATCGAACTGCCGTTGGTCGTCCACGGTCCGGTCAGCGCCGGCGCGTGCTCCAGCGTCCAGTTGGAGCCTGTCCAACTGATGACGATATTGGTCCCGCTCTGAGCGATGCTCATCGCCACTGGCGTCACTATTGACAAGTCGCGCAACTGGAAGGCGTTGATCTGCGTGGTGGCATTGCCGGCCAAGTCAAACACGATGGTGCCGCTGGACGTTGTTTCTCCAATGACAAACTGCCCAACGCCGCCGGTTATGCCGTTGGCATTAAAGGAGACGACGGCAGGGGGGTTGCCGAAGGTGTCCGTAAGCAAGTCGGTGCGGCCAACACCTTCTGAGCCCGACTCGTTCACCCAAAACTGAATTTCATACGTGTCGCCGGCTTTCAAGCCGCTGAACTGCAAAGTCCACGGGTAGGCGTAATAGTCGCCATCTCCTCCGGCCAACAGATTCTGGTAATTGGCGGACAAGGATGAAAACGGCAGATACCCCGGTTCTCCAAAAGCATCGTACCAGTCCATCACATCAGCCGTGCCTGCTGGAATGTTCGCGACGACGTTACCGCTGGAGTTGGTAATGGCCGTATATATGGACTGGTCGAAACCACCGGGTAGGAGGTCAGCATCGGCGGGGGCAAAAGTGCTGAACGATACCCCGTTGAGTGTGACGCCGCCGGGGGCGGCGCAGCAGGCGACGACTCCGGCCCCCTCGGTTCGGACGTCCGAGTCGCCAAGATCGTTTGCCGCCGGGCCCCAGGCAATGCCCTGAGAAGGCGGGGTCGGGAGAGCCGCCACGGTTACGCTGGCGACGGCGCTGGTCGTGGCGCCCGAAGTGTTGCTGACGGCCAGTTCGTATTGGTAGGTCCCCACGGCAAAGCCCGCCGTATTGACCGTCAGGGAATGGGTGGTGGCGCCGGGGATGGCGCTGAAAGTGCCGGAGCCGTTATTGTTGAGCCACTGATAGGACAACGTCCCGACTCCTGCTGCGGAGGAGGTGAAGGCAATGGTGCCGTTCTGCCCCACATACTCCACCACTGATGCCGGTTGCGGAGGGGTGACGAGCGGCGGGCCTGCGGAGGGCAGTTCGCGCAACTGGAAGGCGTTGATCTGCGTGGAATTAGTGGCTAACACGTAAGCTGTGATGGTGCCGCTGGAGTCTGCCCTGCTGGCTCCAACGGCAAATTGGCCAACGCCGCCGAGGTCGCCGCTGGTATCAAGATTGATGGTGACAGCGGGGTTGCCGTAGGAGTCCGATAGCGCATCATAGCGATTATAGCCGTAAACGCGCGAGTCGTCCCCCCAAAACTGAATCTCATACACCTGGTTGGGAGTCAGGCCGCTGAACGCCAAAGTCCACGGGATGACCCCGCCCAACTCGCCATTGGCCCCGGCCAACAGATTCTGGTAATTGGCGGACAAGGATGAAAACGGCAGAATATCCGCTCCAAAACCATCATCCCAGTAAAGCACTCCTCCACTGCCCAGGGTCACGGTGGTGGTGACACCGTCAGTGGTGTTGGCAATTTCCGTATATGCGGACTGGGTGAAACCACCGGCTCCAGGAATTAGGGAAGCATCGGGGGGGGCATAAGTGCTGAACAACACCCCGTTGACCGTGGCGCCGCCGGGGCCGGCGCAAAAGGCGACGATTCCGATCCCGTCGGTTCGGACGTCCGTGTCGCCAAGGATGTCCGCCGCCGGGCCCCAAGTAATGCCATTGGCGGGCGGGGTCGGCATAGGCGCCACAGTCAGGCTGGAGACGGCACTGGTCGCGACGCCCGAGGTGTTGGTGACGACCAGGCAGTATTGGTAGGCGCCCGCGGCAAAGCCCGTCGGATTGACCGTCAGCGAATTGCTGGTGGCGCCGGCGATGGCGCTGAAATTCCCGGCGCCGTTATTGCTGACCCACTGGTAGGACAACGTCGCGGCTCCTCCCGCGGCGGAACTGAAGACCACGGACCCGTTCTGCCCCACATATTCCACCACCGAGGCCGGTTGCGGAGGGTTGACGGACGGCGCGCCGCTCTCGGCGGACAACTGGCGCAACTGGAAAGCGTTGACCTGCGTGTACGGCGGAACATCAAAGTCTCCATTTCCATTGCCTTGCACGTTAATTGTAATATCTCCGTTGGTGTCCGCCTCGGCCGTGCCAATGACATAGGTCCCCACGCCGCCGGCTGCCTGCCCCGTGTTAAAGCACACGGGCGGGCTTTCCCAGCCGCTGCCGGAGAGCGCGGACAGCGTATCGTTACGGCCACCAGCGCCAACGCCGGCGGCGGTCGAGTCGTTGCCCCAAAATTGCAGTTCGTAAATGGACCCGGTCGTCAGGCCGCTGAACTTCAAAGTCCACGCGTCGCCGGAGTAATAGCCGTCATAATTGGCTCCGGCCAGCAATCTCTGGTAATCGGCGGGCAGGGATGCAAAGGGCGCCAGACTCGACCCCCAACCGGTGGACCAGGCCAGCAGTGAATCAGGGCCGATGGTCAGGCTGGTGGTGACACCCCCGGTGGTGTTGGTAATGCCCAGTTGCGTGGAGGCGCCGCTTCCATTGCTGAGGGTGACATCGGAGGGGGCAAAGGTGGCGAACGTCACCCCGTTGAGCGTGACGCTGCTGGCCGCGCCGCAAAAGGCGACGACTCCCCTGCCGTTGGTTGACACGTCGCTGTTGACTTGTGCGACGGAGGCGACCGGCCCCCAGGAAAATCCCTGAGACGGAGGCTGGGGAACGGGGAACACCTCCAGCATCACCGGCGCGCTCGTCACGGCGCCGTAGGTGTTCGTGACGATCACTTCGTAGGAATAGATCGTGTTCAACAGAAGAGTGGAGGGGCTGACGGTCAGAGTGCCGGGATTATTAGTGTTGTATCCGCTCACAACATTGGTAAAAACGCCGTTGCCGGCTCCGTTATCGGATACCCATTCGTAGTACAAAGGCAGCGAGCCGATGGCCACGGCGGTGAAAACAGCGGACCCCGCCCCGGCAATAACCTTCAAGGAATCCGGCGTCACACTGGAAAGGGCCGGCGGGGATGGCGGCAGGATGGTCAAAGAGATCGGCGCGGTCGCACCGTTGGTTCCATACAGGGTGCTCACCACCTTGCTGCCATACACGTTGCTCACCACCACTTGGAAGTTGTAGGTGCCGGCGGCCAGCCCCGTGGTGTTCAGGGACAAGGTGCTGGAGGTTGCGCTGGCGCCTGTCACATTGGAGAAAGCGCCGCCCCCAAAGTTCCATTGCCACTGATAGTTGGTGGTCACTCCGACCGGGCCGAGGGCGGCCTCGGTAATGGTGATCGGAATGCTGGCGAAGACTTCGTTCGTCGGCGACATTACGACGGCCGTCACGTAGGGCATAAAGTTGCCGGACAGGCAGCGCAGTTGGAAGGCGTTGATTTGGTTATAGACTCCCGGTTCGCCGCTGGCGGTGAAGCTCAAGTTGCTGGCTGAAGTCGCCACACCCTCGCCGATGACATATTGGCCCACGCCACCGATCAATCCCGAAGTGTTGTAGCCGAGGATAACCGAATTGCCAAACCCGTCAGACAGAGTCTCGTTGCGACCAGCGCCGTTACCGCTCGAGTCGTTCTCCCACACTTGAACGCCGTAGATCGCTCCCGGCGTCAGGCCGCTGAAAACGAAGGTGCAGGGGGTGCCGTTACTGTCGGCATTTCCGCCTGCCAACAGATCTTGGTAATTGACTGAAAGGTTGGCGAAAGGCGCGGTGGTCCAGCCAAATCCGAGGCCGTTGTTGTAGTTATAGCAGTAAATGTGGTCACCGGAAGCGGTCATCGTCACCTGATCGTTGGCATTGGTGACGCCCGATACTCCGCCATCAACCAATGGAAGAAACTGCGTGAATGTGACCCCGTTGATGATCAGGCTGGCGCTGGTATTTGCCTCGTAGGCAACCAACCCGACGCCATCGCTGAAGACATCGGCATCGCCACTGGCCGCCATCGCCGGTCCCCACGCAATGTTGCCCTGAGCGGGCGGGGCTGTCAGCGTGACAACCGCCACCATGCTGGTGGAGACGCCGACGCTGTTGCTGAGCGCCAGTCGGTAGCCGGTGGTTGCGGCGACGCCCGAGTTGATGACGGTCAACGTGGAAGCGGTGGCGCCACTGATGTTGGCGAACGTGCCGTCATTCCCCGGGCTGGACTGCCACTGGTAAGTCAAGCCCGAGCCGGAGGTGACCGCGCTCAGAGCCACCGCCGAAGCATTGTTGGTGGGAGAAACACTGATGGCCAAGACCAGTGGCGCCCCGGTGGGGACGCTCCGCACCTGCAGCGCGTTGATCTGGGCGTTGGTGGTCGTCACGACGGGATTCAAGGTGACAATCTGGGCAGGGCCATTGGCGACGAAGGTTCCAAGGGCGTAACTGCCCGGCTGCCCGGCCAGGGCGCCGGCGCTGTAGAAGAGAGTTGATTGCCCATCCACGGTTTCGCTGCTGGCGTTGCCGGCGGAGGCATCATTGGCCCAGACTTGGACCTCGTACTGAGTGCCCGAAGTCAAATTGGTCAAGTTGACCGTCAGTGTCCCGGTGGAGTTGGTCGCCCCCGCCGCCAGGAGGCTTTGGTAGGACGAGGACAGGCTGGTGAACGGCGCGGCAGTGGAGCCAAAACCGCTGCTGTTGAAAGTGACGGGACTCCCTCCTCCCGTCACCGCATTGCCCGCGCCCGACCAGTCGGCAAAGCTGACGCCATTGACCGTGGGGGACGCGGTGTTGCCCGCGGCATACGCATAAATTAGGGTGCCGCTGGTGCTGACATCGGCGTTGCCGGTGATGGGCATGGCCGGTCCCCAGCTAATCGGGGCATTCACCACCGGGAGGGTCCGCACCTGGATGGCGTTAATCGAGGGGATTCCAATGCCAAAACCTTGAGCAGCCGAACTGGACAGCGTGAAAGTCTGGGTTGTGCCACTGGCCATGAAGGTGCCAATGGAATACTGGCCTGGATAGCCCCCACCCGCCCCCAGAGAAGCGCCGGGGTAGCTGGAATTAAGAATAACGGAGTTGCCGCCGCTGACGTTGCCGAGCGTTACTTCCAGCGAAGCATCGCCGGCATTGGGAACATTCACCCAAAACTGAACGGAATAAAAATTCCCAGACGTCAGGCCGCCGATCGTAAACGTCAAAGGGGCGGTTCCCACGTTATAGAGCTCGCCGCTAAGGATGTTGCTATAGGCCGCGGACAATTCATTGTAAGGAGCGGCATTGATCATGCAAGCGTTTGGAAAATAGACCATCGGAGGGAGGGTCAAGTCTGTGGGGCTGGCCGCGTTCGTCTCTCCGGTAAAAGCCACCCCGTTGACCGTCGTACTGCCCTCCGGGCCTTGCCAGTCGTAAGCAAAGACGAGAGTTCCGGTGGTTAACACATCGGTGTCGCCTGTGATGTTTTGCGCCGTGCCCCAAGTGATTTGGGCGTTTGCGGCGGGAGCCAGCCCGAGGGCGGCAAAAACAGCCAGGGCGGACAAGGCGAGATTTAACGGTAATTTAATCATTTTCATATTGGGGGAGTGGGTTATGGGTTGATTATCAGGTCTGTGCGATCAAGCTGAACGCATGGACGCCCCATCGGGCAGGGCCTTGCGTTCTCAAATTCCTGTTCATGCCGCGTTCTTTCAGATTACCACCGGGCGACAGCCCGGCCGCATTGCACCTATCTGTTTCTGGCGCCATTTTGTTCGCTTGCCCGCGGCCTGTCTTGCAGAACAACATGCCCAAGCCGCTTTCATTTCCTTTCCGTTGCTGCTGAACGAACTGATTAAATCAAATTTTGCAACAGGCGGCTTCCCATTTTCGCCCGAATGTTTGCTGTTTTGGATACCGCCTATAAGCGAATGCGGCACTTCTCGCAGGCGGTCCAGCACGAAAAACTGGATCAGTATGAAGAAAATCGAACATGACAACGAATCAGAGCGAATCAGCGGCCTCTGCGCAATCCGGCTAAAAGCCGATTCAACCACCGGCAAGTTGGTGGATGAGAGCAGGCGGATTTGTCCGGCTCTGGGAAGGGATGTTGTGTCATTCTGTCATGCTCCCATAACATAACAGCCCTGATTCCAGATACTTAACGGGCAGTGGGCGCCTACGCGCCCAAAGGTTCCGCCTACGCGCCGGCCAGTCCGCCGGGTGTGCGTTTAGGTGTGCGTTGGGCCATTTTGGCCCCCCTTCAGCCGCCTTTTCCAAAATTCTCCGAGGGAGAACCCGGATGGAGGCGAGGGTCGGAATCGGACTTTTCTCCCGATTCAGATGCGAGGAGAATACGGTTTTTCCCTCTGAATATCAAGAACAATTTGCGATAATTCGCCACTATTCTCCACTACTCGGTCAGTGCTTTCACTGAAAGTTTCACTGACAGTGACACGCCCGCTGATTCGCAAAAACCCCGGCGCTTTTATTTGTCTAATTGGCATGGGATCTCTTTGGTTTTTGTGCAGCTGCTGGGGGAGATTTTTTTGGTTTCGTTTTGACGTCATTATCAATTTCAATCTCACCACGGAGGGGTTTGACTTTTATCCGCCGTGCTCTCAAAACGACGATTACCCCCAGAATAGCCATTGAGCCAACAAACCAAATTACCAGCGGAGCGCCGGCCCACTCCGTCAGCAGAAAATTGAATAGCGCGTCCATATATCCAATCAAACGGCGGACAGCAAGAACCGTGCCGAACCCATTTGTGCTGAGAAGTGGAAACGCAAGCCGTTGCAAATCAATGTAATAGCAATACTCGCGCCAAAATGATAAATGTCATTCGTTCCATGTCGCTTTGGGTTCTTCGAGGTATTTGATGGGTGGAGAGCGAGATAAAACGAGCAGCGGGGCGGCTTTCGAGCCTCAAGTTCGCGCCCCGCTGCGGTCGAATAAGTTTGGCAATCGAATGCAACATGCTTTGCTTGAACAAGTTATGACACAAAAAGGCGAATAGAGCTTTCCATCAGTGGGCTGAACGTCTTTCGGTGAGCTGTTCGTTACCCACTAAAATCCTCGAATCTCTTCTTTGTGCCAGGTTAATCGAAGCTCTTCCCGTACCGGTACCGATGTCAACATTTTCCCTTTCGACCTGCGGTAAGGACGCGGGGCGTGAAGGCCAGCGCGAGCGGATGCGGACTCCATGAGGGCTTGCCCTTTGGCGCGGGGCTGGGCTGGCGTGAAGCCCAGCGCTGGGGTTTGGGGACGGCGCGAGTCCCCAACAACAAAAAACGCAGCTGGACCGTTTCCAGTCGAGCTGGGTGAGTGTTTCGGGGGAGTCAATCCTCGTCCGGCATTAGTCCAAACGTCATTGGGCTTTGGGCAAGGGCTTTTGGAGAGGGCGCAAGCCCCGGACCGCCGGTCGCGAGGAATTCCAGCCACATTTAAGGTCTGACCAAACGAGGGGCAAAACGCACGGTAACGATTTAGAGGGCGTATCTGTCGCTCTCACATATCGCGACAGGAGGCAATCGAAAAAATAACTTGCTTAGACCGAGGCCATCTGCCATTTTGTCGGCATAAAGCGCATGAGAGATTATCCACAAGATGTAATTGATCGGCTCCGATACTCAGGAAGTATATGTATTTCTGGTTTAACGGCGTCAGGCAAAACCACCCATTCTCACCTTTTGGCGGGAGAGTTTGGATTGACTTACGTCTCCGGTTCACAGATCCAACTAAACTTTATGGGTATATCCCCGATTCAGCCGAAAGACTTCTGGATATCTGAGCAGGCAAAATCACTTTGGAACAGGGAAGAATTCAACCGCATTGATGCCGAATTGCTCCGACTTGAGAGCATTGGTGAGGGATACATTTTTGACACAAGCACAATGCCTTGGAGACATCGGCGACCCGCTTTATGCATTTGGCTGGAGTCGAGCCTTGAATCTCGTGTCATCAAGTCTATTATTTCCCATCATGGAAACAGCAGGTTTTCCACGGGAGAATACAGGGATAAAATCTGCGAAAAAGATAAATCCACCTTAACCCTTTACAAAGATCTTTACAACATTTCGATAGGACCTAACTTGGAAAAGTTTGACCTTGTGATAGATATTAGCAATCTAGTAACTGAACCCAGCCTAAATCAATCTTTGAACAGCATTTCATTGGCTCATAGCATTATCCGTGCTGCGACAGGATGGTATCTCACAAGAGACCCGAGTTTCGAGCAGCTGTTCTCTACGCTCGTTGAGCGGCATAGGCAGTTAGTTCTACATAACAAACTGTTTTAAAGATGAAAATCGATTGGATAAGCATAATTAGCCTTGTTTTTACAATCGTTACAGGCGTTTGTGCGCTTTTCATCGCCTACAAGGCCCTCGTCCACGGCGCTAGGCCGAATGTCAAAGTTGAAATGCTGAGTCCTTCGAGATATCCGTGTGGCCAAAAAGTGTGTTTTGTCTTCGTATTCCAAAATATCGGATATTGGTATGCTAAAACTACAGCTATCAACGTGATAGCGTTTTTCAACTTCCCTCCCGAATTCCAATTACATGAAGTGCGTTTTGGTGCCGCACAAGAACAGTCGAGCACCAAAGTTAGGCTTGGCGCTGGAGGGGTTCAGTATTTGAAAGCCAAGGGTCTAAAATTGACGTATGGCGATGAGGGGGAAGAAGTACATCTTGATGTCACGACTGCCGCAACTCAAGCAACGTATGTAGTGCGCGTGGATTCTTACTCAGAGAACGGGGTTAGCCGTTCATATCGCTTCAATATCCGCTGTTCTGGCGAAGAATGGGCTGTATCGACCGGCATTAATAGTTCGCAAATAGATTAGTAGATTAATGTGATTCCATGAGGGCTTGCCCTTTGGCACAGGTGTGGGCTGGTGTGAAGCCCAGCGTCGGGTTTGGCGACGGCGCGAGTCCCCAAGGGCAAAAAAGCGGCTGACCCGTTGCCGACCCAGCCGCGTGAGTGCTTCGGGGTGGTCAATTCTCGTCCGGCATCATGCCTTCGGATTATTTTTCACCGAGCAGCCGTTTGACTTTCCCTGCCAGGTCGTCGCGGGCGTTGGTGTCCGACACGTCGCCCTTGCGGTCCACCAGCCACATGGTCGGAATGCCCTGGATGCCGTATTGCTGTCCGAATTTGTTTTGCCAAGTCTTGCCGGCTCCGTTTGAACCGGCCAGGGCCATGATCACCGGACGTTTGTCGAGCGGCAAAATCACCCTTTCTTCGGCGCACCCGCCTGAAACTGACGGTTGATGAATCGCCCGACCGTCCGCCTCCCGTCTTCTTCGATGCGCACCAGAAATCCCGGCTTGCTGGGGGCCGGTTCGTAATGCGGATACGGCAACGTGTTGAGATACTTTTCACGCATTCCCAACAAGATTTTCAGTCCGTCGCTTGACCGGAAAGATTCATTCGGGGGGCGATGATCGAATGCAGTCCTCACTATTGACACAAACTCGGCGCTTTTACTCCAAATGTTCAAGATAGGATGCAAAAGCTTCAAGGAATCGCGCTGCGACAGCTCCGTCGGCAATGCGGTGGTCCACACACATTGTCACCGGCACAGTCTTGCATCGCACAATCAGGTCATTGGCCACCACGGGCCTGTCCGCAATGCTGCCAATACCCAGAATGGCGCTTTCGCCGGGGTGAATGATGGGCATGAAGGTTTCAACCCGGGACCTGCCAAGGTTTGAAATTGTCATGCACGCGCCCGACATCTTGATAGCATGAAATTGCTGCTGTCGCGCGCAATTCACCGCCTCGGCTATCTTCTGCGACAACTCGACAACTTCATGCTTATCAACATCATCAATAACCGCGATAATGACTCCGCCTGGGGTTTCGATCGCCAGGCCCACGTTCTTGCCGGCTCGCGGTCTCAAACCTTCGTCGCAATATTCCATGTTTAGCGACGGTTCAGCTTCGAGCCCGGAGACAACCGCCTTCATAAGCAGGGCATTATACGAGATGCTTGTGCCCTTGGAGGAGTATTTTTCCCTCAATGCCGCCGCCCCAGTCATATCAACAACTGTCTGAATATAGAAATGCGGAATCTGCTGCTTGGATTGAGTAACCTTGGCGTTTACTTGTCTTCGAACCGGTCCGAACGGAGTTATAGGCTGCTTCAAAGCTTTCTTGACCGCATGGGCCGCCTTTTCAATATCACCCGATTCTATTCGACCACCGGGACCCGAGCCTTTAATGTCCTCGATATCAATTCCGAGCTGCTGAGCCAGCTTGCGGGCCTTGGGCGAAATCTTCACTCGCCTGCCTTCATTGGCGGACGTTTCGGTCTCAGCGGTTGCGCCAGTTTGTTCGGCAGTTGCAGCGATGGCTCCCTTTTGTTCGCCGGACAACCATTCGACAGGTATATTCTCATTCGGATCACCGATAACGGCGATTATTTGTTGGACCGGCACGGTTTGTCCCTCGGCCGCAATTATCTTCCTCAGCGTGCCGGAACACGGGCTTTCAAAATCAAAAGTGCTCTTGTCTGATTCCAGTTCGCAGATTATCTGGCCGCTTTCTACGGTGTCGCCTTCCTCAAATCGCCAGGTGGTGATCGTCCCTTCTTCCATCGTTGCCCCCAGGGAGGGCATGAGAATTCGGTTCAGCATATAATTAAACCGCTGCCAGCATGCTTTTGACGGCGGCGGCAATTTTGCCCGCGTTTGGAATGGTTGCCCTCTCCAGCACCGGCGAAAACGGTATCGGCGTATCCCGGCTGGCCACCCTCGCCACCGGCCTTTCAAGCAGGTCAAACCCCTCTTCCATTATCCGCGCGGTAATTTCCGCGCCGACACCGAAACTCTTATGTCCTTCCTCGACGATGACCAGCCGGCTTGTCTTTTCGAGTGAAGTCAAAATAGTCTTCATGTCAAGAGGGCTTATGGTTCTAAGATCAATGACTTCGCAATGGATTGCCTCCGCTGCCAGCATGGTGGCCGCCTCAAGGGCGATCATTAACTGGCGCGAGTAACTCACGATGGTTGCATCCCTGCCAGGCCTGACCACAGCCGCTTTGCCCAACGGAAGCAAAAAGTCCGGGTCATCCGGCACCTCGCCCTTTTCCCCATAAAGTACTTTATTCTCGATAAACAAGACCGGGTCATTGCTGCGGATGGCGCTCTTAAGCAGTCCTTTCGCGTCAGCAGCCGTCGCGGGCATGACCACCCTGAGGCCGGGAATCGCGGCGAACCATACCTCAAGGCTCTGTGAATGCTGCGCCGCATAACTCTTGCCGGCCCCGCCTTGGGTGCGAATGACCAATGGCACCGTTACCTGGCTGCCAAGCATGTAACGAACCTTGGCCACCTGGTTGGCAATTTGGTCCATGCAGCACGTCGTAAAGTCGATGAACATGATCTCGGCGATCGGACGGAGGCCCGTCAAGGCTGCTCCCAATGCCGCGCCAATTATGGCCGCCTCGCTGATCGGCGTGTCAAGCACCCGGCCAGGGCCGAAGGCCTCATAGACGCCCTTGGTCGCAGCCATGGCTCCGCCAAATTTGCCAACGTCTTCTCCTAGAAGAATCACCTGGGGATCGCGCCGCATTTCTTCCATGATTGCCTGCGCTATTGCGCCGCGATAGGTCATCTCACTCATGGTCTCGTTCCGCCTTCTATAAGACTTCGCTGAAAACGTAATCGCCGGCCGTATCCGGATTGGGCAGCGGCGACTCATTGGCGAATCTGATCGCCTCCTGCACCTCATCCTGTGCCTGTTTTTCCATGGCCTCTATTTGCGCCTGGCCAAGAATATTGTTCGTTAGCAAGTAGCTTTTGTGCCGCTTGACAGGACATTTCTCCTTCCACCGCGCCTCTTCTTCTTTTGTGCGATACGACCGGTTGTCTGAGGCTCCGTGACCATACCAGCGATAAGTCGTCGCCTCGATAAGTGTCGGTCCTTTGCCGCTGCGGGCCTCTTCCACAGCTCTGACTGCCGCCTCATGAACCTGCAATACGTCGTTGCCATCAACCGTAACCCCGGCTATCGCGTAGGCGGCGGCTCGCGCCGCAATCGAGCCGCCGGCAAGCACGCCTTTTATCGAGGTGCTGAGACCATATTGGTTATTCTCACAGACCCATACGATCGGGAGATTCCAAATGGCCGCCATATTGAGCGATTCATGGAAAGAGCCAATATTGGATGCTGCATCGCCAAAGAAGCATACGGTAACCGCGTTCTTCTTAAGGTGGAGGCTTGACAGGCCCGCCCCCACGGCAATCGGCAGACCACCCCCGACAATTCCATTGGCTCCAATGATATTGAGCGAAACATCCGCGATATGCATCGAGCCGCCTCTGCCGTGGCAATAGCCGGTTTCCTTGCCCATGATCTCTGCCAGCATCCGGCTCATGCTTGCCCCCTTGGCCAGGACATGGCCATGCCCCCGGTGGGTCGTAAGAAGATAATCCTGTTTCTGCAACGACTGGCAGACGCCGACGGCTACCGCCTCCTGGCCGACCGACAAATGTGGACTCATGCCGGGCACCTGCCGGGCAAGATACATCTGATAGAGGTTCTCCTCAAAGTGCCGGATGCGTAGCATCTGGCGCAGCATCTCTATGAGATTTTCCGCAGTAATTTGCACGCAAGTCATCCGCTGACCTCTGTTCTGCTCTGAATAAGTTTTTTCAATTCATCCGCAACCGCATGATTAATTGCCAGATGAACGTCTTCAATTTGCACCATCTTGTTGGACGGCACAACGACACAAATATCCGCCACGGCTTTGCTCTTGCCTCCGCCCTTGCCCGAAAGACAAATGGTGGTCGCTCCGCAGGCCTTGGCCACGGCAAAGGCCTTCAGGACATTCTCGCTGTTGCCCGAGCCGCTTAGGCCTATGACCACATCGCCGGGTCCGCACCAGTTGCGAAGCTGTTCACTGAAGATATGATCATAACCCATATCGTTGCCGATACCCGTGACAAACGACACCGAGTCATTCAGACACATGGTGCGGAAGCGCTTCTCCGCCACCACGGCGTCTTTTGTGTCCGAACTGATCGTGTGTTTGGCCAGATCATTTATCATGTGAGCAGCGGTATTGGCGTGGCCTCCGTTGCCCATGGTAAAAATCTGTTTGCCATTCTCCTGCGCTTTCAAAATTACCTCCACAATCTTTGCCAACTGACCGGTGTCCAGCTCCCGAAGTGTCTTGCTCAAGCCCGCCATATATTCGTCAAGCCCGGCTGCGATCCGTTCTGTATTCATATTTGTCCGTGTTTGAAATCCATCATCCGCTTACTATTGCTGACACCCTGACAAATATTTCCGGCGCCGTCAATTAAAAACAGCGGCTCAAAAGCGCTGTGCAGGCCCGCTCACCGGGGCGGCAAAAATGCCCGGCCAGCTCAAACATGATCGAGCCGGCGCTCTGGAAGCGCCATCTCGAAGGCCATTGAGCGGTTGGCGAGGCGGAACTCAATTGCCAATGACCAATTCTCAATGACCAATTCTCAATCAACGCTTGCAGGTTCTGATGCGTTCCGAAACGGCCTTGCTCCAAAGAATAGCACCTATTAGCTCCTTAAAAAAAGTGTGGATGGCAAAAAAGAGCCGCCTCAGCCCTAACCATGCCATCGGAACCGCCGCTGGACCTATGTGCGGAACAGGACGCTCTCGCGTTTGAAAAGCGCCACCGCGGCGGCGACGGCCAGCGCGGCATAGAGGGTCATGGAACCAAAGACCACCAGGACGTGGCCCCAATGACACGCCCCCGTCAACAATTCCTTGCACAGCAGGCTTATATTGAGAATGGGAACCAAGGCCAGACCGTAATTAAATTCCACCCCCGGCAGCGCGGCGACGATCGCCGGGACGATGGCCAGGAGCAGCATCGGTTGCAGATAAGTGTTGGCTTCCTTCGAACTGCGCGCGAACAAGCCGACGGCCACCGCCAGCGCCGAAAGAAAAACCGCCAGCGGAATCATCATCGCGCAGACGCCGGCCAAAGCCAGCGGGTCCAAGGCCAGCGGCAGGCGCGCCGCCGAGCCGGATTTCAAAAACACCAGCGCCGCCCCGTTGGAGGAAACCGACAGCACGGCCGTCGCCAGCGACACAGTCAGGACAACCAGGCCCTTGCCCAGGACCAGGTGCGTGCGGGCCACCGGGCTGCACAAGAGCGTCTCCAACGTGCCGCGCTCCTTCTCCCCGGCCGTCAGGTCCACGGCGGGATAAATCGCCCCGGCCAGGCACATGACGATCATGAGGTAGGGCAGAATCATGCCGATGACCAGGCCGCTGACCTGGCGGGGCGAGGCGACATTGGTCCGCTGGATGTCATACGGTGTGGCCAACGTTTCCGGCAACATGCGTTCCAGCAGCCGGCGGCGCACCATTGCCTGGCGGCGATGTTGAAAAAACTCCTCCAATTGCTGCGCGGCCAGCATGGATTTCGGCTCGCCCTCGTAGGTGTAGATGTGGACGGTGGCCTTCCGGTCCCCTTCCACCGCGGCGTCGAAGTCCTTGGGAATTTCCACCGCCGCGCGAATCTTCTTGTTCGAGATGAGGTTGGTGTAATCGGGGCCGGCGGGCACGAAGTCGAATTTTTTCAGCCGGCGCAAGGCGGCCGCCGTCTCCGGGGAACCTTCGGCGCCCAGCACCATCACTTGGGGCCTTTCCTTCATCGTCACACTGACGATTTTAAGGATGCCAAGGATGAGGGCGGGCACGACCACCACCGGGACAATGACCATGGACATGATCGTGCGCCAGTCGCGCAGCAAGTCGCGCAATTCCTTCCGATAGACGATGGCCAGCGGGCGCAGGTTCAAGCGTGTTCCTCCACCGCTTTGATGAAAATGTCTTCCAGGCCTTCCACCCCGGCCCGTTGCCGGAGTTGCGCCAAAGTGCCATCGGCCAGAATGCGCCCGCCATGAATGATGGCGATGGCGTCGCAGAGTTTCTCCGCCTCGCTCATGACGTGCGTGGAAAAAATGACGGTCTTGCCGCGCCGCCCGCAATCGCGGATGAAGCCCAGCACCGCGCGCGCCGTCAGCACGTCCAGGCCCAGCGTCGGTTCGTCGAAGATCATCACCGGCGGATCGTGGACCAGCGTGCGGGCGATGGAGGTCTTTTGTTTCATGCCGGTGGAAAGTTTGTCGCAGCGCCGGTCGCGAAAGTCATTCATCTCCAGCGTCTCAAAAAGAGCGTTTATGCGCGGGCGCAGCGCGCCGTCCTCCAGCCCGTGCAGGCGTCCAAAATACTCCACCACTTCATAAGCCGTCAGCCGGCCGTAAAGCGCGGTCGCGGTGGAGAGAAATCCTATGCTGGCCCGCACTTTTTCCGGCTCCCTCACGATGTCGAAGCCATTGACGGCGGCGGTGCCGGAAGTCGGGCGGAGGATCGTGGCCAGCAAGCGCAGACAGGTGGTTTTGCCGGCGCCGTTGACGCCCAGCAGCCCGAAGATCCGGCCCGGCTCGCAGCGGAAGGCGACGCCATCCGCGGCCCGGATTTGGCCGCGCTTGCGGTCGTGAAAGATCTTGGTCAAGGCGCTGGCTTCGATCATGGCGGCGCCTCAAAACGGTAGCCGATGTCGCGGATGGTCTGGATATAGGCGGGGTTGCGCGGGTCCGGCTCGATCTTGGCCCGCAGCGTCGTGACGCACCGATCCACGCTCCGGTCGGTCACGATCACTTCCTGCCCCCAGACCGCGTCCAGGATGCTGTCGCGCGTCAAGGCCCGTCCGGCCCGCCGGAGAAAGAATTCCAGCAGCCGGAATTCCTTGGCCGTGAGCGGCACCTCTTCCTGGCCGCGATGAAGTTTGTGCGCTGTCAAGTCCAGGAGGAATGGGCCGAAGCGGTGTTCGGCCCCGCCGGCGGCGCCGCGGCGGAGCAACGCTTTGACCCGCGCCAGCAATTCACGAATGCTGAAGGGCTTGGTGACATAGTCATCGGCCCCCAACTCCAGGCCGCGGATGATGTCGTCCTCCTGTCCCTTGGCGGTGAGCATGATGATGGGCAAATCCAATTGCCGGGCGCGGGCGGCGCGGCAGATTTCGTAGCCATTGACCTTGGGCAGCATGAGGTCCAGCAGCAGCAGGTCGGGCGGGTCGTGCAGCAGGGCGTCCAGTCCTTTCTCGCCGTTCTGGGCGGTGCGGACCTCGTAGCCTTCAGTTTCAAAGTTGTCCTTCAGGCCGCGCAGCAGGGCCGGTTCGTCTTCGATGATTAAAATGCGGGCGCCCTTCATGCGGCAGGTTCGTCAGCGGCCGCGGCGCGGGCCGGGGGCAGGCTGATGATAAACGTGCTCCCGCGTCCGGGTTCGCTCTCGACGCGCACGGAGCCATGATGGGCGGCCACGATGAATTGCACAATGCTCAAGCCCAAACCGCAGCCCCCGCCCGTGCGGGCCAGGCGCTGGTCCACCTGGTAAAAGCGCCGGAAAATCCGCCGCGTTTCCCGCGGCGGCACGCCGATGCCATTATCCCGCACCGCGAAGGTCACGTGTCCGTTTTCGGCCCCCGCGCGCAAGAGGATTTCCTTGCGGTCGCCGGAGTACTTGTAGGCGTTGTCCAGCAGGTTCAGCAGCGCCGTGACCAGCGCGCCGGCATCGGCTGTGACGCGCGGCAAATCCGGCGCAACCTCGGCCTCGAAGCGGCAGTCGGGCGAGTTGAAGCGCTCGCGCACGGCGGCGGCGGCGGCCTCAATAATATCTTTTGGCGCGGCCTCGCTGAACTCGAAGGCCTGCTTGTTCCGTTCCATGCGGGAGAAGGCGAGAAAGTTGTCAATCAGGCGGCTGAGGCGCAGATTTTCCCGCGCGATCAATTGCAGGTACTGCCGGGCGGTTGGCTCGTCAAGGACGGGAGAATGCAACAGCGTATCCACCAGCAGGCGCATGGAGGCGAGCGGCGTTTTGAGTTCGTGGGTGACGTTTGCCAGGAGGTCGTTTCTGAGTTGCGCCACCGCCGTCTGGCGGCGGATCAACCGCACGGCCAGCAGCGCCAGGGCCGCCACCGCCGCCATCGCGATCACACCCACCCAAAGGTAAGAGACGATTTGCGCGTCGCTGGCCGCGTCCAACACGCTCCGGTCTCGGAGCGAGGGGGCGATTTGCCAGCCGGGCTGGGCGGCGCCGGCGGCCATGGCATAATTGCCGGCCGATCGGCCCGGCGGGATCAGGACGACATTGGTTCCGAGAACCGGCGCCAACCGCTTTTGCAAGCCGCCCGTCTCGAACAAGAGCGTCAGGCGGCGGTCGCTGGAAGCGATTTGCCAGACGCCCGGCAACGCCGCGGCGCGCAACATTTCCCCCCCCGGGCCTGCCGGCCCCGCCGCCAGATGCGCCGCCGCCAATTCCTCCGCCGCCAATGTGGGAAAGCCCGGCTCTTGCGGGAAAAGTTTTTGCAGACGGCGCATCAGGAAACGCCGTTGCCGCGCGGGCATGGCATTGTTGTAATCCAGCAGTTGCCCGCGCAAGCGTTCCAGCATCGGGCGCGATGGGCCGCCGGCCTCCAGCGCCAGCAATTCGGCGCTGGGGACAATCCATCGCCCCTGCGCGTCGGAGGTCTGCGCGAAACGAGGGGCCGCCAGCGAGGTGCTCACGACGGCAAGCGCCTCCTCCTTGTTGCCCGCTTCCATGAGACAGCGGACTTGCCCTTGCAAGGCTCTGGCCGCCAGCGTGTCGTTGGTGGCGTGTTCGGCCAGGCTGGCGAAATATCGCGCCGCCGCCACCGGGTCTTTGGATTCGGCGACAGGAGTATCGGCCTCGCGCTCGCGCGGCAAACCGGCGTCGGGATAAACCACTTTGCCGGACGCATCGAAACAGACGACGCTGTCGGCGACGCCGGCGCGGATGGCGGCGGCAAACAACGCGGGCGCGGGCAGGTTTGTATCGAGCGAGCGCGTCGCGCCCGGCCAATAGGCCTCGAGGCGGTCGCGGGCTTGGGCCAGGTTGTCCCTCAGTTGCTGGCGCATGGCCAGGCGCTCGTTGCGCATGGCCTGGTTCATGAACCACAGCAGACAGACCGAGGGCACCAGCACCGCGAGCAGCAAGAGCAGCGTCAGCCAGCCCGAGGCGGGCCGGCTGGCGCGGAGGGAGAGATGGCGGAGGATGCTTCTCACCGGGTCTTGTAGGAATTGATCACGGCATCAATCTTGGGCCGGAAGGCGTCGAACTCCGAGGCCGGCACAAAAACATCGAACCGCACGGAATTGGTCGGATCGAAACACCACACGTGATACGACACATTGGCCTCTTGGCCGCTCAAGTAATCGCTCACGACACTGACCGCCGGGTAGCCGGCCAGCGTGAAGTCCTTCCAGCTATCGGGGCGCACTTTGAAGTTTTTGAACATCTTGGCCTGCTCGTCCAGGCCCGCCTCCAGGGCTTTGCGAATGGAATTAGTCTCCTCGTTCTGGATCGAACTTTTCGTCCTCACGGACAGGTCGGAAGTGGCGACACCCTGCGGATCAATGATCGAAACAGCCGATCGGTCCGTTTTATCCAGCTCCTGCTTGTCGAACGACCAACCGGCGGGAGCCGAGAGGGTAAAGCCGAAGACGGAGTCGGTGTAAATGGCCCCTTCGCCGGGTGTTCGCAGCGTGACGCCGGTCAATTCGCCGACCACGCCGCCCCCTTCGAACTTCACCAGGTAATGCTTGGGATCGGCGGAAATCCAAAAAGTCTGGCCAATGCTCAATTCAACTCTGTAGCAACTGTAAGCGCCGGCCGTGACCTGCACTTGCTCCGGCCCGCTCACGGTGAAAACAACCGGCACAACGTGCGACCCCAGGCTCGCCATGATCTGCTGGTTTGCCTTGTAGCCGTCGGCCAAAGGCAGGCAACGCATCCATTCCAACGTCTCTTCGTTGTCAATGACAGAGCCGTCAATATCCAATTTCTTGACCTCGTCTTTGCCCGTCGTCTTCAAATCAACGTGGTCCGGGTAATAGGTCGCGTCAACCTCCCCCAGCAAGGTGTGTTTCCAGCGGCTGTGCAACGGCTTGAGCGTGCCGCTTTCAGCCTCCACGCTGCTGACCGATTGGCTCCCGGCCGCATTGAGGTGCGAGCTGAAGCGCCAGATTTTTTGCCCGTTGGTTTCGCCGGCGTTGACCGAGTAATCGGCCATGCCGATCTTCAAGCCGCCGCCCAGTTTGATCTCCAGGCGCAAGACCTCGCCATCGGCCCAAGGGGCGGGCAGTGGCGCGGCGGCCGCGGCCAGGTATTTGCGGGCCAGGGCCACGATGTTCGTCTGGTCCGGGTAATCCTTGACCACCGATTCAAAGGCGGCGTTGGCGGCGGTGAAATCCTTCTTCTTGTAATAACAAGCGCCCAGGTGATATTGGGCCTGGGCGGCCGAGGCCTGGTCCGCTTTGGCCTGGGCGATGACTTTTTGATACAACTGCATGGCGCCATCGAGGTCGCCCTTGGTCTCCTCCGAGTAGATTCCCTGTTCGAGGGTATCGGAAGGTGAATCCGCCCGCGCCGCCGTGGCGGCGACGAGCAGGGTTGCGGTGCAAAGCGCCAGCAACGAATTCGTTGTCCGGCGCGGCCGATATGAATTTTTTGTTTTCATGCGCATCACTCTGCCCTTTGTTTGTTACCGCTTTATTACCGGCGCGTCCTTTTTCTGTCCTTAAAGTGATCTCCGACAAGGCGCAATCTTCCTTGTTCTCTTCCAGCCAAGCCCCGGCCCCGGGGTTGGGCCGCGGCTTCCACAAATCAGAAACGACGTTCGTGTCGAGCAGCCAGATCATTCGTCCAGATAAGGCGGCAACTCCAACCCCTTGAGCCGTTTGAAGTGTTCGACCAGAGAGAGACGGCGCCGCGGCCTCTTGCCCAAACGAGCGCGCAAGGCCGGCAGGCCCAGCTTGAGGGACTGACGGATCACGTCGGCTTGGCTCAGTTCGGTCTCGGCAGCCGTCGCGGCAAGGTCCTGGGCCAGGGCCGGGGAACCAGGCACGGGAATGGTGTTAGTGCGCTTCACAGAGAAACCATAACTGACTCCACCGGGATTGCAAGCGGACATTCTTGTGTCAACGACCCGCGCGTTGGGGGGGGCATGTTTGACGCTGATGGGTCATTCCTCGGACTCACTTGAACGAATTCTGGCGGGCGGCCCCAAAAAGGTTCGTGTTCCCTTTTGCCCGCCGGCGGACATTATTAAGCAGATGCTGGCATCCGATGACATGCGGTTGTTGCAGGAATACGCCACGGGCCGTTCCGAGCAGGCCTTCACCGCCCTGGTCGCGCGGCACATCAACCTGGTCTATTCGGCCGCCCTGCGCTCGGTCAACAATCCGCATCAGGCCGAGGAGATCACCCAGGCGGTCTTTGTCATCCTGGCGCGCAAAGCGCGGGCCTTGCGCCGCGGCACCGTGCTCTCCGGCTGGCTTTACCAGACGGCCCGCCTGACGGCCGCCAATTTCATCCGCACCGAAATGCGCCGCCACCAGCGCGAACAGCAGGCCCACCTGCAATCCACCATGAACGACCCCGAACCGGAAGCCTGGACACAAGTCGGCCCCTTGCTGGAGGAGGCCATGGCGCAACTGAACGAACGGGACCGCGACGCCATCGTCCTGCGCTTCTTCGAGGGCAAAGCGTTGAAGGAAGTGGGCCACGCCCTGGGCACGAGCGAGGACGCCGCCAAAATGCGGGTCAGCCGCGCGCTGGACAAGTTGCGGGACTTCTTCCACCGCCGCGGCATCACCGTGCCGGCGGGCGCGCTGGCGGCGGCGATTTCCGGCAACTCCATTCAGGCCGCGCCGGCGGGTTTGGCCGCGTCGGTGGCGGCGGGCGCCGTTCAAAC